>JAABUX010000470.1_pt1 | contig 68911 bp, 63 predicted proteins | sample 5561851 | NCBI WGS metagenome assembly JAABUX01 (sample SAMN10711883, study PRJNA513361) | rock metagenome | isolation source: Antarctica rocks | place: Antarctica: Victoria Land, Richard Nunatak red sandstone | collected 2016-01-03
ATCGATGAACGTTGCTGGTCATTTGAACGCATCTGCGCACCTCCGAAGTATCGAAAGCCTGTGCTATGATTCTACTCGCAAACGGCCGCCCGACCAAGAGCAAATCGCCGACTTTTTCACAAGCCTGCTAAGTGGGTCGGGGGAAGAAATCCGACCGGCGCGTGCGATGCTTCTGCGATGCGGGATGTTCAGCGCTTTGCCCAACTTCTGCGCGTCGAGGCGCCCTGGCTCGTTAACGGAGCGTCGCTCGACGTGCGTCTGAAACGCCTCGACGTGACGATCGAATGGCAAGGCCCCGGGCAATGTCCGACCTGTCGCGGCGAGGCTCCAAGCATGACCACCGCGAGCGCATCTGGCGAGATCTCGATCTCTGCGGCGACCAGCTCTTCATTTCCGCGCGCGATCTTTGCCTGCTCCAACGGTCAGAATCTTCAGGACGGGGAATTGCTCGTCCTCGAATACCCGCGCCCCGACCGCGTGAGGAGTCATCCACCTTGCACCGGGTTCAGCAACGTCGGAAGCGAGAGGGGGTGTTCCGCTCGGTTCCAATACGTCACGTGATGGCAAATCAAACCTGGCGTGTCGGCGACGTCACAATCACGAAGCTCGTCGAAGTCGAATTTACGTTTCCAAGTGAGCACGCGAGTACGATCATACCCGATGCAGACCCGACGTCCGTCCTTGCAATACCGTGGATCGGGCCGTTTGCGACGCCCGAGGGCAAACTGCGAGGCAGCGTCCATTTTCTGCTCGTTCGAACACCCTCGGCTCGCATCATCGTCGACACAGGCATCGGCAACGACAAGACCCGTGACCTACCGCTGTTTTCGATGAGGACGACGCCGGTACTCGATTTTTTGCGAGATGCGGGCTGGAGCCCGGAGTCGGTAGATCACGTGATCTGCACGCACTTGCATCTGGACCACGTCGGGTGGAACACGATCCGCCGAGACGACACGTGGGTCCCGACTTTTCCGAACGCCGTCTATCACTTTGGAAGCCGTGACTACGAGCATTTCGACGCGTCGACGAGTCCCGCTCGGCGCGCGATGTTCGCCGACTCTATCACGCCAGTCGTGATTGCCAATCTTGCGTCATTCTATGCGCGGGGAACCGTCGCCGTCCCCGAATTGACAGCGGTCCCGACGCCCGGTCACACGCCCGGTCAACATAGCCTCATCGTGCAATCGCGCGGCGAACGTATCGTGATCGGCGGAGACGTGATGCATCACCCCTGTCAGGCCGCGCACCCCGAGTGGTCCTCGGATCTCGATGACGACGCGAAGGCGGCCGAAATCACGCGGCGAGCGTTCCTCGACAACCTTGCCGACACCGAGACGCTGCTGATCGGCACGCATTTCGCCGGACCGACTGCGGGGCGCATCATGCGAGAAGGGAACGCGTTCCGCTTCGAGCCGGACGCGGGCGTCGAAGCATGAGAGCGACCGATGGGTTCCGGTTCGAAGCGAGGTCGTATCGGCATCACCAAAGCCACGCCGGTCCGCCAGATATCGCTCGTCCGCATCCCGACTCGCGAATAGGATCGTGCGATCGCGTTTTATGAATCGCTCAGATTCGAAAACGTAGCGATCGCGTTCGGTAACGGGTATCGCTGGGTCGAAGGCGATGGTACGCCGTTGGTAGACAGTGTCAACCGCACAACCGACGCAGTGCGGCAGGCCCATTTTCCCGAGACACATCGACTGACACAAATAATGACTCGGCTAAGAATGTCGGCAGTTCGCCGGCACGATGGTTTACGTCTTACCGAATTGGAAGTTGCCGATTTTCGATCTCATTCATCGTCGGACTGTAGGCTCGTCTCACTTTTTTGTCCGACCTCGGCGAGGCTCGCCAGCCGCAGATTCGACCGATTGCAATGCAACATGCTGAACGACGGATGACCGAGCGAGAAATCCTCGATCGGATCGTCGGTTCGGACCATGGATTGGAAGACGTGACCAATGCGTTCTCTGGCTTCTTGTACGAGCCGTCGCCGTTTGAGTGGCGGTCGAGTACCGAGTTACGCGGCGAGATCGTTTCGATTGATGGCGTAGTGCTTCTCGATGGATTCGAGATCGCTCATTTCGCGCGTCGACTATCTTTCGAACGCGGCGACGCGCATGCAAGGCACATCGTTTTCGAGGTCGACGGAAACTTCCGGCGTCAAGGCATCGCGTTCGCGAGTTACGATGCGTCGCTGCGCTTCTACGATCGGGTCGGGATACGGCTGGGTCCATCTCGATGCGGATGCGATGGGCATCTTCGTCTGGCCGTCGTTCGGACTCGACTTCGACAAGCGTTCTCAGAAGGAGCAGATGATCGCTCTTCTAAGGCGATCGGAGGTCGAGCCTTTACCGGATCCAATGGGGTTGGTAGCGCCTGAAGTGTTGTCAATCGTGCTTGAGGATGATCGCGATGGGTCCGCAACCAAAGATTCTGGTGCGAGATTCTTGCGTGAGCTTGGTCGTCTTATTGGAGAGGGGGGAGATACCGTGCCGATGACGCTCGATCTTAGGGCGCCTACGCAGAGGGCGATCCTTCAGAATAGTGGCATTCTCGGAATTTCGTGATATATTTGATTTGAGAAACGATGATGAACGCCCCGAAAATTACTTTTCGATACGGATCTCCAAACGACGCTCCGACCGCGAGCGAGCGTTATCTCGAGGTTGCGCGTAAGGTTTTCGGCCACAAAAAATACACACGCAAGAAAACCGCTACCGTCGCTCCTTCAAAGTAGCTCGTCGCGGTTCCTGGGAGCGCCTCTGCGCGACGGAGCACTTTCTGGGCTTTCCCCAGGCGGAGCGCCAAAAGAGATCCGAGGCGGCGTCCGTTAAATTTCGGACAGAGTCCGCCAATTGTTCGTGTGCGCCACGGAATGGTAGACGCGGTTGCGGGTCAGACACGACGAACACGGGTCGACAGAGCTGGCACACTAGCTGCCTCACGTGGCCCATCCCGATGGACCCTGCACCTGCAACATTTCTCGGCCGCTTTGATGTCGATGACGAGTTTGCCGGAAAGGGCTTGGCAGGTGGCTTCTCGCTCGCGCTCTGAGGAGCGCCTATGACGCGGGCAAGCTCGTGAGTTCCGCGCTCGTCGTCCTCGATCTCGCGCCGGACGCAACCCCGCGCGCGGTACGACTCTCTAGCAAGATCGGGTCTACGCCGCTCGCATCGGATTCGAGACGAATGGTCCTGGCAATGGACGGCATCGCAAGATCGATGCATGACACGGCTCCTTAAGCAAAGCTTCATCTCGCGGCGGCATGACTGCGAGCGGCGGGATCGGAAGCACCTCCACGTTGCGAGACGTATCGGAGGCGACGCTTCGGCGCATGCCGCTACTCGCCGCGAGCGTCTGCATCGCGGCCCTGGTCGCACATGCCGCCGTCGACTTCGCGGGCGACTGGTGGTTCGCGCACGACGCCTATGACGACGTCGCGCACGGCTCGCGGCTCACCGTGTCGGTCGCGATCGCCTCGTTGCTGATCGCCGCCGTCGCGACGCTCCTCGCCCCGCTCTTCTTCGACCGTGGCGACCGCCGGCTCGTGCGGTCGGCGTCGCCGCCGCTGCGGGGCGGATCACTCGCCGCGTTCGTGCTTGCGACGGCGGGCCTCGGGCTTGCGGGCATGATGGCGATGGAGGCGGCCGACCAGTTCGCGGCCGGCCGCCCGGTGGACGACCTCGCCGCGCTGCTCGCGGGCTCGCCGCTTCCGGCTGCGACGATCGCGCTCGTCTGCGGCCTCGTCACGGGGCTCGCGATCGCGTTCGCCTCGCGGATGGTCCTTGCCGTCGGCGCGCGGCTTGTCGCGACGATCGTCGCCTGGCTGCGCGACCGCAGGCGTCCCGCGACGGCTCGTGCGCTCCGTACACGCACGCGCGCCTTCGTCCGGCGCTCGCATCTGCTCGTCCGCTTCGGCGGAGATCGCGCGCCGCCGCTCCGCCGCTGAGGCTCCGACCCGCGAACGGCGCACTTTCGTGCGCCGCGCTCCGTCGTCTTCAGGAAGGCACTATGCTCACCTCATCACGCGCGCGTCTTCGCGCGCTCGCGGCCGCGTCGCTCGCGGTCGTCGCCGCTCCATTCGCCCTCTCGGCGCCCGCGCGCGCCCAAACCGCCGGCTCCCCCGTCCTCGCTCCGGCGCCTACGGCGACCCCGAGGATCGTGCGCGATCCCGCAAGCCCGGTCACCGGCGTCGTCGTCGACGCCGAGGGCGGGCTGCCGATCGCGGACGCGCGCGTCGAACCCGTGCGCGACGGCTCCGGACGCCCATCACCGAACGACGCCACGGGCGTCACCGATGCGAACGGTCATTTCACGCTCGGCCCGCTTCGGCCGGGAATCTATCGCCTGCGCGTCTCGCATGACGGGTACGCACCCGCCTTCTCGAACGCGATCCCGGTCGTCCCCGAGGGCAGGCAGCGCGTGACGCTCTCCCTCGAACGCGATGAGCAAGGCACGACGCAGGGCGTTCGCACGATCGGCCGGACGTCGACCCGCGCGAGCGAGTCGCTCCAGCGCGCGAGCACGATCTTCCGCACGCTCTCGATCGACGCGCTCTTCCAGAGCGGGACCGATCGCGCAGGCGACGCACTCCGGCAACTGCCCGGCGTCAACAACGGCATCACGGGCGACACGGCCTCGCTCGGCGACGACCTGCAACTGAGCCTACGCGGCATCGGCACGCTCGAAACGCTCGCGACGATCGACGGCCACCCGATCGCCGAAGGTGCGCCGGGCGGCGGCTTCAACTATCAGCTGACGCCGATCTTCGCGCTGCGCAACATCGCCGTCACGTACGGCTCGGGCGGCTCGGACGTCCTCGGCGTGAACGCGATCGGCGGCGTCGTCGACCAGCAGACGCTCGAGCCGACGCCCGACCGCCGCGAGACGCTCGACCAAGGCTACGGCACGTTCTCCCGGCTCTCGACGTCGCTCAGCGCCACCGGTACGGTCGAGAAGCTCGGCTACGCGCTCGCCGCCGGCGTCGCGACGGTCGACGGTCCGTTCAAGAACGACGCGCTCTATCAGCCGGGCGCCGCGTACGATCAATCCGCGACGCTGCCGGCCGTCCGGAACCTCGGCGTCTACAAGGACGACGGAACGGAGACGCAGCGCGCGGCGCTGATCAAACTCTCGTACGACCTCATGCCGAACGTCCGTGTCACCGGGACGCATCTCGCCGAGACGTCCTTCAACGACAAGACCGGCAACGGCGATGGTGACTATTTGCCCGGCGACACGGCGCTCGCGCTCGGCAACTCGCAGCTCGCCTCGAAGAGTGCGACGGACGCATGCCCCGCGGGCAGCTTCACCGCGACGAACGTCAACGGCACGAAGAACGGCAGCGGCCCGGGCGGCGTCGCGGACGGCGGCATGGCCTGTCAGACGCCAAGCCAGTACGCCGCCTTCAACACGGGGTTTCAAGGCGCCGGCCCGGCGTATCAGGAGATCGTCGCGGACGACGATTCGCTGCGCCTCGACGGACGTTTCGGCGCTAGCACGCTGCGCATCGACGCGTTCTCGAACCGCTACCTCGACACGATCGACCGCTACTTCGCGCTCCCGTTCGTCGCGGCGCCCGGCGACAGCCCGCAAGGGTTTGTCATCAACGACAACGTCTCGCAAAGCGGCGTGAGCCTCGGCGACGCGATCGCCCTCGAGAACGACGACCTCGCGTTCGGCGCGACCTACCTCAACAACGCGTACGCGCTGCAGTTCGACCATGGCCTTTCAGGTGCGCCCGTCTTCCACGACACCGCCGTCTACGTGAAGAACGCGCTGCGGTTCGATCGCGACCGGTTCACCGCGTACACGAATGCGTGGTTCAAACGGTCGACCGCGACGAACGCCTCGTACGTCGACCCGCGACTCTCCGTCGTCTACGCGCCGAGCTCGCACGACGTCTTCCGCGTCGCCTATGGCGCGAGCACGGCGCAGCCGACCGCCGACGAACTCGGCCAGACCTTTCAGTTCTCACCGCCGGGCGGCGCGGGCGGCGGTGCGGCGATCTCGTGCACGTCGCTCAATCCGATCGGGAACGCGCCGTCGGCCGTGCTGCGACCCGAACGCGGCATCGACGAAGAGGTCGCCTACGGTCACCGCTTCTCCGGCGACTCGCAGATCCAGTTCGATCTCTACGAGACGAACGTCTATGACAAGATCTACCAAGCGACGCTGCCGCTCGCGCAAGCGGGTGCGAGCTCTATCCCCTCGAGCCAGCTCGCGAGCGCGACGGCCGCCGTCCAGGCGCGTTGCGGTGCCGTCAACGCCGCGACCCTGCTCGGTTTGAGCGGCAACTTCAATCTCGGCTCGATCCGCGCGCGAGGCTTCACGATCGGCGGCCGTCAGCGACTGATCGCGCGCAAGCTCTTCCTCGATTACGACTACGATGTGACGTCGGCGGCGCTCGTCTCCGCGCCACAGACGCTCCTCCAGAACAACTTGACGCTGATCCAAGGCAGCCAGCTGCCGCACGTGCCGCTGCACACCGCGACGCTCTCGCTCGACGGAACGCTGCCGCACGGCGTCGAGGTCCGCTATACCGTCCACACCGTCTCGGCGAACAACACGAAGTCGCTACCGGCGTACGACTCGAGCGACCTGCGGATCGGCGCGCCGCTCGGTCCCGGCTCGCTCGCGATCTCGATCAGCAATCTCTTCGATCAGAACGCGTTCATCCAAGGGCTGCGCGGTGACGGCGTACCGCTGCCGCTCAACTCTTACGCGACCGCGGCAAATTACACGCCGCTCATCGGCACGGCCGCGACCGAGCGTTTCGGCCTGCCCTACCGTCAGATTTTCCTCGGCTACCGATTGGACGTCAAATGACAGAAGTGAGCCCCGGCAAAAGCGGGGCATCGTTCCTATCCAACGTGTTTGGCTAGTCGAACGTGTTAGAGACTGTAACGGTCACCTTTTGGACTTACGACCGCAGGACCGACCGAAGCGTCAAGTGTGATTACCTACACACCGGTCAGTTCGTTTGATCGGCGCTCCGGCCGACGAACGTGAGCTCCGCGACTCCGGATTTGTCGAGTTCTCCCATTCCAAGGGCGACCATCCGATCGTATTGTGAAACCGCGGCGGCCGAGACGGGTAGTGAGAGTTTGTGCTCGCGCGCGAGCGCGATCGCGATGTGCGAGTCCTTCGCCGCGTGCGCCGCGCTGAAGTAGACGTCGTGCTCGCGTTGCTGCATGTCGAGACCGTCCGTCTCGAGCACGCGCGACGCGGCGCCCGTCTGCGCGAACACCTCGCGCAGCATCGTGAGGTCGAGACCGAGCGCCTCGCCGAGCCCGAGCCCTTCGGCGAGCGCCGCCGTGTTCGCGTTCATCACCATGTTGACGAGCGCTTTCACCTGCGCCGCGCTCCCCGCCGGGCCGACGTAGCGCACGGACGATGCCATGGCATCTAGCAGGGGCCGCAATGCGTCCACCGCCGCGCGGTCGCCGCCGAGCATCAGATACAGCGTGCCCGCGCGGGCCTGCGTGATCGAACTCGCCATACAGCCCTCGATCGCGCGGGCGCCCACGGCGAGTGCGAGACGCTCGACGTCGCGGTGCACGGCGGGCGAGACCGTCGCGCAGTTGAGGAACGTCCGTCCGCGCGCGCCGGCGAGCAGCGAATCCCCGTGCTCGGCGAAGATCGCCCGCATCGCCGCGTCGTCGCTCACCACCGTGATGACCGTCTCCGCGAGCCGCGTCACCTCCGCGAGCGTGCCGGGTGCCTCGGCACCGAGTTCGCGCGCGAGCTCCGTCGCAACGCCGGGCCGGGCGTCGTACAGCGCGCGGACCGCGTACCCCGACTCGGCGAGGCGGCGGGCCATGTTCGCGCCCATGCGGCCCACGCCGACGACGCCGACGCCGACGCTGTTCGAAGGTGCTCGTTCCATGGGCGTCCGTATTCCCGTGCCGGGGCTCGGAGCCTCACGTCGAAACCACCGCTTCCCGCACCCGGGTCGCTGCAGTGACCGACCACGAAGATGAGAATTCCGGGAAAGTTCGAGTCGGAACGACACGCGGGGCCCGGTCGTTCGTAGATCGGGCGTTCACCACACTCCAGGAGCCGTAGAAAACGAATCGTATGAATTCACGTCTGCTTCCGACGGTCATCGTCGGCCTCACCGGAGCCGTCATCGGGAGTTTCTCGATGATGATCTATGCGAGCACCCATTTCACCGGCGTCGCCGGGCCGAACAACACGCCGCCGGCCGTGAGCGCCGCCTCGCTCGTCACGGGCGGGGGCAGCGACCAGGATCGCATCGTCAGCGCCGTCAAGCGCGTGGCACCCTCCGTCGTCGCGCTCAACGTCGTGATCAACGGCCAGCAGCGCGTGCCGACCGATCCGTTCTCGCAGATGTTCGGCGGAGCCGGCGGCGGTCAGCTCCGTCACGTTCAGGCGAAGGCGTCGGGCTCGGGCTTCGTCTACGCCTCGAACGGCCTGATCGTCACGAACGCACACGTCGTCGACGCCCCGGCCAACACGACGATCTCGAAGCTCGAGGTCGTCTTCCAGAACGGCGACCACATGCCGGCGCACGTCTTCGCGACGAACGTCGGCGCCGATCTCGCGCTCGTCAAGGTCGACGGCTACGCGAAGCTGCCGCCGCCCGTCGAGATCGCGGAGTCGAGCCGCGTCCAGGCGGGACAGTGGGCGATCGCGATCGGCGAGCCCTTCGAACTGAAGCAGACCGTCACGGTCGGCGTCGTCTCGGGCTTCAACCGCGACGAGACGATCGGCAGCGAGACCGGCGCCGTCCAGGAGTTCAAAGGCCTGCTCCAGACCTCCGCGCCGATCAACCCCGGCAACAGCGGCGGCCCGCTGATCGACATCCAGGGGCGGCTCATCGGTGTGAATCAGTCGACGGCGAACCCGCAGGCGGGCGCTCAGGGCATCGGCTTCGCGATCCCGGCGACGTTCGCGAAAGAGACGATCGCCTCGCTCGAAAAGAACCCCGGCACGCACCAGGGGACGAATCTCGGCTACATCGGCGCGCAGCTCACGACCGTCACGCCGAACATCCGCGCGCAGCTCAACTATCAGGGCCCGGGCGTCGCGGTCGCCGTCGTCGTGAGCGGCGGACCGGCCGATACGGCGGGTCTCCAGCCGGGCGACGTCATCATTCGCGTCAATGGCAAGGACGTCGCGAGATCCGAGGACGCGGTCGCGGCGATCAAGGCGACGAAGCCCGGCGGCACCGTCAACCTCGAAGTCTGGAGCGGCGGCAACAAGAAGCTCGTCACGATCAAGGCGACGGAGCGTCCCGCGGCGGTCGGCGTCGCGCAGCCGCAGGGGCAAGAGCCGTTCGGGCAGCAGCCTCAACCGCAGGATCCGAGCAACCCCTAACTGCTCGCGGCTCCGTCGCAGTCCTCCAAAGACGGACGTCCTCACGTCGAGGGCGTCCGTTTTTGCGTCCGGAGGGCTCGGGCTGGAACCTTTGGAACCCGCGCGGGTATCTCATCAGCACGGAAACACTCTGCGCCGGAGTTCGGCGCGTTTCGGGGACCGGTAAGCGGCAAGGCCTAGTGGGCGCGCGGAAGCGCACTCGTGACGGTTGGTCCACGGTGACCTTGAGGAAGTGAGATCGACAGATGGCTAAAGTGGTCGGGATCGACCTCGGCACGACGAATAGCGTCGTCGCCGTCATGGAGGGCAGCGCCCCTACCGTGATCGCAAACTCCGAAGGCAACCGGACGACCCCGTCCGTCGTCGCCTTCACGAAGACCGGCGAGCGGCTCGTCGGACAACTGGCGAAACGCCAGGCCGTGACGAATCCGGATCGGACGATCAGTTCGATCAAGCGTCACATGGGCACGGACCACACGGTCAAGATCGACGGCAAAGACTACACGCCGCAAGAGATCAGCGCGATGGTCCTGCAAAAACTTGCTAACGACGCGTCGACGTACCTCGGCGAGCGCGTGACGAAGGCCGTCATCACGGTGCCGGCCTACTTCGACGACGCGCAGCGTCAGGCGACGAAGGACGCGGGGCGGATCGCCGGACTCGAAGTCCTGCGCATCATCAACGAGCCGACGGCGGCGGCGCTCGCGTACGGTCTGGAAAAGAAGGGCAACGAGACGATCCTCGTGTGGGATCTCGGCGGCGGCACCTTCGACATCTCGGTGCTCGAAGTCGGCGACGGCGTCTTCGAAGTGAAGTCGACCAAGGGCGACACGCACCTCGGCGGCGACGATTACGACAAGCGCGTCGTCGACTTCCTCGTCGGCGAGTTCCGTAAGGAGCAGGGCCTCGATCTGAGCGGCGACCGCCAGGCGATGCAGCGCCTCACGGAGGCCGCCGAAAAGGCGAAGATCGAGCTCAGCACGGTCGTGACGACCAACATCAATCTGCCATTCATCACGGCGGACCAGAACGGTCCGAAGCACCTCGACATGACGTTCACGCGAGCGAAGTTCGAGGAAGTGACGAGCGACCTGACGGACCGCTGCATCAAGCCGTTCCGCGATGCCCTCTCGGATGCGAAGCTCGACGTCTCGAAGATCGACGAAGTCGTCATGGTCGGCGGTTCGACCCGCATGCCCGTGATCCAAGAGCTCGTCAAGAAACTGACGGGCAATGACCTGAACCAGACCGTCAACCCGGACGAAGTCGTCGCGATCGGCGCGGCCATCCAGGCCGGCGTGCTCTCGGGCGAAGTGCACGATGTCGTGCTGCTCGACGTGACGCCGCTCTCGCTCGGCCTCGAGACCCTCGGCGGCGTCTCGACGAAGCTGATCGAGCGCAACACGACGATCCCGACCAAGAAGGCGCAAGTCTTCACCACGGCCGAGGACGGCCAGACCTCCGTCGACATCCGCATCCTCCAGGGCGAGCGCGAGATGGCGAATGACAATAAAGAGCTGGGACGCTTCCGGCTCGAAGGCATCCCGGCGGCACCCCGCGGCGTGCCTCAGGTCGAAGTCACCTTCAACATCGACGCGAACGGCATCGTGAACGTCGAAGCGAAGGACCTCGGCACGGGACGTCAGCAGACGATCCAGATCACGGCTTCGACGAACCTCAGCAAAGAGGAAGTCGAGCGGATGGTGCGCGACGCCGAGGCCCTCGGAGCCGAGGACCGTCGCAAGAAAGAGGACGCCGAAGTCCGCAACACGGCTTCGAGCCTGATCTACTCGACCGAGAAGTCGCTGAAGGAAGTCGGTGACAAGCTCGATCCGGCGGCGCGCGGCGACGTCGAGACGGCGCTGACCGAACTGAAGGCCAAGAGCGAGAACGGCACGGCGGACGAGATCAAAGCGTCGACCGAGAAACTCCAGGCCGCATCGTACAAGATGGCCGAGGCCCTGTACGCGAAGACGGGCGCGAGTGCCGGTGCGCCGGGTGCCGATGCACAAGGCGGCGCTCCGGGTCACGACGCCGGCGCTGCGAACGGTCACGGTGCGGGTGCCCCGCATGGTGACGACGTGATCGACGCCGACTACACCGAGGCGAAGTAAGCCTGGTGGAGACCGAAGCGAACGCGTCGGCGAGTGCGAACGCGGAGGCGGCCTCGGCCGCCTCCGTCTCGACCGCCGAAGCTCCGACCGACGACGCGCGGGCGGGCGACCTCGACGTGCAGCAGCTGCAGCGCGAACTCGAGACCGCCCGCGTGCAAGCGGACGATCATCACAAGAAGTACCTCCTCGTCCTCGCCGATTTCGATAACTTCCGCAAACTCAACGAGAAGCGGGTCGTCGACCGGCTCGCGACGAGCAAGAAATCGACCATAGGCAAGTTCCTGCCTGTGTTCGATAACCTCCGGCGCGCGCTCTCCTACGAAGAGGATTCGCAGGGATTACGCGGCGGACTGCAAGCGACGATGCGCGGCTTCGAGGCGCTGCTGACGAGCGAGAACATCACGCCGCTCGCGGTCGTCGGCGCGCCGTTCGATCCGCGCACGGCCGAGGCGATCGCGACCCGCGACAGCGGCGACCACGACGACGACGTCGTGCTCGAAGAAGTCGAACGCGGCTACGAACTCGCGGGCGAGCTGCTGCGACCGGCGAAAGTCATCGTCGCGCGCCGCGTGCCGGCAGCTTCCTAGCATGCGCGAACGACCGGCATGGCGCTGAACTACAAGGATTACTACAAGGTACTCGGCGTTGCGAAGACCGCAACCGAGAAAGAGATCAAGTCGGCCTATCGGAAGCTCGCGCGCACGTGGCATCCCGATGCCAACATTGCGAATCCGAAACCCGCCGAGACGAAGTTCCGCGAGATCCAGGAAGCGTACGAAGTGCTCGGCGACGCGGAGAAGCGTGGCAAATACGACGTGCTCGGGAGCGACTGGCAGCAGGCGTCGGCGGCGGAGGCGCAGCGCCGCAGTCGCGGCGCCGCTTCCGACCCGTACGCGAACTTCGGCCCCGGAGCCGCTGCGAACGCGGGCGGCGCCGGGGCGACGGGCTTCTCCGATTTCTTCGACGCCTTCTTCACGAACGTCGGACGCCGGCAGAGCCAGCCGTACTCCCAGCGCGGCGCCGATCTCGAAACGACGATCGACCTCGGGCTCGCGGAGGCGTATGGCGGCGGCTCGAAGAGCGTCTCGCTGCAGATCGACGACGCGGACCCGCGCTGCAACGGCACGGGCGTCCTGAACGGCCAGATCTGTCCGCAGTGCCACGGCACGGGCCGCGTCGTGCAGACGAAACGCTTCGAAGTCACGATCCCGCGCGGCGTCCGCGAGGGTCAGCGCATCCGTCTGACCGGTCAGGGCTCGCGCGGCGCCGGCGGGGGCGCGAGCGGCGACCTCTTCCTCGTCGTTCACGTGATCGACGACGGCCGCTTCAAGCTCACGAACGACGACGTGACGGCCGACCTGGTCGTGCCCATCACGACGCTCGTCCTCGGCGGCGAGGTCCGCGTCCCGACGCTGGACGGTGAGGTCACGATGACGATCAAGCCCGGGACACAGAACAACCAGGTGCTCCGGCTCTCCGGCAAAGGCATGCCGAGGAGCGGCGGGGGCACCGGCAATCAGTACGTCCGGCTGATCGGTCAGTTACCGGAGCGTCTCACGGAGCGCGAAATCGCGCTCTTCCGGGAACTCGCGGAGATCCGCGAGCCGGCGCGGCCGTGAACGCGGCGCCTCAGCGCAGGTCGCCGTCGCCGATCCCGGTATTGACCTTGTAATCCGTCATGGTCCAGCGCTCGACGAGCGTTTGGTTCTGATATCGCGTCCGCGAGAGCACGAGGCCCGTCTTGCGCGAGACGTCGATCACGTCGAGCGTGACGGCGGAGCGGTCGGTATCGGAGTCGTTCGGACACACGATGCCTCCATACGGAAGCGTGATTTCGTCCGTCGGCTCGCCGCCGAGCGTCGGTCCGGGCTTCTCGCTCAGTGCATCACGATGCGCCGTGAAGCAGGCGACGAGATCGCCGAGGTTTGGCATCAAGATGCCGTTGCCGCGCAGTGAGGTGAGATCGCGGTCTCTCGCGTGGCCGTGTTTCTTGAAGAACGAGAGCCCGCGGCGATAGGCCGTAACGGCATCGCCGCCGTTCCAGACCTCGGTCGCGCCGCTCTTCGTTCCCGTCACGACGTCGAGTCGCGACATCGCCGGCTTGCGATATGCGTACTGGTAGCTGTGTTCGTCCGTCTCGCTCCCGAGGGCTTCATACGCGGCGATCGCCACGCTGTAATCGCGCACGTGCGACCATGTGTCGGCGAAGCGCTCGAAGCCGCTGCCGGCGTGCGCCGGCGGCGGAGCCGCGCTGAGCAGCAACGCGCCGAGCAAGGAGAACGTAAGAGACCGACGTCGCATCATTAGAAGCCCCCTGAGGTTCGGTTCGAACGCGGGAGCAGAGCTCCTTGTTTCATCGGCCGGCGGGCGCGTCGGCCTGAGCGTCGCCGCGGGACTCGAGTCAGCTTACTTGATAGTATCCGATATATCGTGTAAGATCGGACAATGCAAGACCATCACGATCACCACGGCCACGACCATCACCCGCACGACCACGGCCTGCGGCGCTTCTTCCGCGGACCGGGCGGCGGCCGCAAGCACGACGACCGCGAACACGACTTCTTCGGCGGGCCCCCGTTCGGCGGTCCACGTGGCCGCGGCCGCGGTCGCGGCGACCTGAAGTACGAGATCCTCGCCGTCCTGACGGACGGACCCCGGCACGGCTACGACATCATGGAGGAGATCGGGCGGCGCGAAGAGCACCGGCCGAGCCCCGGCTCCGTCTATCCGGCGCTCCAGATGCTCGCCGACGGCGACTTCGTCACCGCGAGCGACCGCGACGGCAAGCGCGTCTACGAGATCACGGATGCGGGTCGCACGCTGCTCGCCGAGCGCCCCGCCGGCCCCGAGCGGCCGCCGGGCGGCGACCGCGACGACGACCGCGAACTCATGCGACGCGGCCTGCGCAGCCTCCGGGCCCTCGCCGCCGCCGCGCAGCAGGTGGCAAGATCGGGCGATCGCGGTGTCGTCGAGCGCACGATCGCGATCCTCGATACGGCGCGACGCGAGATCTACGCGCTTCTCGCGGAGGTGACGTAGCGGCGCGCACGGGAGCGGGCGCCCGCCCCGAAACCAAGTCGGCGCTCGCGCGGTCGAACGGACGATGATAGGCGGACCTCCGAGCCATCTGATGTACTCGGCGATGTTCAGTCCTGACAAACCGACGGTGAAGCGGAAGGTCGAGTGGCGGCGTCTCCTCGCGCTGTTCGCCCCGTACCGGCGGCGTCAGCTGATGGTCGTCGTCTGCATCGTCGTCGTCGCGGTGCTCGGCCTCGCGCCCGCGCTGTTCACGAAATGGCTGATCGACGGCGCGCTCGCGCACCGCGACGTGCGCGCGCTCTGGAGCGACGTCGGCGGCATGGTCGCGGCGGCCCTCGCGGCGGCCGTCGTCGGCGTCTACCAGGGCTATCTGAACTCCGTCGTCGGCGAATCGATCATGCGCGACATCCGCACCAAACTCGTCGCGCACTTGCATCGCATGCCGATCACCTTCTTCACGAACACGAAGACGGGCGAGATCATGAACCGCGTCTCGAGCGACGTCGACAACGTCGACAGCGTCCTCACCGGGACGCTCGTGTCGATCGTGCAGAATGTTGCCACGATCGCTACGACCGCCGTTGCGATGCTGCTCGCGAATTGGCTGCTCGCGCTGATCGCGTTCGCCGTGATTCCGTTCATGGTACTGCCGCTCTCGCCCGTCGGCCGCCGGATGTACGACATCCGCAAGCTCACACGCGAGAAGCGCGACGCGATCGAGAGCCTCACGCAGGAGACGCTCTCGATCTCGGGCATCACGCTGATCAAATCGTTCGTTCGCGAAGCCTTCGAACGAAAGCGATTCTTCGAGGTCTCCTCGGATCTCATGACGCTCGAGATCCGGCTCGCGATGGTCGGCCGGTGGTTCGTCGCCGCGATCGGCGCGATGGTCATCGTCGGACCCGCGCTCATCTGGCTCTCGGGCGGCTATCTGTCCATCGCCTCCGGTCTGAGCGTCGGCACGATCGTCGCCTTCGTCGCGCTCCTCGGACGCCTGTACGGCCCGGCCTCGGCGCTCGCCGGCGTGCAAGTGCAGATCGTCAGCGCCCTCGCCGTCTTCGAGCGCATCTTCGAGTATCTGGACATGACGCCGGAAGGCGAGAGCCCCGAGGCGGCCGACGCCGCCGCGGCTCCCGCAGCTCCGAGGCTCGTCGTACCGGCCGTCACGGGTGCGATCGCCTTCGAAGACGTTCGCTTCGGCTACACGCCCGAGCGCGAGATCTTGCACGGCGTCGATCTGCGCATCGAGCCGGGTCAGGTCGCGGCCTTCGTCGGCCCCTCCGGTGCCGGCAAGACGACGATCACCCAGCTCGTGCCGCGTTTCTACGATCCCGCCGCCGGGCGGATCACGCTCGACGGCCACGATCTGCGCGCCCTCGATCTCGAGTCGCTGCGTTCGCACGTCGGCATCGTCACGCAAGAGACGTATCTCTTCCACGACACGATCGCGATGAATCTTCGCTATGGCAACCCATCCGCGACCGACGCCGACCTCGAGGGGGCCGCACGCTCGGCGAACATCGCGACGTTCATCGATTCGCTGCCGCTGCGCTACGAGACGATCGTCGGCGAGCGTGGCCACAAGCTGTCAGGCGGCGAGCGCCAGCGGCTCGCGATCGCGCGCGTGCTGCTCAAAGATCCGCGCATCCTCATTTTGGACGAGGCGACGAGCGCGCTCGACTCCGAGAGCGAGGCGCTGATCCAAGCCGCCTTCGTCGTCGCGATGCGGGGCCGCACATCGCTCGTCATCGCGCACCGTCTTTCGACCGTGCTCTCCGCCGACGTCATCTTCGCCGTCGAAGCCGGCCGCATCGTCGAACGCGGCACGCATGCGGAACTGCTCGCCCGGGACGGACTCTACGCCCGCCTCTACCGCACGCAGTTCCGCTCCGAGACTCCGGCGCTCGCGACCTGACCTAGCGGCGGCCGCGTTCGCGGCGCGTGAACTCCATCGCCCGGTCGGCGAGTTTGCCGAACCGCAGCGCCGCAAGATCGAGCGCGTAATTCTGATAGAGCTTCCACGGCCGCTGCGCGCCCTGCTTCGGCAAGAGACCGATCGCGCGCTGGACGTAGCCCGAACTGAAATCGAGCGCGGGGAGTTCGTCCATGCCGGGATCGTCGCGGCGCGGCGTGCAGTACGCGTAGCCTTTCGTATCCATATAGCGGATCAGCCGGCAGACGTAGGCTGCCGTGAGTTCGCACTTCAGCGTCCATGACGCATTCGTGTAGCCGAACGCCGAGGCGAGATTCGGCACGTCGCTGTACATCATGCCTTTGTAATTCAGCGATTTGCCGAGATCGACGATTTGGCCGTCCACGACGACCTGCATGCCGCCCATCAACTGCACCTTGAGTCCCGTCGCCGTGACGACGATGTCGGCCTCGAGCTCGCGGCCCGACTTCAGCTTCAGCCCGGTCTCGGTGAAGCGCTCGATGTGATCGGTCGCGATTTCGACCGCACCCGTGCGGATCGAGGCGAAGAGATCGGCGTCGGGGACGAGGCACATCCGCTGGTCCCACGGATTGTAGCTCGGCGTGAAGTGCGTATCGATGTCGTATTCGGGGCCGAGGTGGCCGCGCACCATCTCGAGGATGCGCGCCTTGAAACGCTCGGGACGCTTGCGGGCGAGATTGAAAAAGAACATCCCGACGAGGACGTTCTTCCAGCGGATCAGCTGACCCGCGACCGGTCCCGGCAGACGCTTCTGCATCCACCGCGCGATGACGTCGATCGAGGGGCGCGCGACGATGTACGTCGGCGAGCGCTGCAGCATCGTGACGTGCCCCGCCGTCTTCGCCATCTCGGGGGCGAGCGTGACGGCGGTCGCCCCGCTGCCGACGATCACGACGCGCTTGCCCGCGTAGTCGAGACGCTCGGGCCACTGCTGCGGATGGACGATCGTCCCCGCGAACCGCTGCGAGTCCGCAAACTCGGGCGCATAGCCGCCCGCGTAATCGTAGTAGCCGCTGCACATGAACAAAAAGGAGCAACTCGCCTCGAGGGGACGCTTCTCGACGCCGACCTCGAGATCGAGGAGCCAGCGCGCGTGCGTCGAGGACCACGTCGCCTTGACGACGCGGTGTTCGAAACGCATCTCGCGATCGATGCCGAACTCGCGGGCCGTATCGCGGATGTACTCGCGGATCAGCGCGCCGCCCGAGATCGACGTCTCGCTCGGCCAGGGACGGAAGCCGTAGCCGAGCGTGTGCATGTCGGAGTCGGAGCGGACGCCCGGATAACGGAACAGATCCCACGTGCCGCCGATCGCCGTGCGGCCCTCGAGAATCGCGAACCGCTTCTTCGGCAGCTGCGTCTTCAGGTGATACGCGGCGGCGACGCCCGAGAGCCCCGCACCGACGATCAGCACGTCGAAGTGTTCGGTCAGCGTGACGTCCGGCATCGCGGTGCTGGTCGGTTCCATCGGATCGCTCCCATCGCTCGCAGGCATCGAAGCCTAGTCTGCATCCGACAAGTCAAATTGTCAATAGTCAGGAAGCGACGGTCCCGTCCGCGTCGAGCAGCGTCGCGCCGGTCGCGAGCCGCACCTCGTCCGGCGTCAGGCCGGGCGCGCATTCGACGAGCACGAGCCCGGCGGGCGTCACGTCGATCACCGCCATGTCGGTCACGAGCCGGTTCACGACCCCGAGACCCGTGAGCGGGAGCGTGCAGTGCTCGAGTATCTTCGGCGTCCCGTCGCGTGCGACGTGCTCCATCATGACGATCACGCGCCGGGCGCCGTGGACGAGATCCATCGCGCCGCCCATGCCCTTGACCATCTTGCCGGGGATCGTCCAGTTCGCGAGGTCGCCGCTCTCGGAGACCTGCATCGCCCCGAGCACGGCGACGTCGACGTGGCCGCCGCGGATCATCGCAAACGAGAGCGCGGAGTCGAAGAACGACGCTCCCGGCAGCACCGTCACGGTCTCTTTGCCGGCGTTGATGAGGTCGCCGTCCGCCTCACCGTCGAACGGATACGGGCCCATGCCGAGCAGACCGTTCTCGCTCTGCAGCACGACGGTCACGTCCGGCGGGATGTAGTTCGGGACGAGCGTCGGCAGACCGATGCCGAGGTTGACGTACTGGCCATCCTCGAGCTCGAGGGCGACCCGGGCGGCGAGCTCCTCGCGCGTCAGCGCCATCTAGCGCGCCGCCGCGCGCGCGCGCATCGTCGTGCGCTCGGTGCGCTTGCCGCCGGCACCGACCGCAACGACGGACCGCACGAAGATGCCCGGCGTGTGGACGGCGGCGGGATCGAGCTCGCCCGGCTCGACGAGCTCCTCGACCTCGGCGATCGTAATGCGGCCGGCCATCGCGCAGAGGGGATTGAAGTTACGCGTCGTTTTGTCATACACGAGATTGCCATGCCGGTCGCCGCGGCTCGCGCGCACGAGCGCGTAGTCGCACGTGATGCCGTGCTCGAGCACGTAGTCGCGCTCGCCGAAGCGGCGCGTTTCTTTCGGCGGCGAGGCGAGCGCGACCGTGCCGTCCGGCGCGTAGCGCAGGGGCAGGCCGCCCTCGGCGATCTGCGTCCCGACGCCCGCCGGCGTGTAGAACGCCGGGATGCCGCTGCCCCCCGCGCGCAGTCGCTCCGCGAGCGTGCCCTGCGGCACGAGTTCGACTTCGAGTTCGCCGCACAAGTACTGCCGTTCGAACTCTTTGTTCTCTCCGACGTACGAGCCCGTCGTGCGCCGGATCCGTTTCGCGCCGAGCAGCACGCCGAGACCGAAGCCGTCGACGCCGCAGTTGTTCGAGACCGTCACGAGATCCGTCGCGCCCTGAGCGAGAAGTGCGGCGATCAGCCGGTGCGGGATGCCGTTCAGACCGAAGCCGCCCACCGCGATCGAGGCGCCGTTCGGAATCTCCGCCACGGCTCGCTCGACATCGGGCACGGTTTTGTCCATCTCGCCGCCTTGGACGACGGCGCCGCCCGTGCCTACTCCGCGCGGCTCAGTCGGTCTTGCCGAGCACGCCGCCGAGGAAGGGCATCGACGTCGTCGACTGCGGCAGATGACCGTCCCACTTGTCGATCGCGCGCCGCTGGAGATCGAGTTTGCGCTGTTGCACCAGGAGCTGCGGGCTCACGCTACGCTGGAGTTTGAGGGCGCGGATCTCGCTCTCCGCGCGGATGACACCCTGCTGCGACTCGTAGCGCACGCGCTGCAGATCCTGCCGCGCTTGGAACGTCCGCTGCACCGAGGCGACCTTGTCCTGCGAGGCTTGCGCGTACGCGTACTGATATTGCAGACGCGTCGTCCCGATCGCATCGAGCCGCAGCCCGAAGGCGGCGATCCGTTCGCCGACGCTCGCGCGCAACTGTCGCTGCATCTCATCCCGTTTTGTCACGAGCTCGGAAGCGGTGAAGCCGGCCGTCACGCTCTTGATCGCGTCCTGCACCGCGGGACCGACGATCCGCCGGACGTAATCGTCGCGGAAGTTCGTGTAGACCTCGACCGCGTGACCCGGATCGACGTGGAAGCTGACGGCGACGTCGGTCGCGACGGGTTCGAGGTCGTGACAGATGCCCTGCGCGCGGTCGAACGTGACCGTATTGATCTGCGTGTTGACCTGGACGACCGTGTCGACGAGCGGCCAGACGTAGTAGACGCCCGGCGGCACGATACGCCCGGTCGGCGCGCCGAAACGGAGCAGGACGCCGCGCGCGCCCGGCTGCACGCGTCCGAGACCGCGCGGCAGGACGTTCTGCACGCCGAAGATCGCCGCGATCGCGACGAGCGCCCAGATTTTCGGCCGCCACCAAACCGTTTTCGAGCGTCCGAACCAGAGAACGGTGAGGATCGCGGCGAGCGCCACCCACGCAAGAATCTGCCGCACGGCATCCATGTCGACGTTGACCACGAGCACCTCTCGAGCGAGCGCGCCGAGCCGGCGCGTCATCCCTCCGAACGGCGGGCCGCGGCCGGTCGTGACGCGGGCGGCCGCTCCAATCGACAAGGAGCCGGACGGCCGGATGCGAACGATTTGGCGGCGGTCTGCGTTAGCGGGTCGTCCTTGCGATATGCTCGCTCGGGCCGCAGTTCGAAACGAGAGGGGGTGTAATTTTGAAGAAAGCAATCGCAGCACTCGTTGCCGCAACGTTCCTCGCCGGCGCTCCCGCGCTCGCGTCGATGAAGCATCACTCGAAGATGGCCGCGCACACGCACAAGACGATGGTCCACAAGACCGCCGCCAAGAAAGCGATGATGCACAAGCCGATGAAGTCGTCGATGATGAAGAAGCACACGATGATGAAGAAGAAGAAGTAATTCGCTTCTCATACCAACCACGTCTTACATCATTCAATCACACGGCGGATCGAAAGATCCGCCGTTTTTTTTTATCTTCGCACGAACTTAAATCGCGCGGAGACCGCGCTACGGAGAGGGCGGATCGGAAGGTCCGGCGTCTTTTTTCATCTACGCTCGAACTCAAATCGCGCGGAGACCGCGCTACGGCGCGGGCGGATCGGAAGATCCGCCGTTTTTATCCGCCCGCGGAGATCGCGGTATGGCCGAAGAGCGGCGGGATGAAGTGGCCGACGAGGAACGATAGCGCGAACACGATCGCGCCGTACGTGACGATCTCGACGCCTTTGCGCAGCGGCGAGCGGCCGCTCAGGCGTCCGGCAAAGGCCCCGATCGCGAAGAGACCGGCGACCGAGAGGACGAGTCCGACGATCGTCGCAGCGTTCTGCGGGATCGGCAGCAGATACGGAACGACCGGTAGGGCGGCGCCGATCGCAAACGATCCGGCCATGCCGAACGACGACCCGAAACCGCCGGGCTCGCGTTCGCGCACGTCGATACCGAATTCGTCCCGGACCATCTCGTGGAGCCAGATGTCGGGATTCTTCTCGAGCCGGCGGACGATCATCTCGGCCTCACCGTCCGTGAAGCCCTTGAGTTTGTAGTAAGCGAGCTGCTCTTCGTACTCTTCTTCCGGTTTCTCGAGCATCTCGAGCTGTTCGAAGGCGATCGCATTTTCGACGACTTCGCGCTCCGCTTTGCCGCCGAGGTACTCGCCGACGCCCATCGAGATCGCGCCGACGAAGAGCGAGATGAAGCCCGTCAAGATCACGGTTCCGCGGTCGCTCGTCGCGCTGCCGACGCCCGTCGCGATGCCGAGAGTCGTCAGCACGCCGTCTTGCGCGCCGAAGACGACCTGCCGGATGCTGCGCTGTTTCTCGAGCCGCTGACGCTCGGGCGTGTCGGGAATCCGCGCCGCGTCGCGGCCCTTCGTCTTGATCGACACCGAGCGATTCTCGACGTCGATCCCGAGCGAGTTGCGTCGTGACGTCTGCATGTTCCGAGCCGTTCGGATCGGCCGGCGGCCCAGGCCTTCCTCGCTCGCAAGTTAGGCGCGCCGAGCACCGAGGCGGCACGCGTGACCTCGAGGGCGAACCCTGCACGCATGAGCGAACCGACTCCGTCGAACCCGATCGTCGCGCTCGCGATGAAACTCCGCGCGCGCAAAGACATCGACGGCGCGATCGATTCCGCGACGCCCGCCGCTCGCGCCACGGGCGACGACGGCACGGCGGCGGATGCGGCCGCGTCGCTCGCCGCGTTCGGAGCCGCGCTCCAGATCGGCACGAAACGCCTGAACTCGATCCTCGGCCGCAGCGGCGTGACGTTCGTGCGCCTCGAGAAGCCGCTACGCCTGCGGCTGCGCTTCGCCGACCGGCGCATCGGCCTCGACCTCGATGAGGCGCGCCAGTTGATTTCGATCAAAGGGGACGGACTCGATGGTGAGTATCAATTCGACGGCAGCGAGACCGGCATCGGCCTGATCAACCTCTCGATCCTCTCGACCGAGCCCGGTTACGGCGAACTCCTGACGCCGAACGGTCTGCTCAAACGCATCGCGGCGGAGGCCGAGTTGCCGCGCCCGGCCCACCTCGATGGAGCGGGTCCGCTCTCGTTCTGACTAGACGGCGCGAGCTCGCGCCGTCTTTTTTTCACCTTCGTCTTGGCCGTTGCCGCCATCGGTCGAGTTCATGAACTGGTTGCGCGGGCTCGCGCCGTCTTCTTCACCTTCGTCTTGGCCTCGACGGTGCGCGCCTTTGCGGCGGAGGCGGCCTTCGTACGCACGGCGGTCGACACGATCGGCGCGCTCGGACAGAGCTCGCGGACGAGACACGACGGACAGAGGGGCACCGGCGCCTTGCAGGTCGTCCGGCCGTGCAGGATCAGCCAGTGGTGCGCGTGCCGGTGCTTCTCCGGCGGCACGAGCTTCACGACGTCGCGTTCGACCGCGAGCGGAGTCGTGCCGAGCGTGAGCCCGAGCCGGCGCGAGACGCGGAAGACGTGCGTGTCGACGGCGAACGCGGAGGCGGCGAAGGCGACGGAGAGCACGACGCTCGCCGTCTTACGCCCGACGCCCGGCAACGCTTCCAGCGCCTCGCGCTCCTGCGGAACCTCGTCGCCGTGCCGCTCCGCGATCGCCCGCGCCGCAGCGACGATGTTCTTCGCTTTCATGCGGAAGAAGCCACACGATTTCACCAGCCGCTCCACGTCCTCGAGCGGTGCGCCGGCGAGCGCCGCGGGGCTCGGATAGGCGGCGAACAGCGCCGGTGTCGTGAGATTGACGCGCGCGTCCGTGCACTGCGCGCTCAGGATCACGGCGATCAGCAGCGTGAACGGCGATTCGTAGTGGAGGGCGGTCTTCGGCTCGGGATACGCGCCCTCCAGCAGCGCCAGCTCCGCGCGCGCGACGGCCTTCGTCACGGTCCGGCGGGGATACGGAATCTTCGGCCACGGCGGTTTCGGCGGCGACGCATCCGGAGCGCGGCGAGCGGCGGTTTCAGGCACGTGCCCCTCTTCAAGACCAAGGATCCGACCATCCCGCCCGGCCAGTCGCTCACGGCCGGCTTCCCCGTGCTGCACGTCGGCGACGTCCCGCGCTTCGACCCCGCGACCTGGCGGCTCCGCTTCTTCGGCATATGCGAGAACGCGTTCGCGCTCTCACTCGAAGAACTGCGGAGCGAACCGATGGTCGAGTGGCGCGGCGATATCCACTGCGTGACGCGCTGGTCGAAGAAAGGGACGCTGTGGCGCGGCGTCCCGTTCAACCGGCTCGCGGCGCGCGCGAAACCGCTCGCCGAAGTGACGCACGTGATCCAGCACGCAAAGAATGACTACCAGACGAACCTGCCGCTCGAAGCGATGATGGGCGACGACGTGCTGGTCGCGCTGGAATACGACGGCGAGGAGCTCGAGCCGATCCACGGCGGTCCCGTGCGGATGTTCGTCCCCAAGCTCTATCTCTGGAAGTCGGCAAAGTGGATCGACGGCATCGAGTTCCTCGACCGCGATCGGCAAGGCTTCTGGGAGAAGCGCGGCTACCACAACGAGGGCGACCCTTGGAAAGAGCAGCGCTACGCCGGCCTCCCGAGCTGGTTCGGATAGCCCCGAGCCGGCCGCCGGCGCCCGAGCCGACCGCGAAGGAGATCGCCTCAGTGCCGCAGGCGCACCGCGTCCGCGTCGGCGTCGCATTCGACGAGACCGCCGAGCGCGAGCGCCGCGACGGCCGCCTCGATCGCTTGGGGCGTGCGCGGCGGCACGAGGTGCGCGAGCGCCGCGTGCAGTTCCGATCGCGGCAGCCACGCATCCGCAACGACCGCCCGCAGACGATCGACGATCCGACCGCGCAGGTAGCGCGTCGTCGCTTCGAAGACCATGCGCGCCTGTGGTCCACGCGGCTTGGCATGCACCGCGGCGCGCTCGGCGAGCGCGACCGGGTCGATCGGGGCCGCCGCGCAGAGCGGCTGCAGCGGACAGAGCAAACATTTCGGGGCGCGGGCCGTGCAGAGCGTCGCGCCGAGGTCCATCAGCGCCGAATTGAGCGCGAAGCCGGCTCCGGCCACCTCCGCATACGTCTGCCCCGTCTCGGCGAGCGCGCCCGCGCTCGCGAGCGGTGGCCATTCGAGGCCATAGCGCACGCGGTGGAAGATCCGCCGCAGATTCGTGTCGATCGCGACGACCGGCTCGTCGAACGCGAAGGCGCGCACGGCCGCGACCGTGTACGGCCCGATGCCGGGCAGCGCCGCGAGCGCGTCCGGGTCGCGTGGCAAGTCGCCGCCGAAGCGATCGCGGACGACGCGCGCGAGCGCGTGCAAGCGGAGCGCGCGCGAGTTGTAGCCGAGGCCCTTCCACGCGCGCACGACATTCGCGAGCGAGGCGGCCGCGAGACGTTCGAACGTCGGCCACTCTGCGACGAACGCCTCGAAGAGCGGCACGACGCGGTCGACCTGCGTCTGTTGGAGCATGAACTCGCTCACGACGATCCGGTACGGCGCGCGGTCGCGGCGCCACGGCAGATCGTGGCGCCCGTGCCGGCGATACCAGAGCTCGAGCGCGCTCACGACCTCCGCTGCGAGGGCGGCCATCAATCGGAGAAGGCCGCGCCGATCCGCTGGATGCCGCGGTCGATCGCGTCGCGCGGAACGGGCGTGAGCGCGAGCCGCAGCGCGTGGTCGCCGCCGCTGCCCGGGTAGAACGCCTCGCCGAAGAGGAACGACGCGCCGCGGCGCTCCGAGGCCTCCAAAAGCGCCCGCGCCCGGTGTTCGCGCGGCAGCGTTGCCCACAAGTAATAACCACCGGCGCCCGGCGTCACGCGGATGCCGGCGGGCCAGTGCTTCGCGATCGCCGCCTCGGCGAGCTCGCGGCGCAGGGCGAGCTCGACGCGCAGGTCGCAGACGTGCGCGTCGTAGGCACGCGCGAGGTAGTCGCCGACGCCGGCCTGCACGTAGAGACTCGTTGCCATATCGTACGACTGTTTGCGCAGCAGCAGACGCTCGTAGATCGAGCGCGGCGCCGTCAGCCACCCGAGTCGTAGCGACGGCGCGATCGTCTTCGAGAACGTGCTGACGTAGATTACGTCCTGACTCGAACGTGCCACGAGCGGCGGCGGCGCGTGCTGGACGAGCTCGCCGTACGGGTCGTCCTCGACGATCGGTACGCGCGCGCGCTGCGCAAGCTTCACGAGACGTTCGCGCCGATCGGCGTTCATGATCGCGCCCGTCGGATTCTGCAGCGACGGCATCGTGTAGATGAAGCGCGGTTTGCGCGTCCGCAGGATCGCCTCGACGTGATCGACGCGCATGCCGTCGTCGTCGACGGCGACGGGGATCGCGCGCAGCCCCGCGATCTGGAAGATCTGCAGGGCGCCGGGATAGGTCGGCTGTTCGACGACGATCTCGTCGCCGGGCTCGGCGAGCGAGTGCGCGACGAGCGAGAGCCCCTGCGTCGAACCCGTCAGCACGAGGACGTCGCGCGGATCGATCCGGCAACCGCGCCGCTGCATGCGCTCGGCGATCGTTTCGCGTAGCGGAGCGTGTCCCTCGCTATCGCCGTATGACAACATGTATTCATGCGCGCCGCCGACGGTCGCGAAACTCGCGTTCAGATCCGCGATCGGCGAGGGCGACTCCGGCGGAATGCCTTGGACGAAGGCGATGCGCTCGTGATGCGGCCGCGCCGCGAGTTCGCCGAGCACGGTCGGAAACGACCCGACGCGCCAGGCCGGCAGCGTGATCCACCACGGCGCGGCCGGCTCGCGCGCCGACGGTCCGGTCGCCGTCGCCGCGGCGACGCGCGAACCCGAGCCGACGCGCTGCTCGATCAGGCCGTCGGCTGCGAGTTCGCGGTACGCGTGGACGACCGTGCTCCGGTTGACGCCGAGTCGCTCGGCGAGCGTGCGCTCCGGCTGCAGACGCGTCAGTTCGGGCAGCGAGCCCGCGAGGATCGCGTCGCGCAGCTCTTCGTAGATCTGCCGGTAGATCGGGACGACGCTGCTCCGGTCGATATCCGGTAGCGGCATCGGCGAGCCGGAGGAGCGCAACATGGATGATCCGTTTCGCGATCGATTGGACGGGTCCGCCCATCCAATGCGACACGCCGCGCGCCAGACGCCGGGCGGCGATGAGGTTTCCGGACCGCAGAGCCGAAGCGATGGCGACCGCCCTCCGATCGAAGGCCACCGCGATGAACCACGAGCCGGAATCGACGCCCGCCCGTCGCATCGATGCGACGCCGGCCGCACTCGCGCTGATCGAGCGTCTGCAGGCCAAGTTCGGCCCGCTCATGTTCCACCAAACGGGAGATGCGGCGGGGGCCGCGCCCGCCTGCTATCCGGAGGACGAGTTCTTCCTCGGCCAGAGCGACGTCTGTCTCGGCGCGATCGGCGGCGCGCCGTACTACGTGAGCGACCGCCAATTCGAACGCTGCCAACACGAGCATCTGACGGTCGACGTGACCTCCGGCCGCGGCAGGACGTTCTCCCTCGAGAACGGCGAGGGCGTTCGTTTCCTGACACATTCGCGTCAATTCACCGACGCCGAGCGTCGGACGCTCGGACCCGCGCGCCGCGGCTGCCCCGACGGCGGCCCCGCGCACGCGACCTGAGGCGTCGCTTCCTGTGCCACCCCCGCAGCCGGCCCGGTCCGCTAACTTCGGCGACGCGAGCCCCTCAAAGATTGCCAAGACCCGGATGGCGAATACAAAGACCGGATAACGTTAGTCGAATTACACAAAGAAGATGCGACGGGCGGTCGCTACGAATGGACGTACCACGGGCTCACGTCCTAGTCGTCGGCGCAGGTTCGGTGGTTGGTTACGCTCACGCGCGGAATCGTTCGATGGCGAGCACGATGCCGAGCCCGACGAACGCGACACCGGCCGCGGTGCCTGCGGAGCGGGCCGCCCCGCGCCCGAGTCGTCGACCGAGCGCGACCCCGAGGAAGGCGACAAGAAATGATTGGGCGGCGATCACCGCGAGCGTGACGAGGATCGGCAAACCGTTCGCCGCGAGCGGAAAACCGATCGCGAGTTCGTCCGTCGAGATCGCGAACCCGGCGAGCGCCATCCCTCGGGCGGAGGCGAACGTCAGGCCCTCCGTTTCGTCGCCCTCGCTCGCCTCGCGAAAGGCGTGGATGCCGACCACGATCAAGATCGCGGAGCCCGCGTAGACGGCCCCGGCCGTGAACGCCGGCGGAAGCACGAGCGCGAGCCCGGCTCCGATCGCCGGCATCGCTCCCTCGAACGCCGCGCAGAGGAGCGCGAAACGAAGCGGCGCGACGTCGCCGCGAAGGCCGAGGGCGATCGCGACGGCGAGCGTATCGAGGGCGAGCGGAAGCGCGAAGCCCGCGATGTGAGCGGCCCCGTTCACGTTCGGGGGCCGTCGGGCTCCGGTGCACGGGCCGCCGCATCTCCGGCGCCGCGCGACCGCGGGCAACGATCGCTCGTCGGCCCGCGACCGTCGACCGTCATCTAACCTTTGAGCGCGTCGAAGGCGGCGTCGTAGTTCGGTTCGTCGCCGATCTCCTTGACGATTTCGACGTAGCCGATCGTCTTGTCGGGCTTCACGACGAACGTCGCGCGGGCGTATAGCGAGATCTCTTTGACGAGGACGCCGTAGGCCGGGCCGAAGGCGCGCGCGGCGTAATCGGAGAGGTAGGTCAGCCCGAGCGCTTCGTTCGCGGTCGCCCAGCGCTGCTGCGCGAACGGCAGGTCGACGCTGATCACGTAGGCCTTGGCACCGGCGGGAATCTCGCCGAGCCGCTTGTGGAACGTCTGCGTCTCGAGCGAGCACGTCTGCGTGTCGAGCGACGGGACGACGATCAGCAGCGCCGACTTCGTACCGTTCTCCGTCGCCTGATCGAGCGTGAACGGCTGCATCGTCGTCGTCACGAGCGTGAACGCGGGCGCTTTGTCGCCGACGGCGAGCGTCGGTCCGACGAGGGTGAGCGGGTTGCCGTGCATCGTGACGGCGCCGGCATGTTCGGCCTGTTGCGTGGTCAAGGTCGTTCCTCCGAATCGCGGGTTCAGTGCGTACCGAAGGAAGAGACGCGCTCGCGCACCCGCGAGGTTGCGACGCGGTCGGACCGAACGCGCACGCGATGCTCGAGAGCACGTGCATCGAGACCTCGCTCGGCTCGTGGAACCAGACCGCCTGGATCCCGCCGCCCGGCGACGTGCTCCATGCCGCCGTCGACCGCATCTGGGATTTCGAGGGCCGGCTCTCGTGCGCGCGGGAGCGGGTCTTCCCGGACGGCCTGCTCGAGATCGTCGTCCAGCTCGACGAGCCGCACCGGCCGCCCGGCGCCGCGCCCTTCCCCGCGCTCGTCGCGACGGGCCTGCGGATCGCGACCGAGAGCGTCGAGGCGCCGCCCGGGCGCTGCCGGGTGCTCGGCATCCGCCTGCGCCCGCTCGGCGCCGCCGCCGTGCTACGCACCTCGATGCGTGAATTGACCGGCCGGACGATCGCCCTCGACGCCCTCGCGGGAGACGGGGCCGCCACGCTCGGCGAGCGGCTCGACGCCGCGCGAACCGGAGAGGAGCGCGTTCGCCTCGCGTACCGGTGGGTGCGCGACCGGCTCGCGGACCGAGCGCCGGCCGACCCGCTCGTCGGTCGCGCACTCGCCGCCATCGAGCGGGACGGCGGCGCGGGGGCGCTGCGCGAACTCGCCGAGCTCGGCGGCCGGTCGCGATCGCGCTTCGCCGCGCGGTTTCGCGACGATGTCGGGCTCTCGCCCAAGCGCTACGCGCGCGTCGTGCGCTTCCGGAGCGCGCTGCGCCGGCTCGCCGCATCGGAGGACTCGGTCGCGTCGATCGCGGCCGCCGCGGGCTATTACGACCAGGCACATCTGGCGACCGAGTTCCGCGCGCACGCGGGACTGACGCCGCTCGCCTATCGGCACGCCCTCCGCTATCCCGGCAGCGACCACCTCGCCGAGATCGGTTGAACCGGATGCGGCGCGCGCGGACCGTTTTTCCAAGACGTCGCGCGCCCGGGTTTGCTATCGTTGAGGCATGACGCAATCACACGAAGCTCCGATCACTCCGGCCGCACAGACGTTCTTTCCGTCGATGCGCTATCTCGACGCACGGGAGGCGATCGCATGGCTCGAACGTGTCTTCGGCGCCCGCACGATCGCCGCCCATGACGGCCCCGGCGGCGAGCCCGTGCATGTCGAGATGAGTCTCGCGGGCAACACGTTCATGTTCGGTCAGGATCGCCCTGACGGCGACGCCGTCCGCTCGCCGAAAGTAGCCGGAACGCTGACCGGCGGGGTCTACGTCGTCCTCCCGGACGCGGCCGCCGTCGACGCGCTGCACGCGCGCGCCCGCGATGCCGGTGCCACGATCGTCCTCCAACCGTACGATACCGACTACGGATCGCACGACTTCACCGCCACCGATCTCGACGGGCACATCTGGAGATTCGGCACCTACCGGCCGAGTTGACGCTATGCCGCGATCGCGGTAACTCGTTGTCATGCCGGAGCCGTCGACGATCTCGCCCGAGCGCTTCGTCTTCCGGATGCCACCGGAACCTCGCGTGGCCGCTCCGGGGCGTCGGGTTCGCGTAGCGGGCTCGCAGCGGCGGCGGGGCATTGGTCGGCCGTCGAACCTCAATGGCCGCCCGCGCCGAAGGCCGGGCGTGCTACGCTTCGCGGAGCATGATCGACCGTTCGAACGCAGCCACGTCCGCGACGCCGTCCACGAACGGCGCGACCCCCGCTACCGCCGCGCCCGATCCGCAGGAGCTCGCGGAGTGGCTCGACGCGCTCGAGGGCGTGATCGCGGCGGAGGGTCCGCAGCGGGCGCGAGAGATCGTCGACGCGCTCGTCGAGCGAGCGCGCGAGCGGGGCGTCGATTTTCCGGTCGCGCTGACGACGCCGTACATCAACACGATCACGGTCGACCGTCAGGCGCCCTTTCCCGGCCGGCCCGAGATCGAGGAGCGGTTGCGGCACTACGCGCGCTGGAACGCGATGGCGATGGTCGTGCGCGCCAACAAGGACGCGAGCGAACTCGGCGGCCACGTCGCGACGTTCTCGTCGTCCGCGACGCTCTACGACATCGGCTTCAATCACTTCTGGCACGCGCCGTCCGAACGGCACGGCGGCGACCTCGTCTACATCCAGGGCCATTCGGCGCCCGGCATCTACGCGCGCGCCTTCATGGAGGGCCGCATCTCCGAGGAGCAGCTCGTCAACTTCAGGCGTGAGGTCGATGGCAAGGGATTGTCGTCGTATCCGCACTCGTGGCTGATGCCGGAGTTCTGGCAGTTCGCGACGGTCTCGATGGGACTCGGCTCGCTGATGGCCGTCTATGCGGCGCGCTACATGCGCTACCTCGCCGACCGCGGCATCGCCGATACGCGCGGACGGAAGGTCTGGGTCTTCCTCGGCGACGGCGAGATCGACGAACCCGAGTCCCTCGCGGGGCTCGCGCTCGCGGCGCGCGAGCGGCTCGACAATTTGATCTTCGTGGTCAATTGTAACCTGCAGCGGCTCGACGGACCGGTCCGCGGCAACGGCAAGATCATCCAAGAACTCGAAGGCCAGTTCCGCGGCGCCGGCTGGAACGTGCTGAAGGTCGTCTGGGGGCGGCGCTGGGACGCGCTGCTCGAGCGCGACCGCGACGGCACGCTCGTGCGGCTGATGAACGAGACGCTCGACGGCGATTACCAGACGTACAAATCGCGCGACGGCGCTTACGTCCGCGAGCATTTCTTCGGACGCTATCCCGAGACGCGGCGCCTCGTCGAGCACCTGACCGACGAAGAGATCTGGCGCCTCAACCGCGGCGGCCACGATCCGTACAAGGTCTATGCCGCCTATCAGGCGGCCGTGACACATACGGGCCAGCCGACCGTCGTCCTCGCGAAAACGATCAAAGGCTACGGCATGGGTCCGGCCGGCGAGGGCATGAACATCGCGCACCAGCAGAAAAAGCTGCAAGTCGAGCAACTGCGCGCCTTTCGCGACCGCTTCTCGATCCCGGTCTCGGACGCCGAGATCGAAAAAGTGCCGTTCCTCAAACCGCCCGAGGACGGCCCCGAGGCCGCGTACCTGAAAGAACGCACGGCCGAACTGGGCTCGCTGCCCGTGCGCCGCGAACGCGTCGAGGCGCCGCTGCCCGTGCCCGCGCTCGAGGCCTTCCGGCCGCTGCTCGACGCGAGCGGCGAGCGCGAGATCTCGACGACGATGGCCTTCGTCCGGGTGCTCAACATCTTGCTACGCGACAAGGATTTGGGTCCGCGGATCGTGCCGATCGTCGCAGACGAGTCGCGCACCTTCGGTATGGAGGGCATGTTCCGGCAGCTCGGGATTTATTCGAGTGTCGGTCAACTCTACAAGCCGCAAGATGCCGAGCAACTGATGTGGTACCGCGAAGAGAAGACGGGCCAGATCTTGCAGGAGGGCATCACGGAGGCGGGTGCGATGTCGTCGTGGATCGCGGCCGCGACGTCGTACTCGACGCACGGCGTACAGTCGATTCCGTTCTTCATCTTCTACTCGATGTTCGGCTTCCAGCGCATCGGCGATCTCGCGTACGCCGCGGGCGACATGCGCTCGCGCGGCTTCCTCATCGGCGGGACCTCCGGCCGCACGACGCTCAATGGCGAGGGTCTGCAGCACGAGGACGGCCACAGTCACCTGATCGCGGCCGCCGTGCCGAACTGCGTGCCGTACGACCCGACCTACGCCTACGAGGTCGCCGTCATCCTGCAGGACGGTCTGCGCCGGATGTTCGGCGAACAGGAAGATGTCTATTTCTACCTCACGACGCTCAACGAAAACTACACGCACGCGGCGTTGCCGCAAGGCGCGGCGGACGGCATCCTGCGCGGGGCCTATCTCGTGCGCGACGGCGGCGGCGACCGCGCGAGCGGGGCGCCGCGCGTGCAGCTGATGGGCTCGGGCGCGATCCTGCGCGAGGCGCTCGCGGCGGCGGAGCTGCTCGAAGCCGATCACGGTATCGTCGCGGACGTCCATAGCGCGACGAGTTATACCTTGCTACGGCGCGAAGCGCTCGAAACCGTACGCCGGAACGCGCTGCATCCGACCGAGCCTCGGCGCCGGCCGTATGCCGCGACGATGCTCGACGGCCGCTCCGGTCCCGTCATCGCGGCGAGTGACTACTTGAAGTCGTTCGCCGATCAAATCGGCGGCTTCGTCGAGCGGCGGTTCGTCGCGCTCGGCACCGACGGCTACGGCCGCAGCGACACGCGCGCGAAACTGCGCGACTTCTTCGAGGTCGACCGCCGCTGGATCGCCGTCTCCGCGCTCCAGGCGCTCGCCCTCGAAGGCACGATCGAGCCGGCTCGCGTCGCAGCCGCGATCGCGACGTATGGCATCGACCCGGAGAAACCGGTGCCGACGAGCGATCCGCTCTTCTCGGCGCGCAGCGAAGTACGCGGCTGATGGCGACGGAGCTGCTCGTCCCCGACATCGGCGACTTCAAAGACGTGCCCGTGATCGAAGTGCTCGTGAAGCCGGGCGACCGCGTCGAACGCGAAGCCCCGCTCCTGACGCTCGAATCCGACAAAGCGACGATGGAGATTCCGTCCACCGGGAGCGGCGTCGTCGCCGAAGTGCGCGTGAAGATCGGCGACGTCGTCTCGCAGGGCAGCGTCATCGCGACGCTCGAGCCTGCGGCCGCAGCCGCCCCGGCCGCCGCAACCGAGGCCGCGCCCGCCGCACCGGCCGCCGCACCGGCCGCGCCTGCCGCCCCCGCCGCATCTGCCGTCTCCGATCCGCCGCCGGCGGCCGCGGCGCAACCGTCCGCGCCGCCCGCGCCGTCCGCAAACGGGAGCGCTCCCGCGCCGATGCCCGCGTTGCAGCGCGGTGGTGAGATCGTGCCAGTGGCCGTCCACGTCGCGGCACCGACGCGTGCCGGCGGAGCGGTCCACGCGAGTCCCAGCCTCCGGCGCTTCGCGCGCGAGCTCGGCGTCAACCTCGGCCGCGTCCGCGGGACGGGTCCGAACGGCCGCATCACGCACGACGACGTCCAAGGATTTGTCAAGACGGCGCTCGCCGCCCCGCGGCCCGCCTCCGGTACCGTCGCCGAGAGCGGCGGCTCCGGCCTCCACCTCGCGCCCTGGCCGACCGTCGATTTCGCAAAACACGGGCCGATCGAACGCGTTCCGCTGTCGCGCATCAAGAAGATCTCGGGACCGAATCTCGCACGCAACTGGGTGCGCATCCCGCACGTCACGCAGTTCGACGAAGCGGACGTCACGGAGCTCGAAGCTCTACGCAAGACGCTCGGCGGCGAGGCGAACGTGAAGGTCACGCTCCTCGCGTTCGTCATGAAGGCCGTCGCGACGATGTTGCAACGCTTCCCGGATTTCAACGCCTCGCTCGACGGCGATGACCTCGTACTCAAAAAATACTATCACCTCGGCTTTGCGGCGGACGTGCCCGGCGGACTCGTCGTGCCCGTGTTGCGCGACGTGGATCGCAAAGGCGTCGTCGCGATCGCGCGCGAGACGGCGGAACTCGCCGAGAAGGCGCGCGCCTCGAAACTCGGGCCGGCCGAGATGTCGGGCGCGAGCTTTACGATCTCGAGTCTCGGCGGTATCGGCGGCACGGCGTTCACGCCGATCATCAACGCGCCGGAGGTCGCGATTCTCGGCCTCAGCCGCACGCAGATGAAGCCGCGCTGGAACGGCAGCGCCTTCGAACCGCGGCTCATGCTGCCGCTCTCGCTCAGCTACGACCACCGGGTGATCGACGGCGCGTCGGCCGCCCGCTTCGTCACGGCGCTCGCGGCGCTGCTCGCCGATCTGCGGCGCGCCCTGCTCTAGCTAGCCTCGTCGATAGCGTCGATTTCCTGATATGGCGGCGCCTCTCGGATCGCGCTCCGAGCGGGATGACGACAGAGCATGTCGTTCGTCGAAGCCGTGAGCCAGATGTGCTCCGAGTCCCTTTGTCGGATCATCGAGCCACGAGCTCGTGGCATAACTGAATGCGGCCATGCCGGTCTCGACCGCGCGGTTCGCGAGACGAGCTGCAGCTCCACGTTGCCGCAGCGCCGAGGCCAAGGCGGCAGTCAACTCGCTTAACCGTTCCCTTACGCAGCCTTAAGCTCTCGTCGCTACCCTTCGAGGCGAGCGCCGTCAGTTGTCGGCGCCCGTTTTCCGTCGTTGCGAGGGTCGTTTCATGTTCGCTCGGAGTGCTCGGCGTCCGGTCGCCGCGTTCGTTGCCGTTCTCTTCGCCGGTTCGGTCGCGACGAGCGCTCGCGCGGCGGACGTCGCGGAGGCCCGGATCACGGGCCTCGTCGTCGATCAGGCGAACGGCCTGCCGCTGCCGTCGGCGAGCGTCACCCTCTTCTCGAGCGCCGCTGCCGTCGGGAGCCCGACGTCGACGGACAAGAACGGCGGCTTCACGTTCGCGCACGTCGCGCCCGGCGTCTACACCGTCCTCGTGATGGAATCGGGCTACGAGACGTCGCGCTCCGCGGATCTCGTCGCCACTCCCGGCACCGCCGTCTCCGTCAATCTCGTCGTGAGTCAGACGCACGGCGCACAGGCATCGGGCCTACGGACGATCGCGACGTCGTCGGCTCGGGCGTCGAGCGCCCTCGCCTCGACGACCACGATCACGCGCGCGCTCGACCCCGAGACCGTGCAAAAAGAGAACGGCCTGCGGCTCGCGGATCAGCTGACGAAGCTCCCGGGCATCAACGGCCAGGGTTTGAGCTCCTCGGTCGGCGACGACACGTATCTCAATATCCGCGGCCTCGGCGCATCCGAGACCGTCGCCCTGCTCGACGGCCACCCGCTCGGACCGCAGGGCGTCTACGGTATCAACGGCGGCGGCATCTATCCGAACTCGTTCAACTACGCCGACACGCCGATCTTCGGCTTGAACAAAGTACTCGTGACGTTCGGATCCGGTGCGAGCGGCCTGTACGGCGTCGATGCGACCGGCGGTACGGTCGACCTCGAGACGCTCTCGCCGACGGCGACGCGGCAGTTCAATCTCCTCCAGGGGTTCGGCGACCAGGGCCGTTCGCAGACGAGCGCGAGCGCGACGGGTCAATTCGGCAAGCTCGGCTACGTGCTGGCCGGCGGCGTGCAAGGCACCTATGGTCTCTACAAACCAGGGCTCCAGGCGCAGACCGGGCGGCCCAACAACAATCCCAACCTGAACAACAACGGCGCCTGTACGGCCGGCAACGACATCTCGGCATGCAATCTCGCGCTCAATACCTACTCGTTCAGCCAGAACACCGAGGTGAAAAGCGGGATCGCGAAGCTGGTCTACGCGCTCGACGACTCGACGTCGCTCAGCTCGACGATCTACGCCTCGGGGTCGCAGGCCGACTCGACCGGCAACGGCGACAATGACAATATCCCGTATCTGACGCGCGTCGCGCAGATCCAGTCGAAGGCCGGCAACTGCGACCTGCCCGGCACCGCCGCGCAATCGCAGGGCGGCTATACCGTCGTCACGGACGCGAATGGTACGACCGCCTGCGACACGGCGCAGCAGTGGGCGGCGGCCTCCTCGGGCGCCTTCGGTGGCGGCGAGGATCGCAACCGCGGCTCCGATACGGCCGACTACCACTTTCGGCTCAAGTCGGTGCATGGCAAGAACACGTTCATCGCCGACGGGTACCACAACTATTACAAATACTACAAGAGCTCGGAACGCGCGGGCGGCCTCGACGCGACCGGTACGGCGTTCCAAGGCACCTCGTTCTCGCAATACCTCAACACGAACGGGTACCTCGTCTCCGACGACATCACGAACGCCGACACCGACATCGGCGTCGGATTTTTCGGTGACTACCAACTCGGCACGCGGCTCAACCACAACGTCACGGGCCTCGGGCTCTACAGCTACGACAATTCGGAGACGACGCATTACGCGAGCGGCTTCGCGCGGGCGTCGGTCCGCTTCTCGAACAGCTTCTCGACCTTCGCAAATTTCTGGGTCAAGCATTCGAGCGTCGACAACACGACGAGTTTCGATCCACGCGTCTCGCTCGTCTTCCGGCCCGCCTCGAGCGATATCGTACGCCTGACCTACGGTCACTCGACGGGCGACCCCGCAGCCGAACTCAAAGCCACGGGCGCACCGTCGATCTCGGGCAACCCCTCGAGCCTCAATCCGTCGTGCACGCCGTACAACACGATCGCGACGACCGGCAACCCGAACATCCGGGCCGAACGCGCGAACGACTACGAGCTCGGCTACGCGCACCGGTTCAACGCGGCGTCGTCGGTTCAAGCAAATCTCTACTATACGTCGGTCGGCGATCAGCTCTTCTCGGCCGCCCTGCCGCTCACGACGTTCGGTCCGGTGAACATTCCGGCGGGCCTGCTCGCCGGCTACGCGGCGAAGATCGCTAGTGCCAACTGCGCGGGCGTCGATCCGGCGAATCCCGCGACCGTCCTGCCCTTCCTCGCCGTCAACACGACCTTCAACGCGACGAGCGCGGTCTCGAAAGGCATCGAGTTCAGCGGCCATCAGCGCCTGAACCGGCAGTTCGGTCTCGACTACGCCTACAATCTGCAGTCCGTCATCCAGAACGGCGTCGCTGACAATATCCTGCAGAGTAATCCGTTCATCGTCAACGGCGGTCAGGTCCAAGGGATCCCGATCAATCAAGGCAACATCGGGCTCGACTATCTCAACGGCGATCTGGAAATGCGCACGGACGGCTACGTCGTCGGCTCGAACAATCCGAAATCCCGACCCGGCTACAACACCTGGGACGGCTTCGTCTCGAAGGGCCTCACGCACGGCGTCACGCTGACGTTCGGCGTCACGAACATCTTCGACAACGCCGTCCAGAACTACGGCTTCTTCGGGTTCCAGCAGCTCATCGCCGAGAACCATTTCTTCAACGACACGAATGCGATCCAGCAGTACGTCTCGACCGGTAGCGGCGAGGAGTACGGCGTACCGGAACGCTCGTTCTCGTTCTCGGCCGCCTACCACATCTAGTCGCGCTACGGCCCGGGGACGCCCGCTGCGGCCTTCTCGGGCCGGGGGTCGCTCCCGGCGGGGCGATCTTCCAGACGCCGGACCCGCGACTCGGCGATGAGACGCGGGTTCGTCGCCGTGATCTTCGTGATCTCCGCGCCGAAGATCATGATCAGCGCGGAGTAGTAGATCCAGAGCAGCGCGACGAGCAGCGAACCCGCGGCCCCGTAGGCCGAGGTGACGCCGGCTTTACTGAAATAGAGGCTGATCCCGAACTGTCCGACGAGGAACAGCAGCGCCGTGATCGCGCCGCCGAACCACGCGTGCCGCCAGTCGATCTTGACGTCCGGTAAGACTTTGAAGATCAGCGTGAAGATCGTCGCGACGAGAGCGAAACTGACGATCTGGCCGATCGCGCTCAGCAGCAACGGATCGCGCGAGAGCGGAATCTGCGAGAAGCCGCGGGCGAGCACGAACGCGATCGCCGCGTTCAGCGCGAACGTGACGATCAGCAGCGCGCCGACGACGAGGATCATCCCGGTCGAGAGCAGGCGCATGCGCACCATCTGACGCCAGCCGCCCTTCGTCTCCTCGACGTGCCAGATGGCGTTGAGCGTATCTTGCAAGGAAGCGAAGAGGTTACTCGCGCCGATGATAAACGTCGTCCAGCCGATCACCTGGGCGATGACGCCCTGCCGCGGTTTGTCGAAACTCGCCGAGATGATGCTGCGAAGCGTGTCGCTCGCCGCGGGGCCGACACTTTTGCGAACGGAGGAGAGCAAACCGTCGAGCGTGCTCGAGTGGTGTCCGAGGACCGCCCCGGCGACCGCAACGAGGACGATGAAGAGCGGGGCGATCGAGAAGATCGCCGAGAACGCGACGGCCGAGGCGAGGCGCGTTGCCTTGTCCTCGCCGAACGCCGTGACGGACTCTTTCAAAATGTCGACGATCTTCATCACAGGCGTCGTGCCCACGAATCGCTCGGCCGCACGGCGACCGAGACGCAGGGCGGGCCGGACCCGTGACCGATACAGCAGATCGATGCAGCCACGCTCGGGACTCACGCAGGCGCTCCACGTCGACGAAGCCGACATGGCAAACCTCGCAGCACTTCGCGAGCGGCTACGACCGCAGGCGGCCGACGCCGGCATTCACCTGACGTTCCTGCCCTTTCTCGTGATCGCAGCCGCCCGCGCGCTCGTCGAGCACCCGACGCTTAACGCCCGGCTCGACCCCTCCGGCGAGCGCCCGGTTCCCGGTGAAGCCGTGCACGTCGGCATCCCGGTCGACACGCCGAGCGGTCCCGTGACGCCGGTCCTGCGGGACGCCGGCGGCCGCGAGCTCTTCGATGTCGCGCGCTCGATCCAGAGCCTTGCCGCCGCCGCGCGCGCCGGAACGCTCGAGGCCGGCCTCTGCGTCGGCCCGACGTTCACCGTCAGCAACGTCGGCAGCGTCGGCGGTCTCTTCGCGGCACCGCTCGTCGCGCCGCCCGAGGTCGCGATCCTCGGCCTCAACCGGATCCACGAACGGCCGATCGTACGCGACGACCACGTCGTCGTGCGGCCGATGATGTACGTCTCGCTCGCCTACGACCGGCGCGCGGTCGACGGTGCGGAGGCGGCACGCTTCGCGAGCGCCTTCATCCGCCTCATCGAGCGCCCGCACGCCCTCGCGTGAGGGGCGATCGCGGCCTCGCGGCCGCCGTCACGATCGTGCTCGCGCTGCTCTTCTTCTCGACGTTCGCCCAGACGTCGCTCGCCGGCCGGAACGTGTCCGTCATCGACTTCCTCGTCTTTTCGTGCGCCGCATCGGTCGCGGCGGCCGGTGAGGATCCGTACCGGACGGCGCCGGTCGCCGCCTGCGAGAGGCGGACGGAGGATACGCTCGGAACGCCGCCAGGCCTCCGGCCCCTGACGGTCGCGCCCCCGCCCGTGCCGCCGGCGACGATCCTCCTCTTCGAGAGCCTGCGCGCGCTGCCGTATCAAGCCGCGCTCGATGTCGACGCGGCGATCGGCGCGCTCGCGTGCGCGTTCGCAGTCGCCGGACTCGCGCGCCTGACCTCCCTTCCGTGGTGGGGCGTCGCGACGACGGTCGGCCTCACCGGCTTTCGCGAGAATCTGCCACTCGGTCAACTGCCGCCGATCGGTCTTGCCGCCTTCGTGCTCGCAGCGGTGGCGGTACGCTCGGGCCGGCCGCGGCTCGCCGGTGCGCTCGCCGCGGTCGCCCTGATCCAGCCCAACGTCGGTCTGCCCGTGGTCGCGGCGCTCGTCATCTGGGTGCCGCGCGCGCGACTGACCGCGCTCGCCGGCACGGTCGCGTTCGCAGCGGCCGGGCTCGCGATCGGCGGCCCTCCGGTCTCGCTCGAATACGCGACGCAGGTCGTGCCGGCGCAGGCCCTCGCCGAGACGTCGCTGACGACGCAGTTCAGTCTGACGTGGGCGCTCTGGCTCGCGGGGGCGACCGGTCAGACCGCCGTTCGCATCGGCGGGCTCGGGTACGCCGTCGTGGTCGCGGCGGCGGTCGCCCTCGCGGGGCCGCTCGCGCGGCGCCTGCGCGACGCAACGGCGCTCGTCTTTTTACCGGCGGCAGCGGCCGTGACGGGCGGCGAATACGTGCATCCGAACCAACTCTGCTTCGCCGTGCCGCTCGGCCTGCTGCTCGCGACCGCCGTGACGCCGCGGCTGCGACCTGTCGCGTGGACCGCGATCGTGCTCGTTACGATGCCGTTCTATTTAGAAGCGCTGCCCGTCGCGCTCCTCGAAGCCGCGCTCGTCGCGGTCACGGTCCGCTTCGCGCTCCCGCAGGCGACGCTCGAACGGCGCTGGACGACGGGGTTCGCGGCGCTCTTCGCGATCGAACTGGCACTCGCCGGAATCAGCCATCTGCCGACCGCCGCCGTGCGGCCGGCGGATCCGCTGCCGGCCTATCTCGCCGTCTCCGATCTCACGCTCGGCGTCGCGCGGCGCGGCGCGGACGACCGCCGCAACGGCACGCTCCAAGAAGCATCGATCCACGCCTTCGGCTCGAAGCTGCCCGCGTGGAGCGGCCTCGTCGTCCTGCTCGGACTCGCCACCCGTACCGCTAAGGGAAACCAATCCCGTGCCGAACGAGGTTGACTGAAGGGCGTTCACCGGAGAAAGGTCGAGCATCGTGGCAGAACTCAGCACCGACGTCGTCGTGATCGGAGCGGGCCCGGGGGGGTATCACGCCGCGATCCGGCTCGGTCAGCTCGGCAAGAAGGTCGTCTGTTTCGATCGCGACGAGGTCGGCGGCGTCTGCCTGAACTGGGGCTGCATTCCGACGAAGGCGCTGCTGCACGTCGGCGAGGTCGTCCGCCATATCCGCGATGCGGGCGAGATCGGCATCACGGTCGCGGCGCCGGAGATCGACCGCGCCGGCGTCGCGAAGTTCGCAGACGACGTCGTGAAGTCGAACGTCGGCGGTGTCAACGCGCTCTTCAAGGCGAACGGCGTCACGTTCGCGTACGGCGAAGCGTCGTTCCTCGATAGCAAGCGCGTGTCACTCGCGAAACGCGACGGCACGACCGACGTCTATACGGCAAGCGAAGCCGTCGTGATCGCGACGGGCAGCGCGCCGATCGACGTCAAAATGTGGCCGCGCGACGGCGAGACGATCATCAACAGCGACGACGCCGTCCGGCTCGCGAAGATTCCGAAGACGATGATCGTCATCGGCGGCGGCGTCATCGGTCTCGAATTCGCGACCGTCTATACGCGCCTCGGCGCGAAGGTGCTCGTCGTCGAGCAGATGCCGCAGATCCTCACGGGCACGGACCTCGAGATCTCGAAGACGATGCTCCGCATTCTCAAGAAGCAAGGCGTCGAAATCGCGCTCGGCACGAAGCTCGGCTCGCTCGAGAAGAGCGCGGGCGGCGTGAAGGCGACCTTCAGCGGCGAGTTCACGGGCGGCAAGGACGAGACGCGCGAGTTCGAAGTCGCCCTGGTCGCGGTCGGCCGCCGCCCCGTGACGGATAATCTGAATCTGCCGGCCGCGGGACTCGCGACGGGTGAGGGCGGCTTCTTGAGCGTCGACGCGCAGCGCCGCACGGGCGTGCCCGGGATTTTCGCGATCGGCGACGTGACTTCGCTGCCGCTGCTCGCGCACAAAGCGATGAAAGAGGGCGTCGTCGCAGCCGAAGCGATCGCGGGCGATCCCGCGGTCGCCTACGATCCCGTCGCCGTCCCGAACTGCGTCTACACCGATCCCGAGGTCGCGACCGTCGGCCTCTCCGAAGAGGAGGCGAAGGCCGCGGGCTACGAGGTCCGGATCGGCAAATTTCCGCTCGCGGCGAGCGGTCGCGCGCGCACGATGAACGAGTCGGACGGCATGATCAAACTCGTCGGCGACGCGAAGACGGATCTGCTGCTCGGTATGCACATCATCGCACCGCAGGCCGAGTCCTTGATCGGCGAGGGCGTCATCGCCCTCGAGATGGGCGCGACGCTCGAGGACATCGGCCTCTCGATCCATCCGCATCCGACGCTCACGGAGTCGATCATGGACGCAGCCGAAGCGGCGCACGGCAAAGCGATCCACATCGTCAACCCGAAGCCGAAGACGCCCGCGCTCGCGGCTTCGGCGAAATAGCCGGTGCGCGGCGTGCTGCTGGTCGTGGAATTCACCGCGATCTCGAACACGGCGGCGGAACGCGTCGCCCGCGTGCTGGACGGCTTTTTGGGCGCTACGCCGGCACCTGGTGGGCTGTTGTCATACCGGGTGGTCCGGCACGGCGAGCACACGACGCGCGTGCTCGTCGTCGAAGAGTGGACGGATGCGGCGCTCCAGCAGGCCTCGATCGCGCGGCCCGAGTTCGCGGCCGTGATGCACGAGCTCGCGCCGCTGCTCGCGGCGCAGCCGAACGGCGACTCGTACGACGTCGTAACGGCGGGTCCGGTCCGGTCCACGTGACGGACGCCGCGTGCGTGCGCGACCTCGGCCGGCGGCCGTATCGCGAGGTGCTCGCGCTGATGCGCGAGCTGCACGCGCGGGTCGCGGCCGGTGACGCGCCGGCGACGTGGCTCGTCGTCGAGCACGAGCCCGTCGTCACCCTCGGCCGCAATGCCGGCCGCGCCAGTCTGCGCCTCTCGGAGGCGGCGCTCGCCGCCCGCGGCGTCGACGTCGTGACGATCGAACGCGGCGGCGACGCGACGTATCACGGACCCGGCATGCTCGTCGTCTACCCGATCGTGCGTCTGACACGTTTTCGTGAAGTCGTCCCGTTCGTCACGGCGCTCGAGGACGCGACGCTCGCGGCGCTCGCGACCCTCGGTCTCGCGGGCATGACACGTTCGGATCACCGCGGCGTCTACGTCGCGGACCGTGCGATCGCGGCGATCGGTCTCGCCGTGCGGCAGATGACGACGCTGCACGGTCTCGCGCTCGACGTCGACAGCGGCCGCACGTACGACCGGCTGATCGCGCCGTGCGGCCTCGCGCACGCGATCACCTCCGTCTCGCACGAGCTCGGTCGCGGCGTCCCGCTCGGCGAGGCCCGCGACGCCCTGCTCGGCGCGATCGCGACGCGCTTCGCGCTCCGCTTCGTCGCCGAAACGTGCGCCGCATGACCGAACCGGCTCCGCGCAAGCCCGACTGGCTCAAGGTGCGGCTCGCTCACGGCGAGGCGTACGACCGCCTGCGCGCGCAGGTGAAGACGCAGGGCCTGCACACGGTCTGCCAAGAGGCGATGTGTCCGAATATCGGCGAGTGCTGGGGCGCCGGCACGGCGACGATCATGATCCTCGGCGACACCTGCACGCGCGGTTGCCGCTTCTGTAACGTCAAGACCGGCAGCCCGCGCGGTGAGGTCGACTGGCTCGAACCGAAGCGCGTCGCCGAAGCCGTCCGCGACAACGGCTGGCGCTACCTCGTCCTCACGGCAGTCGATCGCGACGACCTCGCCGACGGCGGCGCCGCGATCTTCGCCGGCACCGTCCGCATGATCCACAAGCTCGTGCCGGAGGCGAAGGTCGAGTGCCTCACGGGCGACTTCGCGGGCGACCACGCCGCGCTCGACGTCGTGCTCGACGCGCGGCCCGAGGTCCTCGCGCACAATCTCGAGACCGTCGAACGCCTGCAGGCGAGCGTCCGCGACCGGCGCGCGACGTTCGCGCAGTCGCTCGCCGTCCTCGCGCATGCGAAGCGCAGCGGCCTCGTGACCTATGTGAAGACGTCGCTCATGCTCGGTCTCGGCGAGCGCCCGGAGGAAGTCGTCGCGGCGATGGACGCGGCGCGCGGCGCCGGCGTCGACATCTTCACGATGGGCCAGTATCTGCAGCCCTCGCAGCGCCATCTGCCGGTCGACCGCTTCGTGCCGCCCTCCGAGTTCGACGAACTCCGCGCGACGGCGCTCGCCAAAGGCTTCCGCCAAGTCGTCTCCGGGCCGCTCTCACGGAGCAGCTATCACGCGGAGGAAGCGTTCGGCTGAGGGGCCCTCGGCTCGCCCGTTAGCGGGACGTCGTGTCGCGGGTTCCGGCGCTGTACGGCAACGTCGCGCGCCGGCCGTCCGCCGCCTCGACCGTCACGTCCCGCGGCGCCCTCGATCCGGGGGCGGGCGAGACGAGCTGGAGCTCGATCGTTTGGGCGCCGCTCGCCGGGAGCGTCAGACGGACGCGCAGCGGCGCGCAGATCTTGTTCGTGCAGAACGATGCGATCCAATCCTTCGGCAGGCCGACGCTGCGCAGATCGACGTTCTCGTGCGGCTTCCCGGCGACGCGGACGCCGAACTTGACCGTACCGGGAACGCTGCCGCTGAGCGCCGGCCCGTGATACGGTGCGAGGGTGAGGACGAGACCGAGCAATAGCATCTTCCGAGGATAGCGGGAAGCGGCGGGCGCGGGTCCGTATGCCCGCTCACTTCACGAGAGCAGGACCGGCAGCGCGATACCGAGACCGACAACGATCAACCAGACGGCCGGCGCCGAGGTGCGCATCGGTCGCAGACGACGCGCCTCACGGCCCGCGAAGCGCGGATCGGTTGCGAGCCGCGCGAGCTGCCGCCGTTCGAACGAGAGGAAGACCAGCGCCGTCACGGCGCCGTAAGCGAGATGTCCGACGAGCGAGGGCAGCTGCCGCACCGCATCCGCGCCGTCCCACGCCAGCGCTCCGCCGAGCAGGACGGGGAAGAGCGTCAGCGCGCCGAGGAACCACCAGAGCGCGCCGTAGAGCAGACCCCAAGCGACGCTCGCCTGCGCATCAGGCGCTTCGTAGCGGAAGAGCAGGCCGTAGGTCGCGCCGATCGTCACGCTGATCACCATGTGCACGGCGAAGCCGATCGCGACGGAATGACTGCCGACGAGGGACGCGACCCGCGGCAGGCTGCCCGTGGAGATCATGACGATGCTGAACGCGAGGCCGCCGGCGAGACTGCCGAGGACGCCGCGGAGGAGCGATGCGAGGCTCGCGACCGTGCCGCCCGACCGTTCGCGGTGCAGCGGATCGGACTCGTAGAAGATCCGCAGCCACACCCGATCGATCGCGGCATAGACGATCCCGACGATCAGGCCGTAGACGATGTGGCCGACGAGGGAGCCGAAGAGCGCCGATGCGTGCGTCGCGTCCCACGCGATCGGCCGGTGCCGGAGCGCCGGCAGCAGCGTCAGCGGCCCGGCGAACCACCACACGATGCCGTATGCCGCGCCATAGGCCATGCCGGAGCCGAAGCCGCGGATCTGCCGCTGGAAGAGCAGGGCGAAACTCACGCCGATCACGATCGCGATCGTGAAGTGCAGCGTCACGCCGACGGAGCGCTCCGTGCGATCGACGATGCCGGCGATGAGCGGAAAGAAGTGCGCGCGTTCCATCCATTTGCCGAACGCCCAGCCGCCCGCGATGCCCGCGACACCGCCGCCGGCGATCGCCCGCGACCATGAGAGCGGCGGCCGCGGGTCGTCCTCGCGGGAGACCGTGACGACCGCGAGCACGAGGCCGGCCGGAGCGCCGAGCGCGATCACGAATGCGACGAGACTCGGAAACGCCGCTCGCGCCGTATCGAGCATCGGCGCCGCCCGTAGACCGCCGTGCAGCGCCGCGAGGGCGACGACGCCGAGCCAGAGGACGAAGCCGTACGCCACGCCCCAGAGCAGGCCGTCGCCGGCGACGAACGTCCGCCGGCGGACGAGGGCGTAGAACAGCAGCGCCGCCGCGGCGCCGAAGAGCGGCGAATCCGAACGCTCCGGCACGAACGCTCGCGCGACTTCCCCGCCGATCGCGCCGACGCCGGCGCATGCGGCGGCGGCGAGCACGGCGGAGCGCGTCACGAGCGGGTGTCGATCGTCTGCACGATGTCGCGCGGAACGAACAGCTCGACGATCCAATCGATCAGCACGCGCAGCTTTCGTTCGGTCCCCGGCAGCTTCGCGAGGTAGACCCCGCGCCAGAGGAGCCACGCGAAGAAGCCCGAGAATCGGAGCGGCGCGCGCAGTCCCGGTACGTGCAACTCGGCACAGGCGGTCTGGTGGCCGACGACGCAGAGCGCGCCGAGTGAGTCGAAGCGGAACGTCTGCAGCAGCAGGTCCCTGAGCGTGGCGATGACGTTCGCCGCGACCGTCTCGGCCTCGCGAATCGCGAACTGTGCCGTCGGCGGCACGGGTTTGCCCGTCCGCGCGTCGATCACGGCGGCGCAGTCTCCGATCGCCCAGACGCCGGGGTGCCCGGTGACGGCGAGCCGCTCGTCGACGAGCGCGGCGCCGCGATCGTCCGTCGCGAAGACGTCGCGTAGCAGGGGATGCGGCGCCGTTCCGGCCGTCCAGATGAGGGCTCTCGTCGCGATGCGCTCTCCGGAGTCGAGCTGCACGTCCGTCGCCGAGGCATCCTTCACACGAACCTTCAGCCGGAACGTGACGCCGCGCGCTCGCATACGCTCGAGCGCGTAAGCCGCGAGCGACTCGCTGAGTTCGGGCAGGATGCGGTCGCGCGAGTGCACGAGGACGATCGTGACGTCCTCGTTCCGGAGGCTCGGATAGTCGACGACGATCCCGCGTGCGAAGTCGTTGAGCGCACCCGCGAGCTCCGCGCCTGCAAAGCCGCCGCCGGCGACGACGAACGTCAAGAGGTCGCGACGTTCCTGCGCATCCGTCGCGCGGTCGGCTCGTTCGAACAGGTCGATCGTATGGTTCCGAATCGTGATCGCATCGATCAGCGTCTTGAACTCGAAGGCATGCCGCCGGACGTTCTCGAGGCCGAGGAACTGCGAGACCGAGCCGAGGGCGAGCACCAATTGGTCGTATGGCAATTCCACGCCCTCCGCGAGCACGAGTCGCCGCGCGAGATCGATGCCGCCGACGCGCGCACGCCTCGGCGAGCATCGGCGTGAAGAGCAGGGCATTCGTCTCGCTCACGAGCGTGATATCGACCTCCGCGTTCGTGCGGAGGCGCTGCTCGAGCGCCTTCGCCGCCGTCACGCCGCCGAATCCACCGCCGGCGATGACGATCCGCACGCGCTTCGAAGGTCTCGCCCATGACGGCTCCGGCGACGACCCACCAGATGAGCCCGGCGAAGGCCGCCCGCATGCCATCCGCGCTCCACTGCGGGCCGTGCCCGGAGAGCACCGGGACGAGCACAATCGAAAGCGCGACCCAGAGCCCGATCCCGAGCGTCGCCCCGGTGGCGGCGGCGTCGAGCAGCGAGCGCCGATCGGGCTCCGGCACCTACGACGTGATCCGCTGCAGCGCCGGTCGTGTCTCGCGGCCGAGCGCCGGGAGAAGCGGCATCGTTCCGGAGGAGCGGCAGGTGCCGCGGTCCGCGAGATAGATCTTGCGCTTGTCGAGGCGCAGCGCGCCCTCGCGCGCGAGGACGCCGAGGATCAGCGAGACCGTCTCGCGCGAGGACGCGATGAAGAGCGCGATCTCCGCGTGGGTGAGCTCGACGCCGACGTAGCGGCCGAGACTCGTCGGCCTCCGTGCCGCGCGGCGATCCGGTCCAGGAGCAGCAGCAGCCGCGCCGGGACCTGCGCACACGCGATGTCTTCGAGGGCGGCGCAGAGCCGCTCGCCGCGGCCGTGCGCGATCGTCGCGAGATTGGATGTGAAGCGTAGGGACCGGCCGGTCATGGCGGCGAGACCCGCGCCGCCGAAGACGTACGTGTGGAGGGCGCCGATCGCGTGAGCGGACGTCTGCCGCTCCGACTCTCCGAAGAGCACGCCCTCGCCGAGGATCTCGCCCGGGCCGAGCAGATCGGTCGCGACTTCTTTGCCGGAAGCCGCGAGTCGGGTGAGCCGGGCGTGGCCCGCGACGATGACAAAGAACTGTTCCGCCGGATCCCCGCATCGGAAGAGAGCGCTACGGTGGGCGAACGTCGCGCGCCGCATCCGCCCGGCGAGGGCCTCCGCCGATGCGTCGTCGAGGTCGCCGAAGAGCGAGGGCGCGAGCGAAGCCAAGCGGCGACCCGGCGCCGTCTCTGCGTCTCGGAAATCGCCCGGCCGCGGCATCATCGAGCGAAGCGTAGTCCGGCAACACCCACGGAAACAGTCTCGTGACGGTTGACGGCCATCCGCCGCCCCCTCAGCATTCGAGCGAACGCATGGTATACTGGTCCCCCGGAGGCGTCCCTCCGGGAAGGAGCCGCGACATCGTGACCGACCCCTGCGAGATCGCGCGCCCGCGTGAACTCTACGAGTTCCTGAAGTTCGCGCGGTCGCTCATCTCGCCGGCCGAGGCGGGAATCGCCGTGACGGGCAGGCGCCGGGTACCGGGGCTGCGCCGCGAAGAAGTCGCCGCGCTCTGCTCGGTCAGCGTCTCCTGGTACACGTGGTTCGAGACGGGCCGGCCGAACGTGCGAGCCTCACCACGCTTCATCGCGGCGGTCGCACGGACGCTGAGGCTCGATCCGCAGCACACGATCTACCTGTTCTCGCTCGCGCTCCCCGAGATGCCGCGCATCGCCGCGCCCGTCTCGACCCACGTCGAGTCGGCACTGCTCGGCATCGCCTCCACGTGGTCGCAGCGCGAGGAGGCCGCGATCGCCGACCGTTGCGCGCCCTGCGACGCCTTCCCGATCGGCGTGTACTGTACGATGCGAGATGGCAAAATCTTGTACGCGAACGATGCGCTCGTGTCGCTGCTCGGATACCCCGACCGGAGCTCCTACCTGCGGCTGAACGTCACGGACGACCTCTACGCCGACGCCCGCGAGCGCGTCCTCTGGAGGCCGAGATCGAGCGGCTCGGCCGGTCGCGAAACGTCGTCGCGACGGCTCGACGCGCCGACGGCGAGCGCGTCTCCGTCCGCGATACGGCGATCGCGGTCCGCACGCGGAATGGGGCACCTTCGTGCTATCTCGGCGTCTGGGAACGCGCGAACGCGCGCGACGCCGCCCCGTCTATGGTATTCGGCTGAGCGCGATCACGCGGAAACCACCCATCTCGATCGAGACGGTCTGCGAGCCGGCCTCGCGCGCGGCGAGGATCCGGCCCGGCTGCCAGGCGCGACGTTCGCTGTCGTAGAGGCAGACGTCGTAGCGCGACTGCGGATCGAGAATGGTCGCGAGGGTGAGCGCCGCCGTGACGGACTGCGCGGCGACGTTCCCGACCAGGACGCAGATCTCGTCGCGGCGCCGCAGGGCCACGACCACGGCGTCGCGCGAGAAGACGTGCACGTCCGGTGAGACATCTTCGTCGTACCGGTCGATCGGATGCTCCGTCTCGATCGCTCCCGTGGCGGAGATTTGGAAGCCCGCGCCCTCGCGGACCGCAAAATACGTGATCTCGCCGCCGTGATACGGGAGGCGTTTGAGCGCGAGCCATTTCCAGGACGGCGGCACGAGCGGATTGACCTGGAGCGCTCCCGTCGTCAGCGAGACGCCGCAGACGCCTTCGATCGCCGCCCATAGGAAACGCGGCGGCTCCCACGGGCTCAGCCGCATGCCGCGATTGATCAGACTCTCGCCGTCGAAATACTCGCCGAACTGCCCCGGCACCGTGTTGTTCTTCTTCGGCTCCGCCGCGTAGTGCGCGAACGAGAGACTGAGCGCGCGGACCATGAACTCCGGATGGTACCGCGCCGCGGCGAACGCATACCACCACGTGAGACCCGGCCAGACGCCGCCGAGCAGCCCCACGTTGCCGGTCGGATCGTAGAGCGGATCGTCGCGCGAGACGGTCCGCAGCCCCGCCTCCGTCCAGAAGTCGGGCGCGTTCAAGCGGCTGACGATCCGAAAGCCCGTCTCTTCGTTGCAGACGCGAAACATCACGGGGAAGATCTCGTCGCCCGTCACGTCGGTATGGATCGCTCCGTCGGCGTCGATGTTCAAGTAGTAGAGACCGTTTGCGGGATTGATCAGATGGCGGTCCATACTCTCCGCGAGCGCGCGATAGGCACGCGAGAACTCCGCGGCATCGTCCGGCTGCGACCCGAGGTTCTCGGCGAGGTGGGCCGCCGCGCGGAGGGCCGCGACGCATTCCGCGTTGATCTCCGTCACGGCTCCGTTGAGGGTGTAGCCGGGAATGACGTTCCGCCACCCGGCGATCGCCCAGACGTTCCCGCGAGGATCGCGCGCCGTACAGAAGACGAGTCCGCGCGCGTCGATCTGCGAGGTGATGTAGCGGGCCGCCCGTGCGACGCTCGGGTAGATCCGGCGCAGCCACGCGAGATCGCCCGACGATCGGACGTGATGATTGACGGCTAGGACGAAAAGCGGCGTATCGTCGTTGATGTTGAGCCCGTCGTCCTCGACGCGGCCGTCGATCGCATCGTAATACTCCGGAATCTTGCCATCCGGGTATTGCATCTCGGCGAGCGTGTCCAGGAGCGAGCGGGAGAAGTTCGGCATGAAATGGTCATTACCGTAGACGAACCATGCGACGTCGCGGCCGACGACGTTGGACGACATGCCAGGCTCGTTCGTGAAGGCGTCGCCACGGGCGTAGCGGCTCATCACGCGCCGCATGTTGACCTTGCTCCACAGCGCACCGAGATTGATCTCCCGCTGCGGCGTCAGCACCTCACTGACGTGCAGGATCTCCTCGAGATGCGCGACCGTCGTCGCGAGCGCGACGTCCGGCGCGACGATCGCACGGTAGGCGGCGATCGCCTCGGCCTCGCCGGTGTCGAACGCCGCGCAGAGAAAGGCGAACGTCTCGCTCGTGCCCGGGGCCAGTTCGAGATCGACCTGCAAGGCACCGAGGATGTCGCCGCGTGCCGTCGTGTCGTCGTCGAGCGCGCCGAGTTGCAACGGATCGTACACGCTGCCGAAATCCGCCGTCGTCGCGTACCGCGCCGCCGCCTGGACGACGCCGAAGCAGCGCGTCGCGTTCGGCCGGCTCGCGTTGACGGCGACGAGCGCTCCACAGCCGGCGTCGAAGGTCGCCCGGACGTCGGCTGCGAGCGAACCGCGAAGCCGCGCGAAGGCGCTCGCGCGCAGGAAGTGCGACGCCGGTCCGACGTTGCGCAGTTCGACGCGCACGTAGACGACGGGCGGATCGCCTGCGGGCGTCGCGACGTCGCATAGAGGGACGAACGTCGTCTCCGAGACTTCGATCGTACCGGCGAGCGTGAACGAACGGCGCTGGTACGCGGGGTGGAGTTCGACCGATCCGCCGCCGTCGGCGCGGAGAGGCACCGCGATCGTGGCGCCGTCCGCGGCGCCGGCGGCGGGCGGCACGTCGAGCGGACGCGACATCAGCCCGTAGCGAACGCTCACCGCACCGAACAGGCTCTCGCCGACGCGGGCGCTGAAGACGCGCTCGATCGCGCCCGTCCCCTTCGTCGTGACCCAGATCGCGCCGTTCCCGAGACTCGCGCCCATGGCGAGCTCAGTGTCAGACACGATATAGCTATGCAGCCCGGATGATGGCGATCGGCCGAGCGCGGGTTCATGGATCATGTCGAACTCCCTCGGCACGTACGGTCGGCATACGACGAGTCTACTCGCGATGCGAGGTTCGTGACAGTCGAGTGCGACCTCATCGCCCGCGCCGGAGCGCCCGTTCGACGACCGGGAGCGTCGCGCTCGCGAGTTTCGCGTAGCCGGCGTCGCTCGGGTGGAAATCGTCCTGCGAGAAGAACTCGGCGTTCGTCCCGGCGCGGCGTGTGGAGGCGAAGAGGTCGACGAACGCGTCGCCGTCGCGGGCGGCGGCGGCCCGCACGGCCGCATCGTCGGCACGCGCGAGCGCCTCCGTCTTCGCGGCCGTGTCGGCGAAGAGCGGCGACCGCGCGACGTCGGGAACGCCGCAGACGACGACGACGGCGCGCGGGACGCGCCGGCGGATCGCCGCGAGCAGCGCGTCATAGTCGCGAGCGAACGTGCCGGCCGGCGTCTTACGAACGACGTCGTTCCCGCCGGCGACGAGCAGCACGAGATCCGTCGCTCGCGGGTCGAGCGTCGCGACCTGGAGGCGCTTCACGTCGCTCGCGCGCGAGCCGCCGATTGCGCGGTTCGTCACCTCGCTGCCGGGCCGTTCGCGCGCGATCGACCGGTAGACCCGGAACGCGAACCCGTTCGCCGGATCGCTCGCGCCGGTCCCGACCGCGAGCGAATCGCCGAGCACGACCATACGGAGCGGCGCCGGCGCCGCGCTCGCAGCGCCGAGCCCCGTCACCGAGAGCGCGAGCGCGGCGGCGGCAGCCGCGGCAAGGCCTTTCCTTGCCATCTTCATCGAGCCGGACCGGAGCCGAGCAGCCGCCCCGCCTCGGCGCCCGCCGCGCGCTCGTCGGAGGCGATCCGTCCGTCGACGAGGTGGATGATACGCCGCGCGCGCTGCCAGACGCGTTCGCTGTGCGTCACGATCGCGAGCGTCACGCCGCGCTCGCGGTTGAGACGCTCGAGCAGGTCGAGCACGGCACCGGCGGTGCGGGAGTCGAGCTCGCCCGTCGGCTCGTCCGCGAGCACGAGCGCCGGTCCGTTGACGAGCGCCCGCGCGATCGCGACGCGCTGCTGCTGGCCGCCGGAGAGCTGCGTCGGCCGGTGGTGCAGGCGATCGGCGAGACCGACGTCGGCCAGCATCGCGCGCGCCCGTTCGAGCGACGCGGCGCGCGGCACGCCCGCGTAATGCGCGGCGAGCGCGACGTTCTCGAGGGCATCGATGGCGGGCACGAGGTTGAAGCCTTGGAACACGAAGCCGATCCGCCGCGCGCGCAGCGTCTCGAGCGCACGGGAGCTCGCCGAGGCGAGGTCGACGCCGTCGATCGCGATCGTGCCGCCGTCCGGCCGGTCGAGGGCGCCGAGTACGTGCATGAGTGAGGTCTTGCCACTGCCGCTCTCGCCGACGATCGCGACGTACTCGCCGCGTTCGATCCGGAACGAAAGGCCGTCGAGCGCGCGCACCTCGCGCACGGTGCCGCGGGCGTGCACCTTCGTCAGCTCGCGCGCGACGACGAGCGGGTCGCCCGAGGCGCCGGTCACGCGGCCCGCCGGAGGGCGTCCGTCGGCGACAGACGGCTCGCGCGGATCGCCGGCACGAGCCCGGCGAGCGCGCTCAGACCGATGGCAAAGCCGAATGAGGCGAGCGCGAGCCGCGGCGTGACCGCGAAGAGCTCGACGTTGCCCTGCGAGGCGTTGTGAGCGTTGATGATCGCAACGATCGCCGTGCCACAGGCGATGCCGGCGATGCCGCCGAGCGCGCCGATCGCGACCGCTTCTAGCAGGAACTCACCGAGGATCGCGCGCTCGCCCGCGCCGATGGCTTTGCGGATGCCGATCTCGCGCGTCCGTTCGCTCACCGCGATCGTCATCGTATTCACGATCGAGATCGCGCCGACGACGAGCGCGATCAGCGCGGCGCCGAAGATGATCGCGTCGAAGAGCCGCGTCGTCGACTCCGCACCCGCCGCGATCGCCTGCGGATCGCGCGCCTCGAGGCCCGTCAGGAAGCGAATCCGGTGCGCCAGCAGACCGGCGTCCGTGCCGGGTTTCGTCAGCACCATGAGCGCCGAGGCCGGCGTCGACGGCAAGCGCGCGCTGCTCGCTGGGGCAAGTTGTTGTAGCAGCGCCTGCGCCGAGCCGTACGGCACGACGATCGCGGCGTCGAAGATCGTGAACGACTTCGCGATCGTGCCGACGACGTGGTACGAATTGCCATACAGCGATATCGTGCTACCGACGGGCGCGCGTTCGGCCGTCGCGAAGTCGCCACCGACGAGCGCCGCACGCACGTCGTCCGGCCGCAGATCCCGTCCGGCCGCGATCGTGAGCACGTCCCCCGCGAGCGCCCGGCCCGCCGGCGGCACGCCGAAGATCAGCGACGGCGGTCCGAAGCGGTCCGTGCCGCCGGAGATCCGGTACGGCACGATCACCTCCGGCACGATGCCGCGGACGCCGGAGAGGCCGCGGATCTGGCCGATCGCCCGATCGACGCGGCTCCGCGCATCGCCGCTTGCGAGCTCGGAGCCCCGGACGATCGCAAAGATCGCGCCGCGGTTGAGCGCGGTCGAACGCGAGACGATGCGGTGCAGTTGCTCGGCGAGCGATCCGACGACGACGAGGGCGAGAATGCCGATCGCGATGCCCGAGACCGTGAGCGCCGTCCGCGCGAGGCGTGCGCGGAGTTGCCGAAACGTCGCGTTCATTCAACCGCATGGACGCTCGGTGTGACGGAATGGTGCCGCCGGGTACACCGGACGGGTGACGCTCGTCGACCCCGCCTCCGTGCCGCCGGAGGAACGGGACGGTCTCCCTCCGGAGGCACGAACGATCGCGGTCGTCGTCGTCGCGACCGGCACCGTGATGTCCGTGCTGGATAGCTCGATTGCGACGATCGCTCTCCCAACCCTCGCCCGCGAGCTCCACGCCGGCCCCTCGGCCTCGATCTGGGTCGTCAACGCCTATCAGCTCGTCATGGTCGTGCTGCTGCTGCCCCTTGCGTCGCTCGGCGACATGGCCGGCTATCGCCGCGTGTACGCTCTGGGCATCGCGCTCTTCACCGCCGGTTCGCTCGGCTGCGCGCTCGCGCACACGCTGCCGCTGCTGATCGCGGCGCGCGTCCTCCAAGCCTGCGGCGGCGCGGGCGTGATGGCGGTGGCGCCGGCGCTCTACCGGGAGATCTTCCCGAGCCGGCTCCTCGGAACGGCGCTCGGCATCAGCGCGGTCACGGTCGCGTCGAGCTCGGCTGCCGGCCCTACGATCGGCGGCGCGATCCTCGCGATCGCACCGTGGCCGTGGCTCTTCGCGATCAACGTCCCGATCGGCATCGTCGTCGCGTCGCTCGCCGGCCGGGCGCTGCCGCCGGGTTCGCCGCGTGGGGGACGGCTCGACGTTCCGAGCGCCCTCCTCGCCGGTCCCGCGCTCGCGATCGCCGTCTATGCGCTCGACGGTCTCGGCCGCGGCACGACGACGCTCGAGACGACCGCACTCTTCGCGCTCGCCGTCGTCATGCTCGTCGTCTTCGTGCGTCGCCAGCGTCGTCTCGCCGATCCCATGCTCGCGATCCGGCTCTTCGCGATTCCGCGCTTCTCGCTCGCCGCCGGGACGTCGCTCGGTTCGTTCGTCGCGCAAGGATTGTCATTCGTCGCTCTCCCGTTCTTGTTCCAAAACGTCTATGGCTATTCGGCGTTCGTCAGCGGACTGCTGTTCACGCCGTGGCCCGCGGCGATCGCCGCGATCGCCCCGGTGGCGGGCCGGCTCGCTGACACGATCCCGCCACCGCGCCTCGCGACGATCGGCCTCGGCATCTTCGCGCTCGGTCTCGCCTCGCTCGCGACGCTCGGTGCCCACGCGAGCGTCGTTGACATCGTGTGGCGAAACGTCCTCTGCGGCGCCGGCTTCGGCTTCTTCCAATCGCCGAACAATCGCGAACTGCTCGGCAGCGCCCCGCGCCGCGACAGCGGCAGCGCCTCCGGCATCCTCGCGAGCGTCCGCGTCTTCGGCCAGTCTACCGGTGCGGCCGTCGTCGCAATCGCGCTCGGCGTCACGACCGCCGCTCGCGCGCGCGGAGACGTCCATGCGGCGGCGGCCGTGAGCGGGCCCGTCCACGTGACGCTCTGGATCGCGGCCGGGATGGCCGCCGTCGCGACGGCGGTCAGCGCGCTCCGTCTGCGGCCGGCGTCGCCGGGCGGTACCGACGTGGCGCCGGAGAGGCTGGTCACTTCCGACTAACGTCGGTGAAGCCCGGCGCGCGATCCGCTCGTGAACGGCTAGGCAACGGGAATCGCTCGCATGCGTGACTAACGACGCTCCGCATCCGCACCTGATCTCCGTCGCGCACCCGGCGTGGGTTCGAACAAGAGATTGCCAGTTTTCTTAAGGGCGACTTAATGTACACCCTGCGTTTCTCCGCGTTCGCGCGACTCTCGGGCGCGATCCTCGTTGCCGGCCTGCTCGCATCGTGCGGCGGCGGGACCTCGATCGGTCCATCTCCGCTACCCGGAACGACGTCATCCGCATCAGCGCTTCCGGGTGCCTCCGGAACGCCCGGCATGATTCCGAGCGGGACTCCGGGCGTCACGGGCTCCCCCGGAGGGCCCGGATCTCCGGGGGCCACCGTCACGCCGACGATGGGCGCCTCGAACAGGCCGAGCGGCCCGCCGTCCAATCAACCGAGTGGTCCCGCGACGATGTCTCCGTCGAATCAGCCGAGCGGCCCCGCGACGATGATGCCGAGTGGTCCCGCGACGATGATGCCGAGTGGTCCCGCGACGATGCCGCCGAGTGGTCCCGCGACGATGCCGCCGACGACCGCACCGAGCCCGGCGATCCCGGTCAACCCGAACGGGACGCCGAAGCTGCAGCACGTCTTCATCCTCATCTTGGAGAACCAAGCCGAGGACAACACGTTCGGCTCGCTGATGCCGGTGCCGTATCTGCAGAACCAAGTGATGTCGCAAGGCGCCTTCATCCCGAACTACTGGGGCACGAGCCACTTCAGCCTCGGCAATTACGTCTCGCTCTTCAGCGGCCAGTCCGCGACGGTCCTGAATCAGGAGGACTGCCCGACGTACTCCCAGATCCTCGGCTCTTCGAGCGTGGCACCGTATAACCAGACGAGCGGCGTCGGATGCGTCTATCCGTCGAACGTCATGACGATCGCCGACCAACTCGGCGGTGCGAACGGCACGGCCAAAGGCTACATGGAAGACATGGGCAACGACACGACCCGCGAGGGCGCGACCTGCGGCCAGACGATGCCGACGGCGGCGACCGGCGTCTTCGGACTCGGCGACATGACGCAGACGGCTCAGGCCAAGAACGCACTGAAGCCGCAGGACCAGTACGCGATGCGCCACAATCCGTTCCCCTATTTCATGTCAGTCATCGCATCGGGCGCCTGCACGAGGAACGTCAAGCCGCTGAACGACGCGACGCTCACGGCCGACCTCGCGTCGGTAGCGACGACCGCGAACTACTCGTTCATCACGCCGAACCTCTGCGACGACGGCCACGACGTGCCGTGCACCGCGCCCGGCACCGCCGGCACGACCGGGTCGACGTACGTCAACGAAAACGCGTTCCTGATGAAGTGGGTGCCGATCATCACGCGCTCGGCCGCCTTCAAAGCGGACGGACTCTTGATGATCACGTTCGATGAGTCGAGCGCCTCGAAGAACGCGGCGGTCGGTGCCGATACGACGAATGACGGCACCTCGTGCTGCAACGAGGCGATGGAAGTCGATCCGAACACGACGACTCCGGGCAACCCGCCCGGCCAGAGCTTCATGGGCGGCTCCGGCGGCGGCAAGACCGGCACGATCTTGCTCTCGCCGTACATCGCTCCGGGCACGATGACGATGAACAGCTACAACCACTATGCGGCGCTGCGCTCGATCGAAGACGACTTCGGCCTCTCGCATCTCGGCTTCGCGGCCGACCCGGCCGTGACGCCGTTCGGCACCGATATCTTCGGCACGGTGCCGACCCGGCACACGATCTCGCTTTGACGGCGGACGCGCAGGACGCGGCCGCGCGCGACTTCGCGCGCTCGGTCGTCCCGCTCACGGCCGAAGCCGTGACCTCGAACCTTGCCGGCACCGTTGGCAGGCGCGTGTCATTCGTCTGTACCGTGCAGACGATCGTCACGGCGGATGCGATCATCGGTCAGTGCGGCAAGGCGATCGAACCCGTCGGCCTCTACGTCCATCTCGCGACCGCTCGCCTCCACCCGGGCGAGCGGTTGGGCGTGCTCGGCGAGATGGAGACGCCCTCGCAGTGGGTCGATGCGACGGGTCATAGCTGGTTCACCGGCATCGTCAAGGCGACGTTCGTCCGCCGGCTCTAGCCGTCGGCAAGATCTAGCTAGGCGTAGACGCCGCGCGCTTCCATCGACTGGACCACGCGGTCGATCGCGATCATGTAGGCGGCCGTGCGGAGCGAGACGCCGCGGAGCGTCGCGAGCTCGGCGATATGCGCGAAGTTCGACTCCATGATATCGGCGAGCCGCGCGTTGACCTCGGCTTCCTTCCAGAAGAAGCCGGCGCGGTCTTGGGCCCACTCGAAGTACGAGACCGTGACGCCGCCGGCGTTCGCGAGGATGTCGGGGATGACGACGATACCCCGCTCCGTGAGAACGTGATCGGCCTCGGGCGTCGTCGGACCGTTCGCCCCCTCGACGATCAGCTTCGCGTGGATGCGTGAGGCATTTTCGAGCGTGAGCTGCTTCTCGAGCGCGGCCGGCACGAGGACGTCGCAGGCCATCTCGAGGAGCGCCCCGTTCGAGACGTGCTCGCCGCCGCCGAATCCTGCGAGCGAGCCGTGGTCGCGCACGTACGCGATCGCCGCCGCGACGTCGATGCCGCGGTCGTTCGCATAGCCGCCCGAGACATCGGAGATGCCGACGACGAGACAGCCGCGTTCGGCGAACATCTGCGCTGCGACCGAGCCGACGTTGCCGAAGCCCTGGACGACGATCCGCGAGTTGACGAGCGGCAGATCCATCTTTTTCATCTGCGCGAAGGCGACGAGCGAGACGCCGCGTCCCGTCGCCTCGACGCGTCCGCGCGAACCGCCGAGGATCAGCGGTTTGCCCGTCACGACGCCCGGCGTGTGCTGCCGGACGTGCATCGAGTACGTGTCCATGAACCAGCCCATGATCTGCGGCGTCGTGCCGACGTCGGGTGCTGGCACGTCTTTGTCAGGACCGACGACCTCGACGAGCTCGGCGGCGTAACGCCGCGTGATCCGTTCGAGTTCGCCCTTCGAGAGCGAGCCCGGATCGCAGGTGACGCCGCCCTTGCCTCCGCCGAACGGTAGATCGACGACGGCGCACTTCCACGTCATCCAGAACGCGAGCGCCGTCACTTCGTCGAGCGTGACGCCCGGATGGAACCGGATGCCGCCCTTGGCCGGGCCGCGCGCGAAGTTGTACTGAACGCGATAGCCCGTGTAGACTTCGAGCTCGCCCGAGTCGCGCTGGAACGGGATCGCGAAGATGATCTGACGCGAGGGCTGCAAGAGCAACCGCCTGAGGCCGGCATCCAAATCGAGCAGGTTCGCTGCTTCGTTGAAATAGGCGATCGCGTCTCCGAATACGGAGACCTCACGCACGGCAGCGATCACAGGGGACGGGTATCGAGCGAAGACATCGCTCTTTCCCTACCCGCGGCGGCGAATGATCTCCTACGATCGTCGAACGAAAAGGCCGTTTCTTTATCCAAAAGTCGAACGCGACTACGTATTTGTCAGAAAGTTGACGACGTCGCCCTCGCGCATGACGTAGTCCTTGCCTTCGCTGCGCAGGACGCCGGCCGTGCGCATCGCGCCCATCGTCCGGTACTTGACGTAATCGTCGTACGACACGGTCTCGGCGCGGATGAAACCGCGCTCGAGATCGGAGTGGATGACGCCCGCGGCCTCCGGCGCCTTCGCACCGCGCCGGATCGTCCACGCGCGGACCTCCATCTCGCCCGCCGTGAGGTACGTCTGCAGACCGAGCAGGTCGTAGCCGCGCTGGATCAGCGTGTCGAGGCCCGCGCGCTCGATGCCGAGCTCCGCGCGAAACTCCGCCGCCTCGGTATCGGTCAGGCCGGCGAGCTCCGCTTCCACCTTGCTGCAGAGCGCGAGCGACTGGCTGTTGTCCTCGGCGGCTTTCGCGAACACGGCCTGCGCCATCGGCCCGGGCGATCCGATCTGCGCCTCGTCGACGTTCGCGACGTACATCGCGGGCTTGCCCGTGATGAGGAACAGTTCGACGGCGATCTCGTGCTCGAGCGAGCCCGGCGGGAACGTCCGCGCCGGCTTGCCGTCTTCGAGCGCGTCGCGCAGGCGCTTGGCAGCCTCCGTCCGCGGCGCGAGCTTCGGGTTCGCGCGCGACTCGCGCTCCATCCGGTCGAGCCGCTTCGTCACGGTCGCGAGATCCGCGAGCGCGAGCTCGATCGTGATGATCTCGATATCGCGCAGCGGATCGGGCTCGCCCTCGACGTGGATCACGTCCGGGTCGACGAAGCACCGGACCACCATGGCGATTGCGTCCGTCTCACGGATGTGACTGAGGAACGCGTTACCGAGCCCCGCCCCCGTACTCGCGCCGCGCACGATGCCCGCGATGTCGACGAAGCGCATCTGCGCGGGCACGACGCGCTTCCCGGAGACGATCTCGCGCAGCACGGCGAGCCGGTCGTCCGGGACCGGCACCTCGCCGACGTTCGGCTCGATCGTCGCGAACGGATAATTTGCGGCGAGGGCCTGGGCGGAACGCGTGAGGGCGTTGAAGAGCGTCGACTTTCCGACGTTAGGCAGGCCGACGATTCCACACGATAATGGCATGACCGGGGTCGCGGGTTCCCTTCGGGCCAGGAATCATCCTCGACACGTGGGATTTTAGGGGATGCGCCAAATGAAGGTCGACAAGCTCGGCATCGACTTGCTGACGCACGACCCGGTCGTGATTCTCAAGGACCTCGAGGGCAAGCGATTCCTGCCCATTCTGATCGGCCCGTTCGAGGCGACCGCGATCGCCCTCGCCCTCGAAGGCTCGCAGGTCCCGCGGCCGCTCTCACACGATCTGATGCGAACGCTCCTCGAGACGATGCACGGCACGCTCGAGCAGATCGTCATCCACGACATCAAGGACTCGACCTTTTTCGCGAAGCTCATCGTGCGGCAGAACGGCGAGACGCACGAGGTCGACGCCCGTCCCTCCGACGGCATCGCCCTCGCCTTACGCGTCCAAGCGCCGATCTTCGTGAGTGATAAGATCGTGCTAGAAGAGACCGTGCCGGACAGGAAAGCCGAAGCCGAAGAGTCCGCGAAGTTCAAGCGCTTCATCGACGATATGAAGCCCAGCGACTTCAAGGACTAGCCGTGGACGCGAGCGAGAACCTCCGGTCGCTGCGCGACGCGCTCGGCGTCTCCCCCGACAACGTGCCGCTGCGCGCGCATCTGGCCTCGACGCTGCTGCGCGCGGGCCAGGCGAGCGAGGCGGAGGCCGAGTATCGCCGCGCGCTGCAGGGCGCGCCGAACGACGCCGAACTCGAGCTCGGCCTCGCGCGCGCCTTCTACGCGCAGGGCAAGATGGACGAGGCCTCGCTGTTGATCGACGCGCTCGCCGACCGGGCGCCGACGCCGCCCGCCTTGCTGCTGGCCGCGCGCCTCTGCGCGCGCGACGGCCGCTCCTCGCGGGCGCTCGACTTCTATCGCCGTGCGGTCGCGGGCGATGCGACGCTCGCCGATCCCGCCCTCGAAGAGACGCTCGGCATCGGCGCGCTCGCCCGCGCCTCGGAGATCGTCGAACGCAAGGAGCGCGTCGCCGCGTCGTCCCCGGAGCACGAACGCGGCGTCTTCGACGTCCCGCTCGAACGGCCGACGATCGGCTTCGCGGACGTCGGCGGTATGGACGCCGTAAAGGAAGAGATCCGTAGCAAGATCGTCTTCCCGCTCCAGAACGCCGCCCTCTACGCATCGTACGGCAAGTCGGCCGGCGGCGGCATCTTGATGTACGGCCCGCCCGGCTGCGGCAAGACCTATCTCGCGCGCGCGACCGCCGGCGAAGTGAACGCGTCGTTCGCGAGCATCGGCATCCACGACGTGCTCGACATGTGGCTCGGCAACAGCGAACGCAACATGCACGACCTCTTCGCGCAGGCCCGTCGCGCGGCGCCGGCCGTCCTCTTCTTCGACGAGGTCGACGCGCTCGCGGGCAAGCGCACCGACATGGGCGCGAGCGCCGGGCGCAACACCGTCAACGTGCTGCTCGCCGAGATGGACGGCGCGCAGAACTCGAACGACGGCGTGATCGTCCTCGCCGCAACGAACGCGCCGTGGAGCATCGACTCGGCCTTCCGGCGTCCCGGCCGCTTCGACCGCGTCATCTTCGTGCCGCCGCCGGACGCCCCGGCGCGCGCCGCGATCCTGCGCGTGCTGCTGCGCGGCAAGCCGCAGGAGGCGCTCGACGTCGACACGGTCGCGAAGAAGACCGACATGTGCTCCGGCGCCGATCTCAAAGGCCTCGTCGACGTCGCGGTCGAGCGCAAGCTCCGCGACGCCGTCGCGAGCGGCGTGCCGAAGCCGCTCGTGACGAAAGATCTGCTCGACGCCGCGCGCGACGTGAAGCCGACCACGCGCGAGTGGTTCGCGACGGCGCGGAACTACGTGCTCTACGCGAATCAGGGCGGCGTCTACGACGACGTCGCGGCGTACCTCGACCGCATGGCGTGAACGCGGTCGAGGCCTTCGATCGGCTGACGCGCGCGCGCACGCTCTACGACGCGCGGCGGTACGATCTGGCCGTCACCTCGGCCCTCGACGCGATCGCGCTGCAGCCCTCGAGTGCCGACGCGCACGTCATCTTGTCCCTCTCACTCGATCGGCTCGGCCGGCTCGCGGAGGCCGACGCCGCCGCCAAACGCGCGATCGAACTGGATCCCGAGCGCGCGCATGCGTTCGTCGCGCTCGGAATCGTGCGTCTCTCGCAGCGTCGCTACGCCGAGGCCCTGCGTCAGTTTCGCGAAGCCGCCGCGATCGATCCGGACGACGACGACGCCTTCCGCCTCGCAGCGATCGCGCAGATGAGTCAATCTCACCATGCCGACGCGCTGACGCTGATCGAACGGGCGATCGCGATCGACCCGCATCCGATCGCGACGCGCGAGGTCCATGCCATGATCTTGCGTCTGCTCGGACGGAGCGCCGAAGCCGAGCGCGAGACGGCGCACGTCCTGAGCGTGCAGCCGGAGAGCGTCCTCGGCCTGAGCCAGCGGGGCTTTCTGCAACTCGAGCGCGGCGACCGCGGACGGGCGCTCGCCGCCTTTCGGGAGGCGCTGCGACTCGACCCGAACTCCGAGAGCGTGCGCGCGGGCTACGAGCGCGTGGTGTTGAAATCGACGACGTACGCCGACTGGTGCGGTCCGCAACTCTTCCTCCTCGGTTGCGGCTTCGCGCTGTTCTCGTGGGTGACGTCGGGCGTCTCCGCCGATCTTTCGCTGCTGTTCGCGATCGCGGGCATGACGATCTGGGCGGTCAATCGCCCGATCGCAGTCGAAGCGCTGCGCCGCGACGAGATCTCACGCACCTTCCTGACGCCGGCGGTCTTGCACTACAATCGCTCGGCGCTCGCGCTTGCCGCGCTCGCCCTCTGCAGCGCGCTCCTCGCGATGCCGCTCCACCGCGGCGGACTCTCGATCGTGGCGCTCGGCCTGCTCGGCGCCGCGTTCGTCGCGCACCGCGCGATGCGGCCGCAGCTCTCGGCGTTCGCGCGCGCCTTCTATGCGTGGTTCGTGCCGGTGCCGGCGATTCTGTGCGTCGTCCTCGCGGCCGTGCCGGTGCCGATTCGGCTCGACACCGATGGCGTCACGCAGGTGGCGGTCGGCCCCGTCCATGACGCGGAGCTGGTCGCGTTCGGCCTCGCCGCGCTCGTCTTCGTCGTCGCCGACCTGTGCTTCGTCGGACCGGATCTGCTCCGCCGCATCGCCGCACGCAAGCAACGCATGCGCGGCTGATCCGGCCGCGGACGGGGGCGCTCTCCGGCGCGGCGAACGCAACCGAGTCCGTTCATACTCCTGGAGGTTCCCTTTGGCACACGAACGAGCCGAGATCGGCGTCTTCGGCGGCTCCGGTTTCTACTCGCTGCTCGAGAACGCGCGCGAGGTCTGGATCGAGACGCCGTACGGCGCTCCGAGCGACCGCGTCGCGCTCGGCGAGATCGCCGGAAAATCGGTCGCCTTTCTGCCGCGTCACGGCAAAGACCACCGCTTTCCGCCGCAATCGATCAACTACCGGGCGAATCTGTGGGCGATGAAAGAGCTCGGCGTCACGCGGATCATCGGGCCGACGGCCTGCGGCTCGCTCAAGCGCGAATACGAACCCGGCGACATGGCGGTCGCGGATCAGATCGTCGATCGCACGACCGGCCGTCACGATTCGTTCTACGACGGTCCGATCACGACGCACGTCAGCTTCGCCGATCCGTACTGCCCGCAGCTGCGGCCGCTCGCGGTCGACGCGCTGAAGTCGATCGGCGTCAAGACGCACGAGACCGGCACGGTCGTCGTGATCCAAGGACCGCGCTTCTCCACGCGTGCGGAATCGAAGTGGTTCCAAGATGCGGGCTGGGAGATCATCAACATGACGCAGTACCCGGAGTGCTATCTCGCACGGGAACTCGAAATTTGCTATGTCAACATCTCGCTCATCACGGACTACGACGTCGGCCTGCCGGGGGCGACGCCCGTGACGCACGAGGACGTGCTCAAGGTGTTCGCGAGCAACAACGACCGCGTGAAGCAGGCGATCTTCAAGATCGTCGAGTCGATTCCGAGCGAGCGGACGTGCTCGTGCGGCTCGGCACTCGCGAGCGCACGCGCCTGATGCAACGGATGGGGCGTCCCGGAGGCGCCGATCTCAGCGTCTATCCTCGGGGCGTGCTCGTCCTCTTCCGAGCGCCCGCGATCTTCATCGGGCCGCTGCTCGCGCATCTCGCCGCGACGTTGCTCACGGCCCTCATGGGCATGGGCGGCGCGACGGGCGGCATGGCGACGCTCAACTTCGGCATCGCCGGCCTCTTGATCCGAATCATCTACGGCATCGGCATCGGCGTCGCCATCATCGCAGCCGACATCGCGTGGCGGCGCGGCAAGGTGCGGATGGAAGAGGTCTGGCGCGACACGCAGCGCAAGCTCGGCGACCTGATCTGGGCCGTGCTCGGCTTCGGCTTCGTCGTCTACGTCGCGACGCTCCTCGGTGGCTATATCGGGATCGGGCTGCTGCTCGCCGCGGCCGCGACGATCTTCGCCATCTACACGCTGCCCGCGGCGGCGATCGGCGGCACGCCCGGCGTTGCCGCGCTCAACGCGTCCTTCGAGCGGGTCCGCTCGCAGCCGATACCGGCCGTGATCCTCGGTCTCGTCTACATGCTCTTCACGTATCTCGTACCGTACGTCATCGCGCTTTCGGCGTTGCCGCTGCTCTATCGCGCGGTGCCGCAGCTGGGCGTTTCTGACATTGTCCTGTCACTGATCGAAGCCGTGATCGTCGCGGTCTGCGACGCCTACGTCGCCGTCGTCCTCGCGCGCGTCTACGACGACCGGTCGACGGGGCGCTTCTACCGCTGACCGCGGTTCAACGCCCCGGCTCCGCTGCGAGCTGCACGCGGAGGTAGTCTGCGACGAGCCCCGCGGATACGTTGGAATGGGCGAGCCGTTCGACCTCCGAGAGCGCCGCGAGCATCGCGACGAGCGCGCCCGGGTCGCGCGGCGGTAAAGCGAGGAGCCGGGCGCGCTGGTCTTGGGCGAGGAGCGTCACGTCCGCGCCGCCGATCGTGAGCGCCGCCCAGTCGCGCGCCGCGATGCGCACGATCTCGATCAGCTCGCCCACGTTGTCGCGCTTCTCCGCGCCCGTGAGCGATTTGTCATCGAGGGCGAGAAAGGCCGTGTCGGGGAGCTTGCCCGCGACGGCATCCGCGAAGTACGCGAACGACGCCGCGCGCACGCCGCTAGCATCGTCGTCGAGCACGGCGCGCGCGCGCGCGATCGAGCCGAGCGAGACGGTGGCCGCGAGCGCCGCCCGTTCGGGTTCGACGCCGCCCGCTTCGAGCACGCGTCGAACCTCGGCCGTCGCGAGCGGCCCGAACGGCACCTCGACGAAGCGCGAGCGGATCGTCGCGAGCAGCGCTCCCGCGGCGCTCGAGGTCACGATCACGATCACGCCCTGCGGCGGCTCTTCGAAGAATTTGAGCAGGGCGTTTGCCGCCTCGTGCGTGGCAAAGCCGACGTCGCCGAGGACGACGACGCGCGTCGCGCTGCGATAACCTCGGAGCGAAAGCTCGCGCACGAGATCTCGGGCCGACAACTCTTCGTCATGCAGGGCGCTGCCGCCGTCCTTGCCGATCTTGATCGTGCCCTCGGCGCGGACGAGATCGGGATGCGTCGACGCACGGACGAGCGTGCAGCCGGTGCAACGGTCGCAGTAGCCGAGCAGCGTCGGCTTCGGCGTCTCGCAGAGCAGCGACTGCGCGAATCGATGCGCAAAGGTCTTCTTGCCGACGCCGGCGGGACCGCTGAAGAGATAGCCGTGCGCGAGCGCCTCGCGCCGCTGCAATGCGAAATACGCAAGCGCGCTCTGCGAGCCGACGACCTCGAACGAACCCGTGACGCGCTCCATAGGGCTCGGCTTACATCACCCGCGCCGGAACGCCCGCTTCACCGTCCGGTCCGAGGTACTCCGGCTGCTCGTGCGTACTATCGAACTCGTTCGTCGACTTGTAGTGCTCCCAGGAGCCGCGGCGCGCGGCGAAGGCCGTCTCGGCGAGGATCGCCGCGCGCCGCTCGCGCGACAGCGGCGCGAACGACCGCGCGGCCGCGACGTTTTGCTCGAGCACCTCCAGCGAGTCGATCCCGGTGACGAGCACGTCGAGTGGCAGATCCAGACTATAATGGAGCGCGTCGACCGGCGCGACGCGCCGACTCTTCAAGATGTAGTGATCGCCGAACGGCTTCATGCCGATCACGCCCATGCCGCGCTTCTTCGCCTCGGGGACGACGAGCCGCTCGAACGACTCGTAATGCGCGTCCATCACGTTGAGCGGCATCTGGACGGTGTCGAACGTGAAGCCGTGCGCATCCGCACGTTCGATCATCGCGAGGTGGATGTGCGGACTCTTGTGACCGGTGAACCCGATGAAGCGGATCGTGCCGGCTTCGCGCGCTCGCTTCAAGACGTCGAGCACGGCGCCGGGAGCGAACGACCGGTCCGGATCGTTCGGCCGGATCACTTCGTGGATCTGCACGAGGTCGAGATGGCCGACCCGGAGCCGGCGCATCGACTCTTCCAATTGCTGCGTCGCGGTCGGGCCGTCGCGTCCATCGATTTTTGTCATGAGGAAGACGCGGTCGCGCGCATGATTTTCCGCGAGCGCCTTACCCATCCGGAGCTCGCTCTCGCCGCCGTTGTAGTCCCAGCTGTTGTCCATGAAGTTAATGCCGGCATCGATGCCCGCGTGAACGAGCCGGATGCTCTCGCGCGCATCGTCTTGCTTGCCGATGTGAAAGCCGCCCATGCCGATGCACGAGACGTCGACGCCCGTCGAGCCGAGGGGACGCTGCGGGAGGGTACCGACCGGTACGACGCTACTCATACGGAGCCCGGACGCTTCGGGCCGGCGCTCCACTCGGGCGTCCGCCCTGGCCGCGCCTCGGCGAGGCCGGCTGCGACACCCTCCCGGTCGTGGTCCTTGCCGTAGACGGGCGAGCCGGGCTGCTGACGCCACGAGCCGTCGAGCGAGCCGGCGTCGACTCCATCGAAGCCGATCTCGTCGAGCAGATGGATGACGATCGTCTTCGCGGCGACGTCATCGCCCGCGACGGGCAGCGCGATCCGGCCCGCGGTCCCGGCCGGCATGCCATGCTCGAGCAGATGCTGCGCGTAGATGTTGTTGAACGCTTTGACGACCGGACGCCCGAGGCGCTCCGAGACCCAGCGGCTCTCGGTCGCGCCGTCCTCGATGCCGTCGATGCGTCCGTCGCGCTGCGTCGGATAGTAATTTCCCGTATCGATCACGACGACGCTCGCGGGCACGCCGTCGAAGAGGCCGGCCGGCAGCTTCGGGACACTCGCCTGCGGGATCGTCACGACGACGAGGTCGCGGCCGCGCGCGGCCTGCTCGACCGTGACGGCCGTTGCGCCCGTCTCGATCGCCAGTTGCGCGAGCGTCTCCGGTCCGCGCGAGTTCGCGACCGCAACGTCGTGCCCGACCGCTTTGAAGCGCCGCACGAGCGCCCCGCCGATGTTGCCCGCGCCGATGATACCGATCTTCATGTGGTCTGCTTTCCGAACGACCGACGTCGCCCGGCCCTACGACCCGTTCGCGCGTCGGACGGGTTCACGACGGCGCCGGTCTCGGGGGCCGGCTCGTGGGACGTTCCGGAGTGAGAAGCGCGGTGCGGCAGATGGCGAATCGAATGAGAGAATCGCGGGGCTGATCCATAACGCTCGAAAAAGTCCGACCGGTGACCGGCGCGGCCGATCGGAAGACGCCGACGTGGGAAGAAGCGAGGCAAGGCTGTGCCCTTTCCAACGACCTGGGATGCCGAGAAACATTTGAAAGAACCACGGGTAATCCGAAATACAATGACATGTATTGAGATGGATGCCGACACCCTCACCGTGCTTGTGCAAGGTGTCGATAAATTATGGGCATTTAAAAGCGAACTACGCATTCCGCTCGCCCACGTCTCCGGCGTCGCTTTAGCGGAAGCTGAGGCGCGGCAGTGGTGGCTCGGTATACGAGCGCCCGGCACGCATCTTCCAGGCGTCATTTCGGCCGGGACGTTTTACGCGCGCGAAGGCCGCGTCTTCTGGGACGTCCACGCGCCCGAACGTGCGATCGCGATCTTGCTCCATGACGATCAATACGCGAAGCTCGTGATTGAAGTCGAAGACCCCGCGAGGGAGATGATCCGCATTGAAGGAGCTCTGAAGGTCCGCAAGAGCCTCACGTAGCGTGCTGCAGCTGTGGCAGAGGTCATCTATTCGTCCCGAACCGGACCGTTTTCGGGACCGTTGTCAGAAGCAGCTTTGGCCGTTTATCGTGTTCTCCACCTCAACGCAATGCGGCTAGTACGTTTGGCGCGTTCCGGTCGGGCGGAAACACCGGGTAAAAGACGCGCGTGATGATGCCGTCATGCGCAATCCACGCCAGACGTTTCAGCAGCGTTTGCCCGGCAACGACCATTGTCGGCAAACGCAACGCATTAGCAAGCGCGAGTTCTGCGTCGCTCAGCACCGCGAAGGGGACGTGCAGACGTTCGACCATCTCACGTTGATACGAGCTGTCTTGTGTCGAGAGACCGAAGACCTGCGCGCCAAGCGCGGCAAAGTCGGCATGCGAATCTCGGAACGCGCAGGTGTGGGGCGTGCATCCGCGAGCACCAGGGATCATGTCCCAATCCTCGACGAGCGGCGATTCACCGGGGCGGCCAGTGCGCGGGTACGCGAAGACGACAACGGTGCCGACCTGCGCCGACAGCTCGACCTTCGTTCCGTCCGTCGCAGGCAGCCAAACCGACGGCACACGCATCCCGCGAAGATGTGTCGCCGCCCCGTCATCAAAGGGAACCGGCAGATTCGGGGGCACAACGGACAAATCTCGCACGGTGACTTCTTTCTCTGTTTGAATACAGTGCTGACGACTAATAAATGGCTCTTCGAGAGATCAGGTGGCTGGGCATAAGTCAAGTCCCCCGCAATAGAACATGATCGCCCGCTCGAAGCGGCTCGCGCTACGGAAGCCGCGCGCACGAAACGTAATCAGTTGAATGCGGCTGTTGATGCTTTCGGATGCTGCGTTCGTGATCGGCATTTCGATGTACGTGAGA
>JAABUX010000471.1_pt1 | contig 68887 bp, 53 predicted proteins | sample 5561851 | NCBI WGS metagenome assembly JAABUX01 (sample SAMN10711883, study PRJNA513361) | rock metagenome | isolation source: Antarctica rocks | place: Antarctica: Victoria Land, Richard Nunatak red sandstone | collected 2016-01-03
GCGACGCGATGAGGAAGTCGATGTAGTCGATGTCCTGACACTTGGGATGGCTCATGGCTTCATCGTAGAAGCAAAGTCGCCGATGCGAAACGTGGACAAAATTCAATCAACTGCGTAACTCCTATGGATAAAGATCGTGTGGCTTCCCCGAAATAAAGCGTTCATGTGGGCTAATTAATGCAATGTTCCTTTTTTTCATCACGGACGGTTGGATTACGAAACAAACATCAACAAGACAGGATTTTGGGCGATTTTTCTTTGCGTTGAAGGTCGATCAGTGTCAAGATACCGTCCTCCGGTAGACAACACAGAGCGGCCAACGCTCGAAGGTTTCGGAGACCTGCCCAGGTCGTCCAAGACGTGTCTGGCCTCCACTACCGGATTTCTCCCCGCCTGAGAACCTTCCTCTTGCGTCGCGCTAATTCAAGGATGATGGATCGTCGGTCGCAAACCATGCTGTAGCTCGTATCTATTTCCCTGTTTTAGCGATTATCGCAGAACGATCACCTCAGGAGTTTGTACAACGATGGTTCGCACCATTCTTCGCAACGTCACGCTTTTGACTTCGCTCGTGTTGGGCTTAGTGGTCTCTGAAACCAAAGCCGCTTTCATCGGCTCTTTCGGGATCAACGGGATCACCCCTTCCATCAGCCCTACCTCGGGCCTCGCGGGTGCAACCTCATTCACCATCGCCTCGATGTCGTCCAACGGTAACGCCACGGGCGGCTTCGCCGGACTCCCCGTAGGAACCACTTTCACCGGCAGCACGTTCACCCTTGGCTCGCCGACCGGTTTCACCTTCACCAACAGCCAGTTCGGCACCTTCACGGAAACCGCCGCGCCGGTCTTGACGTCGGTTGGTACGACTGTTGGCATTACCACCAGCGAATCTTTCTTCCTCCTGGGCAGCTTCTCGGGTGGCGTGGTCGGAGCGGCGACGCCCGCCAGCTTCACCGTCAGCTTCACCCAAAACGGCGGGCCGGGCACCTCGATCTCCTCGTCGGGCACGATTGACATTCCCCCCACCGGGACCGCCGTCGTCCCCGAACCCGCCTCGATGACTATGCTCGGTCTCGGCCTGGTGACCCTCGGTGGTTTCGGCCTCCGTCGCCGGATGGCGAAGTAAACTAGCAACCATCTCCCGATTTGATTAATGAGAGGCCCAGGTTCGATTAACGCGAACCGGGGCCTCTCGTCTTGGTAGCAGCAGAAATCGAAGCGGTTGTCGGGCCGATCCCGAGTTATCGCGAGGAAGTTTGGATCAAAATGGAAGTTGAAAGCTCATAGGAGAATATCAAGCGATCACTGGCTCAAAGGCTAATCGCTAAGGTGTCGGCCAAATTTATCGTCATCAAAAACTTCTACTAATGCGACTTGTGGAGTTGATGGGCATCAAACGCGAGGGCAACCGCCCCGTGAACCACGACCTCTTCGCCGAGACCTGCTGGGACAATATCGTAGCTGCCTTGGAAGGGAGCGAAGACCCTCCGGTCTACTTCGAGTCGGATTGGCTCGAACCAGTTTTCTTCGCCAATCCGAGTCACTCCCCCACCGAGGATGATTCTCCGAGGGGCAAGAAGTGTAATCGCATGGGCGAGAGCCTGAGCCAAAGCGGTTCGAGCGTTCCTCAGTATCCTGTTCGCTCCCGGGTCTCCCTCGACGCTGGCCTGGGCCATCATCTCGCAGGTTACCTGGGAAATTCGACCATCGCACAGTCGAATCAGTGGGGTGGCCGCTCCCGCTGAGAGATCATCTTGATTTGACTCGACAAGTCTTTGTCCCTCTCGGGCAATGGACCAGCCCGACGCCATGCTTTCCAATGTCTTCCAGGAATCGCCACCCCCATCGGTCGCGGGTTCCTCAGGACTGGAGACGATGAGATGACCAATCTCGATCGACCCGCGACCGGCCCCTCGGTAGATTGCACCATCAACAACAAGACCACCGCCGATCCCGCTGCCGATGGTCACATACAGCACCGGGTTATGACCTATCCCCGCCCCATATCTCGCTTCGCCGAGGGCGGCCGTCGCCGCATCGTTCTGGAGGGCGACCCGCTCGACCCCGAATTTCTCGCGCGTCCACTCGGCGAGCGGATATCCGGCCCATCCGGCGACCTGGTTTGACACGACCACAACGCCCCGGTCCAGATCGACAGGCCCTCCGAAGCCGATCCCGATGGCAGCCATTTCCGGAGGGAAGCCCCCGGACTGTTGTTGCAATCGTTCAACGGCCTCAACGATCTGATCGAGAATCCCTTTGGCACCTCGCGAAGGCTCCGCATTCATTCGCACAAGGCCGATGAGCAACCCATCACCTCGACCGAGCCCGACTTGCAGTTTCGTCCCCCCAATTTCGATACCCATGAAGAGGGGTTGTTTGATTGGATTTGTATGCATAGATTCTTGGGAAATGAGAGTTTCGTCACTCAACTTTCGCGATCAGCACGGCTCAATGTTTTATCTGCGAGGAACACTCCGCATCTCCACCGATCCGTGAGATCAGTCATGGTTCGGGATGAGTTTGGATCGATGTTCTTTCTTGAAGCACTTCGGCGACATAGCGATCCATCTCAAGAAGTTCTTCGGTGAATGGAGCTTGAACCGGGGGGAAGCGAAATCCCGTCTTGGGGTCGAGGTCGAACGCTGTGACACGGAAGCTGATGGCGATTCTTTCTCTCTTCCACTGGGCGAAGCAGAACAATCGGACGAATTTGCGGACGTCGGCGGCGAAGCGGAGGAGGTCGCCGTCGTAATGACCCTTGAGCGAGGGCCAGAGGCGGATCAGGATTTCGCGAGGGTCGAGGGCGAGTTGAACGAAGGCGTACATGATCTGGTCGAGGACGGCGAACGGCATCAAGTCGGCTTCGTCGGTCTGCTCGCTTCCCTGCGGCCGGAGTTCGGCGCTCGCCTCCATCCCTTTGATCAGTTCGAGCGACCGCAGGCGATGGAAGTCGGCCGCCCAATCAAGGTAAAGTTTGATCAAGCTCTTGGGGACGTCGGAGATCGGCGCCAGTCCGCCGCTCGAATCGCCGTCCATCGTCGAGTAACCGACCGCCGCCTCGCTCTTGTTGCTCGTGACCAAGAGGAGGGCGTTTTCGAGGTTCGCCAACGTCCAGATCAGCATCCCCCGGACTCGGGCCTGGATGTTCTGCAACGTCAGGTCGTGCCTGGGGTTCGACCAGCTCAAGGGTTTGCCGGTCATGGCGGCGATCACGCCTTGGGCGGCACTCAGGGCGGGCTGGACGTTGCCGTCGAAGAAGTGGGCGCCCACCTCCTCAGCCACAGCTCTGGCGGCGGTCCGGGTCTTCGAGCCCGAGTTCTCCGTGGCCAGATAAGCGCAAAGAAACCGCTGACCGACGTGATCGGCGAGTTCGCCATCGGTCAACTCGGGGTGGCTGTAGCGGTGCATCTGGCGGACGATCCACGCGACCATGGCGCTATCACGCCCGCCGGAAAGGGCGAGGCAGCAGGTCTTGATCCCGGTCTTTCTCGTATAGTCGCGCAGCGCCAGCGATAAAGCCAACTCCAACTCGACGTGGTTGAGGTCGCGCTCGGTGATCGCTCGCCCCTTGTAAACCGAGGCTTCGAGGTAGCGAAGGGATGGGTCGGGGTGTTCGGGCTCGGGGGGAATCCAGTAAGGAGATGGGGCGGCGGCGACCTCTCGGGTCGAGAAGTTGCCTTCGACCCGGACGATCCCGGGGGCTTCGCCATACGCCCCCCAGGTGGCCCGGGCATTCTGGTCGCGCCAGGAGCCTTCCTCCATCCGGGCGTGTCGGACTTCCCGGAGGTCGACAACGCGGTGGATCAGCTCCCAATCACGCTCGAAGACAAACCGACGCCCCTCGGCCTCGACCCGACCATCGACCGCCAGGAACAACGACCCGTCGAAGATCAAGCGGGTCGCGTCGCACCCCGAGAGCGATGTGTAGAGGTAGACGCAGTGGTCGGCGCGGCTGATTTGCTCGACCAACCGGCGCCTCAGCCGGTGCTTGCCGATCGTGAACCACGACGCCGACGGGTTGAGCAAAATCTCGGCCCCGGCGAGGGCATAGGTTGAACCGGGGCGAAGCCCCTTCCAGGCATCCTCGCAGATCTCGAAGGCGACGGTCCCCAGCCCGGGCAGGTAGAACATCTGGGTCCCGAGCGGGACGACGGTGCCGTCGGGACCTCGGAAGTCGACCAGGCGACCATGAGGCCAGGACAGGAAGTAGCGGTTCTCGTACTGGACGTCGCCGGTGGCAAGGTTTTCCTTGGCTCCAAGGCCGATGAGCCGACCGTCGGCGATCAAGCCCATCGCGTTGTAGACGACGCCTTCATACTGGACCGGCAACCCGACGGCGACGGCCATGCCCTCGGTGGCGTCTCGAAGCCGGAGGAGCATGTCCCAGGATCGTTCGATCGTCCCGACCCGGAGGAGCCTGTCCCCCAGGCTGTAACCGGGCAGGCACATCTCGGGCAAGAGGAGGAGCTTGGCCCCGGTCGATCGAGCCTCGGCTATGACCTCGCGAATCCGACGCTCGTTGCCCGACCAGTCGCCCACGGTCTGGTTGAGCGAGGCCGCCGCGACGTGTGCCTGGTGGGTTTCTTCCATGACCTTTTATGGAACCTTTCGTCGATCCAGGGGGCTAATTTCCGCTCGGGCGCGTGGAAACCCCCGCCCGATCCACGATACTTCGAGGACCGGGCGGGGGTCAAATCAGGCTGACCGATTCGTCGCCGGGATCGATCGACTGGCGACGAAAATGTTCGAGAATCGATCAGTTCCCGTGGTTCCCGGAACGCTGCCGGGACATTTCCTTGAATGTCTTGGGAGCGGGCTGGACGTTGTTGGGCTGGCCGGGGGTCATATGGCCGGGATAGTCGAGAAACCAGAATCGGGCCGAGAGCTGGTCGGAGTCGTTTTGGAGCTGGTCCACCGACTTCTTGAGGGGAAGCGACTCCGACGCCGGGGCCTTAAGCGGCTTGAGTTTCTCGGTGCTGGAGGTGTGGCCGGGCTTGGCAACCACCTTGGCCTGGATCTCCAGGGCCAGGTTTTCGCCGAGGGGGACATACTTCACCTCGGTCTTGCCCGGGTTCTTGAGGGCGGCGAACAGGTCTTCCTCGGCGTTGTAAACGCAAAGACCTTGACCATCCCGGACGCTGATCCCCATCTCGACGTTGGCAGCCTGGGTCGAGGGTTTGGTCTCGTCGCACCCTTCAACCGAGAACGGGCAACCTTCGACAGGGCAAGCAGGCTCGTCGCACGTCGATTGATCCGCCGACGAGTTCATCCCTTTACGGAGGAACCCTTCGACCATCGAGGCCAAGCCGTCGGATTCCACGGGGCAGAAGCGACTGTCGAGTTCGGTGATCCCGGTCGCACAGCCCGACTTCGACGAGGCTTTCGCCTCGGCTTCGAGCTTGAGGTAATAATTTTCGAGCAACGAAGTCGAAACTTCCAATTCGTCATCGGGGATCGCCTGCAACGAGGTCCGCGCCAGTTGCGGGTCGGAGATCATCCTCGGTTTTGGGGCCGATTGGGCACTGGCCAGTGGCGGACCGGGGTTGATCTGGTTGAGGTCGGCCGAGGCGTAAGCTTCGGGCAGGGGGGGCAACTCGAACACCTGGCCATCCTGGTCGACCGCCTCGGGGAACGAGCGGTCGGGGACGGTGGGCATGCTGAGGGGGTAAGCGCTCGTCACGGCGACCAGGTCATCCTGACAGGCGGGCGTGAAGCTGGCCTGGACGGTGCAACCTTCGTCGCAAGGGCGAGCGAAGTCGAGGATCGCCAACCGCTCCTGGACCTTGGCCTTACCTTCGGCGTCGGCCACCGTGTTGACGCCCATGCTGATCAGCAAGATAGCGTCGTTGGGGATGAACCATTCGCCCTCGACCTTCGAGGTGAACACCTCGGGGACCTGGACGGTGGTCGCCCACTTCAGTTGCTTCGTCAAGTGGATCGTTTGGACGATGTGGCGAGCGAGATCAAAGGGGGTGATCGAAGCTGGGAACGCGACCGGCACGGGCTTGGTTTCTTCGTGCAAGAGGAGTGTGTGCAATGCCCCGACGTGCGACTCGTTGATCTTGACCTTGGCCATCACCCCTTGGTCGAAGCGTCGCCCGGCGAACTGCGCCGAGAAGCCTTCGCAGAGGGTCGCGACTTCGGGTTTGAATGCGAGCTGACTGGCTCCATTGATCGGACCGTCGGACACGCGCTCCACATGGCGAATATAATTCTGGGTGACGTCGCTGTTGACCGAAGCGACGGCGTCGGTCGCGGTTGTGACCTTTGGGGCTTTGATCGACCTGCCGACGCTCGACGCTTCGAGTGTGGCCTTGAGCGAGCGATCGGCGGTCCAGATCGTGGCGGCACCCTGGCGGGCGGCGGGCTTCATCCGCGAGTAAGCGGCTGACCGCCATCCGAGCCCTTCGATCGTCATCATCTCCACCTGGCAGGTGATCTCATACCCCGGCTCGACGACGGCCGGGGCCGCCGGAGCAGGGTCCGAACCGCAAATCGCCAACGCGACCAACCCCGTGACCATCCCCATCGCGACACCCTCCTTGTTCGGTGTGGTCGCCCAATCCCTTTCGGGCGACACGGTCGTGGACATCGGGCGGGATGGTACGCTCGGACTTGGAGATGGTCAATCGCGACTTCCGGCAAACCCACCCAAAATCTTGAGGAATTTGTTCCGGAAATCGTCCTGGCCCTCCCACCCGGAGGACTGGCGAGGCAAACCATCACCGCCTAAAATCTTCGGAACAACAATCTGATTCGACCAGCCCTCGACTCGACGAAGGTTCGAAGCCCATGCCGACCGCCGACCAACTTTACGACCAGGCCGTCGACCTCCGCGACGGCGGCGACAAGCCGGCCGCCATCGCCAAGCTCGAAGAGGCGATCAGCATCGACCCCAACTTCACGATCGGCCACGGGATGCTCGCCAAGCTCTACGTCGACCTGGCCGAAACCGACAAGGCGATCGCCCACGCCAAGAAAGTCGTCGAACTCGAACCCGAAGACACCTTCAGCTATACCGCCCTGTCGGTGATCTACCAGAGATGCGGCAAGATCCCCGAGGCCGAGCACGCCAAGGCCCTAGCGTTCAACAAGCAGCACGGTCTAGACTGACCCGGTGGTAGCGAGACGAGTCTTTGTGCAATGCCGCCCGCCCCGGCCCATCTTCCGGGATGAGTCGGAGCGGCGAGATGATTTTCTCTCAGCCCTCTCGGAGTTCCCGCTAATGCCGAGCGCCCGCCTCAGGTCAGCCTTCATGATGGCCCTGTTCCTCTTGCCCGGGATTTCGGCGGGGGCCGACGAGGGGGAAGCGTGGTTTGACGAGCACCGCGAGGAGTTGGTCGGCCTGTACAAGCACCTCCACTCCCACCCCGAACTTTCGTACCACGAGGTCGCCACGGCCACCCGGATTGCCGAGGAGTTGCGGAAGGCCGGGGCGGAGGTGACGACCCACGTCGGCAAGCTGGGCGTGGTCGGCGTGATGCGAAATGGCCAGGGGCCGACGGTCCTGATCCGGACCGACCTCGACGCCCTCCCCGTCACCGAGGCGACGGGCTTGGGATACGCCAGCAAGGTGACTGCGCCGGGCGACGACGGCAACCCCGTCGGCGTGATGCACGCTTGCGGCCACGACATTCACATGACCAACCTGGTCGGGACCGCCCGATGGCTGTCCGACCACAAGGACCGCTGGGCCGGTACCCTCGTCTTCGTCGGTCAGCCCGCCGAGGAGAAGATCGGCGGCGCCAAGGAGATGCTTGCCGACGGCCTCTACACTCGATTCCCGAAGCCCGACGTCGCCCTGGCCCTGCACGTCTGGAATGACCTGGAGGCCGGCAAGGTGGGATATACCAGCGGCCCGTCGATGGCCAGCTCGACGGCCGTCGAGGTCCTGGTCCGGGGCAAGGGGGGGCATGGCGCCGTTCCCCACAACACGGTCGACCCGATCGCCCTGGCGGCGATGCTGGTCCTGGACATGCAGACGATCGTCAGCCGCGAGGTCAATCCGATCCACCCGGCCGTCGTCACCGTCGGCTCGATCCACGGCGGGACCAAGGGGAACATCATCCCCAACGACGTCCGGCTCCAGATGACCCTCCGCGCCTACCGGCAGGATGTCGCCGAGCAACTCGTCGAGGGCATCCGTCGCCGGGCCAAGGGGCTTGCCGAGGCCCACAAGGCCCCATCACCGATCGTGACGATCCTCGAGAACACCCCGCCGACGGTCAACACGCCCGACCTGGTGGCCAAGGTCGTCCCGATGCTGGCGAAGGAACTGGGCGCGAGCAACGTCGTCGAGGTCGATCCGACCATGGGAGCCGAGGACTTCGGCCTCTTCAACCAAGGGGGTGTGCCGATCTTCATGTTCCGCCTGGGCACGATCCCGCCCGACCGGGTGGCCTCGGCCAGGGCCAAGGGGGAGCCGCTACCCTCGCTGCACTCGGCGCTCTATCAGCCCGACCCGGTCCCGAGCCTCAAGACCGGCATCCGGGCTATGACCGCCGCCGTGCTGGGCCTCATGCCGACCGGGTCGGCGCGGGTCTCGAAATGAGTGGCTTCGCCGCCGTCCAGGCCAACGACCCACGAGACTTGATCCACCGCCCGGACGATCTCCTCAGTCCGTCGCTCGTGATCTTCGCCGAGCGGGTCGACCGCAACCTCGACTCCATGCTCGCGATCGCCAAAGGGGCCGAGCGGCTTCGCCCCCACATGAAAACTCATAAGATGCCCGCGATGATCCGCAGGCTAGAAAGCCTTGGCATTCGCAAGCACAAGTGCGCCACGATCGCCGAGGCCGAGATGGCCGCCCGGGCCGGGGCGACCGACGTCCTGCTCGCCTACCCGGTCGTCGGACCCAACCTCGATCGGTTGGCCCGACTGGTCGAAACCTATCCCGAGACGACGTTCCGCGCGACCGTCGATCACGCCCGGTCCGCGCAACTGTTGTCCGAAGCGATGGCGGAGTCGGGTCGAAATCTGGCGACACTGGTCGACCTCGACGTTGGGATGGGCCGGACGGGGATCGACCCGAATGGGGCGGTCGGACTTGCCTCGCTCGTCGACCGCTTGGCAAACTTGACCTTCGATGGGTTGCAAGGATATGACGGCCAGATTCGCGACCTCGACCCGATCGAGCGGCGACGTTCGGTCGAGCCGGGGCTGGCGATCGTCGTCGAGGTCCGCGATCAACTGCTCAAAGCGGGCTTGCCGGTGAATCGGTTAGTTCTGGGCGGAACCCCAACGTTTCCGATCCATGCCGAGGTCGACTTGCCCGGCGTCGAGTGCTCGCCGGGAACCATAGTGTTCCACGACGCCGGTTATGCGAGCAAGTTCCCTGACCTACCGTTCGAGCCGGCCGCCTTCCTCTTGACCCGTGTGGTCAGTTGCCCCCGACCCGGTCGAGTCTGCCTCGACCTCGGCCACAAGGCGGTCGCCGCCGACCCGGTTGGCGCCCGGCTCACCCTGGTCGATCACCCCGACGCGACCCTGGTCGGGCAGAGCGAGGAACACCTCGTCGTCGAAGGGCCGTCGATCGAACCGCTGGTTCCCGGCGATCTCCTCTGGGCGATCCCGACGCACATCTGCCCGACCTGCGCCTTGCACTCGTGGGCCTATGTCGTCGAGAGGGGAGTCGTGGTCGATCGCTGGGTCGTCGGGGCACGCGACCGGGTCATCGGGGTTTGATCGGCTTCGCAGCGAAGCGGAGATCAAAGACCAGGGCGACGAGCGGCTTCGATCGCCAGGGCCAGCTCGTCGGCCCTTTGCGAACCGATTAGGAGCTTCGAACCGTCTCGAAGCTGGATGCGAACCCCCCGGTCGCCCCGGGCGTTGAGGACTCGCTCGCCGTCTCGGCCAAATCGGATACCCCAGCCGCCGTGGTTGCGAAGCGGGTGATACTGGACGACCTCGATGCTTGAGATCGAGTCGATCGCGATCACCCGGCGGTAGGTGGCGACCAGGCCGAACGAGATCCGGACCTCGCTGGGAGTGACCAGGGTAATCATCCGGAGAGCCGCGACGACGACCGACGGTGGGAGCACGACCCCGGCGGCGACGATCGCCTTGAACGCCCTGCCGTGGAATTGCATCCAGGGGTTCGGCCAGCCGACGGTCCGGTCGAGCAAGAAGACCCAGGCCAGAGCGGAGACCAAGCCGAGCGCGGCGTAGACCCACCAGCTAAACCACTGTTCTTCGCGGTAGATCGCGGCGGGAGGTTGGATGGTGGCCACGCTCAAGCTCACGGTGTCCCCCCCGTCGAGGACGCCGCATCCGCCCGGGCCGTAGTCCTTGAACCGAGCATCCGGACCATCGCCCTCATCCCCGCGTCGGCCAGACGGTCCGGCGGGACGGCCCAGAGTTGCGGGTTATTCACTTCGAGCGAGAGGTGGCCGTCATAACCGATGCTCGCGAGGTGGTCCAAGATCGGGTCGAGCTGGAAGTCTCCCTCGCCCGGCAAGATCCGGTCGGAATCGCCCGCCAGTTCGCGGGGGACGCCGCTCAGGTCGCTGACCTGGACCCAGGCGAGGTTGGCGACCGAAAGATAGCCAAGGTCCTCGAATTTACTCGGCCCGGTATAGTAGTGGAACAGGTCGAGGCAGACCCCGAGGTGATCGTCGTTGGCCTGAGCGATCAAGGCCAGCATCGTGTCGAGGCTCGAACAGAACTTCGAAGTCTTCTGAAACTCGATCGCCAGTCGCACCCCGGAAGCACGAGCCAACTCGGCCGCCTCGACCAGGGAGGCGACGCACCGAGCGTAGTCCTCGGCGATCGCCTCGCGAGCATGGTCGACGGCAACCACCAGGGTCGGGATCTCCAAGGTCGCCAGGATCTCCAGACGACGGCGGAATAAGTCCCAGTGGGTGTCGCGCTCGTCTCCACTCGACAAGAGTAACCCGCCTTGAGAAGCCGCGGCCACGGCCTTGAGCCCTCTTTCGTCGAGCAAAGTGCGTGCTGCGCTCAGCGGCTTGTCTTGAACGAACGCTTCGAGCTTGGTCAACCACAACTCGACGTCCGACCAGCCCGCCAGCGCGTAGGCGTCGAGGTCGCCTTCGAACGGCGTGCTCAGGGTGGTCGCCTGGCTGATGCAAAGCTTCATCGCGAACGGAGCCTCCCACGGTGGTGGAGAAACGGTCGACGGCGATCGACCGGACCCTTCTTCGAGAAGGTCGGTCGATCGTGGTGAGAGATCAATGATAGGATCTTCCCTCAAGCGGCGGCGATCCGATTCACTCGGGAGCGGCTTCGGTGATGGGGGTGCTCGCTTTGGGGATCGCTCCGCCTTCGAGGATGTCTCGAACGGCCGACGAGACCTGATCGCGGCCCACCCGCCATTGTCGGCAACTATCGCGGTCGCGAAACGTCACGGTACCATCGGTCATCGTTTGACCGTCGATCGTGATCCCGAGCGGGGTCCCCGCCTCGTCCTGGCGTCGATAGCGACGACCGATCGCCCCCTTCTCGTCGTTGAAGACGTTGAAATGCCGCTTCAGGTCGCGATGGATCTGCTCGGCGACCTCGGGCATCCCGTCGCGCTTGACCAGCGGGAAGATCGCCGCCTTGATCGGGGCGAACCGGGGGTGGAGCTTCAAGACCGTCCGGGTTTCGCTGCCGACGACGTCCTCGACATAGGCTTCGCAGAGGAAGGCGAGCGTCGCCCGGTCGGCGCCGGCGGAAGGCTCGATGACGTGCGGCAGGTAGCGCTCTTTCTTTTCCTCGTCGAAATACGACAAGTCCTTGCCGCTGAACTTCTGGTGCTGGGTCAGGTCGTAGTCGCCTCGGTGGGCGATCCCTTCGAGTTCGCTGACGCCGAACGGGAAGTCGTACTCGATGTCGGCGGTCGCCGTCGAGTAGAAGGCGAGTTCCTCGGAGTCGTGGTCGCGGAGGTGGAGGCGTTCCGACTGGATTCCGTGGTCGACGTACCACTGGAACCGGGCTTTCCGCCAGTAGGCATACCACTCGGCGGCGTCCTCGGGCCGGCAGAAGAACTCGATCTCCATCTGCTCGAACTCGCGAGACCGGAAGATGAAGTTGCGCGGGTTGATCTCATTCCGGAAGCTCTTGCCGATCTGGGCGATCCCGAACGGAACCTTGTACCGCCCGGTGTCGACGACGTTCTTGAAGTTGGCGAAGATCCCCTGCGCCGTCTCGGGGCGAAGGTAGGCGCTATTGGACTCGCTTTCCAAGGCCCCGACATAGGTCTTGAACATGAGGTTGAACGACCGGGGTTCGGTCAAAGTTCCGACCTCGCCGCAGGTCGGGCAGTGGAACTGCTCGTGGTACTTCGCGTCCATCTCCGAATAGCAGCGGGTCAGGGGGGGGTGATCGGCGTCGGTTTCCTTGTGGGGGATCTTGTCGATCTGCTTGCGGAACTTCTCGACCAGCTCCTCGACCGAGCCGACGCCGTGGAAGAAGACCCGGCGGTGCTCGTTCGTCTTGGGGTCGATGTCGGTCGAGATGTATTCGAGGTAGCGAAGCTGGTCGGCCCGGAACCGGGCGTTGCACGACCGGCAGTCGGCCATGGGGTCGCTGAATCCTCCGACGTGGCCGGAGGCTTCCCAGACCTTGGGGTTCATGATGATCGAGCAGTCGAGTCCGGCCATGTCGTCGCGCATCGTGACGTTATCGCGCCACCAGGCTTCCTTGATGTTTCGCTTGAGTTCGACGCCGAGCGGGCCGTAATCCCAGAACCCATTCAAACCGCCGTAAATTTCGCTGGAAGGGAAGATGAATCCCCGTCGCTTGCACAGCGAAACCAACTTCTCCATGTCCATCGGTTCGTGACCTTTCCTGAAGTTGCGGGCGATTGAATGCTGATGCTGAATTCAAACCAGAATTGTGAGAGATGGGTGTTTCAAGGTCGCTCAAGGCGCCCCGAACAACCGAAGCCTCGGGCCCGCGGCGCCTGTGGCCGGGACGATCCGGAGCGGGTCCCTGAGCAACTCGACGGCGAACGGGAAGCGGTCGACCAAGCCGGCATCGTCGATGTCGGCCTCCAACCCGAGGGCCAGGATCTGGTGACCACCTCGACCGTCGCCCAGGGCGTCGCTCAGGGTGTAGCCTTCCTCGATCATCGCCTCGGTTTCCCTCCAGAGCGACGCGGCAATCTCCGCGCCGTCGTTGGCGAGGACGGTATCGGCGGGCAATTCCCCCGCGATCCGGACCGACCCGGCGATCCCCCCGGACTCTTCCCAGGCCCAGGTGTCGAGTTCTTGGGCCAAAGCTCCGGCGAGCAAGGTATCTTCCAGGCTGACCTGGCCATCGGTCCCCGAGCAGACGCAGTGGATCGGACGACCGTCGGCCTTGAGCGCTTCGAGCGTGGCCTTGCGGTTGACGAACGCGGCGATCAAGACCCGGTCCGCCTCGGCGCACGCCCCGATCGCCCGGGTCCCGTTGGTCGTCGTCATCACCAACGTCCGCCCCGAACAAAGCTCGGGGGTGCAAGACGATGGCGAGTTGCCCAGGTCGAACCCTTCGATTGCCACGCCTTTGCGTTCGCCGGCGAGAAGCCCTCGGGTCGGCCGAAGCTCCGACGCGACTCGGCGAGCTTCCTCAATTTCCAGGCATGGGATCACGGCGTCGCACCCGGCGGCCAGGGCGTGGACCATCGTAGTCGTGGCCCTCAGGACGTCGATCACCACGGCCACGCCTCCGAACAAGGCGCCGGCCGGGATCAGACCAGGGAGGAGGTGGACGTAGACCGGACTGCGACGCGGCATGAGCGGACAAATCCCAGGCGGCTCGATCAGGAAGCCTCGACGCGGTTGATCGGATCGGGTGCGGCGGCCAAACCCCCAACCAGAGTGGAAGTCGCGATTATCGCATGAGGGGGATGGCTTGGGGAGTCCCAAGTCATCGGCGGAACCGTCCCTCAAGAACTTCGACTTCCCCTGCTCCCGGTTTTCCGGTAGGTTACCGCTCGCCCTTCGGAGCTAGGCCGTCGCCACGAGTGACCTTCGTGCACTTCGGGATTTGAGGGCTGACCGGATTTCGACTCGATGAGGTGCAAGGATGCGCGAGCCGAAGGGAGTCGAGTTTCCGCTTTCCGTGCCAAGACGGCTGATCGCCGACTTGTTGCACTTCTCAAGGCGCGTGCCGTCGATTCCGCTGAGCCGGTTGATGGACGTCTCGGCCTTGCTGGGTGCGCGTCGAACCCATCCCGCGCGGCCTTCCTGGTCGGTCATCTTCATGAAGGCCTACGCCCAGGTGGCCATGGAGCATCCGCCGCTCCGCCGGGCCTTGCTCGAGCTTCCCTTCCAGAGGATGTACGAGCATCCCCAGACCAACTGCTCGCTGGCCATCGAGCGCGATTTCGAGGGCGAGGCCGGGGTCTTCTTCGGGATGTTCCGGGCCCCCGAAGGGCAGACCCTGGGCGAGTTGCAGCGATCGCTCGTCGAGTTCAAGAACCTCCCGCTCGAAGAGATCGGCTTCTTTCGGCGGATGATCCGGATCAGCCGGTGCCCAACCATCATCCGACGCTTCTTGTGGTCGATGAGCCTCCACGTTTCCGGCCGGGCCCGGGCGAAACGGTTCGGGACTTTTGGCGTGACGACTCTTGGGGGCGCGGGCGTCGAGCAAGTTCACCCGCTTTCGCCGCTCACGACGACGTTGACCTTCGGGCCGATCGACGCCTGGGGCAAGGTCACGGTGAAGATCATCTACGATCACCGGGTCCTTGACGGGGCCTATGTCGCTCGCCGCCTGGTCGATCTCGAAGAGATCCTCAACGGGATGATCCTCGAAGAACTCCGCCGAGGCGAGTTGTGCGAGGTCCTTCCGCTGGCTTCGCCTCCGGTCACCTCCAACGCCAGCCTGGTCTTGACGCCATTGAGCAAAGTACACCACCCCTCGCGGTCGCGAAACGCGGGGCGAGGGGCGTGATCATCGACCGATAACTTGCTGCTTGGCCTTTCGGATGATTCAGGAAGAGGCAATTTCCTGGTCCGTCGTCACCCGGACTTCCAGGCGGCTCATCAGCTTCTTGAGTGCGTCTTCCTTGCGGGAAACGTGGAGCACCGTGTCGAGGACGATCGCCTTGCGCTCATCCGACACATGGAGCACCAACCGACCGGCGCCGAACATCAGGTGCTCGAACACGTCGGGGATCTCCTTGTCGAACTTCAGGTTGAGCGTCGGGTACCGTTCCAGGTCGCTGAGCGGGCCGTGGTGGTGCAAGATCTCGTTGGGCAGGATCTCCCAATAATCCAACCACCTGGAAATGAAGATCACCGTGTAGATCGCCAGCAAAATCAGCGAGAACAAGAAGTAGAACTGGGCGTTGCCGATGACGTAAACCCTTTGGAACAAGCGTTCCAACGGCTCCAAGATCCGGACGAACATCCCGATCCAGAGCAGGAAGAAGAGGATCGTGGTCGCCAGGAGAATCCCGGCGAAGATCGTGAACCGGGGGAAGTCGATCGCCAAGATCAACAAGTTGAAGAACAGGACGCCGAGGAAAATCAGACCCAAAACATTTTCCGGGCGTCGGAATCGCGTGGGGTTGACTTCGCCGATCGGGATCGGGTCGGCGGCCGGGATCACATGGCCGCTTTCCGGCGTCGTCGTGTCGCTGAGTTTGGAGTTTTGGGTCGCGGCGACGGCGGGGCTTAGCCTTCCTTTGGGCAGACTCGGGTCTTCGGAGATCATCCACATCCCGACCCAGCAGATCAACGACATGATCAATGTCGGGAAGATGAAGATGATCTTGGGATAAGTGAAAATTCGGACGCCCTTCTCGCGCGGGGACGATGACGGGTTCGATCCACTCGTCTGTTTGTCTGCGCTGGCCATGAGAACAAGCTCCTCGTGAGACTGAAGTGGTCGTTGAAACGCGACATGAACCCGCAATGCCGGGAATCCGAAGAGGATCGGCCTGTTCGGTGCCAAGACACGGCATCTTACCGCCGCCAACAGGGCCGGGAAAGTCCCTGGATCGGCTAATCACCGGGCTTGATGCGATCAGATCTCGATGCGAAAGTCCAAGCCGGAGTCGATTCTCCCAACATATTCGCCGGTCGGCCCGAATTCTTCGAGGCTTCGGTCACTCTCCACCGCGATGATCCCAGGATTCCACCCGATGCCCCCTGTCCTGGCGGCGTGATTCGCGTTAAGATCTGGTCCCGATCGAGATTGTCGAGCGATCGGGACGCCGGAGAGGTGGCCGAGTGGTCGAAGGCGCGGCACTGGAAATGCCGTGTACTGTCACAGGTACCGCGGGTTCGAATCCCGCCCTCTCCGCTTCGAAGTGGGCGAATGGCTGAAAGTTATGTCGCTTGCTTGGCGGCCGACTTCCGGCCGTTCTCCTGTCACCAGCTTCTCGTTAGTGTAATGGTCCCTGTTACGATTCGGGAAGGGATGTCTTCGGTAACGCCCGCCGGAAAACGGTGCACATCTGCTACTAATTGGCGTTGATGGCCTGATGCGCGGCATAAGCACCTGCCAATTAGTCTTCGGTAATAAATTGTTCAGGCGGGGTGGAGCGTCCAATGTCACCCGGGCCGCGCAGACCCGAACCGAGGCGAGTGCCTGAGCCGGACGCCGCCTATCATGAACGCCTGGCGAGATTCAAAAACGATTTGGGCAAGGTCGGCGTCCGTGACGTGATTTGGAAGCACATCACGACCGGCCCGACCGCGAAAATCGATGATGACGCCTACTTCGAGCTACGCCATCGGATCGCCCAGCGGTTCGGTCTCCATCCCAGTTCGGTCATCATCGTAGGCTCGTGCAAGTTGGGTTTCGCGTTGAAGCTCAAGGGAGAGGGGCCCGGCCGCGCCAGATACGAGCCCGCAGGCGACAGGAATGACGTCGACGTGGCCATCGTGTCACAATCGCTGTTCGATTCGCTCTGGGATACGACTTTCGAACTAATCCAGCGAAAATGGGACTGGTCGCTCGACCACGGCAGGTTTTTCTCGCGCGATCTGTTCAACGGCTGGATCAGCCCCAGTGGGCTGCCTGCATCTCCAAACATACCGCCCGTTCGGGAGTGGAAGGAGTTCTTCGAAGCGCAGACCCGGAGCCGGCTCTGCGGATACCGTAAAATCGAAGGCCGGTTGTACCGTTCCTGGGCGAGGCTGGAAGCGTATCAAGAAACGATGGTCTCCCAATGCTGGCAAGAGCTAAGGCTTGAAGGATAGATCATGGGCATCCAAAGTTATCGTGTGAAAAAGCTGATACGCGAGGTTGAAGAGGACCGCTTGGAAGTGAAGTCGTTCTTCCAGCGTCGCCAAGTCTGGACGGACCGCGACAAGGAATTATTCATCGATACTATCCTGAAAAAGTACCCTTTCCCCGAAATCTTCATCGCCGAATCCAGCATCGACCGGCGCAGCTTGGAATGCCGCACTTGGCTCGTCGATGGCAAGCAACGGGTTACGACTTTAATCGATTACTTCAAGGGCGCGCTGACCTTCAAAGATGTGCCTCAGTTCGAGGATTTATCACCACAGCAGCAGGACGAATTTCTCACCTACGAGGTAGCGGTCAGGGACTTGGGACCTGTCAGCGAGGATGAAATCCGTGCGATCTTCGGCCGCATCAACGCCACAGATTACGCCCTTAAGACCATGGAAAAGCTAAATGCCATGTTCAGCGGCAAGTACATCCAGTATTCAGAAGTGCTTTCGCACCACAAGTTCTTTAGAAAGCACAATGTCTTCCCGTACGCATACGAGAAGCGGATGTACGATGTCACATTCTGCGTGATTCTCGTTACCACGCTTTTGTCTGATTATTACAGGCGCGACGAGCGGAACAGAGAATTTCTCGAGCGTTACAACGACGAGTTTCCGCAGCAGGAAAAGATTAACTCCGATTTAGAAATCGTCTTCAATTTCATCGAGAGCTGCGACTTCGAGAAGGGTTCGAGGGCGTGGAGGCAGACGGACCTGCTGACGCTGCTCGTAGAATTACACAAAGCGATCGCCGTGGATGGGCTGACGCTTGACGCCGCTCTGGTCGGGCCAACTATCATGCACTTTTTCGGCTTGGTGGACGAAATGTATCAGGCGAGAGAATTGCCGGGCGAAGAGGACGTGCCGTCAGGACTGGAATCGGTGTTCAAATACCTGAAGGCGGCCACCAAGGCGAGTAACGATAAGTACGCCAGAATCGACAGGGCGGAAATCATCGCGAGTCTAATCCGCTCGACGGTCATCGGCCAGGCAAAGCCCGACAGACACGCTTCGGACAAATTAGATAACCGTGCCCAAATCGGCGAAGGCGGGGCGAGGGAGCAAGCCGAAGGGGAAGCGCCCTGATGCCAAAGATCGCACTCAAAAGTCGTCGCCTGCGGAAGAATAGAACAGATGCTCGTCACTCGGACGACAGCATCTCCGCAGCAATCCGGCAAAACTCGGGGTTAAGATCGATACCGTCGGCACGCATACCAAGTCGCAGTGCGCAGCGGACGACCGTGCCGCTGCCGACGAACGGGTCCAGCACCGGTCCCTTTTTCGGATTGCCGATGGCGAGGCATTTCTCCACCAGCTTCAGCGGGAAAACCGCCGGATGCTCCCTATTCGCCTTTGACTGCGATTCGATCATCCAGACGTCTTCCCCGCCTTGACCATCGAGCGGTTCCCGCGAGAAATCGTAGGCGCGAGATTTAGAAAATAAAAATATATTTTCATAGGAACGCCAAGGGCGATCCCTAACATTGGACTCCGGCACGGCGTTCTTGCGGCGCCAGACGATCGATGAGCGGAGAATCCAACCCCTATCGATCATCTCGAGCGCGACCCGCCAAGGCATGCCTAGCAACGTCTTCTTTGGCGGCCCGAGACCGGTCTTGTCGACGGCGCGGAGGCCGGGAAATCGCCGCCCGTTGTTCTTACGGTCTTCGCCATGCGGTTTTCCCTTGCCCGAATAATATGTGTCGCCCAAATTTAGGAATAACACGCCGCGAGGGTTCAGGACGACCTTTACCGCATCCATCACGTCGCAGATGGCGTTCACATAGAATTGGACGGTCGGCTCAACTCCGATCTGGCCCGTCACGCCGTAATCCCGCTGCCAAAAATAGGGTGGCGATGTGATGATACATTTGTAATAGTTAGATTGCAATTGGGAGACCACCTCCCGCGCGTCGCCGCAATGGAGCATCCATTCCGCGCCGGTCTTCGAATGCTGGCCCGACCAGGTGGGACAACCGTTCGAATTCCAATCGATGCTTGGTTTGATGTCGGCCGACAAATTTCCTTAGTCCTCTGACCACTAATACTTGGATCAATTTAAGGATCAGAGTTGGGTGTTCGGCCGAATGATAAGCAATCTGACGAAAATGGTCCATCTCGATCCTTGCCTCAGCCTTGCGTCACCCTTCGACAGCCGCTTCGGCTCTCCTACTTCCGGGTTCATCAGGTAAATGGAACCCCCGGCGGCGAAAGCTGTTACTCGAATTCGTTACAAATCCGGCGAGTTTGGTATGATCGAAACCGACGAGAACAGTGGATAATAAAATATTATTATAAATTAAGTATTTTGTCTTGTAAATGCATGAACTCAATAATGCACCGAAAATGCCGTGTTGTACCGTCACAGGTACCGCGGGTTCGAATCCCGCCCTCTCCGCTCGGTTCGACCGGGCCGGAACTCTCTTTTCAAGGATGGTTGATCCAGAGGTTGGTGTTGAATCCGCCTTGCAGGGTCGGATTTTCGATGGTGGACAGATACCAGTGGACGACGAAAACGTGGTCGGACCGGATCGGGCAGAAAACCCCGAAGTAATAGGACCGGCCAGCCACGTGATAGTCTCGGACGCCCGGCAAGCGGACTTCTTTGCCGAAGGCGCTGGGGCTTGCGGTCCAGTAGTTTTCCACCAGGGGAGCGAGTGATCCGGCCTTGAGCTTCTCGAAGATCACCGAGTGGTAATAGGTCGCCGGATCGAGGAGCGTGAGCTGGGCAACCGGCCGGCCCCACTGGGATGCATAGACCCAGGCAGCGGACGTTGCCACCATCCCGCCGGCACTATGCCCGATGAGGTGGGTCCGGGCCGGGTCGACCCCCGCGTGGTCGAGTTGCCAGGCGAGCATCCGGCCCTGCTCGACCGAACGATCCGAGTTGATCCGAGGGATCAGGCTGTCGCATGTCGCGGCATTCCAATCCCATTCGAGGACGTTGCACGACATCCCTCGCCGGGCGAGCGACTCGGAGAACCGCATCGCCATTTCGAAGTGGACGAGCAGCGGGGCCGGGTTGAAACCGTGGACGAAGACCACCGTGGGCTTTGAGCGATCGGGCGGGTCGAACGGTCGAGACCCTTGGGTCCGATTGACGAGGACTCCTCGCGCCGGGTCGGGCCCTCGGACGATCAAGCTTGAACGTGGGCTTGCCTGGGGAATCGCCATGACGGCTGTCAGGATCAACGGGATCACCGACGTCATCGCTCACCCCTTAGTTCTCGTCACCCGCGAGGTCATCAACGAGCGACAAAATCGTCGGACCGGCCGACCATCGGGCTTAGTCCATCATCGACCTCAAGACACCGCGACTTGCGACCAATCTCTTTCGTCCTGTCACTCGGGGTCGAGGACTTGGAGATCTTCTGGGATGAACCGGCCGTCGACTCGGATCGGGACGCCGTCGAAGGCGATCGTCCCACCTCCATAATCGGGGCGCTGGATCTGGACGAGGTCCCAGTGGACCTTGGATCGGTTGCCGTTGTCGGCTTCATCGTAGGCGTTGCCGGGGGTGAGGTGGAAACTCCCGGCGATCTTCTCGTCGAAGAGGATGTCGCGCATCGGGTGCAAGATCCTCGGGTTGCATCCCATCGACCATTCGCCGACGAACGAAGACCCTTCGTCGGATTCGAGGATTCGGTGCAACTTCTTGAGGTCGCCGTTCTGGCAACCCATGTCGATGATCCGGCCTCCCTTGAAGGTGAGGCGAATCCCGTCGAACGAATTGCCCTGATAGACCGTCGGGGTATTGAACTGGACGGTCCCCTCGACCGAGTCGCGGACGGGTGCGGTGAAAACCTCACCGTCGGGGATGTTCATCTCCCCCGAGCACGCCACCACCGGGATACCTTCGATCGAGAACCGAAGGTCGGTCCCGGGAGCGGTGATCCGGACCTCTTTGGCGGCCTCCATCCGTCGGACGAGCGGGACCAGGGCCTTGGCCAGTCGCGGGTAGTCGAGGTTGCAAACGTCGAAGTAGAAGTTCTCGAACGCCTCGGTGCTCATCCCGGCTTGCTGGGCCATGCTGGGGTTGGGCAGGCGGAGCACGCACCACTTCGTCTTCCGGATTCGCCAGTCCATGTGGACCGGCTTGAAGACGTGGGTATTGAACAGGTTCATCTTCTCGGGGGGGATGTCGGCCATCTCGTTGATGTTCCGAGCCCCCCGAATCGCGATGTAGGCGTCAACCCGGCTCATCCGGTGCAGCTCGCAGTCGCCGATCAACTTCATCTGGGGTTCGGAGGCGTTGCGGATCAGTTCGCGGACCATCCGGGTTTCCTTGATCTCGACGATCGGGTGGGCGCCTCGCCTGGCCGCGAGTTGGACCAGGAGCCTGGGCAAGATCGTATCATCGAGGTCGAAGCACTCGATGAAGACCGACTCGCCCGACTTGAGGCGAGTGGAGTGCGTGACCAGGATCTCGGCAAGTTCGTTCCATCGGGGGTCGGGCATTGAAAAGACTCGGGTCGAAGGCGGGAAACTCGATCGGCCAATCGGGCTATTATGAATGAACCGTGGCGACGCCACAACGAACCTTGCCCAAGCCTCATCGGGGACAACTGTCCATGAAGGTCGCCATCACCGGCGCTTCCGGCTTTCTCGGTCGCTACCTATCGAGCGAGTTGACCGCTTCGGGCCACCAATGTCGCGGCTTGATCCGACCGACCAGCCGTCATCTCAATCCGAAGTTGCCAGTCGAGTGGGTCGTCGGTTCCCTCGAAGACCCAATCGCGCTGAATGATCTGGTCGAAGGGGCCGATGCTGTCATCCATGCCGCGCTCGACCACCCGGGCGGAGGGTTCCTCCGGACGGGAATCGACGTCGCCTCATTCGTCGATCGAAACTTGATCGGGACGATTCGGCTGATCGAGGCGGCCAAGGCGGCGGGGGTTGGCCGGTTCGTGGTCATCTCCTCGGGGGCCGTCCATGATGAAATCCTGGGGGACCGCCCGCTCGATGAGACGCATCCGCTCTGGCCCAGGACGCACTACGGGGCAACCAAGGCGGCGATCGAAGCGTTCGTCCATTCCTACGGACGAGGCGAGAAGTTTCCGATTTGCGCCCTGCGACCCACGGCGATCTACGGCCTGGCAGACCCTTTGAGCGAGAGTCGATCGTATCACCTGATCGCCGCCGTGGTCCGAGGCGAAGATGTGACCTGTCGTGGAGGAAGCAAACAAGTCCATGCGGGAGACGTGGCCCGAGCCACCCAAGTGCTACTCTCCGCCAAGGGGGTCGCCGGTGAGGTCTTTCATTGCACCGACCTGTTCGTGGCGGACCGGGACGTCGCGATGATCGCTCGAACGATCGCAGACTCGAACGGGAAGATCCAAGGCGAAGCGCCGACCTCTCGGAATCCGATCTCGTGCGAGAAGCTGAGGAACCGAGGGATGAAATTTGGCGGTCAAACTTTGCTCGAAGCCACGATCGAGGCCATGGTTCGGGCAACGGAGTTTGAGTTCAGATCGAAATCCTGCTGAGGGTTTCTTGATCTGGGTGTCATCAGGAGTCGGGTCGCATCGAGCCGAGGACGCGGGACTGCCGCGCTCAACCGACTCGATGATTCCCGTGTTAGCCGTGGTTCGACAGGATCAATCGACTGGTTTCACGTTGACAACGACCTTGGAAGCGACGCTATTGACATGGGAGATTCCGACCCCGTCTCCTTTTTTCAGCTCCTTCATCTCGATCTTCTTGCCTCCGGTGGTGGCGATCGAGGTGTCCGAGGTGATGGCGACGGTGATGTCGGTATTCGTGCCGGTCTCGGTGACGACGAACGTTTTGAGGTTCGCCCCCACCGACTTGACGTGCCCGGTCAGCTCGGCAGGTTTGACATTGACCACGATCTTCGAGGCCAAGCCCGCACTGTGTGCGACGCCCAAACCATCGCCGGCCTTCAATTCTTTGAGTTCGAGCTTCTTGCCGACCGAGGTGACGATTTCGGTCTTATCATTGACGGTGACGTCGATATTGAGCTGCTTGCCCGTCGGCGTGACGGCGATTTTTTTGGTCTCGAGATTCACCGAGCTTACAATACCAGCGAGTTGTTCGAAGGGAGCGGCCTGAACGGTGCCGCAGGCGATCAACAAGCCCAAAGCCAATCCGATCGACGAACCAATGCGAGTTCCAAACATCATGAATCCTGGGGTTGGAGGAGAACGATAGTCAGGAGATTGAGCGGGTGATCGTCCTTCACACCCGCTTACGAGCAACCGAGGCACCACGGTAACATGCTCGGAACCAAACGGCCAGAATGTTGCGAAGTAAGGACTTAGAGCCGAGCCTCCGGTATCGTCCCTTTAACCCCATTGACAGCAAGACGTCACGAATCCAACAATTATCGACCAAACTTGGTCGGAGGAAGATCACCATGTCGCAGAAAGCCATCTTCGGGGCGGGTTGCTTCTGGGGAATCGAGTCCGCGTACCGCCAGGTCCCCGGGGTCGAAGAAGCCCTGGTCGGCTATTCAGGCGGGACAACTCCCGACCCGACCTACCGTGAAGTCTGTTCGGGCCAAACAGGGCATGCCGAGGTCGTCGAGGTCGAGTTCGACCCCAAGGTCGTGTCGTTCGATTCGCTCCTCGACGTGTTCTGGCAGATCCACGATCCGACCACGCTCAACCGCCAGGGACCGGACCGGGGCACCCAGTACCGGTCGGCCATTTTTACCCTCGACGACGAACAGGATCGAGCCGCTCGGGCTTCGCTGGAAAAAATGACCGAGAGCGGGTGCTATCCTCGTCCGATCGTCACCGAAATCACGAAGGCTTCGCCTTTTCATCGTGCCGAAGAGTATCATCAACGATACTTCGAAAAGCATGGTGTGACCGGGTGCTCGATCCACTGATCGCATGGTCCGACCGGAGCGACTGATCCATGATCCACCGTCATGACCGAGGCATCGTCCGTCGCGAGTTTCTCCAGGTCGGCTTCTCGGGCTTTCTCGGCCTGAGTTTGCCTCGGATCATGGCGGGCACCCAGGCCCGAGGCGGGTCGCGACCCCCGGCCCGGGCCAAGTCGATGATCCTGATCTTCACCACGGGCGGCCTGGGCCACCTCGACTCGTTCGACCTCAAGCCCGACGCCCCGCTGGGGATTCGAGGCGAGTTCAAACCGATCGCCACCAAGGTATCAGGCGTCCAATACTGCGAGCATCTGCCCGGCCTGGCCTCTCACGCCGACAAGCTGGCGATCGTCCGGTCGATGTCTCATATTCACACCAACCACTTGAATGCCACCCATCAACTCTTGACGGGCAGCCCGCAGCCTGGCGCCTTTTTCGACAAGATCGCCTCGCGCGACGACTACCCTTGCTACGCCTCGGCCCTCAACTACCTCAACCCCCGGTCCGACGGCATCCCCAGCGGGGTCATGCTCCCGACGTACTTGATGGAAGGGCCGCTCACTTGGCCGGGGCAGCACGCGGGCTTCCTCGGCTCGAAGTTCGACCCGTTGCAGATCAAGCAAGACCCGAACAAGGTCGGCTTCCGCGAAGAAAGCTTGACCCCGCCCGTCGGTTTCAGCGTCGAGCGGATGGGTCACCGCCGCGAGTTGCTCGGCGAGCTTTCCCGCCAGCAAGATCAACTCGCGGCCTCGTCCGCCAAAGACCCGATGTCCGAACAACGCGAACTCGCTTATTCGTTGCTCCTTTCGGGCAAGGTCGCCCAGGCGTTCGACCTCGACCGCGAAGACCCGAAGTCGCGCGACAAGTACGGTCGCCACATGTTCGGCCAGTCAATCCTATTGGCTCGCCGCTTGGTCGAGGCCGGAGTCCCGATCGTCCAGGCCAACATGGGCCGCGTCCAGAACTGGGACACCCATTCGGGTAACTTCAAGCGGCTCAAGAACGACCTTCTCCCCCCGCTCGACCAAGGGGTCTCGGCGCTCCTCGAAGACCTCGCGATCTCGGGCCGACTCGACGAGACCTTGGTCGTCCTGGCGGGCGAGTTCGGTCGGACCCCCCGGATCGGGGCGAGCACCGGGAACAACAACACCGCCGACGGCCGCGACCACTGGTCGAAGTGCTTCTCGGTCGCGTTCGCCGGGGCCGGGGTGCAAGGTGGGCAAATGATCGGGCAATCCGACCGGATCGGAGCTTATCCGACCGGCCGGTATTACTCGGCGGGCGACTTCGCCGCGACGATCTATCAAGCCCTCGGCGTCGACCCCCAGGCCGAGATTCGCGACAAGTTCAACCGACCGGTCCGACTCGTCCTGGGCGAGCGGATCGAAGGGCTCTACACCGGCTCGGCTGCGATCTGATCATTCCGTCTTCGGCTTCAAGTCGAGCGAGGCCGAGTTGATGCAGTACCGTTGGCCGGTTGGGGCGGGTCCGTCCTCGAAGACGTGGCCGAGGTGCGACCCGCACCGCTTACACATGACCTCGGTCCGGACCATCCCATAGGTCCGGTCCGAGTGCTCGTCGACCTTCTCGGCCTCGATCGGCTGGAAGAAGCTCGGCCAGCCCGACCCGGAGTCGTACTTGGTCGCCGAGTCGAACAGGGGCTCGCCGCAAGCGGCGCATGTGTACGTCCCCTGGACCTTCGAGTCCCAGTATTTCCCGCTGAACGCCCGCTCGGTCCCCTTTTGCCGGAGGACCTGATACTGCTCGGGCGACAGGGTCTTTTTCCACTCTTCTTCGGTCTTGTTGATCGGTTCGGTCATCGTCTGAGATCCAATCGATGCGTCGAAGTTGGGCTCGCTCACGTCGAGATTGAGCCCCAAGATTTCGCGAAGTTGCCTTGATTCATCGTACGCAGTCGAGATCGATTCGTCTCAAGGATTGTCAGGCTTGGCAAGAAGGGGGACAGGCATCTCCCGCTTCGCTCCCGGAGCCTGTCCCCTTTTGCCGCCGCCAAGTTGCGACCAACCGCGTCACTCCCACAGTCGTCAATGATCGACGAGGTCGAACTCCTCGACTTCTTCCTTGACCAGCCCGTTGCCCGAGGAGTCGTGGTGGACATGACCATTCGTGGGCTCGCCGTGAGGCTTGGTGGCCACCGCGGCGACTTTCGGCGACCGGACCAGGAGGTCGTTGAACCACTGGATCACGAAGTAGAAGACCGGGGTCAGGAAGATTCCGAACAAGGTCACACCAAGCATCCCACCGAACACGGCGGTCCCCAGCGCCCTCCTCATCTCGGAGCCTGCCCCTTCGGACAGGACGAGCGGCACGACGCCGAGGATGAACGCCAGCGACGTCATCATGATCGGCCGAAGCCGAAGCTGGCAGGCGTCGAGCGTGGCCTGATAGCGGGGGACGCCTTCTTCCCTTCGAGCCTTGGCGAACTCGACGATCAGGATCGCGTTCTTGCACGCCAAGCCCACCAGGACGATGAAGCCGATCTGGGTGAAGATGTTGATGTCCATCTTGGCGATCTGGACACCGACGACCGAGCAAAGCAAGCACATCGGGACGACCAAGATCACCGAGAACGGAAGCGACCAGCTTTCGTACTGCGCCGCCAGCACGAGGAACACCAGGACCACCGCGAGGACGAAGACGATCATGGCCGTATTGCCGGTTTGCAGTTGCAACAAAGCCAACTCGGTCCATTCGAGCCGCATCGCGGGCGGAAGGTCCTTGTTGACGACCTCTTCGGTCATTTTCAGGGCCTGGCCCGAGCTGGTCCCGGGTGCGGGGAGGCCGTTGATCATCGCCGAGGGGTACATGTTGTACCGCGAGATCATGACGGGGCCGCTCCGGTCGACGACCGAGGCCATCGCGCCGAAGGGGGCCATCCCGCCAGCCAGGTTGCGGACCTTGAGGAGCTTCAAGTCCTCGATCTGCTTCCGGAACGAGGTGTCTCCCTGGACGTTGACCTGCCAGGTCCGGCCGAATCGGTTGAAGTCGTTGACGTAGAACGACCCGAGGTAAACTTGCAACGTGTTGAACACCTCGTCCATGCCGACGCCCATCGAGTTGACCTTGTCGCGGTCGATGTCGAGGAACAGCCAAGGAGTGTTGGCCCGAAAGCTGGTGAACATCCCAGTCAGGCCGGTGGTGTTGTTGCCTTCGGCGACGGCTCGCTCGGCGGTCTCCTGGATCGCGGCCATCCCCGAGTCGCCTCGGTCCTCGATCACGACCTTGAAACCGCCCGCCGTCCCCAAGCCTTCGACGGGAGGGGCGTTGAAGACGTTGACCAACCCCTCGATGATCTCGTGCTGGAGTTCGGTCTGGAGTTTGGTCAGAATCACCTCGCCCTGGAGTTCGGGCTTGGTCCGATCGTGGAAGTCGTCGAGCATGACGTACATCGCGCCGAAGTTGGGCGCATTGGCATTGAGCAAGATCGACTGCCCGGCGATGGCGACGGTGTGCTTGACCCCGGGCGACTTCAGGGCGATCTCCTCGACCCGTCGCATCACACCCTGCGTCTTTTCAAGCGACGTCGAGTCGGGCATTTGGACGTTGACCAGCAAATATCCCTTGTCTTGCGACGGGATGAAACCGGCCGGGGTTTGCTCGAAGGCATAGTAGGTCAGGTAAAGCAGGCCGCTGTAGATCAACAGGACAACGAAGCTCGCCTTGAGCAGGAGGCCGACGATCCAAGTATAACCCGTCGTGACCGCCTGGAACCCCTTGTTGAAGACCCCGAAGAACCAGACGAGGAGGCGGTCGACCACCCACCCGATGAGGTAACCCCCCAAAGCCCCGACCGCCGAGGCGACCCAGGGGATCGCCCACTGGGGGATCTCCGTCGCCCGACTTTCCATGAGCGGGGTCAGATAGAGGAAACCCAACAACCCACCCGCCAGGGCGTAAGCCAACCGAGGCAACGCCTCGGGCTTATCCTTCGACTTCGGCCTGATGAGGATGGCGGCGAGTGCGGGGCTGAGCGTCAGCGAGTTGAACGCCGAGATCACCGTGGAGGTGGCAATCGTCAACGCGAACTGCCGAAAGAACTGCCCCACGATCCCCGAGATAAACGCACACGGCACGAACACCGCCGTGAGCACCAACCCGATGGCGATCACCGGCCCCGAGACCTCGTCCATCGCCCGGATCGTCGCGTCGCGGGGGGCCATGCCCCCCTCGACGTGGTGCTCCACCGCTTCCACCACGACGATGGCATCATCGACGACGATGCCGATGGCCAGCACCAGGCCGAAAAGGGTCAGGTTGTTCAGGCTAAAGCCCAGGGCGGCCATGACGGCGAAGGTGCCGATGATGGCCACGGGGACGGCGACCAGGGGGATCAGGGCCGACCGCCAGTTCTGCAAGAACAAGAGCACCACGACGGCGACCAAGATCACCGCGTCACGCAGCGTCTTGAACACCTCAGCGACGGATTCGGTGATGAATGGGGTCGTGTCGTAGACGATCGAGTATTCGATCCCCTCGGGGAATCGCTGCTTCAACTCTTCCATCTTGTCCTTGACCAGTTCCGCCGTCTGGAGCGCGTTGGACCCCGGCCGTTGGTAGATCGACAGCGCGACCGAGGGCTTCTGGTCGAGGGTACAGGTTTGGTCGTACCCTTGGGCTCCAAGCTCGATCCGGGCGACGTCGCGGAGGCGGACGATCCGGCCGGTGGAGTCGGTCTTGAGGATGATGTCGGCGAACTGGTCGACGTCTTCGAGTCGGCCGAGCGTCGTCATGGTGAACTGGAAGATTTGCCCCGTCGGTACGGGAGGCTGACCGATTTGCCCGGCGGCGACCTGGATGTTTTGTTGCGAGATGGCGGTGGAAACGTCGGTGGCGGTCAAGTTCCGAAACGACATCTTGCCCGGGTCGAGCCAGATCCTCATGCTGTAGTCGCGCTGGCCGAGGTAGGTGATGTCGCCGACACCGGGCAAACGGGCCAACTCGTCTCGAAGCTGAATCGTGGCGTAGTTGCTCAGATAGAGGTTGTCGCGGGTCCCCCTCGGCGAGAACAAATTGACGATCATCAAGATGCTGGGCGACTTCTTCTTGACGGTCACCCCGCGCCGCTTGACCAGGTCGGGGAGGATCGGCTCGGCCAGGCTCTCGCGATTCTGGACCAGGACCTGGGCGATATTGAGGTCAACACCGTTCTTGAATGTCACCGTCAGCGTGTACATCCCGTCATTGGTACACTGCGACGACATGTAGAGCATGTTCTCGACGCCGTTGACCTGCTGCTCGATCGGCGCGGCGACCGTGTCGGCGACGACCTTGGAGTTCGCCCCGGGGTAGAAGGCCGAGATCTCGACCGTCGGCGGGGCGATCTCAGGGTACTGGGCGATCGACAGGGTCCAGACCGCGAGCCCTCCCCCCAGGGTGATGATGATCGACAACACCGAGGCGAAGATCGGCCGATCGATGAAAAATCGCGACATAGGTCAAGGTTCTCACTTCTGATCGACGAGTTCGGCATCGTAGTTGTGACCCGAGGAAGCCGCCACGGTGGTGGCCAATTCGGGGTCCGAGTCCGGCGAGTCCAAGGAAGCCGGAACCAACTCGGGCTGGGCCTTCGGGACGCCGGAGGGACGCGCGAGGCGGCGGATCGGCCGGCGGATGAACCGGAGCGACCAGACTCGGAGCGGGACGCCGGAAATCAAGCGGATGACTCGGTTGTTGAACAACCGCGTTTCCCCCAACCAGTCGATCACCACGAAGAAGATCGGGGTGAGGAAGATCCCGAAGATTGTCACCCCGAGCATCCCGCTGAACACGGTGATCCCTAAGGTTCTTCGCATCTCCGAACCGGCCCCGTGGCCCGTCAGGAGCGGCAAGACGCCGAGGATGAACGCCATCGAGGTCATGATGATTGGCCGGAGCCGGAGCGAGCAGGCATCAAGGGCCGCCTGCCGACGGGTCTCGCCTGCTTCCCGCCGCTGCTTGGCGAACTCGACGATCAGGATCGCGTTCTTGCTCGCCAGACCCACCAGCACGACGAAGCCGATCTGGGTGAAGATGTTGATGTCCTCACCGGCGATGTTGACACCGATGATCGCGCTGAGCAGGCACATCGGCACGACCAGAATGATCGCCAGGGGGAGCGACCAGCTCTCGTACTGGGCCGCAAGCACGAGGAACACCATCGCCACGGCGAACCCGAAGACGATGATCGCCGTGTTGCCCGCCTGGATCTCCAGGTAGGCCAGTTCGGTCCACTCGAAGGCCATCGAGGGGGGCAACGCCTTCTCGGCGATCTGTTCGAGGAGCTTGATCGAATCGCCCGAGCTGATCCCAGGAGCGGCGGCCCCCTGGATGGGCGCGGCGGGGCGCATGTTGTACCTGGTCGCGATCTGTGGGGCGTTGATCGCCTTGAACTCGGCCAACGTCCCCAGGGGGATCATCGTCCCGGCGTTGTTCCGGGTCTTCAGGCCCCGGACCGTCTCGATCCGGTTCCGATACTTGAGGTCGGCCTGGAGGATCACCTGCCAGGTCCGGCCGTAAAGGTTGAAGTCGTTGACGTAGAGCGACCCGAGGTAGACCCTCATGGTGTCGAAGACATCGCTGAGGCGGACCCCCTTCGAGATGACCTCGGACCGATTCACGTCGGCATAGAACTGCGGGACGTTGGCCCGGAAGACCGAGACCAGATTGACGAAGCGCTTGTCCTTGCCCGCCTGCTCGACCAGGTTCTCGGCCTGCTGCTGGAGCATGCTCGGGCCGTTGTCGCCGCGATCTTCCAGCATCAGCTTGAAACCGCCGGCACGCCCCACGCCCCGGATCGGGGGAGGCGGCAAGACGGTGAAGATCCCCTCGGGGAGCTTCTTCTGGTACGCCCCCTTGAGCTTGCCCAGGATCGCCATCCCGGCTTTGTCGGCTGTCCTGCGATTCTCGAAATCGTCGAGGATCACGAACATCGTCCCGTAGTTCGATCCCCCCGCGCTCAGGAGGAGCGACTGGCCCGCGACGGTGAACGTGTGCTTGACGCCGGGAATCCCCTTGGCGATCTTGCCCGCCCTGTTGACGATCTCGATCGTCCGCTCGGCGGCGACGGAGTCGGGCAACTGGACGTTGACCATCAGGTAGCCCATGTCCTGCGACGGGATGAACCCCTTGGGGGTGCCCGCGAACCGGCCATAAGTCAGGTAGAGCAAGCCGCCATAAATGATCAGCACGATCAGGCTCGTGCGGATCATCAACCCGACGACCCGGATGTAGCCCCGAGTCGCCAGCCGAAACCCGGCGTTGAAGGCCGCGAAGATCCAGACCAACAGCCGATCGACCAGATAGCCCAACGGCCAGGCCACCAGACCCCCGGCCAAGGCGGCAAGCGTCGGGGCCAACCACGCCGGGCCGGACACCCGCTGGGCGACCAAGGGGGTCAACTCCAGGTAGGCGAAGAACGCCCCGGCCGCGACGTAACCCAGCGCCGGCAGGGCCACCTGCCGACCCACCCCCTTCGGCCTGATCAACATGGCGGCGAGCGCGGGGCTGAGGGTCAGCGAGTTGAACGCCGAGATCACCGTGGAGGTCGCGATCGTCAACGCGAACTGGCGGAAGAACTGGCCGACGATCCCCGAGATGAACGCGCACGGCACGAACACCGCCGTCAAGACCAGGCCGATGGCGATCACCGGCCCCGAGACCTCGTCCATCGCCCGGATCGTCGCGTCGCGTGGGGCCATGCCATGCTCGACGTGGTGCTCCACCGCCTCCACCACGACGATGGCGTCGTCGACGACGATGCCGATGGCCAGCACCAGGCCGAAGAGGGTCAGGTTGTTCAGGCTGAACCCCAGGGCGGCCATGACGGCGAAGGTACCGATGATGGCCACCGGGACGGCCACCAGGGGGATCAACGCCGACCGCCAGTTCTGCAAGAACAGGAGCACCACGACGGCCACCAAGATCACCGCGTCACGCAGCGTCTTGAACACCTCGGCGATCGACTCCCGGATGAACGGGGTCGTGTCGTAACGGATCTCCCAGGCGACCCCTTGGGGGAAGTCGAGGGCCAACTCGGCGACCCTGGCCTTGATGGCATCGGCGGTGTCGAGCGCATTGGCGTCCGGGAGTTGGAAGATCGCCATGTTCACGGCGGGCTGCCCGTTGATCTCGCTGGTGATTTCGGAGTTTTTCGCCCCCGACTCGATCCGGGCGATATCCCTCATCCGGACCATCCGACCATCGGTGCCGACCTTGACGATCATGTTCTCGAACTGCTCGACCTCGTTGAGTCGGCCGAGCGTGCTGAGCGTCAGCTGGAACGGCTGGCCCGAAGGCGCGGGGGGCTGGCCGATCTGCCCGGTCGCCACCTGGGCATTCTGCGCCCGGACGGCCCGGACGACATCGCCCACGGTCATGCTCCGGGTGGCGAGCTGGTCGGGGTCGAGCCAGATCCTCATGCTGATGTCGCGCTGGCCGAGCATCCGAACTTCGCTGACCCCGGGCATCCGCGAAAGGATGTCCCGCATGTTCATCAGCGCATAATTGCTGAGGTAGAACTGGTCATACCGCGACTTGGTCTCCCCCTTGATGATGGGCGAGGTCAGGGCGACGGCCAAGAGGATGTCGGGCGACTGCTTGCGGACGTCGACCCCGGTCTGTTTGATCACGTCGGGCAAGAGCGGCACGGCCAGGCTGACGCGGTTCTGGACCAGAACCTGGGCGACATTCAGGTCGACGCCATGCTTGAAGGTGACGGTCAGGTTGTAGGCGCCGTCGTTGGTGCACTGCGAGGACATGTAAAGCATGTTCTCGACGCCGTTGACCTGCTGCTCGATCGGGGTGGCCACCGTCTCGGCGACAACCTGCGAGCTTGCCCCCGGGAACGTGCAATTGACTTGCACCGTGGGCGGCGAGATCGGGGGGTAAAGCGCGATCGGCAGCGTGAACAGGGCGATTCCCCCCGCCAGCGTGATGACGATCGACAACACCGCGGCGAAAATCGGCCGATCAATGAAGAAGCGAGAGATCAAGGGGACGTCTCCCGAAGGTGGGGATCGCGGGGAAGCGACGCTGGCTGGGGACGATGAGCCACCCGGCTCGACCGGTTCAGTGGGTCGTACCGGCCGACGTCGCAGGGGCCGGGGTCGCGGCCAAGGGGCCAGCGGACGGTTTGGGTCCGGTCGGTGGGGCGGCTTCGGTGACCTTGGCCGATCCCGGCGAACCGCTGGACGGTTTGGCGGGTTTCGCCTTGTCCAGATCCGACATTAGCCGTGAAACGACTTCTTTGCCGGGCCGGACTCGCTGGAGGCCGGTGATGACGACATGCTCGCCCATGGCGAGCCCTTCGTCGACGACACGCATCCCTCGGTTGAGCGAGCCGATCTTGATCGGCTGGTAGGCGACGAGCTCGCCATCGCGCTCCTTGTTCGTCTTTTTATCCTTGATCTTCGCATTCTTGACGACGTACACATACTTCCGCCCTTGATCGGTCCCGATGGCCTGCTCGGAGATCAAGATCGAGTTGTGCGGCTTGCCGATCGGGAGCCGAATCCGGGCGAACATGTTGGGCGAAAACAGCCTCGTCCGCACTCCGGCGCGAGTCCTCGGATTCGCGACGACGCCCCGGACTCGGAGCGTCCCTGTCCCCGCGTCGAGGCGGTTGTCGGAGAAGTTAATCGTCCCCTGATGCGGAAAATTTTCCTCGTCCGACAAAGCGATCTGGACCGGCAATTCGGCCTCTGTCCGCGATTGGACTCGCCCTTCGGCGATCAGGCGGCGAATTTTCAGGACGGTCCGCTCGTCGATATCGAAGTAAACATAGATCGGGTCGAGCGAGACGATCGTCGTCAAGATGGTGTCATCCGCCTTGATCAGGTTGCCCGGGTCCACCAAACGTCGGCTCACGAGGCCGCTGATCGGCGCGACAACCTTGGTCCAGTCGAGATTCAACTGTGCCATATCAAGCGAGGCTTTCGCAGCCCCGATCGTCGCCTTGCTTTCGGCGTAATCACCCTGAATCCGGTCATATTCCTCGCGACCGATCGCGTTCCGCTGGAGCAAGGCGTCGGCCCGGCGGTGGTCGGCCGTGGTCCGGGTCAAGCGTGCCTGGCCTTGTTCCAACATCGCGATGGTGTTGTCGAAAGTCGCCTTGTAAGGGCGAGCATCGATTTCGAAGAGCGTCGTCCCTTTTTCAACCTCATCGCCGTCGTTGAAGTTCACCTTATCGAGGTAGCCATTCACTCGGGCCCGAACTTCCACAGAAAAGATGGCCTCGGTATGCCCGATAAACTCCTCATAGTCCGTCACTTCATCCGAAGTCGGCAAGCTGACGAGAACCTCATCAGGGGCGGGATCTGCCGGTTTCATCGGCGCCTTGGCGCAACCCACGACTGTTGCGAGCAACATCAACGCTGCTAACGAAATTTTACGTGATGACATGCGTGTTAACACCTTGATCAAAGGGAACAGCGAAGTCGAATTCGATCCTTGTTTGGCATACCGTCCGGCCACCGACTTCTTGCCAAAACGAACCCAACGTGCTGATCACTCTTCTCTTACCGAAGTGAAACTCGACCCTAATCATGGTAAGACCCACTTGCCCGAAAAACAATCGCGAAACTATGTTTTCGAGAACAAATGGTTTCCAGCAATGATGTTATGCCAGATGATCTGGGGTTGAAATTTAAGAGTCAAGACGGTTCTTCACGAGCGGAAACCAACGCTTCTCTCTGATTCAATTGTGTCCTCGGTGGATTTCTTACTGGCTTGTTCTCGGTCAGCAGATTCTCTTTTCAACAACGAGGAGTTTCCAACATCGTTACCCATCCCTCGATCTCAGGTCTGTCGGGGGGAGAGAGGATTTCAATATCGAGTCGATCAACGCAGGAAGTAATCAGCGACGAGCATCGCCTGTTCGGCCCGGTCGGGGAATCGGGTTGACGGTTTTGGTGAGTCCGGCTAATTTGCCCGCCGATGGTTTCGTCCGTCGCTTCGTCATCTGATTGCACCTCCTTCCGAGTAGAAGACTCGACCCAAGACGCGGTGTCACACCCGCATTGACGGTCAAGTCGGCGACAGTTCGGCCATCGCTCGACCGGTCCTGGTGGACAGGTTCGTGTCGCAGGCCGTTTGCGAGTTGGTTTGAGGAGGTGCCGTGCCAGGTTACGACCAGACGGACGTCCGTTGCCGCCGACGTCGCGCCCTTACCTGGCTTTTTTTCGCCGCGAGCATTGCGGCCAACGCGATGCCTTGGACCGAAGTGCGCGGGCAAACCGGCGCCTTGGTCTCGTGGAAGGGAGAAGAAGCCGCTTCGATCCGCTTCTCCGCGGATCGGGTCCAGGACTGGGAAGACGCGGGCGCTTATTGGATTCTCCTCGAAGATCGAGCCGAAGTCGTTCAAGGCGACGTCTCGCTCCTGGCCCAAAGAATGGTCGCCAAGATCGTCCGATCGGGTCGATCGGGGGGCACGGTCCACCGGATCGAACTATACGCCGAGGGGAACGTTCGTGATCCCGGCCAGCCCGGCGTGACTTTCAACGAGATCCGCACCGATCTCGTCACCGTCGGAGATGTGGCCCCCCCCCGGAGCTTGAAGCCGGGCGGACGTCACTCTCTCAAGAAGCCTCCCAAAGGTTTGCCCATCCTGGCTCGCGCGGTTCGCAAGAGCGAAGAACCGCCCACTTCGGACGATCGCGGCCCGATCGAAGTCGCCCCCAAGTCGAGCGACACGACCGATCCGGTCCGGAAAGTCTCCGAGGTCGCGCCCTCGGTGAGCGTCGTTCCGACCGGGGCGGTCCAAAATTCCAAACCCGCCCCTGATCCACTCGACACAAAGACCTCGGCGATGCCGACGCCGTTCGGGTCGCCCGCTCCGAGCGTTCCTTCGGGTCCCGGGCAGGTCGACGCCTCGGTCGAGAAGGCGCAGGCGGTTGGCTCGGGTCCGGGGTTCCCGGATGATTTTTCCGCTCCGCCCTTGGCCGATTCGTTGCCGATGTCCGATCCCCTGACTCAAGATCCGAACCCGCTACCGCTCGCTCCCAACTCGGTGCCGCTCGGTCCTGGGGCCGACCCCTTGGTGTCCGACCCGGGTACGACTTTGTTGCCCCTCCCCGATGGAACGGCTCGAACCCCGGCGGGAAGCCCAGCACCCGCCGCATCCGTCGACGACGCGAATGTCGCGGTCACCCCCGGTTCCCAGCGAATCATCGACATCCAGCCTCGGGGCCAGACCGAGATCAAGTCCGAAGAACAACTCCCCGATGGGACGCAGAGGATCGTGATCCGCAACGGGGTCAACATCCAAATCAGGAACCCAGAGCAAGGAGTCGTCGACCTCGAAGCCGACAACGTCGTCATCTGGATTCGAGGCGAAAAGGGAAAACCGAAGCAGGTCGACTTCAATAATCGGATCACCACCAACAAATCCGAGCCCGTCGAATTGTACCTCGAAGGAAATGTTGTCGTCCGCCAGGACTTGTTGAAGATCCAAGGGAACAGCGATCAGCGCACGTACAAGGCCAAGAGAGCCTATTATGATATCCAAAAAGATCAATTGCTCGTGCTCGACGCGCAGCTCGAACTCTATGCGCCCACCTTGATCACGCCGATGAAGTTGAATGCGCTCCGGATCTTCCAGTATCATCCGACGGTGATCGGCCCCGATGGCCAGCCGGCCCTGAGCACGTTCGCCTCGATGCAGGCCGACAACACGCTGAGCACCGGGAGTCGGTTCGCCAACCCCGGATACAGCTTCACCAGCAACACGATCAACGTGAACCAGGTGGTCGACTCCCAGGCCCGCCCCAACGAGTCGGGCCTTCCGTTCGACAAGAACGACCTGACCTGGCAGATCGACGCGAGGCAAAACTTCTTCTACTTCGGTTCCATCCCGGTCTTCTACTGGCCCCGGTTCTTCGTCGAGGCGGACGATCTCGACCCTCCGCTCCAGGGGATTTCGATCGCCACCAACAACTACTTCGGCCAACAAGTCCGCGCCGACTTCGACATCTTCAACATCATCAACCAACGCCATCTGCCCGAGATTGACGTCTGGAACCTCGACGTCGACTACCTCAGCGCCCGCGACAAGTCGCCGGGTCAGGGGATCGCGCTCGGGACCGAACTCGGCTGGTTTGGCCAGGACCCGATCAACGACATCAAAGACCCGTTCCATCGCCGGAAGCTCGATCCGAGCGGTTTCGGCAACTATGCCGGCTATTTCGACGCTTATGGATTATTTGACGGCTCCCGAGACGTCCTTGGCTTGGGACCGGCGATCATCACCAACGGCTCGAACAACAATGCCGCCGGTCGCGCCGGGTTTTCTCGAATCTCGAACCCGACGTACCAAAACTTCCGGGGTCGGTTCACGGCCCGGCACATGCAGTCATTCACGACGAAAGATACTCCGCTCGATGAGGACCTGCGGGTCAATGTCGAAGTTGGGGTCTTTTCGGACCGAAACTTCCTCGAACAGTACTACAAGCGCTTGTTCGATACGGGGTTGGACCAGGAGAACCTGATCTACGCCATCAAACAGAAGCAGAACCAGACATTCACGTTCCAGTCCGAGGTGAATCTTCAGACATTCAACACGGAGACTCAATGGTTGCCCAAGGGGGACTATTACCGCCTGGGCGACTCGTTCCTCAACAACCACTTGACCTACTTCCAGCATACCGGGGCCGACTACGCCAACGTCCACACGGCGGCGGAAGTCAACAACCGGACGCTGTTCGCTTACCTCCCGACCGACCCGATCACGAACACCAATCGGCGATTTGAGAGCGGTCGACTCTACACCTCGCATGAAATCGACGCGCCGCTCAACTTCGGATTCGCCCGGGCGACCCCTTACCTCCAAGGGCAGGCCGTCGGCTGGAACAACCAGATCAACGACCACGCCGTCGGTCGATTGTGGGGGGCCGTTGGAATCAGGGGGGACATCACGCTCTGGAAGGTGTATCCGGACGCGGAGAGCGAACTTTTCAACGTCCACGGCCTGAACCACAAGATCGACTTCGTTGCCGACTTTCGCGACGCCTTCTCCAACGTGAGCCTGAACAGCCTGGGCGTTCAAGACGATCTCGACGACAACTCTTATGAATACACCAGGCGCTATTTCGCCCTGGTCAACTACGGCGGTGGGATTCTCCCCGCTCAATACGACCCTCGCTTCCTGATCTTGCGTCGGGGGTTGTCGCCGATCACCGGGACGACCGACATCCAGGCGACGATCGAGACCCTGAAACTCGGGATTCACCAGCGCTTGCAAACCAAGCGAGGGCAGGAGGGGCGTCGCCACATCAACGACTACATGGTGTTCGATCTCGACACCACTTACTTCCCGCAGGCGACTCGCGACAACTTCGGCAAGCCATTCGGGCAGAACTTCTACAACTACGAGTGGTTCCTCGGCGACCGGACCAGCCTGGTCTCCTACGGTTGGTTCGAGTTCTTCAAGATCGGGGGCAATCCCACCACGGTGAACAACAATAACTTGCGGAACGACCCGTTCGGCCTCCGGATCATCACCTCGGGGCTCTCGCTCACCCGGATTCCCAGGGGGAACGTCTTCATCGGTTACACGATCGTCAACACCGGGCCGATCTCGACCTCCGCGCTGATCTCGTCCTATTCTTATTGGTTGACGCCCAAATGGTTCGGGACCACAGGCGCGTCATACGACTTCGGCAACAACTATTTGCTCGCCGCCACGGGATCGTTGACCCGGATCGGTGCCGATTATTTGACTTCGGTCGGCCTGACGGTCAGCCCGCTCCAGCACAGTTATCAGTTCGTCTTCGAGATTTCCCCGCGTCTCAGTCCGAACCTTCGAGCCGGTTCCGCGTCGGGCCTGACCCGACTCGACTCCCGGTTCGCTCCGGTCGAGTAACCGTCATGGCACATCCCACCCAGGATCATGGACGCGAGGTGGCCGGATCGAGAGCCGGGAACTCCCCGACCCTGATGGCGGTGACCGACGCCGAATTCGACCTGATCGACCTCGAAACCGCCCCCTCGACTCGCCCCAGGGCCGCTTGGCGATCGACCCGCGACAAGTTCTGGGCAGGTCTCAGCGGCTGGAAGCATGCGATTCGGGGTGATTCGAGCTTCTTCGCCCACGGCTATCGGGCCTTCCTGGTTGCGTTGACCGCCTCGTTCCTGGGCGTCGGTCCTCAAGGTTGGATCGCCCTGGTTCTGGCCGGTTGCCTGATCTTCATCGCCGAGTTGAACCACAGCGCCATCGATACGCTGGCCAGGACGGTCGGCGACCCCGACGAACCTCAGCTCAAGGTGGCTCGCGAGATCGCAGCGGGAGGGGTCCTGGCCGCCGTCATCTGCTCGGCGACGGTGGCGATCGCGATCCTGGTCTTGAAGTTCGGCGACCTGCTCAATTGGTGGCGCTGAGCGGCACGGGGCTTTCGCCTCGTCCGGCCATTCGACGATAATCGAACGGTCAAAGCGTGGCGACCGCGAACCAATGCCAGGTCCATCGCTGTCTTGTCAGGGCCGCTCTCAATTGCCAACGCTCAAGATTGCAAGGAATCGATGGATGACGATCGCTCGACGGATGCGCGACGCGCTCAAAGACTCGATGAAGGCCCGCGACGCAGTTCGAACCAACGTCCTGCGATACTGGATCGCGCAGTTGACATTGGGAACCGGCGACGAAATGAATGACGCCGACGCGGTCAAGAAGATGCGAGGGGTCCTCAAGGAAGCCAAGACCGGGCAAACCACCTGGACCCCCGCCGAGGTGGCCTTGATCTCCGAGTGGGTTCCCCCATCGCTCGCCCCCGAGCAGATCGCCAAACTGCTCGCCCCCGTCGCCGAGGCGATCAAGGCCGCCCCCAAGGAGGGGATGGCCATCGGCCTGGCGATGAAGGCGATCGCCGGCCAGCCGGTCGACAGCGACGACGTTCGGGCCGAGGTGGCTTCGATCCGAGGTTGATGGCGTGAAGACCAAGGTCGATATCGTCCGGGACTGGCTTCCTCGATATACCGGGCGCCCGCTCGAAGGGTTCGGCTCGTACATCTTGTTGAGCAATTTCGGGCTTTACGTCGACCTGTTCGCCACCAAGTTTGGGGTCGAAGTCCTCGGTCGCGACCGACCGATGTCGTCCGCGACGGCCAACGACATCACCATCGTCAACTTCGGGATGGGAAGCGCGATGGCCGCGACGGTGATGGACCTCCTCGCGGCGATCGAGCCGAAGGCGGTCTTGTTCTTGGGTAAGTGCGGAGGGTTCAAGAAGACCAAGGTCGGCGACTACATCTTGCCGATCGCGGCGATCCGGGGCGAAGGGACGAGCAACGATTATCTCCCTCCAGAGATCCCCGCCTTGCCGTCGTTTCGCCTCCAAAGCGCCGTGTCGGCGAGCATCGTCAAGCACCAGCTCGACTACTGGACCGGGACGATTTACACCACGAATCGCCGGGTCTGGGAACACGACCAGAAATTCAAGGATTACCTCACCGAGGTTCGAGCCTTGGGAATTGACATGGAAACCGCTACGATTTTCATCGTCGGCTTCGCCAATCATATCCCGAAGGGTGCGCTCTTGCTCGTGTCCGACAACCCGATGACGCCCGAAGGGGTGAAGACCTCGTTGAGCGATCAGACGGTCAACGAGCGGTACGTCCAGACGCATCTCGAAGTCGGGATCGACGCCCTGGTGGAACTTCAGCAGTCCGGCGAGTCGATCAAACATCTTCGGTTCGAGTAGGTCGCCGAGAAGTTGACCAGGGACCCACCTCAATGAACTTCATCTACCACATCACAATCTCGACCGACTGGGACGAGGCATTGATCTCGGGCGAGTACCGCGCCGATTCGCTCGCGGCCGAGGGGTTTCTTCATGCTTCGACGATTCTCCAGGTCGAGGCGTCGGCCAACCGCTATTTTGCCCGATTGCCGACGATTGTCCTCCTCAAGATCGACCTGGATCGAGTGCGATCCCCGGTGATCTGGGAACAGTCTTCCCATTCCGAAGACCCATTTCCGCACATCTATGGCCCACTCAACCTCGATTCTGTCGTCGAGGTTGTTCCTTGGAATCGATCGGACAAGGGGAGATTTGTCTACCCTCCATCCTTGCCGCTTCAAGTCAAAAATGACCACTGATACCAATCGCAGAAACAAATTGCACACTTCAAATTGCAAATCGCAAAACATTGAGGCTCAACCGTTTGCGATTTGCGATCTGCAATTTGTAATGCATTGGATTTTCTCGGGATGCGTATGATTTTTGAGAAGAAGCTTGTCCGGCTTCAAGAATGCGGCAGATCCAACCTATCTTTTGTCCGCTTTCATCATCGAGAAAAATTAGAACATGCCACTCCTGCTCGCAGCGATCAAACTGGAACCAGGAGGCTTGACTGCCTGGGTTGTGATGGGGCTAGTCGCCGGCTTCGTGGCGGGCCGGTTCATGAAAGGGGGCGGCTTCGGTATGGTTGGCGACATCGTCGTCGGCCTGATCGGATCGCTTCTGGGTGGGTTCATGGTCGGGTTGGTCACGCAAGGCACCACGGAGGGCTTCTTCGGGAGCATCCTGGTTTCCTTCATCGGAGCTTGCGTCTTCATCGTGTTCAGTCGGGCCATCTTCGGACGGTCGACGGTTTGAGCGGCCAAGATGAAACCCGATTCCGCAGCGGGGAACCTGGAACGACTCGCCAACTTGAGGTACTCTCCCGACGAAGTTTCGGTCCGGTTCGCTCTGATTTCCAAGACCATCCTGGCCGAGTCGCCCCGGATCAAAACGCCGCAGTTTGTCGAGATCGGGGTCGACGACCTCGAACGGTTGTTCGAGCTCTACGATCGCCACTTCTTCGATCGGTCGCTTGGGCTGATGCTCAAGCGGTCGAGTATACATCCGATCGAGTTTCGGCTGTCGAACCGGATGACCCGGGCGGCGGGCAAGACGATCATGACCCGGACCCGGCGGCGCGTCGGTCATCGCATGGTCGAGCTGTTGCGTTTCGAGATCGCCCTTTCGAGCTTCCTGCTGTTCCAGGCGTTTCGAGACGACCTCACCCCAGGCGAGGGCAACCGCTCGGTCGCCGTCGCCGGGGTGATCTGTTCGACTCGGCTCGAAGCATTGCTCCGGATCTTCGAGCACGAATTGCTCCACCTGGCCGAGTTTCTGGCCTCGGGTCGGTCCAACTGCTCGGCGGCACCGTTTCGAGCGATGAGCCGGGCCATCTTCGGCCACGAAGCCTCAGTCCACACCTTGATGACCCCCGTCGAGCGAGCCGCCTCGGTCCACTCGATCGCCCTGGGGGACCGGGTCGCCTTCCGTCATGCCGGGATCGAGCGGCGAGGGTTCGTCAGCCGGATCACGAAGCGTGCCTCCGTCCTGGTCCTCGACCCGACCGGCCGGCTCTACTCGGACGGGAACCGGTATCTGGGATTCCTGGTCCCGATCGACCGGCTTCAAAAGGTCTGACTACCCCGAAGGTCGGGCCCATCCACAAGCCAGGGCGACGACTCGGCCAGGTTGCGGTTGCCGAGGAATGAATCGATCAGGAACACTCGAACGGTAATCGACAAGGTTCGGGCCACCCAGACCGTCACCCCGAAGCTGACCGCGAGATACGCGAGGTGTGCGTAAACCGGGTAGTTCATCGAATCATGTCTTCTCAGGAGCGTCGGACGGTTCAAAACAATTTCAATCGTCCCGTCGCTTCCTCGAATCGTGGGGTGATCGCAGAGCTTAATCGGGGCCAACTCGTTTTTTCCCAGGGCAGACCGAAGCATCAAGTCGCTCGATCTTTTATGATGGAGATATCGGATAACCGCCCCTGGTGGAGTGCCCTTCGATCCATGTGGCCCGACCCGGCTGAAACCCGTCGGCTCCTCGACCATCTGACCGCCTCGACCGACCCGGTTGCGGAAGGTCGACTCTGGGAGCGGCACCGAGATCCGCTCAGGAGGATGATCGACCTCCGGCTCGACCGGGCCGTCGGTCGTCGGGTCGACGCCAGCGATGTGGTTCAAGAAGTGCTTCTCAAGGCGAGCGGTCGGTTGGCGAGTTATCTCCGGAACCCGTCGATTCCGTTCGACCTCTGGCTCCGCCAGATCGCACGCGACCACGTCATCGACGCGCACCGGAGGCATCGAGCCTCGCAGGCCCGAAGCGTCGACCGCGAGCGGTCGATCACCAGTCGAAGCTTCAGCGACCAATCATCCCTCGACCTGGCGAGCCAGTTGCGCGACTCGGAACTGACCCCCGCCGCCGCCTCGCTTCGACGAGAACTCGAAGCCCGGTTCCGCGACGCGATCGACGGACTCGACCACGACGACCGAGAAATTATCCTGCTTCGCCACTTCGAGCGGATGTCGAACGGCGAAGCGGCTCGGGCCTTGGGCCTGAGCGAACCAGCCTGCGGGATGCGACACCTCCGGGCGCTCCGGAAGCTTCGGGCCGTGCTCGGTGAATCCCCTTCGGGAATGAGTTGCCTGTGAATCCTCCCATCGACCTGATGATCGACCACGAAGCTCGCGACTTGAAGCTCGCCGAGTTGATCGCCGAGTTGACCGATGCCCGGCGCCTCGGACAAACCGCCGACATCGAGACCGCGACGCTCTCTCACCCCGAGTTGGCCAAGGAACTTCGCGAACTCTGGGCCGCCGCGAGCGTGGCGGAAGAACTCGCCCGGCTCCCTTCGCTCGAAGAAACCGGCGAGTGGTCGTCCTGGCCGACGGGCCGCCCCGAGTCGATCGAAGACCCCGCCGATCCCGTCGGTTTCGTCGGCAAATACGAGATCCTGGCCGAGCTGGGTCGGGGAGGGATGGGGGTGGTCCACCTCGCGATCCAGGTCGACCTGAACCGGGTCGTTGCCATCAAGCGGTTGATTCGAGGGGCTTCAAGCAGCCCCGACGACATGGCCCGGTTCCGGTCGGAAGCGGCGTCGGCGGCGCGGTTGTCGCATCCTCACATCGTCGCGGTCCACGACGTCGGGATCGAAGGGGGGATGCCGTTCCTGGTGATGCAATATGTCGAAGGGACGACGCTCGCCCGGAGGCTGGCCGATGGTCCGCTCCCCCCTCGGATCGCCGCCTTGCTCCTTGAGCCGATCTGCCGGGCCGTGGAACACGCCCACACTCGAGGCGTCCTCCACCGCGACCTCAAGCCGTCGAACATCCTGATCGACACCTTGGGCCGGCCCCTGGTCGGGGATTTCGGCCTGGCCAAGCGGATCGATCTCGGTGACGAGTTCGGCCCGACGATCACCGGCGCCATTCTCGGTTCGCCGAGCTACATGGCCCCCGAGCAGGCGTCGAGCCAGCGATCGAGCGTCGGCCCTCCCGCCGATGTCTACGCCCTCGGGGCGATCCTCTACCAGATGCTCACCGGTCGCCCCCCGTTCCAAGCAGCCTCGGCGCTCGATACGATGCTTTTGCTCCTCGAACAGGACCCGGTCCCGCCTCGGGTCCTCAACCCCAAGGCCGACCCCGATCTGGAGATGGTCGCGCTCAAGTGCTTGCAAAAGCGCCCGGAGAATCGCTACCCCACCGCCGAGGCCCTGGCGATGGACCTCGACGCCTACCTCGCCGGTCGACCGGTCTCGGCTCGGTCGACCCGATTCCGAGCCTTGGCGGGGCGCTACCTGGGAGAAACCCCTCACGCCGCATTGCTCGAAAACTGGGGCGACCTGTGGATGTACCATAGTGCCGCTCTGCTGGTCTTCTATGGGTTGACCTGGTGGTTGCTGTCACAAGGCGTCACGTCCCACTGGCCCTATTTCGTCATCTTCTCGGTCGGCCTCGGCCTCTGGGCCTGGATCTTCTGGACTCTCAGGAGGCGTCGAGGGCCGGTGACGTTCGTCGAGCGGCAACTCGCGCACATCTGGGGGGCGGGGGTCCTGGGGGTCAACCTACTCCTGGCGGCCGAGTGGCTGCTCGGTCTACCCGTGATGGCGCTGGCCCCGCTCCTGGCGATCACGAACGGGATGCTTTTCCTGGTCAAAGGGGGGATCTTGTCCGGGGAATTTTACGTCCAGGGCGGCATCTTGTTCCTGACGCTGATCCCCGCCGCGCTGTTTCCGAAGATCGCCATACCCGCGTTCGCCCTCGTGTCGGCGAGTTGTTTCTTCGTGACCGGGTTGAAGTATCATCGACGATCGCTCAAGGCCCGTCGAGGCGATCGGATGAGTATAATAGGCACCCAGCGTGGCTGAGTGACAGACTTCGAGACGGATCAGAGCAAGTGGAGGATACATATGGCGGCAATGACCTATGTAGCAAATAACCACTCGTAGATCGTTTTTTCCACGGAAAATTAGGGCGAAGCGACAAAGATCGTTACTGGAACGCGGACTTGAGCGAGGTCTGGGTGATTCGTCCGAAAGATGGCTGTCGCCCGGGTCGTCTCTTTCATGGGCGAAGTTGGTGACAATTCATAGAAGAGTGATCCTGGCGAGGCTTCTTTCAACGAAACAGTGAGAGCGGTCGATCCCTCTATCGTGCACTCCGAGGTCAAGGGAAAGCTCGTATCCTCGGCCTTGAGCTGGATTGTCAGGAGGGGAACAGACTCCCCAGGGATCACGCTTGCATAGATCGATGAAGGGACCGCGAGGATTGGTTCTGGCACATCACCAAAAACTGGCAGTCGATGGATTTCGAGTTCACCGCCAAATGTGCTGACAAACAATATTTCGCCACGGAACTTTCCGATCGGTGGCATCTTTGTGAAGCTTGCCTCGTATTGATAACGCCGGTAAAGCCCTTGGCCAGGAACTTTTTGCTCATCGACGGCGTTGAGCTTAATAGCGAGGCCCTCGAATGTACTACTTGACGACTCGATCCAATGCCCTTCTCCCGAACGCTCGGTCGTCTCGAAGAAAATCTTTTCTGCGAAGCCCAAGCGGATGTGCCCAAACTGAACCGGACCCGAGTCGACTCGGATGAAGGGGACTCGTCTCGCGGGGCCGACTAACGTCAGGCCCAACTTTATTTCGCCGTTCGGATGGGCGTTGGATGAAAGACTGATGGTCACTTCTTTCTCGCCGGAGGCAGGAGGTTCCCCAACAACGCGGATTTCGCCGGACTGACCCGGCTGCAAAATCTTGGGTTCGACCGAAGCCGAACTGCAACCGCAGGACGTTTTGAACTCGCCAAGGAGCAGATCCTTCCCACCTTGATTCTTGATTTGATAGGTCGCGACCAAGGATTCCACGCCATCCGTGGCATTGACACTCTGATGCTCGGGGGAGATAGAGGCTTGCGGCGGTGTCTTGACCAGAAGCGATTGCGAAGCGGCAAAAGTCAACGTCGCGGCGAACACTGGTGCGACAATCAACATCCAACGTTTCATCGTGAAACCTCGTTGAGTGGTGGAAATGGATCATATCTATCGGCCTTGAAGAGCGACCTGCCCGAGAGTGAACCTCAATAACTGCTTTGGTCGACGACCTCACCACCGGCCCGCGTCCCCAAGGCTCGCCAGACCTCGAAGTTGATCCCATTCTTGACGAACCGGACCGACCCATCCGCCATTCCCACCGTGACGCCTCCGGGGTGATTGCTCCGCAAGCCGACAATACCGGACGGAGGGACCGTCCCGAAAACAGCACAATCGGGGCTCGAGGCATTTGGTTCGAGGCCATGATTGTATGTGGTTTGCGCCAAGGAGCCGACAAACCAGGTTAAACCGACACTATTTCTGTAAATTTGGGGTGGTCCGGACTGATCTCGACAGAGCGAACGAAACGTTGTCAGGTCCGTAAGCACAACACTTGAATTGGTAAACATGCCGATGCGGGGATCGAATGGTCCGGCTTCATGGCCGCGAAGTTTTTCGCCGAACGCGGCGGTCTGACTCAGTCCGTCGATCACACCCGCCGGGCGCAGGTAAAGTAGTGGAGTGAAGGCACCGCAAGTTGGTGACTGATCCACTGTGAAACTGATGCTCGATCCCTGACTGGCCCTGTAGTTCGATCCTCCGGTATCATCCGTTTTCGCCGCAGTATCGGAGGGACAGAGCAAGACGTTCAGCAGGGTCGCCATTGCTGTCGTGTGCGCTTCGGTTCCAGATACTAAATATGGAGTGGGATTTCCGTAAGGGTCGTTCAGCGAGACACTGAAGTTAATCGATTGATAAAGCGGTGCCTGATCGAGGTTGGGTAAAAGTTGGGTGAAGACCGAAAAGAGCTTGAGTTGATAGCCCAGAGGCTGTCCATTGCGAGAGATAGTACCGTTGGGTGCTCCATGTGCCGCCGGGAAGCAATCGAACGTCGCCAGGTAGCCGTGGAGCGCGAGACCGATTTGGCGAAGGTTGCTCGCGCATTGCAATCGACGGCTCGCCTCGCGGCCTGCCTGGACCGCTGGGAGGAGCAATGCGATCAAAAGACCGATAACTCCCATCACCACCAATAATTCAATCAGCGTGAAGCCGCTTCGATGGTGAGGACGACGCGAGCGGGAAATATGCATCAACTTCTCCTCATGGAAATAAGACCTGTAGAAGTTCGGCGCAAACGAAAAACTGTCGAATTCGATCTCGAACAGCATGGAGTAGTGATTATACTCCTCGCGGCCCAGTCTTGAGGTTTGATCGCTGCTCGCTCAACGATATTCCGCAATCAAACCTCAAATCGAAAGCCTCAAATTTGCCCCGCGAGGAGTATAATAAATAATGTTTGGGGAATCATGACAAGGCGAAACGTGCTTAGAAACTATCTTGAACCCTTGCTGAAAGCAATGAAACAAGGGAAAAACTCAGTGCCAAGATAGTTTCTAAGCCGACTTTTAGCTTGCATGACTGGTCCAGATAGCACAGGCTGTGCTCATACGGACTAGATACCATTCCCGGTACAGTAGGGGACGGTCTGAGTGCAGGGGACCAGTGCCCCGGTCGTGGGATCGGTGGCAAGCGCTTTGTTCCAACAGTACCTGACGTTGCCACAGGTCGTGTTGTACGTCGCGGTGCATTGGCTGGCAGTGCTAACCGGCGAAACGCAGTTTTTCACGAGCTGAGTGTAGTCGCAATATTGCGAGGTCTTGTAACAAGGCCTCGAAGGGCTGGTGCAATTCGCACAGTAGTTCTGACAGCTCGCCGGTCCTCCGTTAGCGCAAGAGCCGGTGGACTGTGCATTGACCTTGGAAATCGTGACCGCGCTGGCGAAGATCAGGCCCAAGCCGATCAGAACCACGCAGAGTTGCCGCGACATGCGGTCGAGCGATCGAAACATGATGTTTTTCCCTGTGAAAGAGGTCCTAGAACAAGGTCTGAGTGATCACACCTCAGATTTACCTACTCGACTTGCGGACCATCAAGAACCCGGCGGTTAAGAGAGCCGCCGCCGCCGCAATCACGATGGATGCACCCCAGTACCCTCCGGGGGGGTCCACCAGTGCTTCATTCGGTCTCGTACCCTGTTCGGAGGGTTGCGCACCGTATCTCTTCTGTCGGCCTTGGAAGGCCGAATAACCGCCGATCAGAGTATCTTTACCAATAGTCTGGTCCTGGATGAGAATACCCGGCTCGGATTTAGGAGCTTCAAAGGTCGTTGCGTCGAGCGGGCGATTGATGCTTAGCGCTGTAACAACGAACTCACGGCGCGTCTCACCTTCACTCCCCGGAACGATCTCGCCCGCTTCGGGGCCGCTCATGCGGCCGTGTTGCCTCAATTCAATTCCTCGCTCCAAAAACCAACGACCGTTGTCGCGACGGAAGTTCGTCGCCTCGTACACCAAGAAGTCGTCGACCGCCACCCGAGAAGGAAGCCAGTCGTGATCGGGATCAAGTTCAATCTCGATCGGAAGTTCATTGTAAGTTGATTTGATCAAAGCATGGACTTTGCCATCAACCTTCGTCACCTCCAGTTTCCCGCCCGCGTCAAGGTAGGCGATTGGGGGTTTCCCGCCGGGTATCCAAAGCCATAGGAGCGTTTGCATCCCCAACGAGTAGGTCCGATCGTCGTCGGATTGCGATTTGAGCAAGATGTTGCTGATCACTTCGGGGTGTGCCGGGAAAGGGGAAACGCTCCATTGTTTCTTACCGTTCTCGCGGATGTCGGCCCCGAATTGCTTGACGACGTCTCCTAATATTGACTTCGCCGCATAGGCCCAGCAACCACCCTTGGAGTGCGCGAAGTTGACACGCAGACCATAAGGAGTTGTTCTTTGTCCTTTGGCGTCGACTCCATACTCGTCGAACTGAAACTGAATCGTTTGAAGCGAGTCCCAGGACTGCTTCAACGCGCTTCGGATCGATTCGACGTCCGGGTCTGACCCAGTATTGGCCTCGGCCCCGTACCACCCGGTCGTCGCCAGCATGACCATTAAGGGCGTAGTCAGCGCAATACCGAACCGAGTGTTCCACAGCATGAGAACAACCCCATAAACGAAAGATGTGGGCAGAACAGCGGTCGATATGAAAGAGGACCGCGAGGCCGAATCTACCGAATGGATGGGATCAATGCAATAAGTGACCGAGAATTTTTTCTAAATAGCAAAATTCTTGGTCGTGCTTAACCTTTGTTGCTTAATTGTGTCGCTTGGTCTAAGTCATCTTGGAGCCGGGACTTCGACGCCCAATGCTCGACAAGTTGAGAAGTAGACGAGTGGGAACGCTTGGTTGCCGTCGACCTGGCGGCAGAGTCCGGTCGCCGTTTGCTCGTAGTGCCGGAGGATCGGGACGGCGTGGTCGTCGTAGACTTGCTGGCGAAACTCGACGACCTCGGTTGTGTCGTCGGGCCGGCGCTCGAGCCGGGTCCCGTCTCGATCGCAAACCTCCGCAACCTTGGGAGGCTTGGAGATCAGGTGGTAAGTCGCCCCGCACTTGGGACAGACTCTGCGACCCGTCATCCGGGCCACCGCCTCGTCGCGGCTGACGTTGATTTCGAGGTAGCAGCCAACCTCGAACCCGTATCGCTTCTCGAACTGGTCCAGGAGCGGAACCTGGCCGATGGTCCTGGGGAATCCATCGAAGAGGAGGTGCGTCATCCCCGGACCTCGAAAGTTGGCTTCGAGGAGTTCCAAGATCAGGCGGTCGGGGACAAGGTCGCCTCGAGCTAGATGGTTCTCGACCCTCTTTCCCAGGAAGTCGCCCTTGCGAACCGCGTCGCGGAGCATCTCGCCGGTCCGTACCAGGGTGTAGCCGAAGTCCGCCCCCAGCCGCTCGGCCAAGCTGCTCTTCCCGCTCCCGGGTCGACCGAAGATCACGACATGGTCAGGCGGAACGTTGGGGACCAAGTCATCACTCCTGCTTGCAAGAGGATCAAGCGGGCCTGAAGCTGTCAGGTTGGGGACGGACTGGAAAACTTCGTCAGTATGATCGGGGTTCGCGTCAAAGGGAACAATCCCGACCAGATTCTTTTTCGGATGGTATGGCGGCCCAGGCTGATTATTCTCCCTGGGTGCTTCGTTACCAATCGGTCCTCCATCCGCTTGGCAATGGCCAACGATTCACGTACTTTTCAAGTCGAAGTCGTTTCGAACCGTCCGACTCGCGAGGGTATCCGATGTGGCTGGGACCAGTCTTTCAAGCGGAACTCCTGACTTCGTCGAGGCGTGGTCGGTTCTTCGTGGGCCGAGTCATTTACGGGCTGTTGATCCTGATCATCGTGACCACGACGTATTACCAAGTGGTCAGCCAGTTACCTAGCGATTCGGAAATTCCCATCGAGGCGATGGCTCGTTTTGGCCAAGTGATCTTCGCCGCGTTCGCAATGCTCCAAGGGTCCGTCATCCTCGTCATGACCCCCGCCTTGGTGGCTGGGGCGATCGCCGACGAGAGGCAGCGGAAGACCTTGCACTACCTGATGGCGAGCGAACTGACTTCGGCCGAAATCGTCCTGGGCAAGGTGGCGGCCCGACTGCTCAGGGTGGCCGTACTCGGGGCGATCGGCCTGCCGGTCCTGAATCTGATCGGCCTGTTCGGCGGGGTCGACTACCAGGTGGTTCTTCTGGTCTACGGAGGAACGGCGACGACGACGTTCTTCCTCGCGAGCTTCTCGATCCTTTGCTCGGTGTTCGCGAGCAAGCCTCGCGACGCGATCATGCAGTGTTTTTTCGTCGAGATCCTCTGGCTGACCGTCGCGCCGATCATGCTGGCGACGATGAAAGAATGGTCGCCGACCTGGCAAGCCATCGGCGAGTTTTCGAGCCCCGCCCTGGAAGTCCTGGCCAACAGCAGCCCGACCAACTTGTTTCGAGGGACCGGGGTCTTTACCTCGCTCAACCAGACAACGCGGAACGTCTGCTGGATGATGGGTTTGCAGGTCGGGTTTGGAGCAATCTTGATCGGCCTCGCCGCCTGGAGGCTCAGGCCCAATTTTCGAGCCCAGGATGGACCCTCGCTCGTGTTTCGACTCTTCGGTCGCAAGCAACCTCGGGCTCGATGGCGGTTCTGGCCTCGCCGCGAGGTCGGCGATGACGCCATGTTCTGGAAGGAAGTCCACGTCAACGGGATCGGCAACGGTCGACTCGTGCTCCTCGGCCTCCTGGCGATCACCGTGGTTGGCTTGACGCTCTACGCCACCTCGGATTCCGTCCTGGGTGCCATCGACGAAGCTCTGCATGATGGTTACTGGAACTTCGGTCAGCATCAGCGCGAGGTCAATTCGCTCCTCCGAGGCGCCAACGCCGTGGCGATGGTCGTTCTCTTATTCGGCCTGGCGGCGGTCTCGGCTTCGAGCGTCACCTCGGAACGAGAAGGTGATACCTGGATCAACCTAACGTCCTCACCGCTCACCGGGGTCGAGATCCTTCGAGGCAAGATCCTCGGCGCCCTCTGGATGTTCCGGCCGATCGCTTACCTTCTCGGCGTTGGCTGGGCCTTTGGATTGGTGGTCGGTGCGGTTCATCCCCTCGGCGTCCTGGCGAGCTTGCTGGAGCTTGCTGTATTCGCCTGGTTCATCACAGCCCTGGGAGTGCGGATCTCGCTTCGCTCCAAGAACACGATCCAGGCCGTGGCGGTGACGATCGGGATCTTGCTATTCATCAACGTCGGTTATCTGTTCCTGATCGCGTTGCTCCGGATGAACAGCATGATATTCCTCCTGGGCTGCATGCCCTTTCTTTTCACCGTCTCGTTGATGGGCATCGATGACCTACGGCAAAACTGGACTGGGCCTTCGATGGACCTCTTGATCGCAAGCGCGACCGGAACCTTCCTCTTCGCCACCGGCGCGGCTTTCCTGACGTTCCAAGCGATCTCCAGCTACGACTCGATCGTCGACCGACCCGATCGGCGATTGACGCCAGAATTGCTCAGAATGATCCGCAAATCGCAGGCGAGTGGTTGACTCGGGCTGATCAGCGACTCGGCTGCAACCAGACGATCCGTCGTTTCCCGGATTCTAGTTCACGACCAACCTCGAACGTCGAACCGGCGACCGGGCGGACCGGCCAATCGGGCAAGGTCTCGAAGAATCGCTCGACCGGTTGGATCTTGAGGTTGATCCGAGGAGTGAGATAGTGCATCGGGACGACCAGCTTCGGCTCGATCGCTTCGAGCAAATCCCCCATCAAAGGGTAATCAAGCGTCGGTGAACCACCCGCCGGGATCAGGGCGACGTCCACCCCTCGGATTTCCGCCGCTTCGGCCGGCTTGAGTTCGTGTCCGAGATCACCGAGGAAGGCGAGGCGAACCCCTCCCAGGGTGAAGTGGATGATCGACACCTCGTCACCGGGCAAGCGATCGGACGACTCGTAGACCGGGATCGCCTCGAAGCGAACACCGGCGACAACCTCACCGCCGGGCGGAAGGTCGAGGCCTCGGACCACGGAGAACGGCGGGACGATCTGGCCGAGATGGCTGTGGTAGCGGTCGTTGTCGTGGCTGACGACCACGATGTCGGCCGGTTCGAAGATCGGAGCATAGCCCCCCGAGTCGGGCGAGCGGAACGGGTCGAGGATGATCCGAAGCCCTTCCGCCTCGATCAAGAACGCCGCATGGCCGTACCAGGTGATTCGCATTTTTGTAGATCCGTCCGCAGGGCCAGGCTAGCGGCGGGCCTGCTCCTGATGCTCGACGGTTTTGAGCGAGTCGATGACAGTCGTGACCTCGTTAGGACGAACCCCGCCGTTCTTCAAGGCGGTCGTCAACTCGTGGAAGACCTGGGCCCGGTCGGCGTTGATCAACATCGGAGCATTGACCCCGGCCCGGAGTGTCAAGGCGATCGTCGAGGTGTCGATCGTCGGCGAACCTCGGTTGGCCAGGGCGTTGGCCAGGTGGCCCGACAATCGGTTCATCGCCGCGACGCTCGGCCAATGAGGGACCTCGACCACCCTCATCAAGGCTTGCTCGATCGCCAGCTTCTCCGGGTTTGTGGACGAATGGCCGACCCGAACGTGATCGAGCGACTGCTTCAACTGATGGAGTGAGGCGAGTGCGGGGTCTTGAGCCGACGGCCAGGTCTGGTGGTGCTGGTATCGGTGGTGGTGGTTGGGGTGATAAGCGTGATGATTACCACCGTAATAGGGGCGGGCGACCGACCCATAAGGGCGGCCCGAGTAGCCCTTCGTGTTAGGGTGGATCGCCGGCGGCTGGATGCCCTGGGCGTAGGCGTGGATCTGCGCCTTCATCTGCTCGTGCACGGCTTTTTCCTGCTCGTGCATGATCCGCTTCTCCTGCTCCATCTGGCGGTGCATCTCGTGCTCGAACATCTTCCGCTCTTGCTCGGCGGCGTGTTGGGCCGCTTTGAAGTCGTTGTGCGCGGCCGGATGATGGTTCGGCTCCCCCGCCAGACTCGCCGCAGCGAGCAAAACCGCGAGCGAGATCATCGAGTTGACCTTGGGATTGAAGCAAAAGCGGAAGATCTTCCCATCATGAAACACTAAACCCAACGTTAGTATCGCTTTCTGGACGACTTCCTGGTCTAAAAAGTTGGGATCATCACCTTTTCCCCATCCTTCAAGGCCGACTCGTGGGCGCAGATACCGACCATGGTCCAGTTGGCCGAGGCTTCGGCATCGGGGAGGGCAGGGCGATCCCCTTGGATTGCCGAAAGCCAGGCATGGACCAAGTGCGGGTGCGAACCGCCGTGTCCGCCCCCTTGGAGGAACGACAGGTGCTGCTCCTCGTCGGCGTTGTAGACGCCCTTGGTCGTGAACCGTCGGATCGGCTCGGGCAGGAGGTGGGCGAAGTCGGGCACGGGAACACGCTTGGGGATTTCAGGCTCGGCCAAGCCGATGGTGTGGATCACCGGCTCTTCCCCCTCGACCTGCTGCCACTCGAACGACTTCTTCGACCCGTAGGCGTCGAAGCTCTCGCGGTATTGCCGGGCCGTATCGAACAAGCTCCGGGTCACCTCGGCGCAGATGTCGGTCCCTCTGATCTTGAACGTGGCCGACTCGACCGCGAACGGGCTGTTGTACTTCGGGATCAGCTTCTCGTCGATCCGCCCTGAACCGTGGCAGACCACATGTTCGGCCATCCCGCCCACCAAGGCGAGGCAAGGGCTGACGCAATGGGTGGCATAGTACATCGGCGGCAGACCTTCCCAGTAGCCCGGCCATCCCGCCATGTCTTGCTGGTGCGACCCCCGGAGGAACTGGACCCGGCCAAGCTCCCCCTTGTCATAGAGATCTTTGACGAACAGATACTCTCGGCTGTAGACCACGGTTTCCATCATCATGTAGACTTTGCCGGATTTACGCTGGGCTTCGACGATCTGGCGACATTCGTCGATGGTGGTAGCCATCGGCACGGTGCAGGCGACGTGCTTGCCGGCTTCGAGGGCGGCGATCGACTGGCGGGCGTGATCCTGGATCGGCGAGTTGATGTGGACGGCGTCGATCTCGGGGTCGTTCAGGGCTTGCTCGAAGTCATCGAATCGCTTGGCGATCTTCCAGCGATCGCCGCACTCGTCGAGGTCTCTCCGCGAGCGTCGGCAGATCGCGGCGACCTCGGCTCCGGGGTAGGCTTGATAGATGGGAATGAACTCGGCTCCGAAACCAAGGCCGATGATCGCGACTCGGATCGAGGGGGCGCTTGGCATGACTGGTCGCCTTGTTGATGCGTCGGAAATGGGCGAGAAAAACTCGAAGTTCGAGCCGAAACGCGCGGCGATCGGTTGCGAAACCAGTTGCAGGATATTAGGCTCGGAAACTGAAGGCAAGCCAATGTTGAATCCAGGATAAGGCGGTTTGATGATGGGCAAGAACGGTCGGGTCGGGGTGGCCATCATCGGCGCCGGAGCGGTCAGCGATTATCACCATGTTCCCGGCATCCGGCTCGACCCTCGGGCCGAACTGGTCGCCGCGTGCGACGCCGACCCTTCGCTCCTCGACCGGCGGAAAGCCGAGTGGGGCGTTGCGACCACATCGACCAACCCCGAAGAAATCTGCGCCCACCCCGACGTCGACGCCGTGATCATCGCCACCCCGAACTTCACCCATAAGCCCATCGCCTTGGCGGCGGCCAGGCTCGGCAAGCACATCATGTGCGAAAAGCCGCTCGGGGTGAACAAGGGAGAAGTCCAAGAAATGTACGTCGCCGCGCGAGATGCCGGGGTCGTCCACATGACCGCGTTCACTTATCGGTTCGCGCCGTCGATGCGTTACCTTCGCCACTTGCTCAAGTCGGGTGCGCTCGGGAAGCCTCGCCATTTCCGGTCGCAACGATTCCTCGATCTTCCGGAAACAAGCTGGGGCTGGCGACAATACAAAGACAAGGCGGGCGCGGGCGACCTCTACGACATGACCATCCACCGAATCGACTTCGCCCTCGACTTGCTCGGCCCCCTGGAGCGGATCTGCGGAGCAACCGCCCGGTTCGCACCCCGCGACGAGACCCCCAATGGCGAGCCTTGCCCGCCTTCCGAGGTCGACGACTGGTCGAGCCTGATCGGCGAATTTGAGTGCGGCGCGGTCGGGGTTTGGGAGGGAACGACCCTTGCCAAAGGTTATCATCGCGACGGCTTCGGCCACGAGTGGGCGGAGATCAACGGGTCGGAAGGCTCGGCCGTCTACCGGCTCCACGAGCCGAATACGATCTTGCTGGGAAAGACCGGTCAGGACCTTGCCCCAGTCGCCGTTCCCGACGAGTTTCTCAAGCCAAGCGGAAGCCCCCGCGACCCGAAACAAGGCAAACCCGCCACGGTGTTTCGCTACGACCTCGTCTGGGAGTTCATCTCGGCGATTGTCGAAAGCCGGCCAGCCGTTCCCAGCTTCCACGACGGGTTGAACGCCCAGATCATCGCCGACGCCGTCCTCGAATCGCACGCCAAGCGAGCCTGGGTCGACATACCAATGGCTCCGGCCTGATTCGTACCCTGACCGACTTCCTTTTAATGATTGACGCCGAATCAACTAGACCGGCCCGACGCGTAAGCACAGCCCGAAATATCAGGTCGTTGTTTGATCGTTCGACAAAGCCCCGCAGATCCAACTCGGTTCTTCTTTGATTTTGATGCAGCGTCTCCCGGAGGCCGAGGCGGCGCCAGCGTCCGGCTCCATCCAACCCGGCAGCTTGCCTCGGTCGACGGCATCCACAAAAACAGCAGGCTTCCACCACGATCAACGGGAAGACTTTTGGCCGAAGGGTTTCGCCAGACAAACATGCCACATCCCGCCATCATCGAAGCTTATAATGTGGAGAGAAGCACAGCGACGACTTTGGACGCGGGCGGAACGGGTCAAGGGACTCGGATGGGAAATTTGTTAGAAGACGCTGCTCATGCCTTGGGCGGAACGATCACCCGTTGGGAGCCATTTCGAGACGGAAATTTCTGGAACCTGAGTATTCATCTCTCTTACCCATGACTTAAAATTATCATCGAAGGGAAGGAATTTATGATCATCGATCCTCCAAAAAGTTCCGAGGCTCGCTCGAACGAAGACGGTGATTGGATTGTCCGGCAGTTTGTGGCTTCGGCTGATCTCGCACAATCACCCGAAGAATATGTCGCCCACCATGCCCACCGCCTGGGTAATTTCGCGTTTCATCACTTCGAGTTTGTCGATCCCAAACTCGAAAACTGGGTTCGCCGAGTGGGAGAACTTCTTGCCTCGGATCAGGCAGTAGCCCGATGTCGAGAACAATTTTTAAGACCTGATGAACTTGCCGTCGCATTAGAGCAGGAGGTCGAAGATTTGTGATCTTGAGTAATGTCTTTCCTTCACATGATGATCTCAAGTTTAAGTTATGGAACTTGCCACTCGTCGATCAAGTTGGCGATCAAGGCGGTCCAGCCGGTTTGGTGCGAGGCACCGAGCCCGGCTCCAGTATCTCCGTGAAAGTACTCGTAGAACAAGAGGTGGTCGCGCCAGTGAGGATCATCCTGGAATTTGCTGGATGTTCCGAAGACCGGGCGGCGACCGTCAGGGCCTCGCGTAAAGGTCGCGATCATCCGAGCGGCGATCTCTTGCGCCATGCTTTCGAAGGGAAGGCATAGCTGCTCGCCTTCGGGGTTTGCCGATCCGAACGCTTTGCCGAGCTTGCGGAGCGACTCGATCAAGAGGAACGACGTGGGAAACCACAACGGGCCTCGCCAGTTCGAGTTCCCGCCTTTGATCTTGGTCATGGCCTCGGCGGGTTCGTAGCCGACGGTTTGTCCGTCGAGGACGAAGGGTTGTTTGAGGTGAGCCTTGGACAGGCTCCGAACCCCGTAGTCGGACAGAAACTCGGACGGGTCCATGATCCGCTGGGTCATCCTTCGGATCTGTTCTTGATTCAAGATCGTCAGGGCGTGGGTCGTCTGGCCGTCGTGATCGACGGTGTGGACGACTCCCCGGGTCAACTCGGATCGGTTCTTGAGGAACCAGTGCAAGTGGCCTCGAAACTCCTCGAATGGCTTGATCCACTCCTCTTCCAACCGCTCGACGGCGAACAACGGGATCAGCCCAACCAGGGATCGCACTTTAAGTTGCTGCGAGTGGCCGTCGGGATGGCGGAGAACGTCGTAAAAGAAGCCGTCGGTTTCGTCCCAAAGCGAGTAATCGCGATTCGCCCGCTGCTTCATCGCGGCGGCGATATAGGTGTAATGCTGGAAAAACTTGGTCGCCAAGGCTTCATAGGTCCGATTTTCCTTGGCAAGCTCCAATGCGATCCGCATCAAGTTCAGGCAAAACATCCCCATCCAACCGGTCGCGTCGGACTGCTCGATCGACGCTCCGCCTTGGTCCCTCCTCGATCGGTCGACGACCGCGATGTTGTCCAGCCCGAGGAATCCCCCTTCGAAGACGTTGTTGCCGTGGCGGTCGACCTTGTTGATCCACCAAGCGAAGTTGATCAAGAGTTTGTGGAAACACCGTTCGAGCCACTCCCGGTCGGCCTTGCCCGACCGAATCCGGTCCATGTTGTAGACCCGCCAGACCGCCCAGGCATGGACCGGCGGGTTGAGGTCGGAGAAATCCCACTCGAACGCGGGGATCTGGCCGTTGGGATGCTGGAACTGCTCGAAGAGCAAGCACCACAATTGGTTCTTGGCGAAGTCGGGGTCGACCAACGCGAACGGGACGCACTGGAACGCGAGGTCCCAGGCGGCGAACCAAGGATATTCCCACTTGTCGCAGACGGTGAGCACCCGCATCGAGTTGAGGTGCTTCCAATGCTCGTTGCGAATCGCCCCGCGACCCGCAGGTGGTGGGTTCTCGGGATCTTCACCCTTGAGCCAGAGGTTGACGTCGAACAAGTATGCTTGCTTCGTCCAGATGAGTCCCGCCAACGCCTGCCGCTGGATGTTCTGGACGTCCATACTAGCGTCTGGAGGGTGCAGTGTAGCGTAGTAAGCGTCGGTCTCGGCCTTCCGGAGGTCGACCGTCGCGTCGACGTCGATCAAAGGGTCGACGATATAGCAGGAGTCCGAGAGTCGGAAGTGGAGCGTCACCGTCTCTCCGGGACGAATCGAACCCAACCGGTAGTGGAGTGCGGCCTTGCTCCCGAATTGATCCGGGTTGGTACTTTGCTCGCCGTCGACGATCTGGCGATGAAACGCATCCTTGAAATAGGGCGACGCGGCCGGCTTGGGTTTGAAGCTGGGGACGCGCGAGGGGTTGGTTTCGTTTTCGGTGAACAGGGCTTGCCCGCCGAGAGGGGCATGCAGGGTCCGAGGTCCGATCCGGAAGGCGACCGGGACGGTGGCCAGGGTCTCGACCATCGAGTCGTCGGTGATCAAGGTTTGGTAGGTTTGACCTTCCGGCCCTCGGGCGATCTTGGGAGCCGACGTCGAGGTCGTGCCCCAACTCCACGTGTTCCTGAACCAGAGCTGCGGCACCAGATGGAGAGGCGCCGGATCAGGGCCTCGGTTGGTGGCCCGGATTCGAATCGCGACGTCTTCCTCGGTGAACTTGGCGTACTCGACCTCGATGTCGAAGTACCGGTCCTGGTCGAACAGGCCGGTGTCGAGGAGTTCGAACTCCGGGTCTTGAACGCCTCGAGTCGCGTTTTCTCGGACCAGTCGGTCGTAGGGATACTCTCCCTGGGGATACTTGTAGAGGAATCGAAGGTAGGAGTGGGTCGGGGTGGCGTCGAGGTAGTAGTAATATTCCTTGACGTCCTCGCCGTGATTACCTTCGGGACCCGAGAGGCCGAACAACCGCTCCTTGAGGATCGAATCGCGACCGTTCCAGAACGAAGGCGCGAAGACGATCAACTGGTAGCGGTCGCAAAATCCGGCGATGGCATCCTCTCCCCAACGGTACGCTTTGCTCCGAGCTTGGTCGTGCGGCAGGTAGGTCCAGGCTTCGCCATCGGTGCTGTAGTCTTCGCGGACCGTCGCCCAGGCGCGGTCGCTGACGTAAGGGCCCCACCTCCGCCAACCGGACGTGCTGTCATGGACATCGGCGAGTCGTTGGTGTTCGACGGTCAAGGGTTTCATCGGTCATGTCCGTTGAGGCGGAACTTGTCACTTGTCGTTCACAAACCTGAAACCCGACACCGGTTTGTGGGCCACACGCATGTCTCAAGCTTACGACCCGAGCAAGTTCAACAAGGATAAATTAGCTCTGACAAAACTTTCCCAAACGAAGCCATTCGACCTATCTTGAAATTATCAAACATCTTAAAGCGATTCTGCTCGGTGAGATTTAAGAGGCTCGTTGTGCCCGGTGCCAGGCGTAGTAGGCCGATCCCTGGAGCGGGGCATCGGGATTGAGAGCGACGCTAACGTGGATATTTTTCATCCATTGCAGGTAACGCCCTTTGGACCAGAAACCTCGAAGGAATGCATCATCTTCGGTCAAGGCGGCGAGGATCTTGGGAGCGATCCCGCCCGCGACGTAGACCCCGGCGACGGCGTAGGATTTGAGCGCGAGGTTGCCCGCCTCCGCGCCGTAGATCGAGGCGAAGAGGCGAAGGGCAGTCTGGCAATTGGCGTCCTGATGAGCCAGGCCGACCTCGGAAATCACCACGCTCGGATCGCCTTCGCCGATCTTGGCGGCTAGCCAGTCGGGTTCGGGGGCGTGCTTGGTGTCGCGGAGGAACGAGTAGATGTTGAACAACCCAGGTCCGGAGAGGATGCGCTCGTAGCTGACGTGGCCGTTGAATTTGGCCCTGAGGTGGCGGAGCAGGTCGTCTTCGAGTTCGGATTGGGGTGCGAAGTCGGCGTGTCCCCCTTCAGACGCGAGCGGTTGGTAATCTTCGCCATCCCAGATTAAGACCGACTCGCCCAGTCCGGTCCCGGCGGCGATCACCGCGACGTGTCCCCGGTCGATCCGAGACACCCCCGAGTTGAGGATGTGCATCTGGTCGAGGTGGAGGTGTGGCATCGCATAGGCCGAGGCTTCAAGATCGTTGAGCAAGAACGTCGAGGGACATTCGAGGGTCTCGGCAAGGCTGCTCTGGTCGATCGTCCAGGGGAGATTGGTCGTGTGGACCCGACCGTCGAGGATGGCACCAGCCACTCCGAAGCAAGCGGCGTCCACTTGGCGCTTCCCTTGCTCGCCAACGAAGGCGGTCAAGATCTCATCGAACGTCGCATGGTCGCGGCTCGCGAACTTGGACTGACGGACCGGAAGGAGGTGACGCCCTTCCGGCTCGAAAAGTCCCAGAGCGGTTTTCGTGCCGCCGATGTCGCCCGCCAGGATCATGAGGTCATCTCGGGAAAGAGGAAGGGCAAATCGCAAAGTCTTCGAGAGAAACTCTTTGTGACTTGCGATCCCACGATCTGCGACGCGATTCCGGGATCGAGGTCATCGACCGTCTTCGAACGGATCGCCGACAAGGTGGCGGGCGAGCTGCTGGGCAACCTGCATTGACTGGCGAAACACCGGGTCGGGTTCGCGGTCGGACAGTTGGCGACCGATCAACTCGCCCATCCTTTGTGTGGGGAGCGAAACGGTCCTTGGGGCCTCGTCTTTGCCGACGTTCGTGACCGAGAGCCGGTTGTCTTCGATCGTGAAGTCGAGTTGCCCGCCTTGCCCCTCGAAGCCGCTGGAAACTTTGATCCTCTGGATCTGGGACGGTCCGGTCGGAATCCGGTCGATCCGGAGCGTGACCCAACCGTGAGGGGTCCGGAACTGGAAGGCGATCTCGATGTTGTCTCGAAGGCGGCTCGCCTGGTAATGCCAGCCGAGCCGAGAGGTCAGCCAACCGGCGATCTGCCAGGCCTGGGTGACCGCGTGGGGACCATGCTCGATCGTGATCTCGGAGATCGAGTCGAGAATTCCAGGGGCGGTTAGCGGGTCAAGCCCCTGGGTCAAAATCCTCCGCCACGTCTTCAAGCGTCGCCAGTTGATATCGGAAGCGATCCGCCACTGGCCGTGCTCGGCGCCTCGCTCGAAAGTCTCCAACCACGACGAAGTCGCACCCACGGCGCGGTTTGGCTCCGTCCATCCCTGGCTATCGTAGATCACTTGTTGAGCATGCCCGGCGAGTTCGTCGAGCAGGCGGCCCGCGAACGGAGGAGGGGTCGAGCAAGCCCACCAGAGGTTGGTCGGCAAGTCCCCGACCAACAGCCCCCGGACCGCGAACGGAAGCTGGTCGATCATCGAACCCCCGGCGCGGAGCGTAATCTGCTCCGAGACCAGTCGGGGGTCGTTGCGAACCTTGCGGACCAGGATCGACGCTCGGACGACGCCGGAGGTCGCCTCCGGCTCGGCGATCAGCAAGGTCACGCGCGCCGGGTGATAGCCGACGATCTCGGGGACATTGTCCTCGGCCATGCAAGCGTGGTCGGTCTCGCTGCAATAGATGATCAGGTTGGACATCCGGACCCGACGAACGGGAGCCTTGGCGTCGAGCTGCGCGATCTGAAGCCGGGCGTTGAGTTCGGTCTCGACCTTGTCGAGCGGAATCTCGGACGCGCCTTGCACCGGAGCACCGACTTCGATCGTGTCGATGACGTTCATTCAGAGCGCCCTCCAATGGCGGCCGTCGGCCTCGATCAATCTGTCGGCTTCCTCCGGACCCCATGTCCCCGCCTGATAGGTGGGAATTACGCGATCGTGTCCCTTTTCCCAGTGATTGAGGATCGGCATGACGTACTCCCAGGCGGCCTCCACGGCGTCTCGCCTCATGAACAAGGTTGGGTCGCCCGCCATGACGTCGAGGATCAGCCGCTCGTAGGCTTCGGGAGTCGTCCCCCCGAAGCTCGTCCCGTAGTTGAAGTCCATCTTGACGGGGTAGATCCGAAGCTTGGGTCCGGGAAGTTTGGAAGAGATCCGCAGCGACAACCCTTCATCGGGCTGGATCTTGAGCGACAGGACGGTCGGCTCCAACGGGACGTCGGGGTGATGGTTGAACAGAACGTTCGGCACTTCCTTGAACTGGACGGCGACCTCGGAGGATCGCTTCGGCATCCGCTTGCCGGTCCTGAGATAGAAGGGGACGCCCGCCCATCGCCAATTGTCGACGTAAACCTTCATCGCCACGAACGTTTCGGTGGTGATCGGGTCGGGAACGGCTCGATTTTGCTTGTGGAAGAAGTCGCCCACTTCTTGCTTGTATTCGGGGACCGGCCGCCCGTTGATCTCGCCCGAGGTGTATTCGGCGCGGACCACCGAGGCGTCGATATCCTCCGCGTCAAGAGGACGCAAGCAGCGGAGCACGACCGATTTGGCGTCGCGGACGACGTCGGGTTCCAGCGACCAGGGGGGTTCCATCGCGGTCATGCAAAGCACCTGGAGCAGGTGGTTTTGCACCATGTCGCGGAGGTTGCCGATCCCCTCGAAATAGCCGATCCGGCTTGCCTTCATCTTCCCCGACGAATCGTACTGCGAGAGCCCTTCTTCTTCGGCGACGGTGATCTGAACGTGATCGATGTAGTTACAATTCCAGAGCGGTTCGAAGATGCTGTTGGCGAACCGAAGGACGAGCAGATTCTGGACGGTTTCTTTGCCCAGGTAGTGGTCGATCCGGTAGGTTTGCGACTCGTCGAAGACCTTGGCGACCATCTCGTTGATGCCTCGGGCACTAGCGAGGTCGCGGCCGATCGGCTTTTCGCAGATGATCCGAGTATACGACTTCTTCTCCTCGGGAGGCATGACCATCCCCGAATTTTTGAGGTTGTTGACGCTGACCTCGATCAATTGCGGCGGGATCGACATGTAGAAGATCCGGCTCCCGGGGATGCCGAACTGGGCGTCAACCTCTTCGAGCTTTGTCTTCAGTCTCTCGTAGGCCCCCGGGTCGTCGAACTTTCCTTCGACGTAGAACAACCCTCGGGCGAAGTCGGACCAGTGGTTCTCGTCGAGCTTCTGGCGGGAAAAGTGCTCGATCCCGTCGCGGGCCCTCGCCCTGATCCACTCGTCGGGCTCGCCTTCCGATCCGACCCCGAACCCGACGACGGCGAAGTTTGACGGGAGGAGCCCGTCGACGTTGACGTTGTAGACGGCCGGGAGCAACTTCCGCCACGAGAGGTCCCCCGCCGCGCCGAAGATCACCAGGATGCACGACTGGGGGAGCAATGCCTTCGGAGTCCCGAGGGTCAAGGGGTTCTCGGAAGTCGGCGAGGGATTCGAGGGTTCACCGTCGATGGCCATGAAGAATAGATCCGGGGTGGGGTCGGTAAGGGGTGACCACTTTGGCAGGACAGCAAAAAGGGGGATTCAACCGCCGGTCGCTCGTTCGACGTGGCCACCGAACTTCTGCCTCATCGCCGACAGGACCTTCTCGGCGAAGGTGTGAGTTTGCCGCGACCGAAACCGGGTGTAAAGCGCCGAGGTGAGGACGTCGGCCGGGACGGCTTCTTCGATCGCCGCTTGCACCGTCCATCGCCCTTCGCCCGAGTCCTGGACGAAGCCCGAGTAGTTCGACAAGGTGGGGTTCTCGGCCAAGGCCATCGAGGTGAGGTCGAGCAACCAGGAGCCGACCACGCTCCCTCGCCTCCAGACCTCGGCGATGTCGGCGACGTCGAGGTCGTACCGCAAACCCTCGTCCAAATCCTTCGAGTTGGCGTTCCGGAAGATGTCGAAACCTTCGGCGTAGGCTTGCATCAAGCCGTATTCGATCCCGTTGTGGACCATCTTGACGAAGTGGCCCGCGCCCGAAGGTCCGCAGTAGAGGTAGCCTTCCTCGGCGTGGCCGTCGCGGTGGCCTCGGCCGGGAGTCGGGTCGATGCTCCCCTTGCCGGGGGCCAGGGCCCGGAAGATCGGGTCGAGTCGGTCAAAAGCCTCTTTGGGGCCGCCGATCATCATGCAATAACCGCGATCGAGGCCCCAAACTCCTCCGCTGGTCCCGACGTCGAGGTAGTGGATTCCCTGGCCCTGGAGCGGCTTCGACCGCCTCACGTCGTCCTTGTAATAGGAGTTGCCGCCGTCGATGATCGTGTCTCCAGGCTCCATCCGCCCGGCCAGTTCGTCGACGGTGGATTCGGTGGCCTCGCCCGAGGGGACCATGACCCAGACGGCTCGGGGCTTGGTCAACTTCGCCACGAACTCGTCGAGCGACCGAGCACCCACCGCCCCCTCGGCGGTGAGCTTCTTGACCGAGTCTTCGCTGTGGTCGAAAACGACGCAATCATGCCCCGACTTCATCAACCGACGGACCATGTTGCCGCCCATCCGACCCAGGCCAATCATTCCAAGTTGCACGAGTTTTCATCCTCCATCGGGAAAAGATCGGCCGCGCTCGCACGGCTCGGTCCGGACCTTGGGCATCTTTCGAGTCCAGCCCTCGACCTCCGAGATTAAACTGAACCGGCCCCCAAGTCAAAAACGGTCGATCGAACGGAGCCGATCGGATGGCTTTGCCAACCAGTTGATCCTTCGCCGACAACTTCGAGGGTTTGCCACGAATTCTCGGTTTCGAGACGGTGATTCTCGATCTTGAGAAAGCCCCGGAGACGCAACATCGGGACTCCATCCGCTAACCCCGCGAAATAAAAAAAACGGCGATCGATCGCATCAAATTAATTACGAACGATTGCCCGTCAATCTTCCCCTGAACTTCTCGAAGCGAGATTTCGGACGGAGCCTAGGCGGAATCGAGTCAAGGGTTTAAGGAATGAGTCCGCCGGCGAAGCCTGCGCCCTTGTGGGACCGGGGTCGATTTCGTTAGTCTCTCGACTTGTCGCGCGGGTCGGTCCAGGCGAAGCGCCTTTCCGCTTTCGACCGATCGCCGCAAACGTGGGGCATTGTTTTTGCGTTTTGTCGGGAAGTCGATCGATCGGAGAACTCCGATCGCCGCTTTCGCGACACCGCATGTCGCTGATTGGCTTCCGCCCGAATACACTATCCATAGACCCGATTTGCATCAAAAGGGTGGGGTTGTCCCCGCCCGCGATCGCGGCGAGTGAAGGATAAGGGACTCTCATGGCCCAGGTCTTTCGTCGGAGCATGAACACCGTCTCGCGAGTCGCGATCGTCGCGGCCGTGGTGGTGGGAGGATCGATCCCGGTCCTTGCTTACGTCGTCAATAAGTCGCCCAACGAAACCTTGGTTCGAGTGGTCAGGGAGCAACCGGTCCCGTTCAGCCACGAGCACCACTCGCGAGGTTTGGGGATCGACTGCCGCTATTGCCATACGTCGGTCGAGGTGTCGGCCAACGCCGGGATGCCCCCGACCTATACCTGCATGAGCTGCCACTCGCAGATTTGGAAGAACGCGCCGATGCTCGAACCGGTTCGGGCGAGCCTGAGAGAAGACAAGGGAATTCCTTGGACCAAGGTTCACCAACTCCCCGACTTCGTCTATTTCAACCACGGAATTCACGTCCAGAAGGGCGTCGGATGCACCGAGTGCCACGGCCGGATCGACCACATGCCGCTGGCCTGGAAGGAAAAGCCACTCACGATGGAGTGGTGCCTGAATTGCCATCGCAACCCGGAAGAGAATGTCCGGCCTAAAGAATACGTCTTCGCGATGGATTACATGGCGAGCGACAAAATTCTCGCCGAGCACGGCGTCAAAGACAAAGCGGAACTCGGTAAGAAACTGGTCAAAGACTACGGAATTGAGGTCGGGCGGCTCGATAACTGCTCGATTTGCCACAGATGAGATCGCAAACCGAAGACTCTGGGGTTGACCTGACCGAAATCCGTGACCGCCTGGCCACGTCGAGCGGTCCGGAGTTCTGGCGGAGCCTGGAGGAAGCGGCGGGGACCGAAGCGTTCCAGTCGTATCTCCACCGCGAGTTCCCCGATAGCGCGGCGGAACTCTCCAACCCCGAGACCCGCCGCTCGTTCTTGAAAGTCATGGGCGCCTCGCTGGCCCTGGCGGGGGTTTCGGGTTGCGCGATCCGGACCCCCGAAAAGATCGTCCCTTGGGTCAAGTCCCCCGAGAACGTGGTGCCCGGCCGCCCCCAGTTTTTCGCCTCGGCGATGACGATGAACGGCCTTGGCACCGGGATCTTGGTGGAAAGCCACCAGGGGCGACCGACGAAGATCGAAGGCAACCCCGAGCATCCCGCAAGCCTCGGGGCGACCGACATCTTCATGCAGTCGGCGACCCTGTCGCTCTACGACCCCGACCGCTCGCAGGTGGTGCTTCACGAAGGGGAAGTCGGGACCTGGGACGACTTCCTCCAGGCGCTCACCGCCGAGATGAACCGGCTCCGCCCCAAGAAGGGGGCCGGGTTGCGGATCTTGTCCGAGGCGATCGGCTCGCCGAGCCTCGGCGGCCAGATCCTCGAGTTCCTCGCCGCATTCCCCGAAGCGAAGTGGCATCGCTACGAGCCGACCAGCCACGATGCCGCCAGGGCCGGGGCGAAGCTGGCTTTCGGGCAGGATGTCGACCCGGTCTACCACTTCGACCGGGCCAATGTCGTTGTTTCTCTCGACCATGACTTCCTCGCCTGCGGTTCGCCGGGCCGCGTCTGCGACGAACGCCACTTCGCCGCTCGACGCGAGCCGAAGCAGGGCCTCATGAATCGGCTCTACGTCGCCGAGGCCGTTTATACCAACACCGGCGCCAGCGCCGACCATCGGTTGTCGATCCAGTCGAGCAAGATCACCGACCTGACGCTGGCGATCGCCAAGAACCTCGGGATTGAAGGGGCCAAACCCGCCGTCCCCCTGGCCGAGAAGTCCGCCAAGTGGGCCGCCGCCGTGGCCAAGGATCTCAAGGCCAACGAAGGCAAGGGGATGGTCGTCGTCGGCGACGGACAACCGGCCTACGTCCACGCGTTGGGCCACCTGATCAACCAGAAACTGAACAATTACGGTGACAACGGCACGGTCACGTTCATCGACCCGATCGAGGTCGACCCGGTCGACCACATCGCGTCCTTGACCGGACTCGTCGACGACATCGAGGCCGGCAAGGTCGACACGCTGGTCATCCTCGGCGGCAACCCTTCCTACACCGCCCCGGCGGACCTCGGGGCGCGGCTCGACCCGAAGAAGCCCGACCGGTTCGAGAGCAACTTCGCCCGGACCTTGAGCAAGGTGCCGTTCTCGATTCGCCTGGGGGCGCACGACGACGAGACGTCCAACGGCGTGTCCTGGCACATCCCCGAGGCGCACTTCCTGGAGTCTTGGGGCGATGCCCGGGCGTTCGACGGCACGGCTTCGATCGTCCAGCCGCTCATCAAGCCGCTTTACAATGGCCGGACCGCCCACGAACTGATCGCCGCGATGATGGGGCAATACGACCGCCAACCGCTCACCGTCGTCCGGGAGTATTGGCGGGCGCAGCAGCCCGAGGGCGACTTCGAGTTGTTCTGGCGCAAAGCCTTGCACTCGGGCCTCATCGAAGGGACCGCCGCCAAGCCGAAGTCCGTCACCGCCAAGGATCTGGCCGCGATCGGCCCCCGGCCCCAGGTCGACTCGGGCGAATACGAAGTCTTGTTCCGGCCCGACCCGACCATCTGGGACGGTCGATACGCCAACAATGGCTGGCTCCAGGAACTTCCCAAGCCGATCACCAAATTGGTCTGGGACAACGCGGCGCTCGTCGGCTTCACCACCGCCGAGAAGCTGGGCCTCAAAAAAGACCAGATCGTCGAGCTGACCTATAAGGGCAGGATCGTCAAGGCGCCGGTGTTCATCGTCCCCGGCCAGGCCGAGGGGACGGTGGTGCTCCACTTGGGCTATGGTCGCTGGCGGGCCGGCCAGATCGGGGCCGATCATGGCTTCAACGCCTATGCGGTGCGGACTGCCGACGCCCCCTGGGGTGGGTCTGGCCTCCAGATCGCCGCGACCAAGGGGACCTATTCTCTCGTCTCGACCCAGATGGAGCGAAACATCGAAGGGCGGGACCTGATCCGGGTCGCCACGCTGGCCGACTTCGTCGCCAAGCCGGATGTCTTCCACGAAGGGTCGCACCACGAGGAAAATTCCCTGACCCCGCTCTGGGAATACGACAGCTACGCCTGGGGGATGGCGATCGACCTCAACTCTTGCACCGGCTGCAACGCCTGCGTGATCAGTTGCGTCGCCGAGAATAACAGCCCTGTCATTGGCAAGGCCCAGATGGCGACCGGGCGGAACATGCAGTGGATCGAGATGGACACCTACTTCAACGCCCCCGGCGGCGAAGTGGACGAGACCGACACCTACTTCCAGCCTCGGCTCTGCATGCACTGCGAAAACGCCCCGTGCGAGTTGGTTTGCCCGGTCGCGGCGACGGTCCACG
>JAABUX010000472.1_pt1 | contig 68793 bp, 65 predicted proteins | sample 5561851 | NCBI WGS metagenome assembly JAABUX01 (sample SAMN10711883, study PRJNA513361) | rock metagenome | isolation source: Antarctica rocks | place: Antarctica: Victoria Land, Richard Nunatak red sandstone | collected 2016-01-03
GTGGCCTGCCCCTTGCTGGCCAGCGTCTTGGTGATCGCCGCGGTCAAGGTCGTCTTGCCGTGGTCCACGTGTCCGATCGTGCCCACGTTCACGTGCGGCTTGTTGCGCTCAAACGTCTTCTTCGCCACTTGTCTCTCACTCCGTTGTCATGCTGTTTTGGATAGGCGCTGTTCGCGCCCGACGGCCGTCGTCTTGTCTGCCGCCCTAAAGACTCGCGGCCTACTGACTCCGCATAGGAAAGTCCGTAGGCTGGTTGAGGTAACGCGGGCGGCCGCGACGATGAGCTCCAGGTGGGAATCGGACCCACGGCCTCACCCTTACCAAGGGTGTGCTCTGCCACTGAGCTACTGGAGCCTGACGCATCTGCCCGCCGCTCTCGCGGCGCGCATGGTGGACAGAGAGAGATTCGAACTCCCGAAGGTAAAACCAGCTGATTTACAGTCAGCCCCCGTTGGCCGCTTGGGTATCTGTCCATGTAAAACGACGCCCTCTCTCATTAAGGAGAGAACAGCGCGACGCGCCTTCCCCAGCTTTGAGTCGTCGTGTCGCGCTTTGGAGTCTTCGCGCCGGAGCCGACGATGGGACTCGAACCCGCAACCTGCGGTTTACAAAACCGCTGCTCTGCCAATTGAGCTACGTCGGCACACCGAATAAAGCCTGCCGGCCAGCAGACCTACCCCATTGACTATACGAATTCTCTCGCTATCATGTCAAGCCTACGCGGGGAGCCCATTTTAGTGCTTGAAGTGGCGGATGCCGGTAAACACCATGGCCACGCCGTGCGCGTCGGCGGCCTTGATCGACTCGTCGTCGCGGATCGATCCACCCGGCTGGATGATCGCGGTGACGCCGGCCTCGATAGCGCGCTCCACGCCGTCGGCAAAGGGGAAGTAGGCGTCCGAGGCCAGCACGGCGTCAGCGGAGCGGTCGCCCGCGTGGCGCACGGCCAGATCGACGGAATCGACGCGTTTCATCTGCCCCGCGCCGACGCCGACGATAGTCAACTGCTTGACCAAGACGATGCCGTTGCTCTTGATGTGCTTGACCGTTTTCCAGGCGAACTTCAGGTCGGTGATCTCGGCGAAGGTCGGCTGGCGCTTGCTCATGACTTTGAGGTCGAGGTCTTCGTCTTGCAGCGTGTTGGTGCTCTGCACCACGAAACCGCCCGTGATGCGCTTGAAGTCGAGCCGGTTGTCGGGCAACCACTTGAACTCACCCTTGCGGGGGCCGGAGCGTTCGCCGATGGCGATAAGGCGCAGATTCTTCTTGCGGCCCAGGATGTCGAGCGCCTCGGGCGAGAAGTCGGGCGCGATCACGGCCTCGTAGAAGACCGCGCTCATGGCCTCGGCGGTGGTGCCGTCCACGATGCCGTTGACGGCCACGATGCCGCCGTAGGCGGCCACGGGGTCGCCGCTGTGCGCGGCCTCATAGGCCTCGGCCAGAGTGGCCCTGGAGGCCAAGCCACAGGGATTGGTGTGCTTGACCACTACGCAGGTGGGGCCGCGGAAGTCGCGCACGGTCGTCCAGGCGGCGTCGAGGTCGAGCAGGTTGTTGAACGACAACTCTTTGCCGTGCAACTGGCGGGCCGTGGCCAGGGTGCGCAGGCCGATCTCGTCCGTCGTGGGCACCGTGGTGTAGAAGGCTCCGCGCTGATGCGGGTTCTCGCCGTAGCGCAGGTCTTGCACCTTGCGCATCGGCACCACGAGCGTCTCGGGGAAGGAGACCTGGGCGCGCGGCTGGAGGTACGAGGCGATGTAGCTGTCGTAGCTGGCGGTATAGGCGAAAGCCTTGGCGGCCAGCCCCTGCGCGAACTCGTCCTCGTCCTCGGTCGGATCGGAGGCGCGGCGGCGCACCTCTTCAAGAAGACTATCGTAGTCGCGCGGGTCGATCACGACGAGCACGTCGCGCGCGTTCTTGGCCGCGGCGCGGATCAGAGCGACGCCGCCGATGTCGATCTGCTCGACTGCCTCTTCGAGTGAGACGGGGCCGAGGGAGACCGTTTGGACGAAGGGGTAGAGATTGACCACGACGGCGTCGATCGGTGTAATGCCGTGCGTCTGCAACTCTTGCATGTGCGCCTGATTGGAGCGGTCGGCCAGGATGCCCGCGTGGATCGCGGGATGCAGCGTTTTGACGCGTCCGCTCAGGATCTCCCCGAAGCCCGTCACGTCCGAGACCTGCAGCACCTCGACGCCCATAGCACGTAGGGCGTCGTACGTCCCGCCGGTCGAGACGATCTCCGCCCCGAGATCGCTGAGGCCCCGCGCCAGTTGCTCCAGGTTGCGTTTGTCGTAAACGCTGATCAGTACGCGCACTACTTAATTCCTTCCACGTCGTTGTCGTCGTCCTGCCCGCCCCTATCGCCGTACATTACATAAAATAGGTTATACGGCGAAAGGCCAATAGTATTAAGACTACCGCAGCACGGCCCGTAAGTGAAAGGCGCGCCCTAGCAGAGCGCAACGCGCTACGCTGCTCTTAAAAGAGGCCATGTTATAATGTCTCCTAGGTTGAAGTCGCGGCGCGGGATGAGCGCGGACGCGGAAAGATCACGATTGGGCGGCACAGGGGACACGCTGACAATGGGGAAGGACGACTCGGGGCGCTGCCCCAACTGTGCGCGTAAAGTGCATTTCTGGCACAACTTCAGCGGGTATTGCTCGAAGGAGTGCCGTACCGACTCGATTACAAGCTGTCCTAACTGCGGCAAGGTGGGCTTATATAAGCACGCGCGCCTGGGCTGTTGCAGCGAGGAGTGCCGCCACTGGTACGTCGCCGGGCTGCTGGGCTACGACCGCGACGCTCTCTTGACCCCGTCGTGGGACCGTATCGTCTACCACGTGCGCCTTCCGTCCAACTCCGCCGAGATCTCGTCGCTCCAACTCGACGAACTGGAGTACGACCGCGCCGTGGACACCGTGCTGGTCATCGCCGCCCCTGCCTGGATGACGCGCTCCAAGGTGCTGGCCGAGTTGCCCTACGACCGCTTCGACAACGCCGCGTGGCAGCATCTCTGGGCCGACGGCACGCTGACGGAAGACGAGTTGTTCTACTTCCACCGTATGTGCTACGAAGACGACCTTCTCTGCCAGAAAATGGGTGAGCATGTCTTCGCCAAACTGCGCGCCCCCGGCGCCGCCTACAGCCCCCCAGGAACGATCAGCGGCTACGTGCCCGCGACGGCGCTTGCTCCCATGCTCTCGGCGGGTTATCTTCCGGCTGAGGGGCAGAGCAGCGCTGCTATTATGATGGGCGGCCAGCTCACCTTAGGCAGCGGAGGGCGCGACCGCTCCTTCTCTACAACGCCCTCACCTGATTTCGTCGAGAGCGTGCGCGGCGTCTTCGAGGGGCGCGGCTACACGGTCAAAAGTGGTGCGGCGGAGCATACGTTGCTCTTGAGCAGGCAGGGACGTCTCGCCCTCGCCGCTTACTACTATCAGGGCGGCGTCGTCGACCTCGAGTCCGTGCAGCGCGCTTTCGCCGCTGCCTCAGCCGCCGAGGCCACGCAGACCTTCGTGGTGACGAGCGGGCGCTTCTCTTTGCAGGCCGAAGATTTCGCTTTGTCGCACCCCGTGCAGTTGATCGACGCTGAGTCTCTGGCCGACCTCGTCACGCAGCAGCGCGCGACGCCGACCGTCTCCACGGCCGATCGTGAGGCGACGACGCATTCCTACGACCTCGATACGACGCACGCGGCTCGGACGCGTACGTCCGATGAGCCGGTGTTCGTCGCGCCAGCGGACCGTATCGAGCTTGTCGAGGCGGCGGTGATGGATACTCCTTCGCATGAGGGTGCGGCCCGCGCCCAGAACGGCGCGCACACGCTCAACGGTGCGGGGCGCCGCGCGGCGGTCGACGCCGAGATTCTGGACGGCGGCGTCTAAGCTGGCCTGACGGGACGGCGAGCTGCAGCCGCCAGCGGTAGCTGGCGGGATGCCGCTGAATGCGATAGAGACTGTCCCGACGCGCTGGGGCATCGTCGGCATTTCGCATAGAAAAAAGAGGAAGTAGGCGCGCTATGCTGGACGGTCTAACGTCGTCGCGAAGCGCGGGCCTACTCGTTCATCCCACGTCGCTGCCTGGACCGTTTGGCAGCGGCGACCTAGGTCCCGCTGCTTTCCGTTTCGTCGACTTTCTCGCGGCGGCTGGCCAGACGTCGTGGCAGGTCCTGCCGATTAGTCCGACGGGCTATGGCGACTCTCCCTACCAAGCGTTTTCCGCGTTTGCCGGCAATCCGCTGCTCGTCTCACCCGAAGTGCTTGGGGCCGACGGGCTTTTGCCGCCCTCGGTTTTGGACGCGCATAGGGTCGCCGCGACGACGCGCGTCGATTACGCCTCCGTGATCATGCGCCGCTGGACGCTGCTGGAGCAGGCTTTCGACATCTTCGAGGCGGACGCGGACATGGTCGCACGAGCGACACAGGAGCGCTTTAACCAGGACAATGCATCGTGGCTCGCTCCGTTCGCTTTGTTCATGGCTCTGAAAGGCGCGCACGAGGGGCAGCCCTGGACGACGTGGGAGCCCGCGCTGGTCCGGCGCGAGCGCGGCGCCCTCGACCAGTGGGCCGATCGATTAGAGCGTTCGGTGCGCCTGCACTCTTTCGTGCAGCGCCTCTTTTTTGCGCAGTGGACGCGTCTGAAAACCTATGCCAACGAGCGCGGCATCCGCATCGTCGGCGACGTTCCCATCTTCGTGGCGCACGACTCCGCCGATTGCTGGGCGCATCCCGAGTTGTTTCAGCTTGACCAGAACGGCGACCCCCTTTTTGTCGCCGGCGTGCCGCCCGACTATTTCAGCGCCACGGGCCAATTGTGGGGTAATCCCCTTTATCGTTGGGAGCGCCACGCCGCCGACGGCTACGCCTGGTGGATCGCGCGGATGCGTCAAGCCTTACGCGCGACCGACTTGTTGCGCCTCGATCACTTTCGTGGTTTTGCCGCGTGCTGGTCGATCCCCGCCGGGGCGACAACCGCCGAGACGGGGCAGTGGGTCGCCGGACCGGGCGTCGCGTTGTTCACCGCCCTGCGCGACGCTCTGGGGTCGTTGCCCCTGATCGCCGAGGACTTAGGCGTTATTACGCCCGATGTCGAGGCGCTGCGCGACGATGTCGGGCTGCCAGGGATGAAGGTCATGCAGTTCGCTTTCGATAGCGATGCGAACGCCGTCGACCTTCCGCACAACTACGTGAAGCGCTGCGTCGTCTACACCGGTACGCACGACAACGACACGACGGCGGGTTGGTTCATGGCCGCACCGGACCACGCGCGCCGCTATGCCACGCGCTATCTCGCTCTAGACGACGACGCGACGCCAGGGCAGGCGACCGCGGCGCTGTTACGCGCCACGCAGGCCTCGGTCGCGGACGTCGCGATCGTGCCTCTGCAAGACGTGCTGGGCCTGGACACGCGAGCGCGCATGAATTACCCCGGTCGCGAGGAAGGGAACTGGAGCTGGCGCGTCAGCGCGGATCAACTAACCGATGCTCTAGCCACGCGCCTCTACGATCTGGCCTCGCTCTACGGCCGGCGGTAGGCCGCTCGAGGCGCCCTCTTTGACGCTGACGCCGCGCCTATCTACGTATTATGGATCGGAACTAACGCGGCCTAAGGAGCCGCTCCTAAATAACGCGCTCATTGTCGGGGATGATCTGGGACACTTCTGTGAGGGAGAAGCACGACGAGTCGGCCGCGTTTGATCTCATGCGTCCTGTCCTCAATGAACGGCAGTGGCGTATCTATCTCGCGGCAGAGGCGAAAAAGATCGGGCGGGGCGGTATCAGTCAGGTAGCGCGTGAGGCAGGGGTCACGCGGGGAACGATGCGCAAGGGGATCGTCGAGAGCGAGAGCGGGCAGGCGTCCGTCGAGGGACAGCGTGTGCGGCGCACGGGCGGGGGCAGAAAAAGGCAGAGCACGCAGGACCCGACGCGGGTCGCGGATCTCGACGCGCTCGTGGACCCCAAGGGTGATCCCCTGAGCCTGCTCAAGTGGACCACCAAGAGCATCAGCCACCTCCACGCGGCGCTCCAAGAGAAGGGGCACATGGTCGCCCAGACAACGGTGCGCCGCCTGCTCAAGGCGCAGCACTAGACGCTCCAAGCGACGCGCAAAGAGCACGAAGGAGTGAGTTCCCCCGAGCGCGATGGCCAATTCATGCACATCAAGAAGGAATGCGCGCGTTTCGAGGAGGACGGCCCACCGATCATTTCGGTCGATTGCAAGAAGAAGGAGGTACTCGGGAACTTCAAGAACAACGGGCGGGAGTGGCAGCCCACGGGACAGCCCCTCACGGTCAACGTCTACGACTTTCTGAGTCTAGGGGATGGGAAAGCGATCCCCTACGGGGTCTACGAGGTGCTGCGGAACACGGGCTTCGTCAACGTGGGGCAGGATCACGACACGGCGGCCTTCGCGGTCGAGAGTATCCGTCGTCGTCGATACCAACCTGTATCCGACAAAGACGGTCGTCTCCGACGCAGAACTCCAGGCTCTCCCTCTCGTGCGCGAGGCGGTCCATGGCGAGTGGAACTATGCTCTCCATCCTCAATGAACGGGCATCTTATTTAGGAAAGGCTCCTTAGTAATGCTGATCCACGTAGACATGTCGCTGCTCCGTCAACGGTACTGCCCTGCGGTGTCGGCGATCTTGTCGATCGTCTAGATGAGGAGTGCACTCGTCCTGTCTCTGTCCTTGGTGTGGCTCGATCAAGACGACGGTGGCGTCCGTCAGCGGATTGCGTGGACCTCTCCTCTCCCGGCCCCCTCTGTCGCATCACCAGTCCCGTATCCGTGCGTTCGACCGGGGACACGTTCCTGGCGCGGTGGAGGTCGACCATGGGGCCCGTGCCTGCCGAGGCGCCGCTCCCGTCGGTTGTCATTTTATGCACGTGTGTGACATGATTTGTAGCAGCTATCGTGCGCCCATGTGGCCCTGTCCATAGAAGGGGCGTCGTGTGTAGCGGCCCGCGATGCGGCCCCCCAGACGCACACGATAGCGGTCGTCCGCACCACGGACCGGGACGTAGCCAGAGAGGACAGAGACGCTGAGACGGAGCGTGGTGACGCCCGGACAGGAGACGGGGACTGGCACCGCTCCCTAACACGACAGAGAGGACGCAATACGTGGTCGTTCGCTACCTGGAGATCGTTAGCACCGCTGCCGACACCCGCACGGCGCTCTACTAGCGCCTGCATGGTCTGTCCTTCGGTCCGCCAGACCCCGATCTCGGGCAGGCGCGTGTGGCGACGGGAGCCGACGGGACGCTGGTGTGCATCCGCCCGCCGCTGGCCGCGCATGAGCAGCCGCTCATGCGGACCTATGTCGCGGTCGACGACATCCACCACGCGGTGCATGAGGCCGCGGACCAGGGCGCGACCATTGCCTATCCCCCGACCCGTCAGGGACAGCGGGGGATCTTTGCCATCGTGATCCAGGGCGGCGTGGAACACGGACTCTGGCAACGCTAACGCATCACGCGTACGCCGGGAAGAGGGGCATGCTGCGGCCTGCGCCCCGGTCAACGCGCCCGTCACGCGTGGTCACGGTCGGCTCTGAGCTGGACGTCCAGGCCGTCGAGGACAGCGCGGAGACCGAAGGCGAAGCTGTTCTCGGGTGCAGCCCCGTACTGAGCGGCCGCCGTGTTGAGGCGACGGTGCAACCGTGGAAACTGGACTGTGCTCTCGCTGGCTTTCGCCATGCGTACGCGCAGGAGCTCGTCCCCATTGTCGCCCGCGCGGCTGAGCGTCCGGGTGAGCGTTATCGCCGCTGCGGGACCGAGGGCATTGCCAAGCACAAACGTGAGGACGGTGGCCGCTGCCTGGTCGGCACGCGCACCTGTAAATCCGGCCGCCTCGTAAACCGCGATGCTGTGGTCGTCATAGCGCGCCTTACCCGGACCGTACACCACGAACGAGCCAAAGGCCTGGATCAGCCAGGGATGGCGGGTCAGCATCGCGTAGAGTTCGCTGGCCAGAGCCGTCGCGGCCGTCCGCCAATCGCTGGCCGTGAGATCGGGGAGCGGGATCTCGTTCCACACCTGGTCGCCGGCGAGCGCGACGAGGTCATCCTTGCTGTCGACGTGCCAGTAGACGGCGGTCGCCGCCGCGCCCAAGCGCGTACCCAGGACACGCATGTTCAGGCCGGTCAGCCCCTCAGCATCCAGCAGGGCAATGGCCGCCGTAATGATTTGGGTGCGGGTCAACGTGTTCGAGCTCATACCCCCACTATAGAGCACCGCCGCCGCATCTGCACACCGTCGAGGCAATCACTTGCACAACGTTCAAGTAGCGTGTACCCTTCTACTTGAACGTTGTGCAAGTCGTGGTGGACGCTGCGTCTCGTCCCCTACTGTCCCCCACCCACTGCTGAGAAGGAGAACGCAATGGCCGACGACCCGCTGTCCGCTGTCACGACCCACCTGTGCACACAGGCGGCCGCCTACCGCGCGGCGCGGACGATCCCCGGCTACCTTGCCGGTGTCTACCACGGCGGCAACCAGACTATCGTGGCCGACGGGGTGGCGAATATGGTCACGGGGGCGCCGATGCGTGAGGACACGGGGTTCCTTTTCGGATCCATCACAAAACTCCTGACCACGACTCTGGTGCTCCAACAGGTCGAGCGCGGGGCCGTTGATCTCGATGCGCGCGTCACACGCTATGTGCCGGAGTTTGCCCTGACCACGCCTGGAGCGGCGGACAAAATACGGGTCCGCCATCTCCTGACGCATACCAACGGGATCGATGCGGACTTGTTTTTCCCTGATGCGCGGGGGCGCAGCGCGTTGCAGGTCTACATCGACGGGCTCGCGCAGTCGTGTGGGGCTCTCTTCGAACCAGGCGACTACATGAGCTACTCGAATGGCGGGATGATCGTCGCGGGGCGCCTCCTCGAAGTCGTGACGGGCACGCCGTACCATGAACTCCTCCAGCGTGAGGTGTTCGCAACGGTGGGCATGCACGACGCGTGTACCTCTGCGGAGGACGCCATCCTGCGGAGCACCGCCGTGGGCCACTTCCCCGCGCCCACGCCGACAGGCGCCCGGCGTACTGACATGTTCATGCTGCCGGACTCCTGGGCTCCCGCGGGAGGGACGGCGATCGGCGCCATCGGTGATCTCCTTGCATTTGGACGGACGCATCTGACGCACGGCGTCTCGCCCGAGGGAATACGCGTCCTCTCGTCTGAGTCAATCGCACGCATGCAGGCTGTGGCGCATGACATGGGAACCCCGAATGTTCCACCGATCGGGTTGGGATGGGTGCTCATACCCTTTGGCCACACGACCGTCCTCTCCCATTCCGGAGCATCACCCGGCGGCGTGGCCGTTCTGGTCGTCGTGCCTGCACACGATCTGGTCTTTGCCGCCTTTGGCAACGATCCACGCGCGATGGGGCTCCATGACCAGATGCTGCAGTGGCTCCTGCGTGAACACGTGCACGTCGAGGCGCCAGATCTCGTGGCGGACGCGACACCGATCAGCGACCTGACGCCCTACGCGGGCATGTACCGCTCGAATCAACTGCGCGTCGACGTCCGCGTCGTGGACGGCCAGCTCGAGGAGAACGTGACCTACGAACCGCTCGACGACGTGCAGGAGCGCATTTTTACGCGGTTTTCCGGTGGTGGATTCCCCTTCCCGCCGCAGCGCTTTGTCCCCATTGGCTCGGACCTCTTCGCGCCGGCCGGGATGCCGCTCCAGGCATTCAACGGTTATGGACGCCAACGTCTCGTCTCCTACCACGGCGTCAGCGATGGGCGGACGCAGTATCGTTGTGCCGGTGGGCGCATGACGCGCAGGGAGTAGGCCGGCTGAGACAACGCGCCCCGTTGTGATTCGTCAACGGGAGGAGGTGCAGTGGTGGTAGGATCTACCTGTTTAGAGCGCGGCCGGCCAGCCGATGGGTAGGGGACGGTGGTGCGGCGGGGGCGCAGAGAAAGGGACAATAGCAGATTACGGCCAGCGGCGTGCGTGAGAACGATGGGCAGACGTCCGGCGTTCTCCCTGATTCGGTTGCATGCGACCGACCGGTTGGCGACGCCCGTGCAGGCAGAGAACAGCGAGACGACCGAGGAGGACGACGGATGAGCGAGACGACGCAAAGCGAGAGAGACCAGAACACCGGCGCGGCTGGCGCCCCTGATGCACCGCTCGCCTTTCCGCCGGGTCTCGCCGCGCCGGCCAGACGGGCGCTCGCCTCGCCCGGGTATACCGATCTCAGACAGTTCGCCGGTGTGCCCGTCAAGGAGCTCGAACGGCTCCACGGGATGGGACCGGCAGCGCTGCCGCGGCTCACGCAGGCGCTCGACCACGCGGGCCTGTCTCTCGGGTAGCGCGCGGGCCGCGATCGGTGGCCCCGCACCTAAGGGCTAAGGGCGGGTACGGCGTGAAGCGCTCATGACACGCGGCTGAACCGCCCCACTGTATGTGCCTGCCGAACTTGAGGACCGGGTGAGAGAAGGGGGATAGCGATGGCATGCACCGCGCGCGGCGTGGACGTACCGGATGAGCAGGCCTGCCGCGCGCGCTTCGAGGCGCTGCTCGCCTCCGACTTTGGTGGAGTCGCCGAGGCATTCGATGTCCACGGACTGACCGTCTATTCGAGGGTTGATTGGAGGCGCTCGTAGTCACGGGCAAGACGGTGGAAGCGAGCGGTCCAGGCGAATCCACGCTCGACGACCCAGCGGCGCGGGAGCAGGATGAAGCCCCGCTTGGCTTCGGTGTGTTTGACGACCTCGAGCTGTATCCCATGGGCGGCTGCGTCCGCGGTGGGACCCTCCCCCGTGTAGCCCTGATCGACGTAAGCCAGCGTCACGGTCTCTCCGGTCGCTTGTTGGACCGCCTCCGCGAGGCGCCCAACCTGTGAACGCTCTTGCGCATCGGCGGGCGTCACATGGAGCGCGAGCAGATGCCCAAGCGTGTCGACCGCGATGTGCACCTTCGATCCCTTCTTGCGTTTCGCCCCGTCATAGCCTGCCCGCGCCCCGCTCTCAGGCGTCGATTGAAGGGTGCGCGCATCGAGGACGGCGGCTGTTGGCTGGGCCGTGCGTCCCGCCGCCAGCCGCAGCAAGACGCGGACGTCGTGGATGAGCGCCTCAAAGACTCCCGCCTCCATCCACCGCCGGGTTTGTTGGTAGACCGCTGGCCACGGCGGCAAATCGTGTGGCATCATCCGCCACTGCAACCCCGTGCGGACAATAAACCGCAGCCCGTTGAACACCTCCCGCAGGCTGTGGACCCGCTGCGGCGCCTCTTCCTCCATGAGCGTGAGATACGGGACCACAAAGGTCCATTCCTCCTCGCTCACGCCACTCGTGTATGTTTTTCTGTCCATAGCCGGAGCCTATCAAGCTCTGGCCATAGTGCATAACAGGCTCTAGAGCTGGGCGCGCTGTCAAGGGTCGACAGATGCGCTGCAGCGTGGTCCCTGGGACGCGGCTCGTGTGTCGTTGACGGGTTGCCGTATGCTGACGGCTGTACGAACCTATCGGACGTAGATTCCCAGCCAGTGGCTGAACCCCGGCCACCGGGAAGTTGCACGCAGAAGGGGACAGCCGTGATCCTCCCGAAAGACCGCGACCCGCGCTTCATCACCCTCCGCCGCGGGGGGACGCTCACAGACGCCGACCATCAGCTCCTCGCCCTGTGGGCCGCAACGTGTGCGGACCACGTCCTGCACCTGTTCGCGTCGGCGCACCCGTCAGACCCGCGGCCGCGCCAGGCGATTGAGCAGATTCGGGCCTGGGCGCGCGGCGAGATCACGATGTCTCAGTCCCGCGCGGCGGGTGGCCATGCTATGGCCGCGGCACGAGAGGTGAGCGGAGCCGCGCGGCACGCCGCCTATGCGGCCGGCCAGGCGGCAGTGGTGGCGCACGTCGCCGCACATGAGCTCGGAGCGGCAGCCTACGCGATCAAGGCGGCACGTGCAGCCGCTCCTGACGGCGAGGGGGAGCGCGCCTGGCGGCGTGAGTGCCGCTGGCAGCGCGACCAGCTCCCTGACGCGATCCGCGCGCTGGTCCTGGACGATCAACGGGTGCGCAACGACATCTGCTGGTCGGTGTTCGACGGCTGAGCGGCCTCTCCTGCAGGGCGGCACTACCCACCAATGGCGCCGGTGGCTGGCGCCGGGTACCGCGCGTCGGCGCCGCGAAAGATACCGAAGACATGCAATGACCAGGACAGCGGGACACGAACGCCTAGCGCACCACCGGGACGTACGCCATACTGTTCCGTAGGGGGTCTTCGCCATGACAGACACATCTGCCGCGCAGCAGATAGACGACATCATCAAGAAATCGGACGATTGGCGGGGCGTGACGTTGGCAGCGTTGCGAGCCCTCATCATGGAGGCCGACCCTGCCGTGGTCGAAGACGTGAAGTGGAAAAAGCCCTCGCGACCGGAGGGGGTCCCGATGTGGTCGCATGGGGGAACCATCTGCGTCGCTGATACCCTCAAGAAGGCCGTGCGATTGACATTCCCCTAAGGTGCGCAGCTCACGGATCCACAGAAGCTCTTCAACACACGTCTGGAGAGCAAAACAGTACGGGCTATCGACGTCTGTGACGGTGACGCGGTTGATGAGGCTGCGCTACGGGCACTGATTCTCGAGGCCGTGGAGCTGAACATGGCGACAGGGCGCTAGCGGCCGGGGTGGCCTGGTTGACCTCCTCGTCTGCCAGCACGACCGGCCAGAGGTCGTCGCTCCTGTGCTGGCGGTGTCTTTTGCCGTGTGACAACCGTCGCCACTACCGCCGCGCGGCCCGAAGCACGCGGCGCACGACTCATGACCAGCAGCTCTGAAGGAGGCTCATCCATGTGCCGGAGTATCAAGACCCTCGCGAATTTCGAGCCACCGGCGAGCGACGCGGAAATTCGCGCCGCTGCCCTCCAGTTCGTGCGCAAGCTCAGCGGCACGAGCCGTCCCTCGTCCACGAACGAGGGGGCCTTCGAGCAGGCAGTCGATGAGGTGAGCGCAGCGGCACGGCGCCTGCTCCTCGCGCTTACAACCAGTGCGCCGCCGCGCAACCGTGACGAGGAAGAGCGCAAAGCGCGGGAACGCGCACGCCGCCGCTTCGCGTAGGCGACGTTATGTAGATGACTTTTTAGACCTTTTATCGAGGACCCACTGCACCGACGGGCTTATCGGCTTGTCCGTGCGGTGAATACAGCCTATCCAACAACACGGGCGGCGTATACCTTCTTTGAGTTCCGTGCACACCCGTTCAACGTGCTGCCGTCTGGTTTCCGGCTTTTTCACGGAGATTGCCCAGCAGATCCATTCATTGCGCGCCAGAGGCGTCAAAGCCTCCCATGCCCCAAGCGCCTCCGCGTCAGACACGAGGGTTTGCCGTAAGTCCTCTGGCACGTCGTGGACAACACCACCCGCGATGGCATGGTTGGGCATCGTCATAAGTCTATCCTCCTACAAAGTAGTCCTCTCTCGAACGAGATGGTCGCCCTATGTCCGTGCGCCTTATCCATATCTGCCGGAGCGGCGGGCATGGCGTACGGGGACAACGCGGCGCCCGCCGCGTCGACCGCATAGAAGTCGGTCACTGCACGCAGAATTCATTACCTTCGGGGTCGACCATAGTGACCCAATACCCGCCGTTCTCGTCGTAGGCGCGCCCAGCCGTCGCGCCGAGGCCCTCCAGCCGGCGCACCTCCGCGTCTACGCGCCTGCGCCCCTCCTCGACGCCGACCCGTCGTGCGTCCGAGACCAGTAGGTCGAGGTGCAGGCGGTTCTTGGCCGCCTTGGGCTCGGGGACTTTCTGGATAAAGATGCGCGGCCCGACCCCGTCGGGGTCGATGATGGCGCTCCGCACCCCGATGAGAGTGTCCATGCCGTTCTGGGCGGCCCACGTGTCCCAGTCGGCGTAGCCCTCGGGGGGGTGGCTGCTCGATGTAGCCAAGCGCGGCGACCCAGAAGCGAGCCAGCGCGCCGGGGTCAGCGCTGTCGAACGTCACCTGGAAGGCGGTGGCCATCGGACGCTCCTTTCGAGAGGTGACGGGCAAAAGGTGGTGGGCGATGGATACATGAGTTCGATCGGGCAACGGTCCGCAGGAGTCACGTCGCCCAAAGCACGGCGTCGTGCGTTCCGCCCAGGAGCCACGCCGGCCTGCTAGGCCCCCTCGTGGAGCTGCCACCCATTCCCGTCTGGATCGGCAAAGCGCGCGAACTTGCCGAACGGAGTATCGAACACCGACTGCGTGAACTGGACGCCACGGTCCGTCAGCTCAGCCGCCGTTCCGTCGATATCGTCGCAGGCCAGATAGAGATCTTTGACCGTGCCCGGCGGCATGTCGTCATGCCAGGTGATCAGCGAGACACTTGCGCCGCCCGGCGGCGTCAGCTGGACCCAGCGCATGCCCTCGCCAATGGGATTATCGATGTTCAGCGTAAAGCCGAGCGTCTCGGCGTAAAAGGATTTGGCGCGATCGACATCGCTCACGGGGATTGACACGACCTCGATGACCCGTAGACCTATGGTTCCACCTCCTTCAGTACCACCGTATCATGCCCGGCCGTCATCCCTCAAGACGCATCGACCGACGACGGTCACGCACCGGCCCGCGAACGATCGAGACGTCGTGCTGCAGCGCGCGTCACCTCCCGTCCGAGCGCGCCCCGGCCGGCCGACGCTTGTCCGCCGCCCGTGCATTCTCCTCGAGGCGAAACCAGACAATCCGTTGGATCAAATCCAGGGGCAAGGGGTGATCGATGGGGAAGCGGACAGCGCCTTTAGAGCACGCGTAGCGGGACAGCTCATCCGCGAAGGCCGCGATCCCGCCAGCGGTTGGGTAGAAGCCAACGTGGTGTTTCAAACTTGCAAAATACACGAGCGTACCATGGTCTGTGAAGGCTGGCATGTTGTAGCTGATGGTTTCTATTGCCTCGGGGGCTGCGGCATGAATTGTGGCCCGCAGCTCCTCCAGCAACGCGCGCCGGTCTGGTAGCGCCGCGTCAATATAGGCATCGATTGAGGTCCAGCGCGACGTGCTGTTCATGATGTCTCTCCTCTATTGTGTCGTTTGCCTGCCCCTTGTACGCGGCGCCAGCCACCCGCCCGATTGATGGCGATGATGTGCTGGACCATGACCGTGAAGGCCGACGCCTGCAGTGTTTCGCCCTGGCGGACGGCGATGGTCCGTGCGGTTGTGTTGCGGTGGCCGCTGGTGATGAGGCTCGCGGGATCAGAGGTGAGGCCGCCATCGTAGAGGAAGATGTTGATGTGATCCTTGGTCGCTTGCACAGCCACAATGTTGCCCTGCAAAACGAAGTAGGGGCGGTCGTTACGCTTGATGGTCTCGGCGACCGCCGGATCAGCGGCATGCATGAGCGCGCGCACCTCGCGGCACAGGGCCTGCTGCCAGGCGGGCAGTGCGGAGATATAGGCATCGACGCGGGGGTCGGCGCTGTCGCTCATGGTGCTCCTCACGGTCATGCCGCCCCTATGTAGCCAGCGTTGTCAGCACGTCACTCCGCTATCATATCCCATGGCGCACCCAAGACGCTCCGAGTTAGCCACGCGGTGTGGACCTGTTCGTATGGACGACGTGCGCATGGACTCGCGCGTACGTTGAAAACAGCGACATCGTTGGCTATCCCACCAGGGCAACAGTAACGCAACCGCCCTATACTGACGGTACGGGGAGGCTGCAGCGCCGGGTCAATGAAGGTAGGAGGGTGATGGTGGCGACAGAAAACGCACCAATCGCGATCTATCTGGAAATTGGACGGACGAAGACGTTCGCAGGGGCGCTCGACTGGCCGGGGTGGTGCCGCGGCGGCCGTGACGAGGCAGCAGCCGTCGTGGCGCTGGTCGACTACGCGCCGCGCTACGCCGCGCTCTTCCCTGAAACACATCGCGTGTTCACGCCGCCCGGCGATCGTCACGCAGTAACGGTTACCGAGCGGCTCGCCGGGACAAGCGCGACCGATTTCGGGGCGCCGGACCGCGTGCCCGCGCAGGACGCACAGCCGTTTGACGAGGCCGAGCGCGTCCGGTCCGAGACGATTTTGGAGGCGATCTGGCGCGCGTTCGACCGTGCCGTCGACACGGCGGAGGGGCGGGAACTCCGCACCGGCCCGCGCGGCGGCGGTCGCAGCCGCGATAACATCGTACGCCACATCCTAGGGGCCGATGCGGTCTATCTGCGCCGCCTCGGGCAGAGATTCAGCCACGATGATGACGCGCCCCTCGGCCACGAACTGATGCGGACACGCGCGGCGATCCGTGCAGGACTGATCGCCGTGGCGCGCGGCGCGATCCCGGAGAAGGGTCCGCGCGGCAGCACGATCTGGACGCCGCGCTATTACGTGCGCCGCGTCGCCTGGCACACGCTCGATCATGCCTGGGAGATGGAGGACCGGCTTTTGTGACGCCGGGCTCTGTCTTGTGGGTCGCGTCGATCCGGTCCGTTGAGGGCGCCCCCGTACGCTTCTCGTTGCAAAAACAGTGCAAACGATGCGCCCGATTAGGAGACGGGCGGCGGTCGATGTGCGAGAGCTGCCTCGGCCCAGGATGGAAGGTCTGCCGCCCGCATCACGACCTGGCCCGCCTCAATCTCGACCAGATCGCGCGGGTCTTGCTCCACCGAGTTATCGATCAGCAACACATGGTCGGCGCGCTCGATCGCGCCGGGCAGGCGGCTCAGACTGCGGACATACCGCCGACGTACATCGGCAGCCGGAATGCCGTGACCGCCGCGTGCGACGCGGACGGCGATACGGTCTATCGCGATCTGCACGTTCTGGAGGCCAATGTAATACAGGTCGACCCGGAAGCCGGATGTATGGGCGTCGTCCATAAGCCGCAAGATGGACGTTCCAGCAAGAGTTGTCTCTACAGCGAAGCTCTGTCGCCGCGCAATCGACAGGCGCTGAAGCCGGAGTATCTCGCGCCCGGCCTGGGTCGCCGCCTGCTCCGGTGAGTCAGGACGTAACGCGCGCGCAACGGCGTCCGGGTCGAGGACAAGCACGCTCCCCCCGACACGTAGAGACCAGCTCAACGTACTCTTGCCCGCACCGTTCGCCCCGGCAATGACGACCAGCTGCGGACGGTGCGCTAGGCTCACCGTGCGAGTTCGCGTACAAGGTCGTGCGTTCCGTCCTCCCGCACCCGATAGGCCCAGGTATGACCATCAGGCAGATGCACGACGAGCAGACCCGCTTCGTCACCCACACCGCCTGAGTAGACAGGGTAACCGGCCGACAGCTGCATCGCCACGTCTCGACGCACCCCAGCCCGGAAGCGGCGCATCAGTTCGTCGCGTGAGACGAGAAGATCCGCTTCAAAGAGACCTGCGTCAGGCGTGTCATCACTCAGTTCTTTCATGCGGTTGCCCCTTTTCCCCTCCAGTGTAGCGAACGTCCTGGCAATAATCGACGCCAGCCGCGGCTGTCCGTGTGTCCATAATGCGCGGGGATTAGCGTTACCGGCGATATGCTGCTGCCGTTCCTAGCCAACGTCTCGTGTCGACAACCAGATCTAAGGAGCCGCTCCTAAATAACGCGCTCATTGTCGGGGATGATCTGCGACACTTCTGTGAGGGAGAAGCACGACGAGTCGGCCGCGTTTGATCTCATGCGTCCTGTCCTCAATGAACGGCAGTGGCGTATCTATCTCGCGGCAGAGGCGAAAAAGATCGGGCGGGGCGGTATCAGTCAGGTAGCGCGTGAGGCAGGGGTCACGCGGGGAACGATGCGCAAGGGGATCGTCGAGAGCGAGAGCGGGCAGGCGTCCGTCGAGGGACAGCGTGTGCGGCGCACGGGCGGGGGCAGAAAAAGGCAGAGCACGCAGGACCCGACGCGGGTCGCGGATCTCGACGCGCTCGTGGACCCCAAGGGTGATCCCCTGAGCCTGCTCAAGTGGACCACCAAGAGCATCAGCCACCTCCACGCGGCGCTCCAAGAGAAGGGGCACATGGTCGCCCAGACAACGGTGCGCCGCCTGCTCAAGGCGCAGCACTAGACGCTCCAAGCGACGCGCAAAGAGCACGAAGGAGTGAGTTCCCCCGAGCGCGATGGCCAATTCATGCACATCAAGAAGGAATGCGCGCGTTTCGAGGAGGACGGCCCACCGATCATTTCGGTCGATTGCAAGAAGAAGGAGGTACTCGGGAACTTCAAGAACAACGGGCGGGAGTGGCAGCCCACGGGACAGCCCCTCACGGTCAACGTCTACGACTTTCTGAGTCTAGGGGATGGGAAAGCGATCCCCTACGGGGTCTACGAGGTGCTGCGGAACACGGGCTTCGTCAACGTGGGGCAGGATCACGACACGGCGGCCTTCGCGGTCGAGAGTATCCGCCGCTGGCAGCAGCAGGGAGAGGGTCTCTATCCCACAGCGCGGGAACTCCTCATCGTGGCCGATGGGGGAGGGTCAAACAGCGCGCGCAGCAAACTCTGGAAGAAAGAATTGCAGGGTTTGGCCACTCAGACAGGGCTCACCCTGCGCGTCTGCCACCTCCCGCCGGGCACGCGCACGTGGAACAAGATCGCACACCGACTCTTCTCGTACATCTCCATCAACGGGCGTGCCCGCCCGCTCACGAGCATGGAAACCGTGATCGAACTCATCTCAGGGACGACGACGGCAGGCCTAAGGGTTGCCGCTGTCGTCGATACCAACCTGTATCCGACAAAGACGGTCGTCTCCGACGCAGAACTCCAGGCTCTCCCTCTCGTGCGCGAGGCGGTCCATGGCGAGTGGAACTATGCTCTCCATCCTCAATAAACGGGCATCTTATTTAGGAAAGGCTCCTAAGGAGCAGGTAGGCTTGTACGGGAGACAGCGCACGGTCCCCCTGTCGTGCGGTCGCGTCACAGACGAGACGGGAAAAACCGAAGCCCTTTCAAGCGCTGGCCTGCCGTACGTCGGTGCGGCCAACGCCCCAGGGCGACGAGGCTAACCAGCGTTCGAGATCGGCGGCAGGGAGAGGTTTGCTCATGTAGCAGCCTTGCCCGACATCGCAGTTGAGGCCGCACAAAACCTCCCACGCGTCCGCCGACTCGATGCCTTCCGCCACGATGTCGCGCCCGAGCGCCCGCGCCATGGCGATGACGGCGCTCATGATGGCCACATCGGCGGGGTCAGAGGCGAGACCGAACGTCGTGATGAACGATTTATCGATTTTAAGCGTGTGTACGGGCAGGTTGCGGAGGTAAGCCAGGCTTGAGTAGCCCGCGCCAAAGTCGTCGATGGCGATGCGTGAGCCGTTCGCGCCAAGCCGCAGCAAGACGTCGCGTACGCGCACGGGATCGGCCATCAATGTGCTCTCAGTTACTTCGAGCGTCAGGACATCCGCTGGAACGCCGTGGGCGGCGGTTAGCGCACGGAAACTCTCGACGAAGAGCGGCGCCTCAACCCTTGGATCGGTGATGGAGCGACCCACCAGGACGTGTGCGTCCGGCCCCAGGATATCGCGTCCCTACCCCTCGATCATCGTGATGACGCCATTCTGATCGAGCGCGAACAACAGAGAGGGCGCGTTCGTCACCACGGCGTGGAACTGTGCCTCGGCCTCCTGCAAAGACGCCGCTGCTCGATGGCGTTCCGTGACGTCGGTCGTAAAACCGACTCCGCCGACGACGGCGCCCGTGTCGTCGCGCTGAGGAATGTAGTGGGTCTCGAAAATGCGACTGCCGACCTCGCTAGCCCCGGTGAAGGTTTCGCCGGCGAGGACACGTCGCGCGTTAGAGATGATAGTGGGCGAGTTTCGGTGATGATCGAAATAGCCTATCTTGGTCTTATGACATGGACAACCGCGCCAAATCCTGACTGGTGCTCGAACTACGTCTAAAAAATGGGCGGCGACGCGGTTTCCCACGGCAGCGCTCGTGTCACATGAGGGTTTGTGAAGAGTTAGTCGTCCAGGGCGCCGGAGGTTGGCGTAGCGCGGCGCGGGAGTCCCTCTCCTTGACGCATCTCGCCGAGAATCTACAGACCCGTAGCACGGGCGTTTCGCCCAACCTTGACGTGACGGGCGCGGTATACTAAGCGCACTATGAACATCCGGTTGGCGACCCCGTCCGTATTTATCGATGAGTAACGGTGTTCGCGACCGCCCAGCCTTTGCGAACGTGCTATGCATGTGAGCAGCGCGGGCGCCGACGAAAATTTGTTGGGGCGCATTGCCCGCGGCGATGTGGCCGCGTTAGGAGCGCTCTACGATCGCTACTCCACGACGCTCTACTCACTCGGTCTGCGCATGCTTGGGGACGCGCAGGCGGCTGAGGAGTTAGTGCAGGAGGTGCTGCTCCGCGTGTGGCGGCAGGCGACCTCGTACAGCAAGGAGCGCGGGGCTCCCGCGACGTGGATCTTGGGCATCGCGCGCAATCTAGCGGTCGACGAACTGCGTCGTCGCGGCGCCCGTCCCCAGACGGCGGTGGACGACGCCGAGGCCCATATCGCCCAGCTCGAGTCGGATGACGATCCCGCCGAGCAAGCGTATCAACGGATGCAACGTGAAGAGGTGGTGAAAGCCCTGGATCAACTGCCGCCCGTGCAGAGACGCGTTCTCGAACTGGCATACTACAGCGGGTTAAGCCAGAGTGAAATCGCGGTGCAACTCGGCGACCCGCTCGGGACGGTAAAAACACGTATGAGAACTGGGCTGCAACGGCTACGCACTCTCCTCGGCGGGGGTGAATTCGGCGACGAGGCTCTATGAACCACGGCGGAAGAATTGATCCACGACATATGGACGACCAGCTGGAAGGGTACGTTCTAGGAGCGCTCGACGGCGACCAACAACGCGTCGTGAACCACCACTTAACCGTGTGTCCACGTTGTCGTCGCCTTGCCGACGGCCTTGCCGCCGTGGCCGCTCACCTCGCTTTCGCGTCGCCTCTTCGGCGTCCACCGCTCGAACTCAAGGCGCGCGTGCTGGCGGCAGCTCAGGTCGCCGACCAATCTTCCGCCGTGCTTCCCTTCGTGAGCGCCGCGCCGCACCCTCGACAATTACGAACACGCGCATGGCTGCTCATCGCCGCTGCGCCGTGGTTGCTCGTCGCCGTGCTTGGCATCGCTTGGTGGATAGGACGCCCGCCCGCGCAGCGGCCCTCCGTCCTGTCCACCATCACGTTGAGTGGACCGAGCGGTGTCCGCGGCGTGCTGACGATGGAGGTAGGGGCGCGGCAGGGCGCTCTTGTCTTGACGCACCTGACCTCTTTTCCGCGTGACAAAACCTTTGTCTGCTGGTTAGAGCGTACGGGACAGGCTGAACGCGTCTGCACGTTCCACCTGCGCGTCCATCAGGACGACGCGGTCGTCATGCTCACGTTTGCACGTCCGTGGACGAACAACGTCACCATCGGCGTTTCAGCCGAGTCTGCTCCTCTTCCTTCTAGACCAAGCGGTACGTTTCTTGCTACCGCTCAACTACGGTAAAGCGTCGCCAAAAATGAGCACGCGAGGGCGTGCGCACCATACGTTGCTGAGGCTGGGCGCCGTTGCATCGACCACGCTCCACTGTGATGAGCCGTTAGCGGTGCGGCGGTGTACGAGAGGGCGAAACCTCTGTACGTGGCGTCTCAGTCTCGCTTGATGCCGCCCTCGGCTCCCGGTTTTCGCGACCAGGCAGTATGAGAGGAAGGGTTTTGCATGTCAGTAGTCCCCGACTACGTCGAAGAGCACGGCGCGGAAGACAGCACGACAATCTACCTCAACGATATTAGCCACGTCTCTCGTTTAACGCCCGAGCAAGAGATCGAACTGGGTGAGCGTATCGCGGCGGGCGACGACGTCGCGCTGCGCTGCATGGTGGAGGCAAACCTCAGGCTTGTCGTTTCCGTGGCCAAACGTTACCGTCACGAAGGTCTGTCGCTGCTCGATCTAGTGCAAGAAGGCAACATCGGTCTCATTCGTGCGGCGAAGAAGTTTGACTACACGAAGGGCTACCGTTTCTCGACGTATGCGATTTGGTGGATCAGGCAGGCCGTGACGCGCGCGATCGCCAACCAGGGCCAGACCATCCGTGTCCCCGTCCACGTGACCGAGGGTATGTCGCGCCTTAACCGCGAAGAATGGCTTCATGGAGACGATGTCAACCGTGAGCGGCCGTCGAACGTGCCGTCAGAGCGCATTCTAGAAGCGGTGCGCCTGGTGCAGCAGCCCCTCTCGTTGGAGCGCTCCGTCGGCGACGAGAACGACGCTTTTCTTGGCGACGCTGTCGAAGATACGAGCGCGGTCTCGCCGGTCGACGCCACGGCCAACGCCCAGTTGCGCGATCGCCTTGCCGCGATGATGGATCGCCTGCCCGAGCGTGAGCGCGCCGTGCTGGAACTCCGCTACGGCCTGTCAGATGGGCGTCCGCGTACTTTGAAAGAAGTCAGCACAGAGTTTGGGCTGACGCGCGAACGTATCCGCCAGTTGGAGAGCACGGCGCTAGGGCACTTACGCGTGTCGGGCCGCGAAGTCGGTTTGCAGGAATATCTACTGGCGTAACGATCGCGCGGCTTTGTACACTGCGATTGTGACTTCCGATTCTGCCCGTCCACGCTCCATCCTCGTTATGATGCTGGGCGACATCGGCGATATCTTGTTGGCGACTCCCGCGCTGAGCCTGTTGCGCGCGACGTACCCCGAGGCGTACATCACGGCCCTGACGAAGCCGACGACGGTCGCGGTGCTGGAGGACGCGGGACTCGTCGACGCGGTGCTGCCCATCCAAAAGCACGTCTTCGACAAACCATCGTCGCTCCTTCACCCCGCTGTCGTCTTGGGGCTGCTACGTTTCGTCGTGGCGCTGCGGCGAGAACGTTTCGACACGGTCATCGTCTTGCATCACCTCGTTACGGTGTGGGGAACAGTGAAGTACGGCTTGCTCTCGCTTGCCACGGGGGCGAGCCGGAGAGTTGGTCTCGACAATGGGCGGGGCGTCTTTCTCACGCACGCGACGACCGACCTCGGCTACAACGCCCTGCACGAGTCGCAGTTCTGGCTACGCGTCGTCGCCGCGCTGATCACGCCGCGCCGCCGGGGTGGGATCAGCGCGGTTCGCCGCGCCGCGCGCGCCTATCGCACCGCCGCGGTCGCGGAGGAGGTGGCTGTCGCGCCAGGGATCAGCGCGCCGCCGCAGGGATTGGCGCCGCCGGTCTTCGTGACGCCGAGCGCGGCGCAAGCGCGAGCGGATTATCTGTTGCGTGAGGCAGGCGTCGTTCCCTACGGCCGCTTCCTGATCGTCCATCCGGGCAGCGGCTCGTACAGTTTGGCGCGGCGTTGGGCTCCGGAGCGATTCGCGGCGGCGGCCGACACGTTGGCGGGACGCCACGGGCTGCAGGTCGTCGTGGTGGGTGGACCAGATGAGATCGCGCTGGCCCAAGATGTCGCCGCGCGCATGCGCACGCCCTCGTTCGTGCTTGCCGGCCAGACGACGCTGCCGGAACTGGCGGGCGTGTTGCGCCGCGCCGCGCTGGTCGTCGGCAACGATTCAGGTGTGGCGCACCTGGCCTCGGCGGTGGGCACGCCCGTCGTGGCCGTGTTCGGTCCTTTCAACCACCATGCCTGGCGTCCTTTAGGCCGATCCCTCGTCGTACGCGCCGCGCCTGCCCTACCTTGCATGCCGTGTTCCAACCGCGACATCGGACGTGGCTACCCCCAGGGCTGCCCGCCGCGCTACTGCCTGCGCGAAGTCTCTCCCGCCCAGGTCGTCAGAGCGGCCGAATTCCTCCTACGATCTCCGTCATAAAGCCGATCAAAGCGTTACAAAATACGTCTTGACGTCGTGCAGTCTGCCTAGGGCTTCCGGCCTCGCCCGCGGCGTTCCAAAACTATGGCGTGCCAGCGTCGCTGCTTGAAGAGGACGCGCTCAGGTGATCTTTCGAGCGCCCGCTAACTCGTGGACGTGGGAAGCGCTATGGTCCGTAGATGAACTAAGTCTATAGGTGAAGGAGTTGGACCAGGTCCTGTTCCGCGCTACTGGAGGCCGCACGTTATTCTGAGAGCTTCGCGCTCATCGCAAAGAGAGCGAAGGATGCAGTAGTATGGACGGCGGACAGAACAAATATACGAGATGGCGCCTTGGTTACGGTACGAACGCTGGCGAGCTTCTGATATAGACAGTACGAGATGATCGGCAACGGACATCCTCCGTTCCCTGTCGACGTACGTTAGACGCACACAAAAGGATTGGTACAGTACGCGGCCTCGTACGAACCTGACGCAGACTTTGTGGATCGGCCTTTTATTGATGGCCACAACGGTCGCCCCTACATCAACACGGCGCCCAACGTCCCGGTGACCACGACGTTCACGCTCTCGGGCACGGCGGCTAGCCTGGGCGCTGGGTACAGCAATGGTCAGCAGGTCTACCAGAACGTCTCGACCTCGAGCAGCAATGGCGCAGTGCGCTTAACGGCGCCGTTCGATTCCAGACTGTTGGTCCCTGGCAGGGGCGGTCAGTTGATCGAGACGGTGCAGGCCGACGTCGACGGCAAGGTCTTGACCTTCCGTTCGCGCACGGCCATCCGCGAGGTCCACCTGCGCCTGGTGCTTCAGGTCCATGAGACGGCGCGCGGCAACCGCCGCGCGCCGTTCGAGATCAGCAACAAGGCGGACGGCTCCAGCACACTGAGGGTGCGGGTGCTCTGCGATCACAACGCCGCCATTAGCGGCGTGGCGACCGTGGGCTCGTTCACGGACACTCAGAGCGCGACGTGCGGCGCGGGTGGACGGGCCAAGCTGACCTACAGCGTGCCGAACGCCGCGACCCCGACGAAGGGGACGGGCACGGTCACGGTGACGAGCACGTACCGCGGCGCGAGCAAGAGGCGCATCGTCAGCTTCCACTACGCCCACAAGGTCGGCACGCGGGCGTAGACGGGAGAATCCAACACCGCACAGCGTGGTGGGGAGGTAAAAGCGGCCCTGGCGACGGAACATCCGTCGCCAGGGCCGCCTTATGCCGGTAGGCCGGCGACCGCGCACACGGCCTGCTTAGGCCAGGCCGGTCATCTGGAGGGAGACATCCCAGAGGCGGCGCGCGGTGTCGCGGTTGTAAGACGCCGCCGCCGAGCGGCGCGGCTTGCAACGGGCAAAGTATTTGCCGCTCACGCCCGCGACTTCGGGCGACGAGGCCAGGTAGACCGAGGTTCGTGCGCCCTTTTCCGGGGAGAGAAGAAAGGGCGTAGCCAGCTTGAACGCGATGTCGAGGGGTCCGGGCCTGTTGTGCCCGAAGCCCGTGGCCACGACGCCGGGGTGCAGGCAGTTGGCCGTGACGCCCGTCCCCTCCAGACGCTGGGCAAGCTCGTAGGTAAAGAGCACGTTGGCCAGCTTGGCCTGCCCGTAGGCGAGGTAGCCGACGTAGAAGCGTTCGCCCTGCAAATCCTTGAAGTTGATGTGCATACCCGTCTGCGCCGTCGACGAGACGGACACTACCCGCGCGCCCGGTGTGGCTTTTAGCTTGTCGAGCAGCAGGTTGGTCAGCAAGAAATAGTTGAGGTGGTCGAGCGCGAAGGTCATCTCGATGCCGTCGGGCGAGACCTCACGCTTGGCGAAAACCGCGCCAGCATTGTTGAGCAAGACGTCGAGCTTGGGATACTTTTCGTCGATCTGCGCCGCCAACTCGCGGATCGACGCTTGCGACGAGAGGTCGGAGGGGATAAAGTCGACCGTCTGACTACCCGTCGCGAACCTGATCTGGGTCTGCGTCTCCGCGCCCTTCGAGGGGTTACGCCCCACCAGCACCACGTGCGCGCCCATAGCCGCGAGGGCTTGCGCCGCCGCCTGGCCGATGCCCGAAGTCGCGCCCGTCACCACGCAGATCTTACCCTGCATCTCCGTCATCATCATCACCCTTTCTCCGCGTAAACGCGTATGGGGCCGCGAACAGCTGCATGACCACCCTTCAGCATAGTGAAGCCATGGCCCTACAGCATAATGAGTCCCTGGCGGGCGCCGAGGGTGACCGCCTCGGTGCGGCTGGCCGCGCCGAGCTTGGAGAAGATGGAGCCGATATGAAACTTGACGGTGTGTTCGGAGATGCCGAGCTTATGGGCGATCGTTTTGTTGCCTAACCCCTCGGCCATCATGCCCAGCACCTCGACTTCGCGCGGCGTCAGCGCCACGGGCGGCATCGACGGGGAAGGGCTCAGCGTGCGTGCCGGCGTGGGCAGCAACGGCAGCAACATGGCCAGGGCGCCGGGATGCAGTACGATCAGGCCAGCGGCGGCTCCCTCGACAGCGGCCACGATCTCCACCGCGCCGACCTCGCGCGGCAGCACCGCGCGCACGCCCGCGCGCAGCGCCTCGGCCGCCCATGTCCCGCGCGGGTCGTCGACCAGCACCACGAGGGCTGGTGCGAACTCATCGCCATCGAGCAGACGCGCGGGCGGATCGCCGTCGCTCACCTCGAGTTCGAGCAGCACGACGTCGGGACGGAACGTCTCGATCGCCTTATCAAGGGCGCCGTTCGCCGCGCCAGGAGCGGTCCCCACGACGAGAAGGGCGGGGTTGGACGCGACGAGCGCCTCCAACCCCGCCCGCACGATTGGTTGAGCGGCCGCGACGAGAACGCGGATGGGACCGCCTCCGGTCGCGGCCGCACTCACGCGGCCTCCGTGGTGACGACGGCGCCGTCGAGGGTGGCCGTAGCGCTCATACGCACGCCCCCACGCACGATCTCCAGGCGCAACGTCCCGCTGTCGCCCGCGCGATACAGCGCGTCGAGCAGGTCGTCGTGGCGGCGGAACAAAACGCCGCCCGCGCCGATGAGGACGTCGCCGGTGATGACGCCGGCCCCATCCGCGGCGCCGCCCGGCGTCGTCTCCAGGACGACGAGACCCGGCGTGCGGCCTCCCGGGATCGGCACGATCACGGGCTGCGTCAGCACGCCCAACTGGGGCCGGCGGGCGCGGCGTTGCAGGAAGGTTACGACGGCGGCTGAGGGCACGGCCAGGGCCAGTCCACCGGCGATCATGGCGTTGATGCCGACCACGCGCCCCTCGGCGTCGGTCAGCGGTCCGCCCGAGTTGCCCGGTGCGAGGCTCACGTCGGCCTGTACCCAAGGCTGCGCGCTAGGAACGTTCTCCGGCAGCGGCGCGTCGTCCTCGGCCGGTCCAATGGCGTGGACGATGCCCATCGTCAGCACGCCGACGATGCCGAGCGGGTTGCCGACAGCGACCATGAGCTGGCCCACGCGCAGGTGCGTCGAGTCGCCGATGGACAGTGCGGGCAGGCCGGTCGCCGCGATCTGAAGGGCGGCTAGATCGCGGCGCGGGTCGCGCGCCGTCACCACGGCGTCGAAGACGCGCCCGTCGTGCAGTTCGACCACGGCCTTATCGCCGCGCGCCACGTGGGCGTTGGTGATGATGAGGCCGTCGGCGCCCCAGACCACGCCGGACCCGCCGCCCGGCCCCTCGCCGCGCACTTGCACGGTTGCTTCGCGGATGGTCTTACCTAGAGCGGCCAGCGCGCCGTCGACGGCCGCGGGAGCCGCGCTAGGGGCCTCTTGTGTAGAAGTCGTCATCGTTATTTCTCTTTCGTAGCGGCGCCGGTGATCGTCCCGCGCGTCATCACGATGATGACGCGCGGGGGCGACGACCAACGCCTTGCAGTGTAGCGTTCCCGACGTACGGGTGGGGATGAATGTCCTTATGCGGGGCGTTCGCCGACGGTCACGGAAACCGTGGCCGCCGCGCCGCCGCGCACGAGGCGCGCGGTCATGGTCTTGCCCACGGAGTCGGGGCCAAGCAGCGTCTGCAGCTTCTCGACGTCCGAGATAGCCGTTCCGTCGAGCGAGAGCAGCACGTCGCCGATGAGCAGGCCGGCCTGCTCAGCCGGGGCGTTGCTCTCGATAGTGACGATGAGCACTCCGTCCTTCGAGGGCAGCTCGAGCGTGTTGGCGAGGGCGTCGGGCAGGCGCACGGGCTGGAAGCCCGCGCCCATATAGCCGCGCGCCACGCGGCCATTACTCAGCAACTGCTCCACCACGCGGTTGACTGTGCTCGTGGGGATGGAGACGCCGAGGCCGCGCGTGAGGCCGGACGTATTGACGCCGACGACCTGACCCTGGGCGTCGACGAGGGGGCCGCCCGAGAAGCCAGGATAGAAGGTGAGGTCGGGGCGCACGAAGTGGTCGAGCTGACCGCCGCGATGGGTGCGCCATGCGCCGCTCAGCGCGCTGACCACGCCGAACGAGGCGGAGATGCCGCCCTCGCCGGGCCGGCCGAGAGCCAGGACGGTCGAGCCGACCTTGAGCGAGGCCGTGTCGCCAATCGTGGCCACGGGAGCCTCGACGCCCTGGACCGTCAGGACGGCGATGTCGGTCGAGGGGTCGCGCCCGGCCAGCTTGGCCGGAGCAGTGCGGCCGTCGGCCAGCGTCACGGTGATGTCCTCGTCGCGCTCGACGGTGTGGTCGGCGGTGATGACGACGCCCGCGCGCCAGTGGATGCCGCTCGAGGCGACGCGGTGTCGCGCGTTGACGGCGACGGTGGCCGCACCGGCCTTCTCGACGGCGTCGGCGAGGGCGTTAGAGAAAGAGACGAGGGCGTTAGCCGTCTCGGTGGGTGAACTTGTCATGATGGGTGATCCTCCAGGGTCTCACGTAGCGGTCGGGCCGTCGTGGCCCGTCTAATCTCCATGATGCCGGTTGGAGGGTCGCCAGCGGATCGGTGGAATGGTGGGGAACGGGCCTGGATGATTGGCTAGGACATGCCACGAGGGGAGCTACAAGCAAATAGGGATTTGATCGGGATGCACCCCAGGATGGCGAAGGCCCCATAGAATACGGCTATGCCTCGACTATATAGACGCGCCGTGACATTATTGCCAGCTAAAACCAGACCGGCGGCGCCGAGGGCGATGCGCAGGATGCTGTGCAGTGCGTTGACGGGCAGCGCGCCGAACAGATATCCGTACCCCGCGAATATAGTGAGGGACGGCGCCCCTGCCGGCGGTGGCTGTATGGTGAACAGGCTGAAGCCCAGCACTCCAAGGACAAGCAGGACAAGGGAGAGTGAGCGCGTCAGGGTGCGTCTCTGGCGCTCGGACAGGCGACCGGTAAGCGTTAGCATTGCTCAGCCTCTATCGCTGTAGCCCTCCAAGCGCGGGCGTATGGTCCGCGCAGCCGCGTGTGCTAGCTTCGCCAGAGTGCGTAGGAGATGGCCGCGCGCCAGCCTAGCAGTAGGACTCCGTTGAAGAGCAGGGCGACGATGGCGAAAGCCGGTGTGATGCCGCCGTGGAAGACGGCGTAGCGCAGCAGGAGGGCGACGGCCCAGGCGACGAGCCAGGAGATAGCCGCCTGCTGCACGAGCGGAGCCGGGCGCGTCGAGGGGGCCGAACCGCGCCGGCCAAAGGCCCCTACGAACGGCGCGATGACGAACCAACTGATGATGAACGGAGCCGCCGTGGCGATGACGGCAGCGGCTGTGATCGTTTCGCCGTGCGTGCTGAGGCCCTGTATTGTGAAGACCAGAAAGATAATAAGGTCGCCGGCGGCCAGCGCGGCTACGCGGCTCCAGTTCGGCACGTCCTTAGTTGCCGGCGCGGCGCCCGCCCGCGCGGTCTGTGTTCTCAACATCGTGTTCTCCATTCTCATGGCGCGATCGGCCGCGCTGCCTTCTTTCTTTCAGCATAGCGGGGCTGCCGCATCCTCGCGCATAAATGGTCTATCCTCACGGCCCGTGAATTGTTAGCATGACGTAAGCGGCGCGTGCTCGAAGGACGCTTCGGGGGCGTCCTGCTGCCGCTAGATGAGCGCATCGCGCGGCTCGACAGGGCTCGTGAAAAGTCAGGACGAGGGGAGGAAAGACGCGCACTCGGGGAGCGCGGGCCTCCCGCCCGTCCCCGTGTCCGGTCTGGGACGGGCGAGCAGCGCAGCGCGCGCCCGCGCTCCCTGGACGACTTTTCACGAACCCTGCGCGGCTCGACAGGACGACCTCAATGCGCTGCTGTTTAAGGCCGCCGCTATCTAGAAGGAGACCGTCTTATGCATCATCTGGCTCAGGTCAACATCGCCCGCGCCCTCTCCCCTCTCGACGACCCGCTGCTGGCGGACTTCATGGCGCAACTCGACGCGATCAACGCACTGGCCGACGCCAGCCCTGGCTTCGTGTATCGTCTTCAGGCCGATGAATGCGATGCGACCTCGCTGCGCGCGTACGACGACGAGCGCATTATCTTTAACCTATCGGTGTGGATCTCGTTGGAGGCGCTGACGCGGTTTGTCTATGCCAGCGCGCACCGTCCGGTCATGCAGCGCCGCCGCCAGTGGTTCGAGAAATTCGAGGGCGCGTTTATGGCGTTGTGGTGGGTTCCAAGCGGCTATATCCCCACTGTCGAGGACGCTAAAGAGCGCCTTGATTATTTGCGCGCGCATGGCCCCACGTCCTACGCCTTCACCTTCGCGCACGCCTTCCCCGCCCCCGGCGAAACGCACGTCGCCTTGCCCGACGCCGTCGAGGCCTTTTGCGGTGTATAGACGACGCTCTTGCCCGCGCGAACCTCAATCGCTTTCTCCATAGAGAAAGAGCGTCGCCCCGGTCGTTACGAAGCCTGCTCTATGCCACGAAGGCGACTAGTAGGCGTAGACGGTAGGGCGCGGGTCTCAATTATCTCCTCATCATGGGGATATCTTGGGGCGCCTGCTCCGCGCCATTGCCAGTGGTGTACGATAGGGACGGACGACAAGAGATGTAGGACCCCCTTGGTAGTAAGGAAGGACGTTGCATGGTCTCCGGTCAGACACCCACGGCGGCCGCGGGCCGCGACCCATTTCTCTCCCTTAAGTCAGGTGGGACCGAGGTCTATCTCATCCGGCACGGCGACGCGCTGCCCGACGCCGACGAGGTCGTCACCGATGGCTCGTACAATAGTCAGGCTTTAAGCGATCTCGGCCGCCGCCAGGCTGAGGCGCTGGCCGAGCGCATGCGTGGGCTGGACGTCGCGGCTATCTACGCCTCGCCGATCCCGCGCGCCTACCAGACGGCGGAACCGTCGGCCCGTGCGCTTGGCCTGGACGTCGTCGTCGAGGATGGGCTGCGCGAGATCGAGCTAGGCGACGTCGGCCCTGCTCTGCCGGACAATGCCACGGCGGAAGACCACGCGCGCCGCCTGCGTGAACGCCTCCACGAGATCGCCTCGATCGCTATGACCAGCGGCAAGTGGGCCTCGATCCCCGGCTCGGAGTCCGCCGCCGATCTGCGCGCGCGCGCCACGGAGACGGTCGAGCGCCTCGCCCTGGCGCACCCTGGCGCGCGCATCGCCCTCTTTAGCCACGGCGGCACGATCAACGCCTATATCGCGGAGATGCTGGGCGTCGAGCGCGACTACTTTTTTCCCTGCGCCAACACATCCATCTCCGTGGTGCGTCTGCGCGGCGACCGTCGCCTGCTGCTGGGCCTCAACGACGTCGGGCACCTCCAGCAGGCCGGACTCATTTAATAAAAGCGACAAGGAAGGGAGCAACGCGGCTATGACCTCCATCGACGGACTTTTTCGTCTCGACGGCAAGACGGCGCTCATCACCGGCGGAGGCCGCGGCATCGGCAAGACCATCGCCGAAGCTTACCTTCAGTCCGGCGCTCGTGTGGCCATCACCGGGCGGCGGGCCGAGTATCTCGACGCGGCCGTGGCCGAGTTTAAGGAACAGGGCTTCGACTGCGTCTCCATCATCGCCGATGTCGCGACAAGCGAGGGCGTGACGACCGCCGTGGAGAAAGCGGTCGCGGCGCTTGGCCCCATCGACATCCTGGTCAACAACGCGGGGCAGACCTGGGGGCAGGCGTCCGAAGATGTGTCGCTGGACAAGTGGCGCCGAATTCTCGAGGTCAATCTAACCGGCGTCTTCGCCATGTCCCAGGCCATAGGCCGCATGATGCTCGAGAGCAAGCAGGGCGGCCACATCATCAACATCGCCTCGGTAGCCGGGTTTACGGCTGGCGATGCCGAATCGCTTAGGACCGCCGCCTACAACACGTCCAAGGCCGGCGTCATCCACCTCACTAGATCCCTGGCCTTAGAGTGGGGGCGCGCGGGCATCCTGGTCAACGCCATCGCGCCGGGTTGGTTCCCCACGCGCATGGCCTCGGCCACGATCGAGGCCAACCGCGATCGCCTCGAAAACTCCGCCGCGCTGGGCAGGGTGGGCGACCTCGACGAGCTTAAAGGCGTCGCCATTTTCCTGGCCTCGCGGGCGTCGAGTTTCGTCACCGGCCAGACCATCGTCGTGGACGGCGGCAGCCTCTTGTAGCGAGCGATTCGTTGCCCTCTCCAGGCAAAGTGTGATAATATCGGCCATCACAATATATTGATGTGCTGTGTATAGTTTGTCAGAATAAATTTGACACCTAGATGTGTTGAGTCTTGAGCGCCTCCAAATTTCCTGGGTTAGAAGAGTGAACGGGAGTCTCGATGCCTGTTGTCAACTTAGAGGAAGCACGCGATCTCGACGCGAAGATAGGCGCCTTGCCCTAAACGCAGCTGCATTTTTAAGTAGATTAGTTCACCTAAGACGTGCCACTATACACGTCCTACTAAGCGGGATCGATCTAGGCGCGAGAGCTATAGAATTGTTTCATAACGTTCGTGCCATGATAGAACCGCTTACTCGTCAAGCATCTAACATTGCACGGAAGATCGATCGCGTGGTGTACGACCTCTAGTAATTAACGGAAGCAGAGGTCGTGGTCATCGAAGGCTAACGGACGGACATGGTCGTGAACAACAACGAGATCGGGGCGATAGTAGAATGGTGATCTCCTTCAACGTGCAACTACAAGAGACGACCGAGCAGCAGGTCCGCTCTATCGCCGAGCAAGAACATCGCTCGATTGCCGAGACCGTGGTCACGCTGACCGATGAGGCCATCCGTGGGCGACGCAAGCACGAGCAGGAACCGCGGATCGAACGAGAAGCATGGTCTGAGCGCCTGTACCTGTCATCGTATCGCTACATCGATGTCGCGCAACTCGTTCAGGTGACGCCGCGCACCGTGGCACGCTGGCGGCGCACCTATGGCTTGCTGGGTCGGCGGGCCGCGCAAGACTCTTATTCCGAGCCTCTATCACATCTCGAACTAATCACGATAGCATTTATTGCCGCTTTTCGCGGCGTTGGCGTCGATCTCGACGACTTGCGGCAAGTTCACGACAGCTTGCGGAATCTTTTTGACAATGAGTATCCATTCGCGCTAGAGGATTTCAAGACGCATGCGCCGCAGGCGCTCGCGCACCTACCGTCCGATCAGTTATCCAGATACGGCATTACCTTGCGGCAAAAGCAATACCGTTGGAGCGAACCAATCCTCGATCGATTCGCGTTGTTCGACTACGAGCAAGGTCTCGCTCTGCGCTGGCGCCCGCGCGGTCTAGACTCTCCTATTGTCGTCAACGCGCTCGTCGCTTTTGGCTCACCAACCGTCGAAGGAACCGGCGTCCCAACGTATATTCTCAAGCAACGCTACGTGGCGGGAGAGACGCTGGAAGAGATCGCGGAAGACTTCAGCCTGTCCGTAACCCAACTCCAAGAGGCGTTGTCATTCGAGGGGGTCGACCGAGATGATCTACCTCCATCGTGAAGTACTTCTGTGACCGAGGTCTTGGCCTTAAAATACCACGGTCCCTGGCGGAGCGCGGCGTCGACGTAGTTATTCATGACGAGATGTACGCGCACGACACGGAGGATGCTGTGTGGCTTGCCGAGGCTGGACAGTAGGGTTGGATAGTCCTGACGAAGGACGATAGAATCCGTTACAGAAGCTCGGAGAGACAGGCGCTTATCACCTATAACGTCGGGTGCTTCGTGTTGATGCGGCGCAACGACAAGGCGTCCCAACTTATCGCGGCCCTCGCTCTAGCCTGGCCCCATATTGAGCAGATTAGTGCTTCAGAGCAACGTCCCTTTCTCTACGGCATTTATGCCGATGGGGCCATGCGGAAAAGGAAGTTGTCTTGAACATCTTGCACACCGCCGGTATAGTGGCGATATATCGTGTCTACGAGGGAAAGTGTCTCCCCGAAACCGTGGTGCGCCGTTCGGATGCGGCACGAGAAGCGGCCCAACGTCGCTGCCGTTAACTCTGTTGGAGAAGATGGAGAGGCGTCAGAGCCCGGAGACGATGGGCTTGCCCATCGTCTCCGGGCTCTTTGCCATGGAAAACGTCAAAGACCGTCTTATTCTTTGGTGGGCAGGTAGGGCACGAGTGCGTGAGCCAGGTTCGGCAGCGGCAGCGTTTGCAGCCAGATGCGGCCGGGACCCGTGAGCGCGGCCAGGAAAATGCCGTCTCCGCCGAAGATGGCGTTGCCAACGCCCTTGATCGTCGTGATGTCGAACGAGACGCGTTCCTCGAACATGCCGACGTGGCCGGGATGGGCGCGGATAGTCTGGCCGGGGGTGAGGTCCATCACCACGACCTCGCCGGAAAGGCCGACCCAGGCCTCGGCCGTGCCGCCCAGCCTCTGCAAGATGAATCCGGCCCCACCGAAGATGCCGGCGCCGAGCGAGCGCTGGAAGCCTGCCGTTACCTCGATGCCGGGCGCTCCGGCGAGGAAGCCGTGCTTATGCACCAGGTAGTTCTGGCCGGGCTGCACCTGCACGTGGATGATGGAGCCCGGCATCTTGGTGGCGAAGGTGACGGCCCCAGGGGCTCCGTTGGCGGAGTACTCGGTGAGGAACAGCGTGCCGCCGCCGGCCACGCGCTTGAGCGCGCCGAACAGGCCCTTGCCGCCGCCGCCTGCTGTCGTGGTATGCAGGCCGATCGAATCGGTCATCCAGGAGAGTTCACCGCTGTCGGCGATGACTTTCTCTCCCGGTTGCAAGTGAACTTCCAGCGCGGGTAGGGTCGTGCCGATGATAGTGTGCTCCACGTTCGTTCCTCCATTGACGGTATGCAACGTGTTTGTCCGTAGCCCGGACTGTCGTCACTCTACACCAAGGGGCTGCTCCGTTGCATCACTGCAATGGTCGGCGCCATCGGACCGCGAGCGTAGGAGGCGGTAATCTTAGAGCGGCCTGGATAATACAGGACTTGACTGGCGCAGGGCGGCGCGGGCGGCGTTATACCCGCACATGCCGTGGACGCCGCCGCCCGGCGGCGTGGACGACGAGCAGATGAAGATGTCTTTGGCGGGCGTCGTGTAGGGCGGGACGCGCAAGGTCGGTCGCGTGAAAAGCTGCGTGATGTCTTGCAGTCCTCCGTTGATGTCTCCCCCCACGATGTTCATATTGGCGCGCTCCAGAGAAGCTGGCGTGGAGACGTGGCGAGCCAGGATGCGGTCGCGGAAGCCAGGGGCGAAGCGTTCGATCTGCGCCTCGATGCGCCCGCTCATATCGACCGTCGAGCCGTTGGGCACGTGGCAGTAGGCCCAGACGGTGTGCTTGCCCGCGGGCGCGCGCGACGGATCGAACAGGGTGTGCTGCGCCAGCAGGATGTAGGGGCGCTCGGGACATCGACCCTGCGCGACCTCGGACTCGCTAAGAGCGATCTCGTCGAGCGTTCCACCGAGGTGGACCGTGCCCGCGGTCAGACACGCGGGGGCCGACCAGGGAATGGGGCCGTCGAGCGCGTAGTCGACCTTGAAGGCCGCCGGCCCGTAGCGGTAGCGTGCGAGGCGTTTTCTATAGCCCGGCGGCAGACGGTTTCCGGCCATGGCCAGCAGTTGGCGCGGCGTTACGTCGCAGAGAACCACGCGGGACGAGGGCAGGTCGTCGAGCGAGGCGACAGGTGCATCGACCTCTATCTCGCCGCCGAGCGTACGCAGGTGCGCGGCCAGCGCATCGGCAATTTTCTGAGCGCCGCCGCGCGGCAGCGGCCAGCCCAGCGCGTGCGCCGAGACGCCCAGCACGAGGCCGAACGCGGCGCTGGGAGGCTGCTCCAGCGGCAAGAACGAGTGGCAGGACATGCCGGCGAAAAGGGCGCGGGCGCGCTCGTCGACAAACAGGCCGCGGGCCAGGCCGCGTGCCGAACGTATGGCGCGCAGGCCGAAGCGGGACAGCGCGACGGGGTGGTGCGCCAAGCGCAGCGGATTGAGGGGGCCGAGAAACGACGCGGCGATGATGTCCCAGTCGGCGGTCAGCGGACCCATCAGCCGCCGATAAGCCCGTGCGTCGCGCCCGAGTTCCTCCGCCGTCTCGTCCACGCCGCGTTTCGCGACGACCGCCGTGCCGCCGTCGAGCGGGTGCGCGACCGCCGCGGGGGGATACACCCACTCCAGGCCGTGCTCGGCCAGCGGGAGCGTCTGGAAGAACGGCGATCCCACACCGAGCGGATGGATGGCCGAGCCCACGTCGTGGATGAAACCGGGCAAGGTAAGGTCCGCCGAGCGCGCGCCGCCGCCGATAGTGGGTTGAGCTTCGCGCACGAGGACGCGGCGTCCTATCTTGGCCAGCGTAATGGCCGCGGCAAGGCCGTTCGGGCCCGCACCGACGATCACGGCATCGTAGTCATAGATCATTGTCGTCATCCCTCTCGTTCTTTGGCGTGTCGATCGTCATCGCGAGCATCGACTACCCTCCCCTCACTTATACCCTCTTCCGACACGGGCGCGCCCTTAGAGCGAGCCCCTCTCGCGGCGTTTGCCATCGTGCTATACTTGCCCTGGAAAAGCGCTGGTATAGAGACGATGCGTTCGCCGGCGCCGACTCTCTACACGCCCTACGTCCAATGTCGCCGTCTTCGGCACGTATGCTGTAGGAGGTCGTTTTCGCGGCCACATGTTCGTAAGCGTAGGATTGCGTGTTGAGGGTAGACAGGTGATGCCGCCGGTAGAGCGCGTGGGGACAACGCCTTCCTCGAAGGAGCGCGCAGGCGCCCCGACGTCTTCGGCCCATCGTCCCAAGGCGACGACGAAACCAGCGCCCCCGCCACGTCCTCGCGCGGCGCGTGGGGCCTGGCGCACCGCGCGTCCTTCTGAAGGGCAGCCCGTCCCGGCGCTCGGCGCCCTGATCGACGAGGCCGTGGCGCTCTACCGCGCCAACGGTCTCTTTTTCGTTCTCCTCACCGCCGTGCCCGGCGCCCTGGTGCTGCTGCTCCAGAGCGTGGTCGGATCGACACTGTCGGCGACGACGTTGCTATTGAGCGGCGGAGCCACCTTCAGCGAGGCGGTCGCGCTGCACCTGGCGGGCCTAGCCGCCCCGCTCGGAGTGATCGACGGTGGGGCGCTCGTGAGCTACGTCTTCGCCGTGCTGGCCGTCGTGTTCTTGAACGGTCTTGCCGCCGCCGCCGTGGCGTTGGCCGTGGTCGAGCACCGCGCGGGGCGGACGACCACGTTGCGCGGCATAGCTGCTCTGCTCACGGCTCAAGCGTCGACCGTCTTAGGAGGCCTACTGCTCTACGGACTGCGTCTGCTCGCCGCGCTGCTTCTGGTGCGGCTGCTGCCCTTGGTGGGGGTGCCGGTGCTCGTCTACGTCTACATCGTGTGGTACTTCATCCCCCAGACGCTGGTGCTCGGCGGCGCGGACGCCGTGACGGCGAGCGGCCAGAGCCGGCGCGTCGTCGGCTCTGGCCTGCTCTCCGTGGCGCTCCTGTGGGCGCTGGCTTACGTAGTGCTGACCAACCTGACCACTATCTTGTTCAGCGTTCTCACGTGGGTGACGGGATCGCTGGCCGGCTTCGACTCCGTCGCGTCGTCCGGGTCCAACCTGCTCGTTGGCGCATCCGTCGTCGCCATCACGTTGCTGTTGCAACCGCTCGTGCCCATGGTCGCCGCGCTGCTCTACCTAAACCTCGCCGAACGCACCCCTCAGGCCGCTCCTCGCCAAAACTACGCCTCCGCGTCGCCTCCTTCAGAGCAGATGTTTCCTACAACGCCATCTGAGTGAGCCGCGCCCGACGGTCGCGCTGTCGTCTCTACCCCAGGCTGCATTTTTGTCCCGAATCGCGAGAGTTCTCCCACGACGCCACGGCCTGTGCAGACAGAGACACTTTTGGTTGGGACGGCCTTAATCAATAGGTTGTGCTCCGTCTCACGCGTCTCGAGCACCCTCCAGGTCTCCCCTCCGAGAACATTCATCTTACGCATCACTCTTTCTGCCACGCGAGCACGACAACGTCGAGTCCTTTGCGGTTGACGGGCGCATCAAGGAACACGGACAGCCCGAGGGCAGGAGCAGCATGGCGCAGAATGTTTGCCTGCCACGGGACACAGAGCTGAGCGAGTTTGCCGCCTGGTCGTAGAACACGCACCATCTCGCAAAGGAAGTGCTCGACGTTCGGTTCTACCTGCTGATCGTACGGTGGCTCGGTCGCGATAACGTCCACGCTCGCTGACGGGTACGGTAGAGACACAGCATCGACGATGGCATGTGATGCACCAAAGGCGGTTAATCCAGGGCGGAGAGCAGGATCAATGTCGGCGCTGAGGACGTGCCATCCGCTCCGCACTGCTTCCAAGACAATGCCTCCAATGCCGGCAAAGGGATCAAGGAATGTCCCCTTATCAGGCATGAAGACGAGATTGACGAGGAGCCGTGCGTCTAGCACAGGCAGTCCACGCCTACTTAACGGACCGCCATCCCCCCGGTAGCCCGTGATGGCACGGATCTCGCCGGTCTGGAGTTCAAGCAAGAATGTCCGGCGATCAGGCGCCTGATTCCGCAGGGCGTCAGCATCCTCGGCGTACAGACGGATAAGCTGATGCTGTGTACCCCGCCAACGCACGATGGAGTCATCCTGCTGGACAAGATCGCTCCTGCCCTTAGACAATGGAGCCACAAGGTCGATGGCCGCTGTATAGCCGAGGTGCGCGAAACGATGACGTGCGATCTCTATGGCAGAAGACGGTAGCTCGATCCAGAAAAGACCTCTCTGCTCTGCAAGAGGGCCGCCGCGCGGCGCGGTGGGAGCAAGGTCATTGAAAAGGCAGAGCGCTTCTGTCGTCGCAACATCGATCGCTTTGCGCCGTGCAGGCCAGACATGGAAGATGAGCACGCTGTCATGACGGTCGCGGGAGGTGATCTCCTGTCGTGGGGGCTGGCTGAGATCACGCATCCATCCCCCCGCCACGACACCGACGTATTTCAACTCAAACTGACACTTTCATACTATCATGTAGGGATGCGCTGTTCAACTCAAAGAGTCGGATAGCCGTTTATCCTTGCAACGATGCGATGAATCCTCGACACCTGCATAAGACGATGGCATAACGGCGTCTCGCGCTATGATAGGGTTATGCGTTACGTAGCAGCCTTGCTCGTCTTTATTGCCGTGGCCGCACCGGTCGTTCTTTTCGCCCTGGCTCCAACAGCAGCCCCGGCGGCGCCGTCGGTCTCGTCTAGCGCGGCGCCCGCGGCCGGTTCTTTGACCACCGCGTCAATCGTGGTTTCCGCCGGCCATGGCCTTCGTCTGTCCTCCACACCGCAAAAAGCCTGGACCTCGCCCCGTGGTCTTCCAGCGGGCTCCTTCGCCGCGCTCGTGGCCGACCCCACGACCACCGGCAGCGCTTACGTCGCCAACGGCGATGTCTACCACACGACGGACGGCGGCGCCCATTGGGCGCGTCTTGCCCCGCCTCCGCGCTCCCTCGTTGGGATGGGCGGCGTGACCGCCCTCGCCGTCGATCCGACCGATGGAACGCTTTACGCCGCGGGCCATACGATTGTGTCATACCGCGGGGCAAGTGGGTGGCAAGCGTGGGGCGCCGGACCACGCAACCTCCCGCCGGCTCTCCTGGCCGTGGGCAGACAACACGATCTCTATGCCGCGGTCGGCGACGCATTGTACTACAGCCTGCCGTCCTCATCGTCATGGGTTCCCGTGCAACGCGCCGATGGCGGCGTCTGGCCCGCGGCGCCGATCACGGCGCTTGGAAGAGGCTTGCAGCGCAACGCCATCATCGCGGCGATACGTGGCTCCGGGTTGTGGTCAGTGACTGGGAACACGGGTTACGCGCTCGGCGTAGTCGGGACCGGCACGGATGATATCGTTTCCCTCGCGTTGGAGTCGACGTTGGGGCAGCGTCTCCTGGCCGTTACCGCCAACGGCGGCGTCTACGACGGTCAGCCCACGAGCGACGCGCAGGTGCAGTGGGCCGCCGCGCTGTCGCCTGTCAATCCCGCCGACGTTCCGCTTGTCGCCGCGATCAACGGGGCCGAGTGGCCGACGCTCAAAGTCCCCCCTCAGTTCGCTCAAAACTGCATCGCCAACGGGAGGGCGCCTACCACGGCCTTGCCCATCTGCGGTCCCTTCGTCAGTTTCTACCAGCGGCTCGGCACGACTTTCCTCTTTGGCTACCCGCGCGGCCCAGCGCGCGCGCTGGGGGGGGGCGTTGTGGTGCAGGACTTCGACAGGGCGCAGTTTCGCTGGACGCCCTCCGGCGGGACGACCCTCGCGCCGGTCAACTGGAGGCCAGGCCTCTTAGGTTTCACCGCGATGAAACCGCCTAGTCCCCAGGTAGGCGTCGGCGCCAACACGGCTTACTACCCGCGCGGATACTACGTGGACCCTATGTTCTATGAGTTCTGGCGCGGCTACCTCTTGTCAAACGGCGTGAGCATCTTCGGGCCGCCCGAGTCGCAGGCCACGCGCGGTACGAGCAGCGATGCCAGCGGACAGCCTGTGAGAGTGCAATACTTTCGTAACGTGCGCCTAGAATACAGGGCGGGAGCAATAGGCCCCTCCATTCGCCTGAGCTATCTTCCCGACGACGCATTGCGCCAGTGATGCTTATCGGGTCTCTACAAGAGAACGCCAGAGAAAAGGACGACGAATTATGGTAGACGAGGCGGCGGCCCCGCTCAGGCTCATCCTGGCCGACGACCACTCGGTGGCGCGACGCGGCCTGCGCGCCTTGCTCGAAGACCAGCACGATTTTCGCGTCGTCGGCGAGGCGGTAGACGGAGAGGAAGCACTCGCCCTCGCCCTGCGCGAGAAGCCGGACGTGGCCGTGCTCGACGTGCGGATGCCGCGCCTCGACGGCATTCGCGCCTGCAAAGCGATCAAAGCCCAGGTCCCGGACACACAAGTACTGATCCTCTCGGCCTACGAAGACGATCGCTACGTCTTTGGCCTGCTGGAAGCGGGCGCCACGGGGTACGTGTTGAAAGACGCCGCCGACGAGGAGTTGCTCGCCGCCGTGCGCGCGGCGGGGCGACACGAGCCCTACCTGACGCCGCGCATCCAGGCCAGGGCTGCGGCCCACGACGCCGGCCAGACGACGGCTAACCCCCTCGTCGACCTGACGCCGCGCGAGCTCGACGTGCTTGCGCTCATGGCCGCGGGCTTCGACAACGTGGAGATTGGAACCCGTTTGTTCGTCACCAAGGTGACCGTGCAGAACTACACGTCGTCCATCTACTCTAAGCTCAACGTCAACACGCGCGCCAAAGCTATTCTCTGCGCCATTCAGAACGGCCTCGTCGAGCCGGCGCGCGACGCCTAAGGTCGCGTAGAAGGTGCAAGACGTAGAGAGCGCTGACGCTATGGCGCGAGATAGAGAGATCGCGACCGACGACCGTGGGCGCGACAACGCGCTTGTCGCGCCGTCCGACCCACCTCCGCGCGCGACGGGAAGGGCCGCGCCGAGGGTTGCGACGCGGTGGTTAGTCCTTGGCATGACGGCGCTGCTTCTTCTAGCCGTCTTGTCCGCGGGGGTTGGTGTAGCCGCGATAGGAGGGTTGAGCGCGGCAAAGGGGCGGCTGGGACTGATCGCGACCTCGGATGGACGCGTTCTCTTTGTCTACGCGGGCGGACCCGCCGCTCTAGCTGGCCTTGCGCCAGGCGACGTGCTGACGGCGGGCGGTAGAGGAGCTACGCTAATGGCGGACTCTTCCCACCCTGTCGCCGGTTTCACCGCCCTCTCGATCGTCCGCGGCGGCTCTTACGTGCTGGTCTGGCTGCGCAACAGCGCTTCATCACCGCTCGAACGCTTTAGCGATGAGGTCGGCCTCGTCGTGGCCGGGGTGCTCTGGCTTGCCGGCATAGTCGTGGCGTTCACGCGGCGGCGGCGCGCGGGCGGCGTCTTCGTGGCCGTGTCTGCTCTTGCCGGCGCCGCCGCCGTCTGGGCGTTGGTCGCGCGCGACGGCCAGGCGGCATGGCCGTGGGTCGTCTTCGCGCCCGCCGCGCTCTGTGGGTTGGGCGCGCTCGTCCTGGCTCATCTCACCATCGCCCTAGGCCGTCCCGTGGCCGGGAGAGTCATCGGGCTTGTCGCAGCCGTCGCGGGCGTTCCATCCGCCGTCGCTCTGCTCGAAGGTCTTGCCTCCGTCTCAGGGCCGTCCGCTATGGAGGTCTGGATCGCGGCGACGGCGGGGATGCTGGCCCTCCTCGCGATCGTCACACCCATCGTGGCCTATCTTCGCACCGCCCATGAGCCGACGCGGCGCGTCACGCGGCTCGTGCTGCTCGCCGGCGTGGCCGGCCTCGCGCCGTTGTACCTCGGTCCCGCTCTTGGCGCCGCCGCGGCTTTCGCCGGACGTCCGCTCACGGCTCCAGCCGTGCTGCTGGCGCCCTGGTGGAGTGCGCCAGGGCTGGCCGTCATGGCTGGCCTGCACGGGGCCGTGTTTACCGCCCGAGACCTCCGGCGCGTCGAGCGCGCCGTCTGGACGGGCGTGTCCTTCGCCCTCGCGGCCCTCGTCTTAGGGGCGGTCTGCCTCGGCCCCATCCTCGTCTGGGCGCCGTTTCCCCGCGATCTCGCGCTAGCCGTAGCCGTCCTCGCTTTTCCCTTCGCGCAGCGCGCCGTCGAGAAGCTCTTGTTCGCCGCGATGCGCCGCCCGCGCGCGGACTACGGGGCCGGTCTCCGTGTGGCGGAAGGCGCGGCGACGGTGGCTGCGACGCCCGGAGAGCTTGCCGCGACCGTCGCCGCGGCCCTCGCCGCGCCTCTGCGCGTGCGCGGAGCGACACTCTTGCTGCGCGATGACGGCGAGGCCGGGGGCTACGTCGTCGTGGCGGCCCCGTCGCTCAATCTCCCCGGCGACACTATGGTTCCCGGCCCTGTCGCCTCCGCGATCCTCAGGCGGGCGGCTGACTATCCAGCGGGCGGCCTCGTCGGCCCCTCGATGGCGTCTTCTCCGCCTGGCAACGCGCCGTGGGCCTACTTGTTCGCTCCAGGCTCACTCTGGACGCCGCTCTGGTGGGATGGCTCGCCGCGTGGATCTCTGGTGTTGGGGCCGCCGGTGTCCGGCGATCCGTTCGACGCCGCCGATCTAGAGGGAGTGGGGAACGTGGCCGCGGTGCTTGCACTGGCGTTCCACGCCTTCGATTTAATCGGTCGTCTGCGCGAACGCACGGCCACGTTGGGCTCCCTCACGCACCGCCTGTCCCACGCGCACGAGCAAGAGCGGGCGCACTTGTCGCACGAGTTGCACGACGTGGTGGCGCAAGAACTCATCGCCCTCACGCGCCAGTTGCGCCGCTACAGCGACGGACGCGTGGCGCCGCCCGACATCCAAGCCGATATGTTGGCGGCGGCGCAGGACGCCTTGACGGCTACGCGTCGCATCTGCAACGGCCTGCGCCCCGCTATCCTCGATCTTGGCCTCGTACCGGCGCTGCGCGATCTCGTGGCGGACGCACATGAGCGCGGCGGCGAGACAGAGGTGAGCTTGAGCGTCGACGGGCGCGAACAACGGCTCGTCGCCGATCTGGAGTTCGCCTTGTTTCGCGTCGCCCAGGAAGGTTTGGGCAATGCCCTCGCCCACGCCAAGGCGCGCCAGGTGCGCGTGGAGGTTGTGTTCGACGAAGAGATGGTCGTGCGCGTACGCGACGACGGCCGCGGTTTTGTCGCTCCCGCGCGCTTTGAAGACTTCCCCGGCGATCACCTCGGTCTTATCGGCATGCGTGAGCGGCTGGATGAGTTCGGGGGCGCCTTGACGCTGACGACGGCTCCAAGGCGCGGAACGATTCTCGAGGCGCGGGCGCCTTTGCTGCGAGAGTGAGTTTTAGATCATGTGCCAATAGCCGAGCGTCCCCTAGACTAAGGGAAAGCGTGAAAAAATTCGGCGGCATAAGAACCTGCCGGACGTGAGTATGTAGTGCGGTCCGGCGTCCCTTTACCCTTTTACCCTTCGTCGCGTCCTGAAAGGAAACTGGCGCTTTATGAGCATCATGCGCCGACTAGCCGTCGCCCTCGCGCTCTGCCTGGCGACCGCGGTCGTGGCCGCGCCGTCCGTCCGTGCGGCGCGCCCGCCCGACATCGCCGTCACCCCCGCGCTCCTGTATGCCGGGATGGCCGGAGGCGGCGTTTATCGCGACCTCGATCTTGCCGGGCCATGGGGGGCCGCGGGCGCTTTGCCGTCGCCCGCGCTCTCCCTCGTCGCGGGCGACGCCGCCCACTGGCACGATGTCTACGCCGGTCTCGGCGACGGCGTCTATCTGAGCCACGACGGAGGGATGGCCTGGACCGCCACGAGCATCCACGCCGTGGCCGTGCGGTCTTTGTTGTTGACGGCATCCGGCGCCATCGTAGCCGCGACCGACCGGGGCGTTTTCATCTCCGACGATCAGGGCGCGACCTGGACGGGGACTTTAGGACTGCCTGCTGGTCGGGCTACGGCGCTGACGCAGGCGCTGCCGCAGGCCAGCGGAGCGCCGACGCCCCCCTGTATGGTCGTGAGCGCCGGATCGGTCTGGAGCAGCGCGGATGGGGGCACGCATTGGACTCCTTTTCTCCATACGCTGCCGGGCCGCGCCACGATCTCCGCGCTCGCGGCCAGCGCGTCGACTCCCGCCACGGTCTACGCGGCCTCACCCTCTGGTTTGTGGCGCGGAGCAGCCGGCGCGTGGACGCCGCTGCGTACGTTGCCCTTGACCGGCAGAGCGGTCGCTCTTGTCGCCGCCGACTCGTCCACTATCTACGTGGCCGCGCGCACGGAGCCCGCCGTCTACGTCAGCACCGATGGCGGCGCTGCCTGGACGACGCATGTGATTGGCGGATTGTCCTCTCCAGTAACCGCTCTCCTCGGCGATCCCCTCCTTCAAGGCACGATCGTCGTGGGCAGCGCGGACGGTCACGTTCTACGCTCCAACGACCACGGGGCAACGTGGACCGATCCCGACAGTGGGGACGTGACGGGTGCGATCGGAGCAAGAAGCATCCTGGCCCTGGCCCTGGTGCATCGCGCTAAGCTGCCGACCGACGGCGTCTCCGACCCTGGTCCCCTGCCGGGTCAGACATGGGTGTCGGACGGCGGAGGACATACCGTGCGTGAACCTGTACTTGGCTACTGGCTGCGCTATCGCGCCCTGCTAGGGTCGCCGCTTAGCGAGGCGTTCACACCGGACAGTACACACGCTGATGTACAGGTACAGGTGTTCATGACGATGGAGCTACAGGTACAGGGCGGTAAAGTCACGCCCGTCGCACTAGGGAAGCAGTTGCTCCCGAACGGTGCGCCCTCCTGTCCCGCCACGGGCTGTGCGGTGGATGCACGCTTCGCGGCGGAGGTCCGCCTGAACGGCGACGTCCTTGGTCCGCCGATCTCCCCGGCCTTCGATCAAGCGACGAATGATGGGACGGGGCAGCGCTACACCGTGCAGTATTTTCGCAACGCCCGCCTAGAGTACCACAGCATCGGCGGCTCCGGCGTCGTGGTGATCGGGCGGCTCGGCGTCGCCGTGGTGCAGATGCTGAACAAGTAGTCCCATGTCGCCTTCCCTCTTTCCGGCGTGCTACTATGAGTGACGGCCGCGAAAAATAGGAAAGGGCTGAGGGCGAGTGAACGAACGACTGTGGGCGCCCTGGCGCTCCTCTTACGTGCAGGCGGAGTCGCCGAAGCCCGCTGGCGGCTGCGTCTTCTGCGACGCCGTGGCCGGCGGTCCGGCCCACGACCGCGAGCACTACGTCCTGGCCCGTGGAAAGCATGTCTTCGCCATCCTGAACGTGTACCCCTACAACCCCGGTCACCTCATGATCGTGCCGTTCGACCATCTCGGCGACCTGAGCGCCGCGGACCGCGAGACCGTGGCCGAGATGATGGCGATGGCGCAAGACGCCGTGCGCGCTCTGCGCGCGGCCATGAATCCCGGAGGCTTCAACCTAGGTATGAACCTGGGCACTCCGGGCGGCGCCGGCATCACGGACCACATCCATCTCCACGTCGTCCCGCGGTGGGGCGGAGATACAAACTTCATCTCCGTCGTAGGCGATACGCGCGTGTTGCCCCAAGCGCTCCTGGACACTTACGACGTGCTGAGGCCCGCGCTCGAAAAAGTGCTTCAGGGCGATTGACGGGCGCGGGCGCGAGGACTACACTTAACGATATAACGTATTGAAAACGCAGCCTCGCGGATACAGGAGCCCCCGGCCCATACGACCACCGCTCTGTATTCCTCTCGCGCATAATTGACGCCCGCCCCCAGCACGGACGGACATAGAAGAGGTAAAGATAATGACGGCGACGTGTCCACAGTGCGAGGCTGACGACCTCATACAGGGGCAGCATTTTTGTCACCATTGCGGGGCGACGCTGACGCACCCGACTGTCCCCGCCACGGCCAACATCGTCGGCGACGGCGATAGACCTGCGTGGACTTATGCTGGGCGCGGCATGTTGCGTTGGGCGGGGGAGCATCCCGGGGGCGTCGTCTCATTCGGTGTCTCAGCGGTTTTCGTCGTTGCGATGGTCGCTTTCGCCGTCGTTGCCGCTGTTGCTTTGGTGGGAATGGTCGTCGCCGCCGCCGTTCACGCACTACCGTTTTTGCTTATCGCGCTCTTTATCATCGGCGGGCATGGCGGCCACCGGGGCGGTCGAGGCAGACGGCGCTCCCGCGCGCGGCGCAATGTCTACTGGGTGTAGGCTTTACGCGGCCTCGCCGATCCGGGCGCTCGGCCGGGTGAGATGCTCATGCTTTTCTTTCACGCTGACGACGTTCGCCCGTGATATGGGCGGACTATGGAAGGGGTAGAGACCATGACGGCGACGTGTCCCCAGTGCGAGGCCGACGACCTTACGCCGGCACAGAACTATTGTTATCACTGTGGCGCCACGCTGACGCATCCAACTGTGCCGCGCACGGCCAATATCGTGGGGGACGGCGTCCTGCCCGCATCTTTGTCTGAACGTACGCCAATGGCGACGCCGTTTGACGGTGGGGCGTCGCGTTACGTACCACCTTTCTCGGCGGTTGCGCCGCGTTCCGTTCCGTACATGCTCGTGCGGGTCATCGTAGGGATTGGCGTTCTCGCGTTTCTTGTGATGGGTCTGCACCACCTACATACTATGCATGGTTTTATGAAGCAGATGGAGTTGGGTAGGCTGACGGGCTCGCTAGGCGCGGCTAGGGTGGGAGAGTTCCTGGGTCGCCTGCTCCCCTTGCTGTTCTTCGGTTTGCTGATTTTCGGCTACTTCGGTCGCCTCGGTCGCTATGGGGGTGGGTCGCGAGGAGGGCGCCCGACGAGCCGGGCGCGTCGTTTCGCCCGCCGCGCCTCTCGCGACGCCCGCCGCGACATTACCTGGTTGTAGGGCCTGAACCATGCTGACCATTCGCCCTGCCTCCACGGCTAACTCGCTCGCGGCCAAACACGCCGCTTTGTCCGCGTCGCTCAATGCACTGGGTTCCGTGCTCGTGGCGTTTAGCGGCGGGGCGGACAGTGCGTTGCTGCTTAAAGCAGCCTACGATGTGCTGGGTGAGAGAGCGGTCGCGGCTATCGCGGTCTCGCCCTCGCTGGCCGCCGACGAGCTAGCGGGCGCCGTGGCCATCGCGGAGTCGATCGGTGCGAGGCTGCATCAGGTGGAGACGGCGGAGATGCTCAACGCCGCGTATCGCCGCAACGACGCCGACCGCTGCTACCACTGCAAAGACGAGCTTTTTACGGTGTTGCGGCCTCTGGCCGATCGGCTGGGCATCGCGCACATCGCCTATGGCCTCAACGCAGACGACGTGTTGAGCGACGATCGGCCCGGCCAGCGCGCGGCCCTGGAGTGGGGCGTCGAAGGACCGTTAGCGGCAGCAGGTTTACATAAAGATGAGGTGCGCGCCCTGTCGCGTCGCTTGGGATTGGCTACCTGGAACAAGCCAGCCCTGGCCTGCCTGGCCTCACGCATCCCGCACGGCCAGGCGGTCTCGACGGAGGCGCTGGGCATGGTGGAAGAAGCGGAGCGCTTTATCCGCTCCTTTGGCGTACGCGACCTGCGCGTGCGCACGCACGAGCGGACGGCGCGCATCGAGGTCGACGCGGAGTCTCTGGTGAGGCTCGTCGAGCCCACCGTGCGCGCCCGGATCACGGCGAGGCTGCACGACCTCGGCTACCGCTACGTCACGCTCGACCTCGATGGCTTTCGCAGCGGCTCGACCAACGCCTCCGCTAGCCCTGGCCTCTGAGCAGGGCGGCGCGGGCGGCCTTGGCGTAGTCGCCGTGCCGCTGATGCCACTCGTTCTCGGCGATAGCATCGATCGACATATAACGCACGTCGCGGCTCTCGTGCGACATAGCTAGGTCGCCGCCAATCACCGTGCAGAGATAGACGACTGAAACGCCCGCATAGACGCTCTTAGGCGCGCTGGGGCGCCATGAGAAAACGTCCACCAACCGCACAGGTTCCACGATCAGGCCGGTCTCCTCGCGCGTCTCACGCACCGCCGTCTCCACAGGCGATTCCAGCGCGTCGCTCCAGCCGCCAGGCAGGCCCCATAGCCCGTCGTCGGCACGTAGGGACAATAAGATGCGCCCCTCGTCGTCGAAGATCGCGGCCTCGGCCCCGATCTTTGGGGTGATGTGCCCGAACTCTGCTCCAAGGCGGCGTCGAGCCTCTGTCGGCGGCAGATCGAGCGCCCGCCCGTAATAGGTAGAGACAAGGGCCAGTAAATGCTCGTAGCGCTCACGGTCGTAGGGATCGGTCGTATAGTGCAGGCCGTTCAAGGCGATCGTCCGCAACTCATCGAGCAGAGGCAAGATATCCATCGTTTTCCTGTATCTCGTCGGGGACCGTAAGCGAACACGACATCGTCGTCTTCATCAGGCGCTTGCTGTCCCAAGTTTACAGCACGAACCAGCCGGCGAACGCCTCTGCCGCCGACGGGCCAAACGATGTTAGACTTGAGCGGTCGCGCGACGGAGGCCGATCCACGAGACACAGCGACGCAAAGATGAAGATATGGTGGAGACGGCCGTCGCGGGCCCGTGGCAGCGTGGTGATGTCTTGTTGAGGTGCGAATCATGAATCAGACCCTTTTTTTCCCCACGGCAGCGGATGTCGCCGCCGCCGCCGCGGCGTTGCGGGGCTGCGTGCGCCGCACGCCGCTCATCCCGTCGCCGTGGCTCTCGGCCATCGCGGGCCGGCCCATTTTGCTTAAGCTGGAGAACCTGCAAGAAACAGGGTCGTTCAAGGCGCGCGGCGCCCTCAACTTCTTGCTCTCGCTGGCGCCCGAGGAGCGCGCGCGCGGCGTCGTAACCGCCTCGGCGGGCAACCATGGGCAGGGGCTGGCCTGGGCCGGCCAACTGCTCGGCGTGTTCACCACCATCGTGCTGCCGGTCGACGCCGTGAGCGTCAAGATCGAGCGCACGCGCGCGTGGGGCGCGACCGTGGTGTTGCGCGGCCATGGCTACGACGAAGCCCACGCGCATGCCGTCGCCCTGGCCGCGACCACGGGCGCGCTCTACGTGCCGGCTTACGAGCACCCCACGATCATGGCCGGGCAGGGCTCACTGGCGCTGGAGATCGTGGAAGAGCGCCCGGATGTCGAGGGCGTCGTCGTGCCCGTGGGCGGCGGCGGCCTCGTCTGCGGCGTCGCTGCCGCCCTGTCCACGCGGTCGCCGCGCCCCTGGGTGCTTGGCGTGCAGAGCGACCACACGCGCGCGGTCTACGACGCCCTGACGACGGGGAAGATGGATTTGGTGGACGACTTGCCTACGCTGGCCGACGGCCTCGCCGGTGAGACCGACCCCTACGTCGTGGCCGCGTGCCGGGCCTTTGGCCTCACGGTCGTGCTCGTGCCCGAGGCCGCGCTGCTGGGGGCCATCGGCGCGACGTTGCTGCAAGAGCACCTGGCCATCGAGGGGTCGGCGGCCGTGTCCGTGGCCGCCGTGCTTCACGGTGGTCTGCTGCCGCCCGGCGACGGCGCCGTCGCGCTCGTCTTGAGCGGCGGCGCCGTCGCGCCCGCCGTGCTGGCCTTGGCCCTCGCCTCCGCAGAGGCGCCGGCATGACCACGACGGAGACTAAGGAGACGCTGCCGTCGCTCTGGCGCAACCGCGACTATATGTTGCTCTGGAGCGGCCAGCTCGTCTCCACGCTGGGCTCGGGCGTCTCGCAGTTCGCCTACCCGCTGCTCGTGCTGTCCCTGACGCGCCAGTCCTACGCCCAGGCAGGACTCGTCGCCGCCTTGTTCAGCGTTCCGTACGTCTTGTTTAGTCTGCCTGCCGGCGCGCTCATCGATCGCTGGAACCGTAAGCGCGTGATGATGCTTTGCGACGCCGGGCGCGCGTGCAGCATGGCCAGCATCCCCCTCGCGGCGGCTCTGGGGCTCTTAACCGTGGGGCAGATCTACGTGGCGGCGTTTATCGAGGGATCTCTGTTCGTCTTTTTCAATATCGCCGAGGTCGCCTGCCTGCCGCGCGTCGTGCCGAGCGACCAACTGCCCACGGCTACGGCGCAGAACGAAGGAGGAGCCATCGCCGCCCTCTTGATCTCGTCGCCGCTGGGCGGTCTGCTGTTCCAGATCGGGCGCACACTGCCGTTTCTAGCCGACGCCCTGTCGTACGGCGCCTCGGTCGCCTCGCTGTTTCTGATCCGCACCTCGTTCCAGGGCGACCGCGTGGTCGAGGCCGCGGCGACGCGATCGCTGCGCGCTGAGATCGCCGAAGGCGTCAGGTGGTTGTGGCGCCACCGCTTGATCCGTTTCATGTCTCTCGTGACCGGCGGCCTGAACTTCAGCAGCACGGGAACCTTCTTGATCGTCATCGCCATTGCTAAGGGGCAGCACGCGGAGCCGTCGTCGATCGGCATCGTCCTGTCGATCGCCTCGGTCGGTGGACTCGCGGGCGCGGCGCTGGCCCCGCGGATGCAAAGACGCTTTAGCTTTGGTGAGGTCATCATCGTCACCACCTGGCTCTCCGTCCTCGTCTGGCCGCTCATCGCCCTCGCGCCGAACGTCTTTCTCGTCGGCGTCGCGCTTGGCTTCGGCTTCGTGGTCGGCCCCATCTTCAACGCTATGCAGTTCACCTACCGCGTCAGACGCATTCCCGACGCGCTGCAGGGGCGCGTCAACAGCGCCTTTCGTCTTGTCGCGCTCGGCTTCCAGCCGCTGGGCGCGACGGTCGCGGGACTCTTGCTGCAGAGAGGCGGTCCCACGCTCGCCATCGCCGCCTTCACCTTCACCACGGCGATCGTGGCCCTGGCCGTGACCTTGAATCCGGACGTCCGTCGCGCCGACAAAGACGAGGGCCTCGGCGAGGGCTAGGCGCGACCGCACGACGACCTCGCCCGCCAACGGACCTAGCGTGGCGGGACCGCGACCGGAACGTCCTCCGTGGAGGCGACGACCCAGACGCGCGAGGCCAGGGCCGAGGGTAGATCGTATTCCCGCGCGCCGACGGATACGCGCACGCCGTCGTCCAACAAGGAGACCACGGTCACGACGGAGCCCGGACGCAGGCCCGCCTGACCGGCCTGGCGCAACAGCGCCGTCTCATCTTCGACTACTTCGGAGAGACAGAGCACCTTTACGACCATGCTGGGAGTGAGGGCGGACAGGCGGCGCGCGTCCTGCTCGCGCAGGTACTCGCGCGACGAGAGACGGGAGCCGGGAATGGGGTTGCCATGCGGGCAGGTCGTCGGATCGCCCAGCGTCGCCGCCAGGCGTTCCTCGATCTCCGGCGTCATAGCATGTTCCATCGCGTGCGCCTGCTCGTGCGCCATGATCCAATCCATGCCCAGCATCTCGAAAAGGAAGCGTTCGGCCAGGCGGTGCCGGCGCAGCACACCCTCGGCCGTGGCGAAGCCAAGATCGGTTAACGTGGCGCCCCGCCGACGGTCGAGGGTGATGTAGCCGTCGCGGGCGAGACGTTGCAACGTCGCCGTCACCGTGGGCGGCGTCACGCCAAAATGCTGCGCCAGGCGCGCGCCGACGATGGGGTCGCCTTCCATGGCGATGTTGTAGATCGTTTCCAGGTATTCTTGCGTCGTCATGCTGATCGTCGCGTCGTCGTTCACCACGTGCGCCCCTCCTCGTTCATGCTTCTTTTAGCGTACTCCGTCGTCCGTGAACCCATCTCCGACCGCGCTTGTCAGACATTATTAGCTTGTGCTAACATGAGCGTAACGGGCTGCACGACCCCACGTAACCCAGTAATAATGTCATCAGGACGCTGTCGGCGGCGGCAGGCGGCGTACATCGACGCAGAGAGGACAGGGAAGATCGTGGCTACGGCGGCAGCGACCCCACGTCATGGTTCGAGAATAGCATTAACACGCCCGGCAACGTTCGCGGCGCTCGCGATCGGCGTGCTGGTCGTCGCGGCGGCGCTCGTCTGGCAGGCGGCCACGACGGGGGGCAGTCCCAACCCGACGGCGCCGCATACGAGCCGCACCGTCGCCATCCTAGACATCGCGATACTCGTGTTCCGCGAGGGGCTCGAATGCACGCTCGTTCTCTCCGCTATCACGGCAGGGTTACGCGGCGCGCACGCGCGCCTACGTCGCCCGATCGCGGGAGGCGCCGCTGTCGGGGCCATCGCCACCGCGGCGACGTGGCTCGTCGCGGTCCGCATCATGAACGCCTTGAGCGGCAGCGTCTCCGCCCTGGCGCTGCAGGCGTGGACCGGCCTGCTGGCCATCGTGGTGCTCCTCGTGGTCATGAACTGGTTCTTCCACGGGGTCTACTGGACCGGTTGGATCTCCTTTCAGAATCGTACCAAGCGCTCCTTACTGCAGGGCTCGGCCAAGTCGCGTGTGCTCTTGGGGCTCGGACTGCTCGGCTTCGCCTCCTTCTACCGCGAGGGCTTCGAGGTCGTCTTGTTCCTCCAGAGCTACCGCCTCCAGATGGGCGAGAACGTCGTCTTGATGGGCGCGCTGCTCGGAGCCATTCTCTCGGGCATCGTGGCCATCCTGACCTTCGCCGGCCAGAAGCATCTGCCCTACAAGAAGATGCTCATCGTCACCGGGGTCATGCTGGCCGGCGTCCTCTTCATCATGGTGGGTGAGCAAGCGTTCGAGATGCAGCAGGCCGGCTGGATCGGAACCTCCGCCATCTCATGGTTGCAGTGGATCCCTAGCTGGGCAGGCATGTGGTTCTCTATCTTCCCGAACTGGGAGACCGTCGCCGGGCAGGTCGTGGCCATGACCCTGGTCTTCGGCAGCTACGCTCTGGCCCGCCACCAGGTCGTTACGCAGTCCAAGCGCAAAAGCCAGGAAGCTCTCTTGGCGACCGCTGATCCGGCATCCGAGGATCTGCCTCCGGCCGAGGCTCGGATGCTCACAGGCGCCGCGCGCTAGGCGCCGCTCGACAGCATCATCTACCGTGCGTCGCCCAGGCTGGCGTCGCTACGTTGCGCCGGGGGCTGGGATCGACCGATCGCGGTCCCCGACGTTGTCGTCGTCCTGCCCCCCCGCGCGACGGGTCGCTTGACGCCGACGCGCGGTTACAACGCCCCTCTCCTCCCACGTTTTCCTCGGAATCAGCAGGCTCTCCCTGTACGGTCGCATCAGATGATACGAGCACGAGGCGGCGGGGCGGCCCCCGATGGGCGCCGTCGCGGGCGCCCCTCATGAGGACGTTGGTGGGACGTGATCCCTCACCCCGGTGGATGCCGCCGTTAGAGTACGCTAAGCGGAGAGCAGCGAGGGGAGAGTAGATGGACAAGACGATTCAGGAGACGTGGCCAGTGGGGACGCCGGTCGTGCAGGTGCGCATCGCGCGGCCAACCGACCTTCTCGACGAGGTCATACGCTTCTATCACGACGGCCTCGGGCTGCCGGTCATCGCGTCGTTCGAGGGACACGCCGGCTACGATGGCGTCATGCTGGGGTTGCCTGGTACGACCTACCATCTCGAGTTCACCCGGCACGCGCACGGCAGCCCCGGTGCCGCGCCCAGCGCCGACAACCTGCTCGTGCTCTACATGCAGGACTCCACGGCGATCGCCGCGGCGGCCGCGCGACTGGCGGCGCTCGGGCATCCGGCCGTCGAGCCGGAAAACCCTTACTGGCGCGCGCGGGGGATCACCATCGAAGACCCCGACGGTTGGCGGGTCGTGCTGATGAACGCCGCCGGCCTCTGAGGAGACCACGGCGGCCGTTCCGCTGAAACCGCGCGTTTGTCTTAGCGCCTGACGAGGAGCACGACGACGACCACGAGGAGCACGATGACGGCCGTGAGCAGGGCCCCGATGACCAGCACGAGTACGTTGGTGCGGTCGAGCGCCCGCGGCGAGGAGGCGGGGACGGTCAGCGGCATGGATAAAGCGGGAGCGGGGAGACCGCGTACGTCGCGCTTGAGCTGACGCACGGCGCCGGCAGCTTTGGCGCCCGCGCGCAGCGTCGGATCGGCGGCGTCGAATAACGGATCGTCTCGTGAAGCGCGGTCAGAGACGCCGTCTGGGCCGCCAAAGGCGCCATCCTCATCGACGAAAACGCCGTCGTCGTCGTCGAGACGCGCGGTGGACGGCACGTCTTCTTCATAACGCGAGGCCGCGTAGGCGTCGTTGAGGTCCAGCAGGTCGCCGGGACTCATCGTCTCGTCGAGCACGAGCGCGCGCAGGTCGGCCACGGTTGCGGGATCGGGGGCTAGCGCGGCCGTCTCCAGGCCGCGGCGCAGGACGCGCAGGTCGTCGAGCAGGTCGGCGGCACGGCGCGGCGTCCCGGCGGGAGGAGTGCGTGGCTCCGGTTCCGCCGCGCGTTCCCAGCGCGCCACGGCCTCGACCGGCGTCGTACCGGGCGGATGGTCTCCCGGCGCCGCGTCCACGACTCCTCCGGCCGCCTCGATCGACGCGTCGCCATGTCGCGCCGTCGGCCGCTCCCAGGCGCCCTCGGCGGCGATGGTCAGCAGCCAGACCAGGGGCGAGGTTCGTGCGTCGTAGGCGTCGAGCCGGGCCAACGCGCGCACGAACGTCTGGGCCAGAAGGTCGTCCGCGTCGGACACGTCGTCGCTGTGCGCCAGACAGAAGGCGTAGACGGGCCGGACCGCCGCGTCGTAGACGAGGCCGAAGGCCGCGCGCTCGTGAAGGGCGGCCTCAAGGCCCCGAGCGTCAAGACGATCGCTCGTGGGACGTCTTTGTCCCTCCATCTAACCGTCCGTGCTGGAGAGACGCGCTCTAGGACCGCGCACGCGGTTGTCGCCGGCACGCCGCGTTATGCGTTCGTCGTCGAGGTGTTCGAGGATCGCCAGGGCATATTTGCGGCTCGTGCCGAAGCGGTCACGCAGCGCGGCGACCGTCACCACGTCCGCTTCGTCGATGATCTCCAGCGTCGCCGCGACCATAGCGTCGTACGCCGCGCGCCCGAGGTAGAGGCCGGGCGCGATCTCGACGATCTCGCCGCTCTCTCCCAACGCCTCCAGCAGCGCGGCGTCCACGCCAGGGATGTCGCCGAGCGTGGGCGGCGTGTAGGGCGCGGCGGCGAGGGCCGTGCGCACGGCGGCGGCCCGGCCTTCCTGACCTGGACTCAGGTGCGGCGTATGCTCGTGCAAGCCCACCACGTCGCCCCAGACCTTGACCACGTCCTCGGCCATCAGCGCTCCCCCGGCGGCGCCCCACACCTCGGGGGCAAGCCTCAAACGGGTCCGCATCTCCTCGCTGGAGAGGCCGCGCCGCCAGGGATAGCGTTCGTGGTAGGGCGCCAGCAGCGCCCGCGCCGCCGCGCTCACGGCGGCCCAGGTCGAGGCGCTGGACCAGAGGGCGCCCGCCTGGTGCATCGTCCCGGCCTCTCCCAGCGCGGTAAGCATCGCCGCCGCCTCGTCTGGGGAGAGGTCGGCGCGGGCGGCTACGTCGCCGATCGAGCGGAAGACGGACCCCGCCAACGCGTCCTGGATCCTTTCCTCGGGCGTGCCCGCCGCGAGCGTCTCCAGATGCTGGAGTACGCCGGCGACGAAACGGCGGTGACGCGCGGGATGCGCATCCACCACCATGCCTCCGGCCAGAGTAGCGCTGGGCGAGGGACGGCGCAGCACCACGCGGTCGCCGCGTCCGACGGCGATGGGAGAGGCCAGACGCAGTTGCACCCAGCCCTCGTCGCCCGCTCCCAGGGTCTCGTGGTCGAGCAGCGAGAGCTTGGCCGCGACCTCCGCCGCGCCCGTGTGGACCGTCACCGGCATGTTGTGCGTGAGCGGCGCCACGAGGTCGCCGACCGCGCGTAGGCGCACGTCGAGCAGGGAGGCCGGCGGCAGCAGGCCGGGCAGCGCCAGGACGTCGCCGCGCGCCACCTCCTCGGTGGAGACGCCCGCCAGGTTGATGGCTACGCGCCCGCCTGGAAGCGCGCGCTCCAGCGTGGTCTTGTGCGCTTGCAGCCCGCGGATGCGCGCCCGCGTGGCGCGCGGCGCGATCTCGACATCCTGGCCCACGCCGAACGACCCATCGAGCAGCGTGCCCGTCACGACCGTGCCGAAGCCCGTGAGCGTGAACACGCGATCGACCGGTAGGTGCGGGCGAGCGCGGTCCGCGTGAGGCGGCGCGGCGTCGAGCGCGCGGTCGAGCGCGGCGCGCAGGTCGTCGAGGCCGGCGCCCGTTGTCGCCGAGACGGGGATCAACTCCACCCCCTTCAGTGTGGTGTGCGCGAGGGAGGCCCTCACATCTTCTTGCACCAGCGCCACCCACTCGTCGTCCACCAGATCGCTTTTGGTCAGCGCCACGACCCCGCGCGAGACGCCGAGCAGATCGAGGATGTCGAGGTGCTCGCGCGTCTGCGGCATGACGCCCTCGTCCGCCGCGACCACCAGCAGCGCCACGTCCACGCCGCCCGCGCCGGCCAGCATATGCCGGATAAAGCGCTCGTGACCGGGCACGTCCACCACCGAGGCTTCGCGTCCCGAGGGCAGCGTCAGCCAGGCAAAGCCCAACTCGATGGTCATGCCGCGCTTCTGCTCCTCGATAAGGCGATCGGGGTTGATGCCGGTAAGAGCCTGCACGAGCGTGCTCTTGCCGTGGTCGATGTGGCCGGCGGTCCCAATAACGTGCATAGAGGTGGGTTTGTCCTTATCGTGATCCTGACCGCGCGGCGCCGCGTTCTCTTTCTGGTTATAACCACCATGGTAGCGTGTCGCCCTACGCCGCTACAACAAAACGTGTCGCCGCTCCGCGCCTCACCTCTACCCGCGCGTCGCCACGCTGCTGGACCGGCCTGGGAACGACGCCATCCAACTGGATCTTCTTCACAACTACACCTCCGACGTAGCGCTCTACGGGGATTGGCAAGCCTACTTCCGCGCTCACCAGCCGCCCGCGCTCATCGTATGGGGACAGAACCACCCGTTCTTCACCGTCGCCGGGGCAGAGGCGTTCCGGCGCGACCTGCCCGACGCGGAACTGCACCTGCTCGACGCAGGCCACCTCGCGCTGGAAGAGAACCAGGGCCTGATCGCCGCGCACATACGGCGTTTCCTGGTCTAGGCGTCCACGGCTCTTTCAATTCTCGGCGCGGCGGCAGTCAGGCCGGCGCGGCAAACATCTTACACAGGCGGGAGCATCCGGGCCGCTACGTGGCCGCCCGGTGTACCCTAGTGATAGTCATACGCTGTCGTTCCGGGGACGGACTCGGGCGCGTACGGCGACAGGAGGGACAGGGAGATGCAAACAGAGTCGGTATTAGGCGTCGTATCGGTCAACGTCGGGCTGCCGCGCACGGTGGAGTGGCGGGGCCAGTTGGTCTCCACCAGCATCTTGAAGGAGCCCGTCGAGCGGCGCGTCATCGTGCGCCGGCTCAACCTCGACGGCGACCGCCAGGCCGACCTCTCGGTCCACGGCGGCCCTGACAAGGCGGTCTATGCCTACCCTTCCGAGCACTACCCCTACTGGCGCGAGCAACTACCCGATATGGATGTGCAGTGGGCGGCGTTCGGCGAGAACCTGACGACGACGGGCCTACTGGAAGAGACGGTCAACGTCGGCGACCGCTTCCGCGTCGGCTCGGCCGTGCTGGCGGCGGTGCAGCCGCGCACGCCCTGCTACAAGCTCGGCATCCGCTTTGGCCGCGCCGACATGGTGCGTCTCTTTCACCGCGGCGGACGCAGCGGGATCTATTTCGCGGTGGAAGAAGAGGGCGAGGTCGCGGCCGGCGATCCCATCGTGCTTCTGGAGCGCGCCATGGACAGCCTGAGCATCGCGGACATCTCTCGCCTCTACAGCGCGCGGACTGACGAGGGCGACGCGTCTGGGAAGAACGTCGCGTTGATGCGGCGCGCGGTCGCCCTGGAGGCCCTGCCCGCCGGGTGGCGCGACTACTTCGTGGAGCAGCTTGCCCGTCGCTAGCCGCGCCGGTCGCGCCGGTATCAGACGCCGCGCTGACGAGGCGCGCGTCTGCTTGGCCGGTGAGACGCGTGCGGCGTTAGGCTAACTCGTCACGGACACCTACGTTTTCATATTATGCGTGTGCTAGCGGGCGAGAGTTGTTACGATAGGGAGGCATCGGCGGCGCGGACCGCGCGCGCCGTGAGGGTAGACAGGGGGAGATAGCTTTTAGCCCATGCGTACGACCCCATCGGACCGCGCGCCGGGCGCGGCGGCGCGTCGCTTGCTCATGAAGATCGGGGCCTTGTTGGCGGTCATCGTCCTCTGCGGCGCCGTCGTGTCGGCACGGCAATTCTCCCACGTCGCCTCCCACGTCGCCGCGGCCCCCAGACAGCCAAGCGCTCGACCGGCGCCCTCACGTCGCTTCTCCGCCGTTCGCCGCTCGCCCAAGGCGAACGGTCCCTCGCCCCTGCATGTCTGGTTGACGACAGCGGATGGGGCGAACAAACTCTCGCCGCAAGCGGGCCTGCGTTTTTCCACGGGCGGCCGCTACAATCCTCTGACCATCAACGTCGACGATGACCAGACGTACCAGCAGGTCGCCGGATTCGGCGCCTCCCTGACCGACACCGCGGCCTGGCTGCTCTACGAGCGTCTTGCCGCCTCTACGCGTCAGTCCGTCATGCGCCGCCTGTTCGACCCTGTCGAGGGCGTGGGCCTGTCTTTCCTGCGCCAGCCCATCGGCGCGTCGGACTTCACGCACGATGGCGTGCCGTACTCACTCGACGACGTCAGGCCGGGCCGTATTGACCCCACGCTGGCCGCGTTTACCCTGGCCCACGACGACGCCTACATCATCCCGGCGCTGCGCGCGGCCAGGAACCTCAACCCCGCCCTCAAGATCCTAGCGACGCCGTGGAGTCCTCCACCGTGGATGAAAGCGAACGCCGCGTTCAACGGTTCGTATAGCGCGTCGCTGGCGCCCTCGTCGTACGCGTCGCTGGCCGCCTACATGGTGCGCTTCATCCAGGGCTATCAACAGCGCGGCCTCCCGATCTACGCCATCACGCTTCAGAACGAGCCGAACTTCGCCACGCCCGACTACCCCGGCATGTTCTTCCCCTCGCCGCGGGCGCTGCGCTACCTCACGCGCGACCTCGTCCCTGCCCTACGCAGCGCGGGCCTGCACCCCAAAGTGCTCGGCTACGACGATCGCTGGGGCCAGAAGCGTTTTGCCGACCGCTATCCCTGGCGTATGCTCGGCAACCGCGAGGCCAACGCTCTGCTGGCCGGAACCTCGTATCATTGCTACTATGGATCGCCCGACGTGATGAGCGAGTTGCACGCGGACTATCCCACGAAAGACATCTACGAGACGGAGTGCAGCGGCGGCAAGATCGCGCCCGGCCCCGTCTCCGAACTGGCCGTCAACGCCATGCGCAACTGGGCGCGCTCGGTCGTGCTCTGGAACGTGGCCGTGGACACGCACAACGGCCCACGCGAGGGCGCAGGCTGCACCGACTGTCTCGGGCTGGTCACGGTCGACCAGACGCACGGCGCCGTCTCCTACACGAACGACTACTACCAACTAGGGCAGATGAGCCGCTTCGTCACGCCCGGCGCCTACCGCGTGGCCTCCAACTCGTTCGGCGACGGGACGTACGGTTCGGAGACGCTCTCCGACGTAGCCTTCCGCGACCCGAACGGGACCAAGGTGCTCGTCGTCTACAATGGCGCGTCGTCGCGCCAGACCTTCCGCGTGCAGTGGGGCGGCGTTGGGTTCACCGAGACGCTGCCTTCTCGCTCCACTGCCACGTTTACCTGGACCGGGACACGGCCCCAGGAGCGGGCGGCGCTGGCCGCCGTTCCTCGTCCGGTGGACTACGCCGTGGACGCGGCCGGTCCAGGCGAGGGAGATTTCATGCCCGACAGCTTCGCCTCCGCCGGTCGCAACGTCTCGACCAAGGCGGCCATAACCACCTGCTTCGCCGACCACCCCGCCCCGGCCAGCTTATATCAGTCGATGCGCCTGGGGCCGCTCGGGTTCACCTACACCTTCCCCCACCTCGCGCCGGGCGCGCTCTACCGCGTGCGCCTCCACTTCGCGGAGATCGTTTTCAACCGCACCGGTAGACGCCTTTTCGACGTGGCCATCCAGGGGCGTCGCGTCCTGCGCGACTACGACATCGTGCGCGCGGCCTACGGCCCGAACCACGCGGTCGTCCGCACCATCCGCGCCCGTGCCTCGGCCGACGGTACGCTGAGCGTCCAGTTTCTGCGCGGACGGGCGGACTGGCCAGCAGTATCCGGCGTCGAGGTCATCCGCGTCGCGCGCCCCCGTGGAGCGCCCGTTCCCGCACGCCTGCGTGGCCCGCGCGTCAATACCTGCCACTCCTCCATAACTAGAGGGTAGAGCGAAGCGCTTACCGTCCCTGGCCCCCTTGGGCTAAGACGAGTGGCGCCGTGTCGCCGACGCGCGAGACGCATGGGCTCTTAAGAACACAAGCGCCTCTAGCTCGGCCCCACTCGTCCGCCCTGGCTTCGTTGTCTAGAGCTCATTCTCTACCTTAGGTTAAGCCCTCAACGTAAGATCGCGCTGTCGCACATGACGTATTGAGCAACGACTCCCCTTAATCCCATGTAAGTTTTCACGTCGCCTTTTTAGAGGTCTAGAAAGACAAGACTGTATTAGCGAACCCCTCTTCTAACAAGCGTCTATATTCTTAACAAAGTATTAACAAGAATACTTGTCTTGTCCTGCTAGGTTGTGTTAGTGTAGCCATAGAGAAAAAAACCTCACAACACTTTTCACTATTGGATGCCTTGACTACGTGTTAGGGCCTTCGACCTGACCGTGGATCCCCGCACAGGCGGCGCCGTGTTCCCCGCATCGTTCACAGTTGTAGGCCTACGTTCATCATCCCCGTCGCCTAAGAAAAGAAGAGGTCCCTATGAACGCTCGCACGCCCTCTCGGTTCCGGCGTATCCTGCCCTCGCTCCTGCTCGTGACCAATCTTTTGATGGGGTTAGCCGCGTCACCGCCCACTCCCGTGCATGGAGCCACGTTGTCACGAACCGTCTTAAAGAGCGCAGCGGCGGGCGCACGGAATTCGGCCGCGGTACGGGATGCATCTCGCCTCTTCGCCCCGGCGACGACATCGTCCCAACTGGGGCAGGTGCAGGGTTCGGCGACGGCCGCGCTCTCGGTTCCCGTGACAGCCACGGCTACTCTCACAGCCCCTGTGACGGCGACAGCCCGCGTGTCCGACACGCCCACAGCCTCCGTTCCCCTGACCGTGCCGCTGACGACCACTGCCACGGCGCCCCTCACCTCGACGGCTTCCGCGACCACGACAGTGAGCGCCCTACCAGCGCTCACCCCAGGCAGCACAAGCGCCGCCGCTGTGGCGTCTCCGTCTCCGCCTATTTCGTCGCTGACGAGCGTCAGCAGCATGACCGCCACGTCCACACCGACTCCCTCTGTCCCTGACGCAACGGCCGTCACACTCCCGACCGCGCCCGCTCTTGGCGCCATCAGCAGCGCTGTCAGCGAACCCATCACCGCTTCGATGCGGGACCACTATGCTGCGCTCGGCCTGGCCTTCGAGCACAACGACGGGCAGACGGACAGCCAGGTGCATTACCTGGCGCATGGCCACGGCTATACCGTGTTCCTGACCGGGAGCGATGCGGTCCTGGCCCTGGTCGAGCCGCGGCCGCCCGTGCCGCTCCATACCCTCGTCGAGCAGCAGGATGCGGGCACGCAGCCGCTCACCCCGACACAGGAGACCGTGCTGCGCCTCCACTTCGTCGGCGCGAACGCCGCGGCCACGCCGCGTGCGGAAGACCCGCTCTCGTCCACGGCCAGCTATTTCGTCGGCAAGGACCCGCAGTCCTGGCACGCGGGCATCGCGCTCTATCAACGCGTGGTCTACCACAACCTCTATCCTGGCATCGACCTAGCCTATCACGGCGCACGCAACCTGGAGTACGATTGGCTTCTTGCTCCGGGGGCCGATCCCTCGCTGATCCAGTTCAGCCTCCAGGGGGCGCAGGGGCTCACCCTCGACGCGCAGGACAATCTCCTGGTGCGGACGGCGGTGGGGGTGCTGGGTCAGACGCTTCCCACTGCCTACCAGGACGTGAACGGCCAGCGCCATCACGTGAGCGTGCGCTACACCCTCGACGGCGCCGGGCACGTGGGCGTCGCGCTCGGGGCGTACGACGCGAGTAAACCTCTGGTGATCGATCCCACACTCAGCTACAGCACCTACCTGGGCGGCAGCGGCACGGATGTCGGCGCCGGCATCACGACGGACAACGCGGGCGATGCGTACGTCGTCGGCTGGACAGGGTCGGCCAACTTCCCCGTCACGGGCGGGGTCTATGGAACCATCCTCAACGGCCCCACCGATGTCTTCATCGCCAAGTTCGATCCGAACGGCGCGTTGGTGTGGAGCACCTATCTGGGCGGCAGCGGCGACGACGTGCAGTACGACTCGCAAATCGCGGGCATCGCCGTCGACGGCAGCGGCAACGTCGCCGTCTCCGGCTCTACGGTCTCGACCGATTTCCCCACTACCAGCAACGCCGTGCAGAGAACGTTCGGCGGCGGCAATGACGCCTTCGTGAGCGAGGTGAACGCCACCGGGCGGACGTTGCTCTACAGTACGTACCTGGGCGGTGGGTGCAACGAGTACGCACCCGCGCTCGTCGGCGACGGCAGCGGCAAAATCTATGTGACGGGCAGCACCTGCTCTAGCAACTTTCCGACGCTCCATTCGCTGCAGGCGTTCAATGGGGGCAGCGACGCGTTCATCGTCAAGATCGACCCCACCGCGACCTCCTCGCTCGTCTATAGCACCTTCCTCGGAGGGACAGGGCAGGACGGCGGCTACGGCATCGCCGTGGACAAAGTGGGGGACGCCTACGTCACCGGCGACACCAACGCCTCGGACTTCCCCGTGATCACAAGTACCGCGGTGCAGCCAACGCGAGCCAGCTATTGCGCCGATGGGACCTGTCATGATGCATTCTTCAGCGAGCTGAATCCGGCGGGCACGGCCCTGTTGTACAGCACCTATCTGGGGGGCACGCACGACGAACGTGCGCTGCGTCTGGCGCTGGATAAGAACAACAACGTCTACATCACTGGGTGGACCAGCTCGATCGATTTCCCCATCACGGCGGGAGCCTATCGGACGGGTCCTCAAGGGGGGGGCGACGCCTTTGTGGCCAAGCTCAACCCGGCGGCAAGCGGCGCGGCCTCGCTCGTCTACAGCACCTACCTGGGTGGGAGCGGCGACGACTATGGGTACGGCATCGCCGTGGACTCGACCAGCGACGCGCTGGTCACCGGTCAAACCGCCTCGTCTGACCTCCATCCCACGCCCGACGCACTCCAGGGTGTCTACGGTGGGGCCATCGACGCGTTTGTGCTGCGGCTGAACCCTGCGGGGAGCGCGCCGCTGTACAGCACCTATCTCGGCGGCAGTGGCGCCGACTATGGCTATGGCGTGGCCACGGACGCCAGCGGGAACGCCTACGTGACCGGAAGCACCGCCTCCACCAACTTCGCCACCGCGGGCGCCATTCAGGGCGCGAACGGAGGCGGGACCGACGCCTTCGTGAGCAAGATCGCTTTCGTGAGCAGCGGAAACGTACCTTGGCACCCGCACCACAACGTGCATCTGAGCGCAGGGCTCGACGTAAGCGTGGACCTGGCCGACGGACACGTGGATGTGATGGCCGCCGACCTGTCTGTGCCAGCACGTGGGCCCGCCCTCACGCTGAGCCACACCTGGGACAGCACGCTGGCTGACCATGGGAGCGCGTACGCCAGCAACGGCTGGGTGAGCACGCTGACGCCGTCCCTGGGCGGCGTGCTGACGCAAACGATGGCCTACACCGACGCCAGTGGAGCCGTCTGGCTGTTCCCCTATAAGGGCAGCCTGACGGCCAGTGCGCCCTACACGGCCTACCAGATCCCGGCGGGGCAGCCCTGGCGCCTGGTCACCTCACCTATAACCGGCTCGACGCTCTCGAACGTCTTGAGCGGCGAGGTGCTGGCGTTCAACGCGCAAGGACGCTATAGCGCGGAGACAGACGCCTACAGCAATACCAACACCATGGGCTACGACGTGAGCGGCTTGATCAGCGTGACCAATAGCGGAGGGCGTCCCCTGGCCTTGAGCTACACGAACGGCCTATTGGGTGACACGCAGGGCCCGCTCTGGCGCAGCAGCGGCGGCAGCCAAGGACAACACCTGACCTACGGCTACACGAGCAACTACTTGAGTGCTCTCGCGCGTGGGTCGGGCACGTCCGACGCGATCACGGAATACTTTGGCTACGGCGTGCTGCCGGCGGGTGCAGCCTTCTCGTTCATGACGGCCATTCAGACGCCGCTGAATCGGCAGTGGATGCTGGGCTATGATGCGGGGGGACGGCTGACCTCCATCACGAGCCCGGTGTCGGGGACGCTGGGGCAGGCGGGCTACACCCCGGCGTACACGACGACGATGAGCTACAGCCCCGGCCAGACGGTCGTGGTGGAAGGGGACGGTTCGCCGGCTCCGATCGCGCACACCTATACCCTCGACGCGCAGGGAGAAGCCACGCAGACCCAGGACGGCCTGGGCGACACGACCAGTACGACCTACGATGCCGACCACGACCCCGTGAGCACGACCGACGCCAATGGGAAGACGACGACAAACCTGTATCAGTACGTTGGACCCACGGGGAGCACGGGCTTGGTCACGCAGACGGTGCAGCCGGCCCTGACCTCCTACCTGGCGCCGGGCAACCCCTCGGCCCCGGTGGTGACGCGCTATCGCTACGATCCGACGCGCTACGATCTGGTGGAAACGGATAAGCCAGCCGGGGGCATCGTCCTCTACGGCTACAACGGCGCGCACTCCGTCCTGACCACGACCGAACTGCTTAATATCACGACGAGCGGTTTACCTGGCTGCCCGACGGGCGGGGCGGCGGTGCGCACCGCGGCCGCGACGGCCGCCAACCCGTCCTGCCCGCTGACCTACCACTGGCGCGCCCACGTGGACGCCTACAATGGCTACGGGGAGCACGTCTCGGCGACGGACGGGCGGGGCGTGGTCGTCCCCGATACGACGGATACTGGAGGCATCACGCCGACGGCCATGGTGACCGACACGCAAGGTCTCTATACCAGTCACGAGGTCTACAACGCACAGGGGGACCAGACGGCCAGCGGCACGCCCGTGCTCGTGACCACGCTCAATGGGATCACCACGACCGCGTCCGTGACCACGACGGAGGGCTACGACGGCGACGGCAACGGGGTGAGCACCACCACGGCCAACGGGAACACGACGACCCGAGCGTACGACCACCTGGGCCGGCTCGTGCGCACGACGCTGCCGTCCGTGACGCTGTACAACAACACGACCACGGCGGCCGTGGAAACGATGGGCTACGACGGCGACGGCAACGTCGTGTCCAGCACGGACGGAGCCGGCGACCTCACCACTAGCAGCTACGACCCCCTGCAGCGGCAGGTCGCCACGACCGACCCAGTCTCAGGAACGATGGCGATGACCTACACCGCGACCGAACTAATGGCCACGCAGGACAGGGTGGGCAACATCAGCCACGACGCGTACGATGGGGCGGGGCGTCTCATCCTGGCGAGCGACCCCCTCACCGGCACGGTCGGTTACGGCTACGACGCGGTGGGCAACACCACGGCGATCACGTCCGGCGACAACACGGGGCACGTGACGCAACTCGAAACGCGGGGCTACGATGCCTGGAACCGGGCGATCACCGACACGGTGAGCGGCCCTGGGTCGCCGAGCTTGACGACGCTGACGGCCTACGATCTCGACGGCAACGTGAAGCAGACCGAGCAACCCCAGGGCGACACGACCTACAACGCCTATGACCTGGCCGACCAACTAAGCGAGCAGTTCATCTATCCGCACCCGGTGACGACGCTGGGCGCGAACGACGCCGCCTACAGCTACGACAGCTACGATCGGGCGGGCAACGTCACCCTCAGCATCGACGCGGACGGGCGCAGTACCACGACGACGCTGGACGGGGCGGACCGCACGGTCCAGGAGGCCAGCAGGACGGCTGACGGGGCGACGGTGATCACCACGACGAACAGCTTCGACCCTAACGGCGCCATGGTCTTCTGGACCCGCAAGACGCAGTCACCGGGCGCCTCCGTGGGGACCCAGACGAACAGCGCGCGCTTCGACGCCGCCGACCGCCAGATCAGTACGACGGACAACGGGCTGACCACGCGCTACGGCTACGACGCGGCGGGACGCCTCCGCACGCACACCATCGTGGACGGCGCGACCACGGTCACCACGACGATGGACAGTGAGGGGCGTGCCGTGGCCCTGAGCGAAGGCCTGGGGGGCGCCGGTCCCTACGTGGGGCGCCTGGGCTACAACCTCAACGACTTACCGATCACCATGACCCTCCCCGGCGGCATCACGGAGGGCCAGGGCTACGACGCGTCCAGCCGCCTGGTTACCACCACGCTGAGCGGCCCCGCCAGCCTCCCCGCGACGACCACGCTCAACAGCGCCTATGCCTACGGCTACAACGCCGTCAACTGGACAACGCGTACGACGACGCTCTCGGGGACGGATACGCTCGTCCACGACGCGCAGAGACGCTTGACGAGTGAGACGGGACCGCAGGTCGTGGCCAAAGGCGGCACGTACGCCTGGACCTACGACCAGAACGGCAACTTGATCTCGCAGATCGGGGACGACGGCTACCCCGTGACCTACACCTACACCCAGGCCATCACGCCGAACGAAGTGCAGAGCATGGTCATGGGCGATGGGCAGCCCACGGCCTTCTACGGCTATGATGTCCACGGCGACACGACCGCCATCACCGACGGCGCTAAACTCAACACGCACCTGGTGTACGACAGCCAGGCGCGGCCGGTGCAGATCATGACCCTGGACCGCGGCACGCCGCTCACCGTCACCCTGACCTACAACCCCAGTGGGCAACGCGCCTCCTACCACGTGGTCGAGCCGGGTCAGCCGACACTGGACGAGCAGTTCACTTATCGCGGCGATGTGTTGGGACAGGTCCGTGTCACGAACGATGGCATCCTGCTCTACACCGACACGTATCTGTACACGGAGGCGGGCGCACCCTACGAACTATTGCGTCAACAGGGCGGCGCTACGAACCGCTACTGGTACGCGGTGGATGGACGCGGCAATGTCGTGGCCCTGACCGACGTGACCGGCAAGGTGGTAGACCGCTACGCCTACGACAGTTGGGGCGAGCTGACGAGCGACGACGGGGTGAACGAGAGTGTGCCGCAGCAGTTGCGCTACGCGGGCTACTGGTACGACGAGAAGGTGTCGTGGTACTGGCTGCGCGTGCGCTACTACGACCCCGAGATCGCGCGCTTCCTGGCCCCCGACCCCTCTCAGCAGGACGGCGTGCGCACCTACGCCTACGTCAACAACGACCCCATCGACGCGACGGACCCCTCCGGGCTTCATCGCTATCTTATTTGGGCTGCCGCCTTCATCGCACCGAAAACAATAAGCTATTTAGGTGTCAACTACGCGGGAGATGGTCGGGGGTTTTGGAACGGAATGGGAGTGCCTCCAACAAATGGCGACCATCCCCTTCAAAACTCCCGAGGGTCGTCTAAGGCATGGAACTATGTTGTTATTGATGACGGCTTAAATAGAAGTAGACCGACAGCGCAAAACCGGTCAGGTGTGACACATAGTCGCTCAGATGCTGCCTTTCTCATCGCAAAAAGTGGTTATGCGAACGATCCTGATTTAGCTAGTGTCACATATAACAAGAGTAATATCGGCTCTACATCGGTTGAGAACATTGATGTGGAGATTAACGGAGCTAGCGCTAATCCTCTTATCCCTGCCATTGCATTCGCGCCTCCGATTCGCTATCGCTACTCTCTCCAGTTCCAGTACTTGAATGGTCAGCCCTATCTTCTCTCGATCTGGGGACAACATACTGATTTTCCTTCCCAGGAGCTTTTAGTCAAGTGCCTAGACTGTGGCGCGGGACAGATTCTGACAGACCCACAGTGGCATTTCACTCCGAAGGCAGGAGCTACTCCTAGCGATCTATACAATACTGACTACTTATACGGTCCAGGACAAGTCCAGGACATTTATTTATCAGGTTTGTAGATTGATGTTTAGATAAAGGGGGCAGGCAGGAGGAGACGCCTGCGGTGGAATAACGCAGGGAGAAAGAGGAGAAGGGCGGCGGTTCTAGCGCGGGTGAGCGGGCGTTGCGCGCTTTCGGGAGCCCTTATGGATGACGGGATGGCGCGGCGCGCGTGGAGGAGAGAGGCCGGGAGCACGTCCGGGGGATTTTCCGCGGGGGCGCGGTGCAGCAGCAGGAGAGCCACACTGCAAGAGTAGGACCAACCGGGACGGGTCAGCGTGCCACCGTGAGGGAGCACATGTCCTTGGGCGGGCACCTGCACCAGGGTACGGTCTGGGGAGGTGCGGGCGTAGGGTCGCGCTATGGTGCTGGCA
>JAABUX010000474.1_pt1 | contig 68664 bp, 63 predicted proteins | sample 5561851 | NCBI WGS metagenome assembly JAABUX01 (sample SAMN10711883, study PRJNA513361) | rock metagenome | isolation source: Antarctica rocks | place: Antarctica: Victoria Land, Richard Nunatak red sandstone | collected 2016-01-03
CTGCTGGACGATGCTGTTGAGCCCGAGCATCTCGCGGCCGAGGTCCTGGTAGTCGTCGCGGTGGACGTTGTGCGCGTACATCGCGGCGGGCGAGGCGTGGTCGAACGGGACGCTCGTCACCGTGCCGACCTTCCACCCCTGCCCTTGGACTTGAGCGAACAGGGTTGGCACGAACCGGCCGTTCTCGGCGACGTTGATCCCGTTGTTGTACGACTTGACCCCGGTGGCGAACTCCCCGGCGCTCGGCGCCGAGTCGGTGTAGGCGTGGACCACGCCGCCTGCATCGAGCACGCCTTTCTTGTCCTGGTCATTCCCCGACTGCCCCTTCAAGTAGCCCGGCGCCTTCGACGCCAGGGAACCCGGGGTCCAAGGGTTTGGCCCGGCGATGGAGGCGTCGTAGCCTCCCCCGGTGCTCCCGGCGGGGATCGTCACCGTTTGTTTGTCGTAGTCGGGGGTGTTCTTGTCGTGGGTCGGGCTGGTGACGTAGTAGCCGTATTTCGTCGAGCCTTCGGCGGTGTAGTCCTGGAAGAACAGCCCCGAGCCTCGCCCTTGGGTGTAGTCTTTGCCCGACTTGGCGATGGCGGCGGCTCGGGTGGTGTCCCAGTCCATCCCGTCGAACCAGACGACGAACAGGTGCTTGACCCCTCGGGCGACCGCGTCGCGCTGGACCCGGTAGAGGTCGCTCTGGTCGGCGTAATCGGCGTTGGGGTTGACGGTCCGGTTGGGGAGTGTCCCGTAATAGCTCCGGACCTTGGCCGGGTCTCGGTAGCCGCTGTTGGGGCCGGTGACAGTGTCGAGGTCGACCTTCCGGCCAAAGGTGTAGACCGGGATCAACCGGTTCGAGTGGCTGGTGTGGTTCGAGAACACGCCGCCCGCCCCTTGAGAGCCGAAGTGGTAGGCTCGGGCGACCTTGTCCGCCTTGCGTGTGATCGCTTCGTTCTGGAGCTGCTTGAGCGGGTCGTCCCCCTTCGAGACGGGCGGGAGTGCCAGGCTGGCGAGCGTGACGAAGACCGGGATCAGGCGGGACTCGGCGGGCATCTTCATCCGGCGAACTCCTCAAAAAGGGCGACGAATCGGGGTGCGTTCGGGGTGCGGATCGGATATCGTGGCGGTCGAACATGTCGCCTGGATGGGCAACGTATCAAATCGCCGCGAAGTTTTGCAGGGGCGTCGGGCGCGAAGTTTGCGTCCTCCCGTTCCGATCCCGTCGGAAAAGAGCGTTCAAAGATGAAGCTCCGACCGGTTCCTCGGCGGGAAACCTGGTCGAATCGACATCCCAGGGATGGAGGTGGTCCGGTGCTTCGCGACGTTTTGGCCATCGTCCTCGCCGGGGGACGTGGCGCCCGCCTCGAACCCTTGACGCGCGACCGGGCCAAGCCGGCGGTCCCCTTCGGCGGGATCTACCGGATCATCGACTTCACCCTGTCGAACTGCCTGAACTCCGACCTCCGGAAGATCCTCGTCCTGACCCAGTACAAGGCCGTCAGCCTGAACCGGCACATCGACCAGGGGTGGAAGTTCCTCAGCCGCGAGCTGGACGAATACGTCGAGGTGATCCCCCCCCAGCAGAGGATTGCCGACCAGTGGTACCAGGGGACCGCCGACGCGATCTACCAGAACGTCTACACGATCGAGAAGGCCGCCCCTCGTGAGACCTTGATCCTCGCGGGCGACCACATCTACAAGATGAATTATGCCGAGATGATCGCCTTCCACCGCGAACGTCAGGCCGACCTCACCATCGCCTGCTTCCCCGTGCCCAAGGAGCAGTCGCGCGAGTTGGGCGTCCTCTGCGTCGACGAGAACAGCCGGGTCACCGGCTTCATCGAGAAGTCGACCGACGCCCCCACCATGCCCGGCCACCCCGGCCTGATCTTGGCGTCGATGGGGATCTACGCCTTCACCACCGAGGTGATGTACGAGCGCCTGTTCCGCGACGCCGCCCGGAAAGAATCCAGCCGCCACGACTTCGGCCATGACATCATCCCCGACATGCTCGGCGAGGCCCGCGTTTTCGCCTACCCGTTCCGCGACGAGAACCGCAAGGAAGGCGCCTACTGGCGCGACGTCGGGACCCTGGACGCCTACTACCAGACCAGCATGGACCTGATCTCGGTCGACCCGATCTTGAACCTCTACGACAGAGACTGGCCGATCCACACCTACCAGCCGCCGATGCCGCCGCCCAAGTTCGTCCACACCAACGCCGACCGCCGAGGCGCGGCATACGACTCGATCGTCTGCCAAGGGGCCATCGTCTCCGGGGGCCAGGTGTTCCGGAGCATCCTCTCGCCCGAGGTCCGAATTCACTCCTACGCCCTGGTCGAAGACTCGATCCTCTTCGACGGCGTCGACGTCGGCCGCTACGCCCGGATTCGCCGAGCCATCATCGACAAGGACGTCAAGATCCCCCCCCGCTTCGAGGTCGGCTACAACCGAGACGCCGACCTCGCCCGAGGCTTCACCGTCACTGACGAGGGGATCACGGTCGTGTCCAAGGGCGAAGATCTCCGCCGGTTCGTCACCCGGGGCAAATGACGACACCCACCGCCAAGCAGGCAAGCTGATTTGCGGCAACGGGCCGAGACACGCACTCTCCAGGCCGACGAATCCCGGCAAGATCTCCGAGGTGTATGATCGGGAAGGGCCGACGAGCCTCGACGCCCGGATGGACCGATCCATCAACACGCCTGCTCCATCGACACGAGAATTGTCGGCGAGAATGAGCTTGCATTTTCGGACGAACGGCCTCAAAAATAACCCATGTCCCCAGATCGGTCTTTCTCTCCAATACCCTCCAAATTGTCAAACAAGGGTTTACCATGATCTGTCGGAGCGTCCCTGCGAATCGCCGAGCGTCGAAGCCCCGGTGCGAGGGCCTCGAACCTCGCGCCTTGTTGAGCATGATGGGATCGTCGCCCGTGGCGGCCGAGGTCCACACGCTGGCGAAGACCACCCCGAGATACATCCCGAGTCGGTCGCCGCTGCTCCCCAACCTCCCGACGACACCCCAGGTCACGGCCTCGACCTCGGCCCCCTCGGGCGACCAGAACCCCTACGGGGTCGCCTACGTCCCGGCGAGCTTCCCGAAGAACGGAGCCGTCCAGCCCGGCGACATCCTGGTCTCGAATTACAACGGCCCGTCGGGCTTTCAGGGGACAGGCACCAGCATCGTCCGAGTGACCCCGAGCGGCACCTCGACCCTGTTCGCGAGGACCCCGGCGGGGACGGGCCTTTCCACGGCCCTCGGGGTCCTGTCGCGCGGATTCGTGGTCGTCGGCAATTCGCCGAGCAGCGACGGGACAGCCGCGACCGCAGGCGCCGGCTCGCTCTTCTTCCTCGACCGGAATGGCCAGGTGGTCGGCCAGTACAGCAACCCGAGCCTTCTCAACGGGCCTTGGGACTTAACCGTCGTCGACCACGGATCGACCGCGTCGATCTTCGTCTCCAACGTCCTCTCGGGCACCGTCACCCGGCTCAACGTCACCGTCCCGTCGCGAGGCACGAACGTGGTTGTCCGGTCCGCCACCGAGATCGCCAGCGGCTACACCCACCGGGGCGACCCCGCCGCCTTCGAACTCGGGCCGACCGGACTGGCCTATGACGCAGGCAGCGGGACGCTCTACGTCGCGTCCACCGCCGATAACGCGATCTACGCCATCCCGAACGCCCAGACGGTCCGGCAATCCCGAGGGACCGGCCGGGTGGTCTTCGCCGACCCGACCTACCTCCACGGCCCCCTCGGCCTCACCTTGGCCCCCAACGGCGACCTGATCACCGCCAACGGTGACGCCATCAACCCCAACCCCGCCCAGTCCAGTACGCTCGTCGAGTTCACCCGCCGGGGCAAATTCGTCGGCCAGCTCCAGGTCAGCACCTCCGCCGGAGGCGCCTTCGGCCTGGCCGTCTCGCAGCACCGCAACGGCACCCAACTCGCCGCCGTGGACGACATCCTAAATCGGCTCGACCTCTTCAGCGTGTAACCGATCCGTGGCCAAAATCTCCAACGGTCAACTCAACCCTTCCGGCGCCGGGAGGTGATCGAGGAAGTCGGCGAGTTCGGCGGTGCTCGGGCTGTTCGCGGTCCGGACGTAGTAGCCGCTGGTGGCGACTCCGGCGGCGAGGCTCTGGGCCAGGGACATCCCCAGGATCAGGCCGAGGCAGAAGCCGGTGTTGAAGTGGTCGCCGGCGCCGGTGCTGATCAGGGGGTGTTCGACGAACGGGCCGAGGATCTCGGCGGTTTCCCCGAGGGTCGCGGCGGCGGCGCCTTGCCTGGGGTGGATCACGACGCAGGACAGGCCGAGGGTTCTTCGGATCGACGCGGCGGTGAGGGTGAGGTCGTCGCCGACCCCCGGGACGGGCAGGCCGAGGGCGGCGGCGACCTGGGTCGACTCCTTGAGGTTCAGGCCGAGGACGACGTCGACCTGATCCTGAAACCGGGTCAAGGTCGCCAACGCGGCCTGGATGTCGGCGACGGTCCGCTTTTCGGGGTCGACCAGGTCGATGAACAAGATCCGGTCGGTCCGGGGGAAGCGGGGGAAGACGTCGAGGATCAGGTGGTCCCAGATCGCCGTCAGGCCGGGAAGTTCGGTCCAGTTGAGCAGGCCGACGAGCCGGGACGATTCGATGAGTCGGATCAGGCGCTCGAGCGGGACCCGCGCGGTCAGGTTGGCCCAGTTGACGTCGTGGAGGGTTTCCAGCTTGCTGAGCATCAGCTTGCCGTCGGCGAACTCCAGGGCGTTGGTGAAGCCGGGGTTGGCGATCGAGATCACGTCGGCCCGGTCGGCGAATTCGCGAAAAACCGGGTCGAGTTCGGGCTGGCCCAGGCTGCCGATGTAGGTGACCCCCAAGCCCAGCGTGGCCAGGGCGTTGGCCATGATCGGCCCGTTGCCCCCGAGCTTGCGGCGGGTGACCATCAACTCGTAGTTGGTGGACTTGCCCGCCGCCGCCGCGATCTTCCGGGCCATCGCCTCGATGGTCTCGACCCGGTCGTAATGCTCGGTGTCGTACCGTTGGTCGACCACGGCGATGATCTCGTCGACGAACCCGTCGAAGCCGACCAAGGCCCGGGTCGACCCGAGGTCGGGGCCGCCCCGGCGGATCGCGTCGGCGGCGCCCCGGCAGATTTGCTCGCGAAGGATGCTCATCGCTCAACGCTCTCCGTCGAGGGAGGAAGGGAACGTGAAGACCAACGATTAACTCGCAATGCCGAGGCGGCCGACGGTCGGTCTGGCTCGACCGCGACGACGCGGCCCTCGCCCTTCACCGGATCATAGCGGTCAAGTCGGACCGGGTCGACGCTCGGGTCGGAGACTTTTTCCGATCCTCCAAGCGGAAAGATTACGGCCCGAAACCCCCTGGGCCGATATTCCCAGTGTCAGAGAGGCTGACGCTGGTCTACCTCGACAAGGAGGAATTGACCAGAAAGCCTCATCGACACTTGATCCAAATCGGTGTCCGCCTTGGAACCTCCGCCGATCGGATTCATCCGCCCGGCAGGTTGTTTCATCCGCGTCGATATCGTGAATCGGCCGCCCGGCCGCGCGACCTCCTTCGTTCGGCGAAGGTCCAGTCGCCGGTCGGTCGGCCTGATTTTCTTCCCGGAGAGTGACTTCTTCGACCGAAACGCTCGCCCCGACTCATCAAGGCGGTGGCGTCCACCCAGTCGGTGGAAATGGTCGGCTCCTTGGCGGGATCACCCAGAAACGCTCCGCCGCCCACTCGAACTCGCGGCTCATCCGCTCATGCCACGCGGCAACCCAGAGGTTTCCATTCTCACGGTAGTTGGCTGCCATGCGGGCGTGATTGTCGGCAATCCCGAGCAGATGTTCTCGACGAGGCTTGGACCACTCCGAGACCAATCGGCAAAGGATCGCGGCAACCGCGATCGCCAACAACAACTGGAACACGGTGATCCTCGGCCAATTCGCTCGGATCACGACGCTGAGTCCCCCCAACGAACCGCCGGGCTGTTCAACGTGCGCCGACCCCGACGAGCAGGCGGTTGCCGTCGGGCAGGGACTTGTCGAAGAAGTTGAACTGGTCGGGCGGGGTCGTGACGATCGTCTGGAATTGCGAAACGGCGTCGAGCGAGAGGTCGAACCGCATCTGGACCTTGCCGTTGGGGTCGAGCGGGTTGGCGAGTCGGGCGGTGGCGACGAACCCGTCGCCGAGGTCGCACTTCACCCCCTGGCCCGCGATCACCCGGTCGGCCTTGATCTTCCTCAAGCGGAAGCCGTGGTTGGGCAGGAGGCGGCGCAACTGGGCCTGAACGACCGGGGAGATCTTCGGGTCCATGTACGAGTCGCCGGGCGCGGCCAGCACGCCGAAGAGCACCACCTGCCGAGCGGGTGCCCCTTGCCAGTTGCCGAGGGCGGGCCGGGCCGAGGCGAAACCGGAGATCAACGCCAGGCCCAGGGCGCAGGCCGACCTCCTCGTCGTCGAGGTCCGAGTCGGGCCGGAGGGTCCTGGGTCCACCTTCACGGTCGTCATGGCGTCGCGTTGCTTTCCATGAAGTTGAACAGGTCGTGCGACGAGTTGTCGGCCAGCGACGGCGAGGCAGAGGGTTCGTCGAGCAGGACAACCTCATGGCTGTCGTCGTCGATCCGGACCAGGAGCGTCTGGTCGAACCCGACGTCGACCGGGTCGGCGATCTTCGGGGTTTGGACGGCCACCGGGATCGGCCCCGTCGGCTCCTCGCCTCGGCGCGCCAGGCTGATCCCGACCCCGATCAGGATCACGGCGGCTTGGGTCAGGGCCACCCAGGTGAAAATCCTCCGCCGCCTTTGCGCGATCGGAATCAACCGAAGTTGCCGACCCCGCGACCCCGAACGCCGACCGACCTCGATCCGATCAAGCTCGATCGCGGCTCGGGTCCACAAGGCGTCGAGGGTCCCAGGCGACGATTCAGGCAGCCGGGTCGCTTCCCAAACCCGGTCCAGCCGCTTGGCCGAGGCCGAGGCCGCGCACTCGGCGCAGGCTTCGAGGTGGCGGGAGGCGGCCTCGGGGGTCGGGTGGTTGGCCGGTTCTCGGCAATCTTCGGCTTCGGGTCGCATCGGAGGCTCTCCCGGACGGTTTCGGCGATGGTTCATAACCCGTCGACCCCGTCCAGATAAGATTGAAGCTTGGTTCGGGCGTAATAGATCCGGCTCATGACCGTGCCGATCGGAACACTCTGGACCTCGGCGATCTCCTCGTAGGTCAGCCCGGCTTCGGCGAACAGGATGAAGGTTTGCCGCTGCTTCGGGCTGATCCGGTCGAGCGCCGCGTCGAGGGTCCGGCGGAGGTCCTGGCGTCGGAGCGTCCGGGTCGGGTCGTCGAGGGTCATCGGCTCGAACCCGTCGGAATCGCCGTCGGGGGAGCCGAGGCCCAGGGTCGGTCGCCTCTTCCGCTTCCGGCCCGAGTCGAACGCCGCGTTGGTGACGATCCGCAACAACCAGGTCCGAAACCCGCTCCGGCCGTCGAAGTCGCCGAGGTGCGCCAGGGCCTTGATCATGCAATCCTGGGTGGCGTCCTGCGCGTCTTGCTCGTGCCCCAAGAGGCGGAACGCGACGCGGTGGGCCACGGCCCAGTGGCGCTTGAACAACTCCTCGACGGCGGAGCGATCCCCCCCTCGGGCCTGCTCGACCAGATGTTCGTCGGACACCGTCGCGGCGATGGCTGCCTCGGGCATGGATCACCTCAACCCAAGGAGACGCTCCCGGGACCTCGCTTATTCAACCAATCGGTCCTAACGGACCCAACCGGCGTCGGCAAGCCTCCGGCGACCGGGCCAATTGTCGATCGTGCGTCAGGATCACGCGAACGGGGCCATCTGGGCTTGATCGAAATCGATTCCGGGTAAGCGACGGCGGATTGTCGATTTTTCCTCAAGTTAGGGCGATCCTGCCCTTGACCAATTTTCTCCCCCCCGGCAGAATGCCGCCCGTCCGGTGACTGTTCCAACCCTCGGGAAGTTTCCGAGTGGCGGATTGCAGGTTTGCTCCGATCGAGAATCCCTTTGCGATCTGTAATGCTTTCATGGGGTTGATTAGACAGGGACCGGACACTCACCTCGGACGAGCACTCCCCGGACGATTCACGCTTCAGGATGGAAACCCCCGACGAGTGCTGATCTGGCGACTTCGGGATCGAGGAACGATCCCTCGCCTTTGACGGCCCGATTGACCGACCAGGGATGGTCTGGCGAGCAAGCGGGGGGCGGATCGGGCTTGTCAAGGTTCTGGCATCGACTTAAGGAGGAGTTTTGCCGTGTTGAGACGCTGTCTTGCTTCCATGTTCCTGCTGCCGGTCGTCGCGACTCTGGCTGCGCAGCCCTCGTCGGCCCTGGGTGCGGCATCGACCAACTTCGCCTACTACGAGCTGGTCAACACGAGGCCGACGACCTTGAACGACCTGGTGGTGACCAACGTCGTCCCGCCCAACTCGATCGCCCCGCCCTCGCCGGACACGAGCCCCTTGACGATCCTCGACGGGTCGTTCGGCTTCGACCCGAAGAGCTTGCAGGTGTTCTTGAGCCCGACCGACCCAAAAGTCCAGGGGTTGGCGATCAAGTTTTCCAACGGCGGCCTGGCTGCCGGCGGGACCCTGAACTTCAAGGTGAGCCTCGACCCGAGCGTCAACCCGTCGACCCCGCCCTCGCTCCAGCTCCAGGCCCCCGACACCGACCTGAAGCTGGTCCAGCTCCCCCCGCCCACCCCTCCGGTCGTCATCCCCCCGCCGACCCCGCCCAGCACGCCGGTCGACCCCCCCGATGCGACCCCGACCATCTCGAACACCCCCGAACCGGTGTCGATCACCCTCTGGTCCACCCTCGCGGGCATCGGAATCCTCCGGGCCAGGGCCTTCCGCCGGGCCCGCCGAGCTGCCTCGGCCTGACCCCTCGGGCCGGCGACCTCCGATAAAACCAACCCAGTGGGCGAGAGTCGGCAACCGCCGACCGCGCCCTTTCGGCGTTTCCGGGAGGATTGATCTTCAAGTCGAAGTTGGACGACGATCCCGCCCGATCATCGTCCAGACCGGCGGACCGCTCGAAAAACCGAAAATTACCAAACGAACCCAATTTCGCCATAAGTCTAGTTTTATTGGCAGCTTAGAAGTGATTTTGGAGCGGATGTTCACCTAGATTTCTCGCTGATGATCTTTGTGGTGGACCCATTTCTTGAAAGGTTTCGAGAATAACTTCGGAAAATCGTCGGCGGATTATCCGGGTTTTTCCAAATCCTCGAGAACTTGGTCGGCTCGGGCTGGAAGCCGTCAAGGCCCCGCCCCTTGGCGATTCGCCGAGAGTCCGGCATGATGGGAGGCCCAGGACGTTTCGCGACAGTCGTTCTCAAGAGTGCCCTCGCCGTGGAAATCTTGATCACCGAAGGCCAGATCCAGGAGCGGATTCGCGTCCTCGGCAAGCAGATCGAGGCGGACTATGCGGGCCGCCCACTGACGATCGTGGCGATCTTGACCGGGAGCCTGATCGTCCTGGCCGACCTGATCCGCCAGATCGAGATCCCGCTCCGCGTCGCGCTCTTGCAAGCGAGCAGCTACAAGGGGGCGACCACCACCTCGGGCGCCTTGATCATCAACGAGTCGTTCGCGCCCGACGTCGCGGGGCGGGATGTTCTTTTGCTGGATGATATCCTCGACACCGGGCACACCTTGTCGACGCTGGTGGCCCGGATGGCGGACCGGGGGGCGCTCCGGGTCCGGACGGCGGTCTTGCTCCGCAAGGTGGGCCGCCAGGAGGTCGCCATCGAGCCGGATTACTGCGGATTCGCCATCCCCGACGCCTTCGTGGTCGGCTACGGGCTCGACTACGACGACGACTATCGCCACCTCCCCTACGTCGCGGTCTTGCCCCCGTCCGGCGGCCTCCCCGACCAGACCGCATTCTTCCCGTCGTTCCGCGAAGGGGCATGAAGGTCGCCCTGGTGACCCGGCGCTACCCCCCTTTGATCGGCGGGGCGGAGCGAGTCTTGAGCTACCTCGGCCCCGCCCTGGCGAATGAAGGGCTCGACGTGACCGTATTGACGTCGAGGCTCGACGATTCCCCCTCGGTCGAGGTGGTCGACGTCGCCGCAGGGTCGTTCCGGGTCGAGCGGCTGGTGACGTCGCGGCTCCGAGGCGTCGGGACCTGGCTCTACCTCCGCGAGTTGTCCCGATGGTTCGCCCGGAACCGGGTCGACCTGGCCTACGTCTCGATGCTCAAGCATGACGCCTACGCCGTGGTCGGGGCGTCGGGGCGATGGGGGTTCCCCACCGTCCTCCGACCCGAAGGCGCCGGGGCGACGGGCGACATCGCCTGGCAATCCTGGGGCCGGTTCGGTCGCCAAATCGCCCGACGCTGCCGGAAGGCCGATGCCTTCGTCGCCATCTCCCCCGCCGTCCGGGGCGAACTCGAAGCCGACGGCTACGACCCCGGCAAGATCCACGACCTGCCCAATGGGGTCCCGATCCCGAGGGTCCCCTGGGAGCGACCGACCGACACGCTCCACGCGGCGTTCGTCGGTCGGCTCTCGGCAGAGAAGGGCCTGGACACGCTGATCGCCGCCTGGCCCGCCGTCTTGGATCAAGTCCCTAGAGCCCGCTTGACCCTGGTGGGCGAAGGCTCCGAGCGCCCCCGGCTCGAAGCGATGATCCTTGCCCTCGGGCTGAGCGATGCGGTCACCCTGCCCGGCCCGTCGCCGGACCCTTCGATCACGCTGAGGCGGTCGACCTTGTTCGTCCTCCCGTCCCGAGAGGAGGGGATGAGCATCGCCCTGCTCGAAGCGATGGCCCTGGGCATCCCTTCCGTCGCATCGGACATCCCCGGCAACCGGGCGTTGGTCGAGTCGGGAACCCACGGCCGCCTCACTCCCCCCGACGACCCTCCCGCCCTGACCCGGGCCATCGTCGCCCACCACCTCGACCCCGACGCCGAGGCGATGGCCCGGGCCGCCCGGACTCGGGTCGAGGCCGAATACTCGATCCAGGCCGTCGCCCGCCGCCACCTCGCCCTTTTCGATCGGCTCATCGCCCGCCAACCTTGACGTCCGGCTGGCCGATCCGAGGCGGTTGGGATAGCCTTCTTAGCCACGGATGGAACACGGATAAGAATAAAACAACAATCTCTTGTCCGTGTTCCATCCGTGGCTCAAAGCGAATTGGTGAGGGGTGGTGATCGCGGTGCTCAAAGTCTTGCAACTGATCCCGACGCTCGACCGGTCGGGGGCCGAGAAGCAGATGGTCTTGCTGGCCAAGGGGTTGCCTCGCGACCGGTTCCGGGTCGAGGTGGCGGCCTTGACCCGGCTCGGCCCGCTCGAAGCGGAATTGGTCGAGGCGGGGGTCTCGGTCACCTCGATCGCCAAGCGGCACAAGGTCGACCCGCTCGCCTTGGGGCGGCTGGTCCGGTTCCTCCGGGCCGGGCGGTTCGATGTGGTCCAGACCTGGATCTACGCCGCCGACACCTATGGCCGGGTCGCGGCGAGGCGAGCGAGGGTCCCGGTCGTCGTCACCGCCGAGATGGCCGTCGACCTCTGGAAGGGCCGGTCCGAACGCGCCGTGGACCGCTTCTTGAGCCGTTGGACCGACCGGGTGGTGGGGAACTCGCAGGCCGTAGTCGACTTCTACCGGTCCGTCGGCATCCCCTCGGAGAAGCTGGCGATGATCCCCTCGGGGATCGCCGACGACGAGCCACCGCCCGCCGTCGACCCCGCCGGGGTCCGCGTCGAGCTTGGCCTCGCGCCCGATGCCCCCCTGGCCCTGTTCGTCGGCCGCCTTGCCGAGCAAAAGGGGGTGGCCGACCTCCTGGCGGCGCTCGACCTGTTGCAGCACGTCCGGCCCGACCTCCGGACCCTGATCGTCGGCGACGGCCCGCTCCGGGGTCGGCTCGAAGCGACCGCCCGCGCCTTCCGGCTGGTCAACCCGCCCCGGGCGCTGTTCCTCGGGCACCGATCCGACGTCCCCCGGCTCCTGGCGGCGTGCGACGTCCTGGTTTTGCCCAGCTATTACGAGGGGATGCCCAACGTCGTCCTCGAAGCGATGAGGTTCCGCAAGCCGGTCGTCGCCACCGCCGCCCCGGGGACGACCGAGGTGGTCGTCGCCGACGAGACCGGCCTGCTCGTCCCGCTCCGAAACCCCCCGGCGCTAGCCCAGGCGATCCGCCGGGTCGTGGCCGACCCGATATTGGCCCACCGCCTCGGCGAAGCGGGCCGGACCCGCGTCGAGGCCGAGTTCGGGGTCGACCGGATGGTCGTCCGCTTCGCCGCCCTCTACGAAGCCTTGGCCCTCGAAAAGGGAGTTACATCCTGACCGATCAAGCGTGGTGATTGGCGGCGACCCTGGCTCTGACGGTGTGGGTTGTGGTCTTGGCCGGGGCGATCGCGATCGGCCCGGACGCCTTGCCGTTCTTGACGTTGACCTTGACCTGGAAGTCGCCGCCGGCTCGGCCGTTGCCGGTGGGGAACTGGCCGGCGAACTCGCCGTCGAGCGAAGCGCCGGAGAGGCTGGTGATGCCCGCCGAGCGGATGGTGAAGGTGTAGGTCCCGTTGCGGGTGATGAGCGGCTTGCCGGTGCTCAACGTCCCGGTGACCAGGACGGGATCAATACCGTAAGGAACACCCGTGCCGAAGGAACCGACTGAACGGAACAGGGTGGCCACGGGGAACTTCTGGCCTCTCCTGGGCGTCGGCGAGGGCCGGTTCGCGGTGTAGTTGGCCGGGTCGGTCAGCGGGGTCACGAGCAGGCCGAGCGGGTCGGAGAAGCCGACCTGGAAGATCCCCTTCTTGGCGTCGGTGACCTGGAAGCTGGTGATCTTCGGCCCGACCGTGTCGATCTTCAAGTCCCCGAGGTAGTCCGTCAATGCCGTGCTGGCCGTGACCCCAAACTTGCCGGTGGCCTCGGCACTCATGAGATACTCCCCGTCGTTGAGGAGGATCGTGTTGATGCTCCAGCGTCCCGCCGTGTCGGCGACCCCGGTGCCGACCGGGACCCTGACGGTGTACCGGCTCGCGTTCGTGCTGGCATAGACTACAACTGTCGCCCCGGGCTGGGTCATCCCGAAGAAGTTGGGGGTGTTGATGTTCGTGATGCCGTCGGTGTTCGACACACCGCTGTCGCTGAGCGGGTTGAGTTGGCCGGTGATCGAGACAACTGGGGCCGACACGGTGGCCAAGGCGTGATAAACCGTCGGCGCCGAGTCGCCCGGCGCCGTCACCGAGACGGCGGGCTGGAAGGTGCCGGGCGTCTGGTAGGTGTGGTCCGATCCGATCACGACCAACGTCCCGTCGGCTTGGCTGTTGATCGTGGCGGTCTCGATCGGCGACCCATCCCCCCAGTTGATCGTGGCGGAATAACCGGCGGCCGACAACGAGCCGGCCGAACTGGTCAAGACCACCAGCGGGAGGGGCGTGCCGACCGGCGCGAAGAAGTCGTAGGTGGGGGGCACCTCGAACTGGAGCGGGCTCCCGGCGACCGCGGAGGCGCCCACCAGCGTCGTCGCCGTCACGCCGGAGGCCATGAGTCGTCGGGCGTCGAGCACCTCGACGATCGCGCGAAACCGGGTTGAGTGCCGCCGGCTTGGGCGGTTGATGGAAAGCTCGATCGTTCGGTCGTTCATGGGGGGACTCCTGGCGGCTGCCACGGTCAACGAGCTTGGCGAGTGGCCTGGAGAGGGCCAACAACTCGCTTCGGTTCGGGATGGTTTCCCGAAGTGCATCGATGGCTGACCGCGTGAGGCATCAGTAGTATGTCTCATCCGAGTTGATCTAACCAATGCAAGGTTTGAAATTAACCACAATCCCGATGCGTCCGCCCACGGTGGCCGGTTTCTCGAAGGCTGTGTTACATTGGGACGTATCGGCCCGAAGCGGCCGATGTCACCCTTTCGAGATGCCAAGTCGAGTCGCCCCATCCGTCGAGAGGCGCGTCGAGCATGTGCGGAATCTGCGGCTCGGCCTGGCTTGATTCGGATTCGGGCCTGCCCGAGGACTCGCTGGACAGGATGGTCGCCCGGCTCACGCATCGGGGGCCGGACGACTCGGGGACGTACCGCGACCGCAACGTCGCGCTCGGGTTTCGCCGACTCTCGATCGTCGACCTCCCCGGCGGCCACCAGCCGCTCCACAACGAAGATGGCACGGTCTGGACCGTGTTCAACGGCGAGATCTACAACTTCCCGGCGCTTCGCCGCCGCCTCGAAGCCCGAGGGCACACCCTCCGGTCGACCGGCGACACCGAGGTCCTGGTCCACCTCTACGAAGACGAGGGGCCGGGCCTGTTCGCCCACCTCCGGGGGATGTTCGCCCTGGCGATCTGGGATGCTCCCCACCGCCGCCTGGTCGTCGGCCGCGACCGGATGGGCCAGAAACCATTGGTCTACCGGCTCGACCCTCGGTCGAGCCGATTCACGTTCGCCTCCGAGATCAAGGCCCTGCTCACGTTGCCCGAGGCCGAAGTCCCCCGCGAAGTTGATCCGTCGGCGCTCGACGAGTACCTGACATTCGGCTACATCCCCGCCCCCACCTCGATCCTCCGAGGCGTCCGGAAGCTCCCCCCGGCGCACTACGCGGTCTGGCAGGACGGCAAGCTCGCGCTGACCCGCTACTGGAACCCCGACTTCAACCATCAGGTCGACCGGCCGGTGGACCTCGCCGCCGACGAGCTGCGGGCGACCCTCGACGACGCCGTCCGCGAGCAGATGGTCGCCGACGTCCCGCTCGGGGCGTTCCTGTCGGGCGGGGTCGACTCGTCGATCGTCGTCGCCCTGATGCAACGGGCGTCTGATCGACCGGTGAAGACGTTCTCGATCAGCTTCGACGACCCCTCTTTCGACGAATCCGGCTACGCGGAGCTTGTCGCCCGAAGCCTGGGGACCGAGCACCACACATTCCGGGTCGAGCCGGTCGCCTGGGAGATCCTCCCCCCGTTGGCCGAGCAGTTCGACGAGCCGTTCGCCGACAGCTCGGCGCTCCCGACCTGGCTGGTCGCCCGCGAGACCCGACGCCACGTCACCGTGGCCCTGACCGGCGACGCGGGCGACGAGCTGTTCGGGGGCTACGACCGCTACCGGGCCGTCGCCCTCGCTGCCCGGATCGATCATCAACTTCCAAGCTCGGTCCGAGGCTGGCTCGGCGGCCCGGTCGCCCGGGGCATCCCGACCTCGGTCAAGGCCAAGACCAGGCTCAGGCAGGTCAAGCGGTTCCTCGAACGGGTCAACCTCGCCCCCGGGCGCCGCTACCTCGGCTGGGTGACGATGTTCGACGAGCCGACCCGGACGGGGTTGTATTCGTCCGACTTCCTCGATCACCTCGCCCGATCGTCCGAGCTGTCATCCAATGGTCACGACCCCGACCCGGCTTCGGTCCTGTTCGAGGCCTTGGGCGCGGCAGATCGCCGAGACCCCGTCACCCAGGCGACGGTGGCCGACTTGCTGACTTATTTGCCCGGCGACTTGCTCGTCAAGGTCGACCTGGCGAGCATGGCGCACTCGCTCGAATGCCGGAGCCCGATGCTCGACCACCGGGTCGTCGAGCTGGCCCTGGCGATGCCGGTCGACCACAAGATCCGGCTCCGAGGGGGTCGGTCCAAGGTCGTCCTGAAAGCCGCGTTCGCCCACCTGATCCCGCCGAGCATCCTGACCCGACCCAAGATGGGTTTCGGAGTCCCGCTCGACCGATGGTTCCGGGGGGCGCTCCGCGACGAGCTTCGGAGCATCCTCCTCGACCCCCGGACCCTGTCCCGAGGGCTGTTCCGCCCCGAAGCGGTGGAATCCTTGATCAACGACCACCTCGAAGGCCACCGAGACAACGCCTACCGCCTCTGGGCCTTGCTGATGCTCGAACTATGGTTCCGCCACCACATCGACTGATCCAGGTTCGGCGTATTTCCTGGATGGCAGATTGCAGGATTGCAGGTCGCAAAGCACGACTCTGATCGCATTTCCTGTGCAATCTGCAATTTGCGATCTGTCATTCTTTCCGGGATTGGTCCGCCTTCCCGCCGAACAATCATCCTCCACCGACGAATACACCTGCGCGAGTGGGGCCTTCCGATCTCCGCCTCCGTCTGCCGGGACGGGTGGCCCTCGCACTACCCAAGGAAAGAGATCGACGATGGGAACGCTCCTGATCTTGACCGTGCTGGTGGGCATGGGGATCGCTGCGGCGATCTTCGCCCGGAAGGCGAGCCGGGACCGATATTCGCAGGCGCGAGACGCCTGGAAGGGGCTGGCCGCCGCCTCGGCGATCTGCTTCGGCCTGGCCGTGGCGCTGGGGGTGTATCGGTGCATCATCGTGATCCCGCCGGGGAACGTCGGGGTGGCGGTCCTGTTCGGCAAGGTCCAGGCCAAACCCCTGTCCGACGGCCTGCACACCCTGCCTCCCTGGTACTCGGTGGAGACCATGAACGCCCGGACGCAGTCTTATACCATGAGCCATGTGATCGATGAAGGGGCGAAGACCGGCGACGACGCCATCACCGTCCTCTCGGCCAACGGGATGGAGATGAAGCTCGACGTCACCGTGACCTATCGCCTCCTGCCCGAGGCCGCCCCCTGGATCTACCGGAACCTCGGCGACAACTACGAGGACCGCCTGATCCGGCCCGGGATCGGCACCGCGATCCGAGAGGCGGTGTCTCGCTTCTCCGACGACGAGGTGTACGGGGCCAAGAGAGAGCAACTGGCCGAGACCATGCTGTCGAAGCTTGACACTTCGTTGCAAAAGACCATCAAAGGGGATTACGAAGACGCGCCGACGAAGGTCTTCAGCGTGTCGAACGTCCTGGTCCGGACGATCCAGCTTCCCCCGGCGGTGACCGAGGGGATCAACCGGAAGCTCGTGATGAAGCAGGAAAGCGAGCGGATGGAGTTCCAGATCGAGAGGGACAAGAAGGAGGCCGACCGCAAGGTGATCGAGGCCAAGGGAATTCAAGACTCGCAGGCGATCATCGCCCGGGGGATCACCCCCGATTACCTTACCTGGAAAGGAATCGAGGCCACCGAGATGCTCGCCCGAAGCCCCAACGCCAAGGTCATCATCATCGGCAACACCCGCAACGGCCTCCCCTTGATCCTCGACTCCGTCGTCCCCCCTTCCCCCGGCGCCCTCACCCGCGACGAGCAAGAAGGCCACACCCGGGGCGGTGCGACATCGGGGACGAACAACACGCGCTGAGCGCCAGCCCCCGGGGTCTCGGTCGATCCGGGACGCGCGAGGTCGGAGAGAGCGAAGCGCCCTCTCCGTCCTCGGCCCCTCGACCACCGCCCGGGATCATGCCTCCTTGAAAAGCGGTGGCGGGTCGACCGACACCTGCCGGAGGGCTCGGCCCACCGTCAGCAGCACGAACACCGTGTCGTTGGCCTCCTGGCCGAGGTCGAGCAGATGCCAGTTCCCGCATTCAAGGCCGATGCCGAGCATCCGATCGGGGGTTCTCGCGTTCGGTTGATGCCAATCCAGGCCACATCCGCAACAAAGACACCGGATTCTCGTCAGGTCAATGGGAAGGGGATGAAAACTCTTTGTCGAAGGAGATATAGAGACCGAGCGAGGCTCCATGACCGAGGCTTTCACGACGTCGAGGCGGGCGACGAAGAGAGTAATTCCAGATGATAATTTTTGTGTAAACACAACTCCTCGTCGTCAAGCATGTGGGGGAAAATTCCCCGATTTCCCGCCCTCCCGCCGAATAGTTCCGTCGGCCCCTTGGCGATGGGCTGGGTCCGGAGAGTGCCGACCATCTCCCCCCAATCCGGATGGTGCCTTCAGCCGGGCGTTGTGTCTGTATTCTCTCGGGGTCATGGGTCTCCCGGGCGGAGAGCCGGGCCGGGGCCGAAACCCGTTCCGTGGGGGACTAGCCCCTACCGTCTAACCGGAAAAGTCGACTACAGTGTCATTCCTTTCTTCCGCTTTTGAGTCGAGCCCGAGGTCGGCCCGGGTTCCTCCCTTGAAGGCCGCTCGGGCGAAGGTTGACGGACGGTGGGTCCGACCATGAAACATAAGATCGTCGCGATGGGCGAGGTGCTCTGGGATCTGCTTCCGTCGGGTCCCGAGTTGGGCGGGGCTCCGACGAACTTCGCCGCTCATTGTCGGAGCCTGGGGGCCGAGGTCTGGATGGTGACCCGGGTCGGCGACGACGCCTTGGGCCTTGCGGTTCTCGATCGGTTCCGGGGGCTGAACCTGCCCACCGAGACCGTCCAGGTCGATCCGAGTCGGCCCACGGGGACGGTCGAGGTCGCCTTCGACCCGGCAGGTCAGCCGCGCTACTCGATCCTCGAAGGCGTGGCCTGGGACGCGATCGAGGCGGACCTCCGGGCGATGACCCATGCCCGGGAGGCCGACGCCGTCTGCTTCGGGAGCCTCGCCCAACGCTCCGAAGGGTCGAGGCGTTCGATCCGGAGCCTGGTCGCCGCCGCCAAGCCGGGGGCGTTCCGGGTGTTCGACGTCAACCTCCGGGCCCCGTTCGTCGATCGCGACGTGATCGCCGAGTCGCTCGGGCTGGCCAACATCCTCAAGCTCAACGACGAGGAACTGCCCGAGTTGGCGACGATGTTTGGGCTTTCGGCCACTGAAGTCCGACCGGCGATCCTCGGGCTGGCCCGGGGCTTCGGGCTTTCGATGGTGGCCTTGACCCGAGGGGCGTCGGGGAGCCTTCTCATGGCCGACGGGGTCTGGTCGGACCACCCGGGATGCCCCTCCGGGGTGATGGCCGACCCGATCGGCGCCGGGGATGCGTTCACGGCGGCCCTCGTGGTCGGGCTCTTGGCGGGTCGCCCCCTCCAGGAGATCAACCGGCACGCCAACAACGTGGCCGCATTCGTCTGCACAAGATCGGGGGGGACTCCAACTCTACCCGACTCGCTCCGGTTCCCGCCCCCGACCCGATCGGCCTCGGTGCTCCCGTCCTATCCCCTCCCGATGGAGTTCCAATCGTGATCGCCGGCCCCTCGCAGTCGCCAACCGGTTCCGGGAAGGGTTCGGGGGCGATGGTCGCGCCTCGGGCTTCGCTGTCGGCGGCTCTGATCGGAAGCGCCCTGGTGGCGGCCCTGGGAGGCTTGCTGTTCGGCTTCGACACGGCGGTGATCTCGGGGACGACCGACGCGCTCAAGGCCCAATACAACCTCAACACGTTCTGGCTCGGCTTCACCGTCGCCGGGGCCTTGATCGGGACGATCTTCGGCTCGATCGCCGCCGGTGCTCCCTCCGACCGGTTCGGGCGGAAGCCGGTGCTGTTGGCATTGGCGGTGTTCTACTTCGTGGCGTCGCTCGGCAGCGGCCTGGCGTGGGACTGGGCGTCGTTCTTGGCGTTCCGGCTCCTGGGGGGGATCGCCGTCGGCGGGGCTTCGGTGGTGTCGCCGCTCTATATCGCCGAGATCGCCCCTGCGGCGTATCGGGGGCGGCTGGTCGGGGTCCAGCAGTTCAACATCGTCCTGGGCATCCTCGTGGCGTTCCTGTCGAACTACCTGATCGCCAGGCTGGGCTTAGGGTCGACCGAGTGGCGCTGGATGCTGGGGATTCAGGCGGTTCCGTCGCTCTTGTTCTTCATCCTCCTATTTCCGATCCCGGAAAGCCCCCGGTGGCTGGTGGGGCAAGGCAAGGTGGCCGAGGCCCGGGCGGTGCTCGCCACGCTCGGGGTCGAGCCAGGCCCGGAGGGGGTCGACCTGGAGGTCGCCGAGATCGAGCGGTCGCTCGTCGAGGATCGCAAGGCGGGCGAGGACGTCTTGTTCCGCCCGAGCTATCGCAAGCCGATCGCCCTGGCGGTGACGATCGCGCTGTTCAACCAGCTTTCGGGGATCAACGCCCTGATGTACTACGCCCCGACGATCTTCAAGATGGCCGGGGCCGGCGAAGGCTCGGCGCTCTTGCAGTCGGTCGCCGTCGGCGGGACGAACCTGGTCTTCACCATGCTGGCGATGCTGATCATCGACCAGTTCGGTCGCCAGAAGCTGATGCTGGTCGGCTCGGTCGGCTACATCCTCAGCCTCGGGACGGCCGCCTGGGCGTTCTACCGCTACGGGACGAACTTCGACTCGACCGGGGGGAACGTCGTCCTGGCCAGTCTGCTCGTGTTCATCGCCTCGCACGCCTTCGGCCAAGGGGCGGTGATCTGGGTCTTCATCGGCGAGGTCTTCCCCAACCGGGTCCGGGCCAGGGGCCAGGCCCTGGGCTGCTCGGTCCACTGGGTGATGGCCGCCCTGATCTCTTGGACCTTCCCGGTGATCGCCGAGCGGCTCGGAGGCGGCAACACCTTCGCCTTCTATGCCGCGATGATGGTCGGGCAATTGATCTGGGTCTTGACCGTCATGCCCGAGACCAAAGGAGTCCCGCTCGAAGAGATCCAGCGGCGGTTGGGGATCGAGTGATCGGGAAGTCGCTTTCAACTCTCAAAATTCGGATTGCAAATCGCAAGAATCAGGGACCGAAATCTCTCAATCCTTTGCGATTTGCAATTCTGCAATCTGCAATTCTTGATCTACGAGAATCTCTCGATTCGAAAGCGACACCTGAGTGACAATCCGGGGGATCGACCCGCTTGACGGCGGGGCTTCCACCTGTTAACTCTAGTTCCCATCCGACAGGTGCTTCCACCCGGGTTTCGCCCCTCAAAAGGGGCGGGCCAAGGTGGGGGAGAATAGGGAAGACGGTGTAAATCCGTCGCGGGGCCGCCGCCGTGATCGGTCAGGCCCTCGGGACTTGCTGTGCCACTGCCAACTTCGATGTTGGTGGGAAGGCCGCCCGAGGTCCGTTACGAGCCGAGAGCCGGAAGACCTGCCTGCTCGGGATCTGTTCCGATGCTTCGGCCACAAGCATCCGGGCGGGCACCTACGCAGACCGTCTGCATCGGGCACGCGCCGGAGGGTTGGCCAAAGCGTCCCCTCACGCCCGGCCCGGCGAGAAGGCTTGCGTCAATGATGGCTTCGCCCTGCGCACCCAGTGCGCCCCGCCTCGCTTCTCCACCGCCTCGCCCCGTCCCTCCCCACTCCCTCCGAGCGTTCACGCTGATCGAGCTGTTGGTGGTCATCGCCATCATCGCCGTCTTGATCGCGCTCTTGCTCCCGGCCGTGCAAGCCGCCCGAGAGGCCGCCCGACGCGCCCAGTGCGTCAACAACCTCAAGCAGGTCGGCCTGGCGATGCACAACTACCACGACACCAACCAGACATTTCCCAGCGGCGGCTGGCTTGCGCCCGGGATGAACACGGGCTGGTCGACGGCGATCCTCCCGGGGCTGGAGCAGCGGGCGGTGTATGATGCGCTCAACGTCAGCTTCTCGTACAACGCCCCGGTCAACTCGACCACGGTTTACACGGTCCTGAACGTGTATTTGTGCCCGTCGGAGCCTCGAAAGACGCTCTGGAACCGGAACGAAAACTCGGGCGACGTGTTCCTGTCGGCGGATGCCGACTATGGCGGGATGTACGGCCCTCACGGGTTTGCCGGTTACATCACCCCTCTGGTCCAGAACAACCCGCCTCGGGGGGCGATGGTATTCAACATGTGCCTGGGCCTGGTGGACATCACCGACGGAACGTCACAAACGATCCTGATCGGCGAGGACCCTGAGGCGGTCAACGCCCTCTGGGCCAGCGGGCACAACCTCTTCGACCAGTCGGCGCCGATCAATGCTCGGCCCCCGGTCGAGCTTGGCGAGGAGTTGAGCAGCTACCATCCTGGCGGGGCCAACGTCCTGTTCGCCGACGGTTCGGTCCACTTCCTCAAGCAGACGATGAACCCGGTGGCCTTGGTCTCGCTTTGCACCCGAGCGGGCGGCGAAGTCCTCGGCGCCGACTCATACTGACCTCGACCGTGTCGTCTGTCAGCTTTTCGATCCCAACCGCATCCTTCCTCACCCTGGGAGTCACACCCATGCTGCGTCGGTCGATATTCCTGGTTTGCGCATTGGTCGTCAGTCCTCTCGCCGCCCTTGCCGACTTCACGACGACATTCGAGGATACCGGGCTGGGGGCAAACTCGGCCAACAACAATGCGGGTCCGAGCAACAATTTCAACATCGACGGCAACAAGTTCAACAACGTCTATGATACTCCATCGGCGTCCGCTTACGGCTGGGCGATCTCCAACCAGACCGACACGACGACGAACGACTACCACAACCAGTACAGTACCATCACCGGCGGCGGCTCCGGCGGTTCGGCAACCTACGCGGTGGGTTTCACCTATGGGACTCCGGCTTATAGTCAGGTCGGCGGTAATCCGAGCGACCCGGCCTATATCTCGTCCAACCCGTTCCACCCATCCGACGCTTACATCAACCTCGCGTCGGGGGTCTCTCCGAAATCGATCGACATCACCAACACGACTTACTCGTACCTGTCGATGCGCGATGGCACCATATTCAACGCGCCGTTCAAGCAAGGAGACTTTCAACTCCTCGACATCCGAGGCTACGACTCCTCGGGCCGCCAACTCGGCGACGTCAACTTCTACCTGGCCGACTACCGGAGCAGCAACCCAACGCAGTGGTACCTGGTCAACACCTGGCAAACGGTGGATCTCTCTTCGCTGGCCGGTTCGTCGACGTTGCAGTTCGGCATCCAGTCATCGGAGGATGACCCAACGAATGGCGTCAACACCCCGGCCTACTTCGCGGCCGACAACTTCGTTTTTGGGAGCGTGGCCAGCGCGGTCGTCCCCGAACCGTCGAGCTTCATCCTGATGGCATCGGGCCTGCTCGGGGTGGTGGTCCTGGGGCGGAAGCGGCGGCGAGCGGCGGGCGTCTTGGGAGTCCTGCTCCTCGGCTCGACCCCCGCCGCGTCGGTCCGGGCCGACTACGACCCTCAGGTTGGCCAACCCGGCTCGCTCGGGATCATCAAGACGAGTTCGAGCTTCACGGAATGGGCCTCGTCGGTGGTGTCGATCAACCGGGGGCCGCAAGACATCACCAACCCGAACAGCCCGCTCGCCTCGTTTGGAGTGCCGTCGAACGCCCTTGGGCCGGGCAATGGCGATAATACCTATCATGTCGTCTCGCTCGGCGACGGCGGGTCGATCACCCTGAGCTTCGACCGACCGATCGTCAACGGTCCGGGGGCCGATTTCGCGGTGTTCGAGAACGGTTTCTTGTCGGGCAAGGCCGGATTGGCCTACCTGGAGTTGGGGTTCGTCGACGTCTCGTCCGACGGGGTCCACTTCTTCCGGTTTCCGTCGGTCTCCTTGACGCAAACGACGACGCAGGTCGGTGGCTTCGACCTGCTCGACGCCCGGAACCTGAACAACTTGGCGGGCAAGTATATCGCCGGCTACGGCACGGGGTTCGACCTCGGCGAGCTGGCCGGGGTGTCGCCGCTCTTGAATATCAACGACGTGACCGAGGTCCGAATCACCGACGTCGTCGGCTCGATCGACCCACGCTATGGGAGCCGCGACTCGCTCGGCAACCTGATCAACGACCCATTCACGACGCCATTCGCGTCGGGGGGGTTTGACCTGAACGGGGTTGGTGTGATCAACGCCGCCGCCGTCCCCGAGCCTTCGAGCCTGGCGATGGCGGGCGTCGCCTTAGGGTTTGGGGGTTTGGTTTCCCGAGCGAGGATGGTAGCCTGATAGAGAACAAGAGTCGGTAGTTGGCGTGTTGGTCGGCAAGGAGCATGTTCGCGATGAGTGATCGACGGTCCTGGTTTTTGGTGCTGCTGTCGTTGGCGGCGGCGACGAGCCGACTCGTCCCGCACCCGATGAACTTCGCGCCGATGACGGCCCTGGCATTGTTCGGCGCCTCGGCCTTCGCGAGCCGACGGGCCGCGATCCTCGTCCCCCTGGCGACCTTGCTCCTCAGCGATTGCCTGCTCCAACTCGCTTACGCCACCGGCTGGCAGCCGTATCAAGGGTTCTACCGAGGGCAGTGGGTGATCTACGCCTGCATGCTCCTCACCGTGGCCTTGGGCTTCCCGCTCCGAGGCCGGACCAGCGTCCCGGCCGTCGCGGCGGCCACCTTGGGTGGTTCGCTCGTCTTCTTCCTCGTGACCAACTTCCCCTGGACCCACGGCCCGGTGTCGTTCTACCCGACGACGCTCGCGGGGATCACCGAGAGCTACACCGCCGCCCTCCCCTTCTTCCGGAGGACCCTGGCGGGCGACGCGGTGTACTCGACCCTCCTCTTCGGCTCGCTCGCCCTGGCCGAAGCCCGCTTCCCCAGCCTCCGCCGCACCAAGCCCGCGCCGGCCTCCATCGCCGCCTGATCCGCGCCTCTCGATCCCGCAAGGCCGAGGACGCATACCGACCATGAATCGACTCATGTACGTTCTGCTCCGGATGATCGGCCTTGCCCGCCCCGGGCCGAAAACCCGTTTCCAGCGAGCCATGCGTCGTTTCGAGCGGGTTTTCCTCGGGGTGGCTTTGGCTTACGGTGGCCTCCAAGTCTTTCCACAGGTCCTGTTCGCTTACAGCGTCTCCGACGGCGGGATGACCCTGTATGCCCGACACCCGCTGAGCGCCCGGGCCGCCGAACGGCTCGCCCAGGCCCGCGTCCTGGTCGACCGGAGCGAACTGGCCGTGCCCGATCGGCGCGAGCGGATTTTCCTCTGCGACTCGCCTTGGTTGTTCCGCGTCTTCGCGCCGAGCAGCCCTCGGGCGTTCGCCATCTCGACGCCCCTGACCGACAACATCTTCATCGCCGGCGCCGATGTCGCCGCCGACCTGGCGACCAGCCAGGCGTCGGACCACCCCACCCGATCCTTCACCGGAGTTATCGCCCACGAGGCGACTCACGGCTTGATCCGTCGTCGGCTCGGGTTCTGGCGCATGCTGCGGCTCCCAACCTGGGTCGAGGAGGGCTATTGCGACTACATCGCCCGCGAGGGAAGTTTCCCGGATGCCGAGGGTCGTCGGCTTTTCGTGGATGGCCGGAAGTTGACCTCGGCTTCGTTCCGGTATTACAAGTACCGCCAGATGGTGGCCTACCTCGTCGACGGTCGCCACTTATCCTTCGGAGAGGTCGCCGGACAAGCTCGCGAGGCCGATTCGGTGGAGCGAGAAGCCCGCGAAGCGCTCCGCTCGCGAGGGATTCGCTGAGCGGTGTCCGACCGTCGGATGCGGCACTTCATCGCCAAGACTTCCTCGGGAGCCAGTCGGAGGTCGATCGGGCGGCGGCGGCCATGAACGGGAGCTTGGGCAGCGCCTGGACGATCCGGAGGTCGTCGGCCGCCGAGCTTCGCTCGCTCAGGAACCGGACCAGGGCGGCGGGCTCGGTGCGGTCGAACATCCGGGCGAAGATTTGGGGGGCGAGGTCGGGGCGGTCGGCCAGGATCTTGAGGAACACGGCGTCGAAGAACCGGTACTTCGGCGGCCCGAGCGACCGGCGAAGCTCGTCGAGGTCCGGCTTGGTCCCGTCGGCGATCCGGTCGGCGAGCCATCGGGCCTGGCGCTGGATTCGGAGGAAGGCGTAGCCGCTCGAAGGCCGGGCCGCACCGCCGCTGAGGCCGATCGGCGTGCTCCTCGGGGTTGCTGCGCCGAGTCCCGAGGCCAGGGTCATCGGGATCGCGCCCGACTCCTCTTCGACCACCTCGAACGACCCGGGGGGGGCATCGTATCGCTCCTGGAGATAGGCCGCGATCTCGCGCCGGTGCCGCTCGGGCGACACGTCGAAGGGGTACAGGTAGGTGTTCTCCACCAGCGCCTCGGTCGTCGAGAGCGGCAGGAGATAGACAAAGTGGGGGCCGTCGGCTTGCGAGGCCCGGAAGTCCATCAAGGTCGCGCAGGTCGGGTCGAAGATCGGTCGATCGACGCGGATCGTCTGGCCGAAGAAGTGCTGGAGGAGCGCCGGCGAACCTGGTTTTGATCCGGTCGTCGCCGCCGAGGGCTTCGATCCGAGCCGCCCCGAGCTGTCGAACGCCTGGAGGCCGTGGAACTTGCCCTCGGCGGTGGTGACGGTGATCCTCCGGTTCGCTTCCCGGACGTCGAGGATCGGTCGCCCCAGAGCGAGGGTGATGTTCGGGGCCGAGGCCAGGCGGTCCAGGACCCTGCGGTAGACGTCGGCCGAGCGGACCCGGAGATAGCGGTATCCTGGGCAGGCGGCGACCACCTCTCGTCGGCCGTCGTGGACCATCCAGCGCGTCCAAGAGTGCGAGGCGAGGTCCGAAAACGGCGTCGGCTCGACGTCCCAGAAGCACCAGGTCCGGTCGTTCTCGAATCGGTCCCGGCGGTCGACGAGGAGGATCGGCTCGCGGACACCCCGTTCCAAGAGGTTCCAGGCCAGGCTCAAGCCCGAGCACCCGGCCCCGAGGATCATGCAGGGGTAGGTCGTCTCGCGCCGGGCCGGACGTTGCCGGGCCGCGTCGCGTTTCGCCCTCAACCGACCGGGTGCGGACATCGAAGGGGTCCTTTTTTCGATCAGCCCTGATCGGCCCGAGCGGACCAGACGCCTTGTCGGGCGTCCATCCAGGCGACCACCAGGACGTGGGGAAGGGTGAGCACGCTGAGCCCGACAAGGGCCACCAGGCCCAGGTCGACGACCGACACCAGGGAGCGACCGACGACCAGGCCCAGTGCGATCATCATCGCCAAGGCTCCCAGCGACATCGGCAGCGCCCGCTTTTGGAACTCGATGAAGGCCGGGAGGAGTTGGCCCGATCCTACCAGATCCCGCGTCGAACTGGCGATCATCAAGAGTCGGGCAACGTGGCGAAGCGAATGCCAAGCGTTGAAGTAAACGCCAAGCGCCAGGACCGGGGGGACGACCGAGAACAGGGCGACCAGCAGCAACGTCTCGGCGATATCCACTCTTGCCGACCGCCTGGTCTCGCCGTCGCTCCGCCAGGCCAGGACCGCCGCCCAGATGACCTGGACAGCGACCATCCCCCCCAGCACGACTAGCCCGATGGCAACGCTCGACGTTGGGACCGACCAGCTCCCGCGCCCGAACAACCGAGCTGCAAGCTCGTCGGCGGCCCCGGCGAACTCGCGAGGGAACGCCAGGAGCGGCAATGCGATCGGGACCAGTGAGCGGACCACGATCAAGGAGCCTCGATAGCCCACCGAACCCGCCCGACCCGCCAGGCCGAACCTCCGGCTCCAGTAGACGTCCCCCTGGCCGAAGTGGGCCGCGGCCATCAGAAGGAAGCTGCTCGAAGCCGCGATCGGCGACGCGAACCAGAGCGCCAGGACCGCCATCGCCGCCGCCAGGTAGGCCGCGTAGAAACCGGGACCGGCTTTGGATGCCAGAGGCGGCGATCCGACAGACTCCAACAGTTGTTGATCACGCTGAAGGGTCTTCAACTCGAGTCCCACGCGGTGGTCGAACGCCCCGTGGGGAATGCCCAGGACGAAGAGGCCGAGCAGCCAGGGCGACCACTGGACCGCAGGCGTCCGGGCCAGATCGGGCAGCGCGATCGCCAGCGCGATCGAGGCCAGGGTGGCCGACCAACCAGCGCACTCGACGAACCGGACCAGTCGGTCGGTCACCGCGTACTCCTGTCTCAGGTTGTCATGAATAGTAGGCTTCACAATACTCTGGGCCTGCTGATCGTCAAGATTTTTTCAGCGAGAATCTGGCCATTCTCCGGGAATCGGGTAATCCCGAAACGAAAGTCTTGACCTGCCGGATGGGCGCGCGTATTCAGTTACTAACTTCCCGCTATATCGACGACCTTGATTCCAGAGGCCGTAAGTACGAAGGGCTTTAGCTCTCGCGCCCGGGCTCTTGGAAAGGCGAGCGCGCAACCCTCGTTCGAGGACGGTTCGCTCGCGGGCTTGTATGCCGTTCGCTCGCGAATGCCTCGCGAAAATTGTCCCGGCTTGAGCCGGGCGTGGGTCAGCAGATCCGAGCGACCTGGCTTGCCCGGAGAGGCGTTGGTTTTCGGCGAAAGAACAAGGAGCCAGACACCGTGGAACTCTCGATCCCACAGTTTACGACGATCGCGAATTTCTTCTCGTTCACGATCGCGGCGATGGGCGCCAGTGCGATCTTCTTCTTCCTGTCGAGGTCGTCGGTATCGCCCAAATACCGCCCGGCCCTGATGATCTCCGGGCTGGTGACGACGATCGCCTGCTACCACTACTTCCGGATCTACATCAGTTGGGGGGAAGGCTACAAGCTGACCGACAACATGATGAAGACGACCCCCACCCCGTTCAACGACGCCTACCGCTACGCCGACTGGTTCCTGACGGTCCCCTTGCTTCTGGTCGAGCTGGTCATGGTTCTTCGCCTGCCCAAGGGGGAAGGTCCTCCCCTCTTGACCAAGCTGGCTGTCGCCGCCGCCTTGATGATCGGGCTGGGCTATCCCGGCGAAGTCTCGTCCGAGACGACGACCCGCTGGTTCTTCTGGGCCTGCAGCATGGTCCCCTTCGTCTACATCCTGTTCGTCCTGTACACCGAACTGACCAAGTCGCTCGCCAACCAGCCCCCGGCCGTCCGTGGCCTCGTCGGCGCCGCCCGGTTCGTCCTGCTGGCGACCTGGGCGTTCTACCCGATCGCCTACGCGATCATCACCGTCACCGGGACCACCAGCCCGCTGGGCCAGGTGGCCTTGCAGATCGGCTACAGCATCGCCGACATCACCGCGAAGGCTGGCTATGGTCTCTTGATCTACGCCATGGCTCGCGTCAAGTCCGAGGTTGAAGGCTACAACCCCGACTACGTTGACTCGTCCCCTCAGATTCCCGCCGGCGCCACGGCCTGATCGGAATCTGCTTGATCCCGGCGAGTGCCAGCAAGCCTCGCCGGGGTCGGTCATCGACCTCGGGATGGACGCACAAACGTCCGCTCCGAGGCGGTTTCTCAACCTAGGCAAGGAGTTCGCTCGCTGATGGACGACCGAGGATCATCCCCCGAAGGGGAGGCCGACACCCTCTCGACTCCTTCGGGCGGCCCGCTCGTTCGCTTGTACGACCGCCTGGATCGCTGGCGCAAGGCCCACTCCGTCCGAGGAACCCTGGCGACCGTCCTGATCCTCGTTTACCTCGGCTCGCTCGTCGTGATCGAGGCCCGTCGAGGCGGTTATCTGCCCGAATACCTGGCCCGACGCATCTCGACCTCGCATTACCTGGCCATCGGCATCGCCTTCTATCTTTTGGTGCTCGCTGAGATCGTCGGCCTCATCTTCGACCTGGCCACCTCGGTCGCCCGGTCGGTCGGCAAACAGATCGAGATCCTCTCGCTGATCCTCCTCCGCCAGTCGTTCGAGATCCTCTCCGAATTCGTCGAGCCGATCCGCTGGAATGAACTTTTGTCCTGGAGCTTCAACAACCGACTTATCGACCTGATTATCGACGCGATAACCTCGCTCGTAATCTTCGTCTTGGTCGGCTACTACTACCGAATTCAGCACGAGCAACCAATCTCGCAGGACTCGCGAGACCGGGCGGGATTCATCGCCGCCAAGAAGCTGGTCGCACTCCTGCTCATGGTCGGGATGGTGATCGTCACAGTCCGAGGGGGGATCGATTACCTTGACGTCGGCAGCAAGTCGTCGCAGTTCTTTGAGGAATTGTTCTCGCTTCTCATCTTGAGCGATGTCTTGATCGTCCTGATCGCGCTTCGCTACAGCGCCTCGTACCGGGTGGTCTTTCGCAACTCGGCATTCGCCCTGGCGACCGTCTTGATCCGACTCGCCCTGACCGCACCATCGCCGTACAACGCCCTGCTCGGGGTGACGGCCGCGCTCTACGCCATCTTCCTGACACTGGCCTACAACGAGTTCGCCCCCGTCCTCCGCGGCGTCAAGACCGTCCCGCCTATCGCTGACATCTGACCGAACTCAAGAGACTCGCCGGTCCTGGACACGATCGGATCGAAGATCCGAGCGGCCGGGGCGTCGGTCGCCCGGCATGAGCCTCCGACAAGGTCGGTTGATTCGTCCAAATCGCCCCATGACGCCCGTCGTCAACATGATCCCCGAATTCATGGCCATCATCGGGTGGTCGGCGAATCTTCGGACGTGGAGATTCGATCGGGCGTCTCGGCGTGCGCGTTGCATGGCGATGTCCTTCGATCTTCTCGGCGACCTGAGCTAGGACGATCCAGGTGTCGAGGGTGTTTAGCGCCCCAGCCCTGGTCTTGGGTGATGGGGCTAAGCCATTTTCGCAGGTGGTTCGCCTTCCAGGTCCCAATGCTTGCCGTTTGCGGTCGGCTCGCGACGTTTGACCTGGCCGAAGCTGGGCGCGGGCTGCGGGTCGGGGCGGTCTAGCTTGGCGAGGGGGTCTTCGACTTTTCGGCAACCTAGGGTCAAGGAGCACGGGCGTGGATCTTACGGTCAAGCAGTTCGACACCGTTTCGGGCTTCCTCTCGTTGACGATCGCGGCGATGGGCGGCGCGGCGATCTACTTTTTTATGACGAAGTCGTCGGTTTCGCCCAAGTACCGCTCGGCGATCACGACCTCGGGGGTCTTGTTGTCGATCGCCACCTATCACTATTTCCGGATCTATGCGAGCTGGCACGAGGCTTATGCCTTGACTGGCGACAGCTACAAGGCGACCCCCGCTCACTTCGAGAACGCTTATCGTTACGCCGATTGGTTCTTGACGGTCCCCTTGCTCCTGATCGAGCTGGTCATGGTCCTGGCCTTACCCAAGGCGGAAGGGCGAAGCCTGCTGATCCGGTTGGTCATCGCCGCCATGCTCATGATCGGGCTGGGATATCCCGGCGAGATCGCCACCGACGCCCCGACCCGCTGGTTCTTCTGGGCCTGCAGCATGATCCCATTCACTTACCTGTTGTTCGAGTTGTTCATCAAGCTGACCAAGACCCTCGATTCCCAGCCCGAAGCCGCCCGAGGGTTGATCAGTTCGGCCCGTTATGTCTTGCTGGTGACCTGGGCGTTCTACCCGATCGCCTTCGCGATCGTCACCGTCGCCGGGTCGAACAACCCGTGGGGCCTGGTCATCTTGCAGATCGGCTACAGCGTCGCGGACATCGCGTCGAAGGTTGGCTATGGTCTTGTGATCCACGCCATCGCTCGGGCCAAGTCCGAGGTCGAAGGCTACAACCCCGACGCCGTCGACTCGGTCCCCAAGATGACCGCCGCAATGGCTTGAACCGAGGATTGATCTTGACCCCGGCGTGGGCTCTGAACCCGCGTCAGGGTCAGTTGTCTCACTCTCAAAGACCCACCCCGCCCCGGTCCAATTCAACGCCTAGGCAAACAGCGTCGAAAGCGGGCTGCCGTTGTTGATCCGTAAGGGACGACCGACGGGGTCGGTGACCTCGGCGGCGGGGTCGATCCCGAGGGCATGAAGGATCGTCGCCCCGAGGTCGTCGGGGCTGACCGGATCTTTGGAGGGGTAAGCGGCCCATCGGTCGCTGGCCCCGTGGGCCTGCCCGCCCTGGACGCCTCCGCCGGCCAACGCGACCGAGTAGCAGCGGGGCCAGTGCTCTCGGCCCGAGCCGTTCAAGATTCGAGGCGTCCGGCCGAACTCCCCGGCCCAGACGACCAGGGTCTCGTCGAGCATCCCACGTTCGCCCAGGTCGTCGAGCAAGGCGGCGAACCCCTGGTCGGCGGGGGGCATCAGGTCGCGCTTGAGTCGGTTGAAGTTGTCGCCGTGGGTGTCCCAGAAGTTCCGACCGTCGTCGTGCCAGTTCACCGTCACCAGGCCGACGCCCGCTTCCACCAGCCTCCGGGCCAGGAGGAGGCACTGGCCGTGGATGTTTCGGCCGTACCGGTCGCGGTCCTTGGGGGTTTCGCGGTCGATCTGGAACGCCCCCCGGGCCTCGGCGGAGACCAGGGCATCCAGGGCCTTCCCCTGGAACCCGCCCCAGGCTTCGGGCCCTGCGCCCGGCAACTCGGCCCCTGACCCGGCCAAGCCCGCTAGGAGCGCCCGACGACCGCCCAAGCGGGTAGGCGAAACGCCGTCGGGCAGGCCCAGCCCGGCCACCTGGAAGTTGGCGGCGTTGGGGTCGCCGTCGACCCGGAACGGATCGAACCCCTTGCCGAGCCACCCGCCATGCTGACCGGGAGCTCTCCCTCCAGGCGCCGCGGGGTGTGCGACGGTCCAGGGCATGTTGACGCTCGAAGGGATCGCCCCGGGACTGGGTCGAAGCTTGCTGACCAAGGCTCCAAGATGCGGCCAATCCGTCGGCGAAGGCGGCGCCGAGTCCGACTTCGGGGTCGGAGCCAGGTGGCCGGTCAAGAGCCGGTGCGCCGTCGACAGGTGCGCCGGGTCGTCATGCGTCATCGACCGGACGATCGCCAATCGGTGGGTCTGGGCCGCCAGGCGAGGGAAGTGCTCCGAGATCCGCAGGCCGGGCGTCCTGGTCGCGATCGAGTTGAACTCGCCTCGGATCGCCAACGGAGCATCCGGCTTGGGGTCCCAGGTATCGAGTTGGCTCGGCCCACCCCACTGGAAGATCAGGATGCACGACTTGGCCCGACCAAACCCCGAAGCCGAAGGACTCGAACTTCCGGCGACCGCCCGGCCTCGAAAAAGCTCGGGGAGTGCCAGCCCAAACGAACCCAAGGCCCCGGCCCGGAGGACCTGACGCCTCGAAGGCGCCTGAAACCCCCGGCAAGCTCCGTTCGCCCGTTGGTTATGCATCATCGAGGCCCCATTGCCTTCGAACCTTACCTTGGTCATCCCAAGAGATTAATTAGTGTTACCCTACTCAACCAACGTTCGGCTGTCCAGCGGACGCTTCTCGGGATCATCACTCGGCATCGTCGAGCCACCATCATCGTCCTTCGGCGCACGTTCTTCGATCCTACTCCGAATGATCTCCAACTCGACACACCGTTCTGCCAGGATCATGGCGTGCGTCCATTGTCCAATCGGGCTCGAAGCTGGGTTGGACCTTCCTCCGAGAATCTTCGCGGGAGTTGCCGATGTCCGTTCGACTTGTCGGGGCCGCCTTGGTGGTCGCTTTAGGGTTGTGTTTTGAGGTCGAGGCGGAGGATGGGGTTCGACTCAACCAGATTCAGGTGATCGGGTCGCACAACTCTTATCACATCGCGCCCCACCCGAACGTGCTCCGGCTGATCGACCAGGCGGGGCGAGGGCGTTCGGAGGGCCTGGATTATACGCACCGGCTATTCGCCGAGCAGTTTTCGAGCCTGGGGATTCGCCAGATCGAACTCGATGTCTTCGCCGACCCCAAAGGGGGGCACTATGGCAAACCCTCCGCCAGGGCGATCCTCCAGGGGCAAGGCTTGGAGCCGGGCGGCGACCCTTGCTCGGACCCGAAGTTCAACGAGCCGGGCTTAAAGGTCTTCCACGTCCAGGACATCGACTTCCTGTCGAGGGCCACCACCTTCGACGACGCGTTGGCCCAGGTCCGTGCCTGGTCGATGGCTCACCCCCGCCACGTCCCGATCCTCATCCTGGTGGAAACCAAGCAAGCCGCGATCCCGCTCCTGCCGACGAAGCCGATGCCGTTCGACAAGGCCGAGTTCGACGCGATCGACTCGGCGATCATGGCCACATTCGGCCGAGACCGGGTGATCACCCCCGACGAGCTCCGAGGCGACTCGGCAACCTTGCCCGAGGCGATCCGAGCCCGAGGCTGGCCCACCCTCGAAGCCAGCCGGGGCAAGGTCCTGTTCGCCCTCGACGACGAAGGGGCGATGCGCGACTCCTACCTCGAAGGCCACCCCGCGCTCCGGGGCCGCCTCCTGTTCGTGAGCGTCGCCCCCGATCATCCCGCCGCCGCCTGGATGAAGGTGAACGACGCGGTCGAGGATTTCGACAGGATTCAAAACCTCGTCCGAAACGGCTTCCTCGTCCGGACCCGAGCCGACGCCGACACCGTTCAGTCTCGCAAGAATGACCCTTCGAGGCGAGAAAAGGCCCTGGGCAGCGGCGCCCAGTTCGTCAGCACCGACTACGCCGAGCCCGACCTCCGATTTTCCACCTATCAGGTCCGCTTTCCGGGAGGGGTCGTCGCTCGGTCGAATCCGATCAACGGCCCGAAGGTCGAGGGGGACCTGGAAGCCTTGCCGGTCCCGTCGAAGTAGCACCAATCCCAGGAGTCCATCGCAGGGGGCAAATTACGGATTGCAAGTCGCAAAGTTTTATCAAAGCATCCTTTGCGATTTGCAACCTCGCGATTCGCAATGCGGAAGCTCTAGGAGGGTGTGTCGGTCGGTCAGAGTTCGTAGGGAGGGATGACGTTGTCGCCCGCCTTGACGGTCGCGGTCAAACCTGATTGGGTGAGGTTGGCATACTTGGCGGGGAGGGTGATGTTCGAGGCGGGAGCCGAGTTCTTGGCCAGGAAGTCGCGCCTTTCCGACGCCCCGGCGACGACGACGGTCACCTTGTAGGCGCCTGTCGGCGCTCCGTCGTCGCCGACGTAAGTATGGAGCTGGAATCGGCCCTCGGCGCCGGTCTTGCCGGTCGGGACCGGTGTCGAGGTTTGCGACTCGCCGCCGTCGCGGTGGAAGACGACCAGGGCGCCGGCGACCGGCTTCCCCTGGTAGACGACCCGGCCGCTCACGGGATGGACGGGGATCGGTCCCGAAGGGGGCTTCGAGTCGCAGGCCAGGGTCGAGCCGATCAAGGTGAGCGGGAAAAACCAGAGGCGACGGGGCATCGGCGAGGCTCCCAACTCAGTAGGCGTCCGCCGAGATGATCTCGCCGCCGCCGAAGCTGATCAACGAGCTGAAGATCGTCGGCGCGACCGTCTTCTTGACGAAGTGGACCGAGCCGTCGGCGAAGGCATGGTTGGCCCCCCCGGGGTGGAAGGCGTAGACCTCGTTGTTGCTGCTATAGTTGGTGTGATCGTTCGAGCCGTCGCCGTCGGTGAAGAACTCGCTCCCGAAGTCGGCCCAACCCGCCCCCGACCCCTGGTCGCTCTCGGCCACGGGCTTGCCTTTGTTGTACCACGGGAGGCTCGTCCCGAAGGCGATCTGCTTGCCGAGGATGTAAAAGTTGGGCCGACCGGCGTCTTCGGACATCAAGATCGTATTCGAGGTCCCGTCGGTGACGTCGGCGATCCTCCTGAGATAATTCCCCTTTAGAAGCCCAGCCGTGATCTGGCCCGCGACGTGCGGGACGTTGTTGGCAATCAGCCACGACTCGTCGATCCCGTCGTCGACCGCATAGTCGCCCGCGGCGAGCTGCACCGTCTGGCCGTTGAGCGCGTTCATATATGGGGCCAGCCGGAAACTGCCGGGGGCCGACGGGCAGATCATGAAGTTGACCTGGGTGGCGACGGTGGTGGTGTTCTGCGGCTGGGGGAAGGCCAGGGACATATTCAAAGAGTTGTAGAGCGACGTCTGTTCCATGTATCCCATGATCAGCGGGACCCAAGACTGGATGTCGAAGGAGTTGCTGCAAATGATCCCGAGTTGCGTCGGGCAGGCGGGGACATAGCCGGAAGTGCCCGGCGGCAGGGCGGTCAGGTCGGTCGGCGTGTACGGGGGCTTGAGCAGGTTGGTGCTGATCCCCCAAGTCGGGGCGAAGAAGCCGTTGGTGCCCTCGAAATTGTGAAACCCCAACCCGACCTGCTTGAGGTTGTTGATGCACTGGGTCCGGCGGGCCGCCTCGCGGGCCGATTGCACCGCGGGCAATAAAAGGGCGATCAAGACGGCGATGATGGCGATGACGACGAGAAGCTCGATCAAGGTGAACCCGGAGCGGAGTCGGGAAGTCGGGCGCGGGCGTTCCATGAATGGACCCTGGGTTCTTGGTGAGGAATCATGAGCTGTCAAGATCGGGGCCAGTGTAGGAACAATTTGTGGCTCATCCGGGTATTTGGGATGAAAGTCTCATGAACCTGCTGTTGCGTCCACCAACCATGAACCAATTCGTCGCGCCCGGGCATCGGATCTCCATCGCGTCGGTTGAGGTCCGACGAGGTGGCCTGGGCAATCAGAAGCTTTTCCAGATCGGGAAGTCGCGGCCGGGGGCGACTTCGGCGTCGAAAAATCCCCAGGTGGCGAGGCCGTCGTCGGATTGGGGCTCGAGGAGGTAGACCGCGAGGCTGCCGAGCGGTTGTGCGGTAGGGACGAGGACCGTCCCGGCAGGGCATTCCCGAGGTTCGGTCCGCAAGGTGGTGGCGGTCACATCGAGGAGTCGGTGCCCCTCGAAGACGCGGGCTGATCGGGCGATCGCGTCGATCCGGTCGATCGTCACGGGTCGGGACTCGGGTTTTTCGAGGCGATTGAACTTGATCCCATGAGCCTGGAGGACGTCGACGGCTTTGGCCTGATCGGCCGGGATCAGGTAGGCGGTGGGCCGGGGGACCTCCAACGTCGGCTCGAAGTCTTCCTCGACCGAGCAGAGGTAGTCCTTCGGTTCGCCGGTCGAGACGGATCGGCCGTCCTCGACCTGCTCGACGAAGCCGAGGACGGGGAACTTATTCGGCAAGGCTCGGGGCTTGGAGCGGATCGCGACCCGATGGACCTGGGCCTCGACCGTCGCCCGTCGCGCCTGTTCGAGGAGGGTCCGGATCGCGTCCCGATGGTCGGCGACGTACTCGCAGACGTTCCGGCAAAAGTCGCGGGTGGCATGAACCCGGACGTCGAACGGGGAGTAGCTGTAGGCTTCGGAGAGGATGGCCAGGCGGTTCCGGAGGCCGACGTACGTCGTGCCGAACCGGGGGGTGCTGGGGTAGGTGGTCCACCGGGCGTGGTCGCCTTCGAAGTTGCCGTAGAAGAAGGCGTTGCGACCGGTTTGCCGGGTGAACGCCTCGGTCACGGCGGGGAACAAGGTGTCGCGTGAATAGGTGATCAGGCGAGCGTCGCCTGCCGGATTTTTCGGCCCCTCGTAGGTGATCGCGTAGCGGTGGTGCGAGCCGTTGGTAGTGTGGGTATCGACCGTGAGGGCCGGGTCCCAATCGTTGAGGACGCGGATCAAGGCTCGGGTTTCGGGAGCTTCGAGCTTCATGAAGTCGCGGTTCAGGTCCAGGCCCGCCGCGTTGGGACGCTGGCCCATCCCTTCGGTCGGGCCGACCTGGCCGGGTCGGTTGGTCTTGGAGACCCGCTCGTTGCCGTCGGCATTGACGATCGGCGCGACGAGGAGGATCAGGTTTTTGAGCAAGGGGTGATCGGGCCGGTCGGTCAACTCGCGGACCAGGATCGGCAGGGCTTCCTTGCCGCAGACCTCGCCCGCGTGGATGTTGCCGAACAAGAAGACGACCAGCTTGCCCGAAGCTTGAGCTTGCTCGGGGGTGCTCACTGGGGGGTCGGCCACGACCATCAAGGGAAGCGACCGCCCCTCGCCCGATCGGCCCATCTCGATCAGCTTGACCAATGGTGAACGGCTCGCCAACCGCTCGCAAAGCGCGACGACCTCGGAGTGGCGCGCCGTGCTCTGGAAGTGGGACCGCTCGGCGACGGTCAACAGTCCATCCGGAGGCCCACCCCGCGTCGAGCCCGTAAACAAAGCCAACCCGAGCACCCCGACGATTCGGAGCCCAATCCTCAACCGAGTCATGCGGATTTCTCGACTTGTTCAGCGAAGCCGGGGGCGCTACTGATTTCGTTCAGTTTCGGGTTGGTTCCAACCGGCGAGGTTCGAGGCCAAATGGGGCGAAAGCTTCGGCCTTGCGGTAGGTCCAGGGGCGGTTAGCCCCGGCCCGAGGACCAGGGAAGGCGGAGCGCTCTTTGGGGCGGTTGAAGTGGAGGCACTTGCCGTAAAAGGCGTCGATGACCTGGCCAACTTCGGGTTCGTGGAAGGCGATGGTTTCGATCAGGTCTTCCCAGGCGAGGCACTTGAGGTCGACCCGGCGCAAGGTCGGCTCGAACCAGTCGGCGAGCCAGGCGTCGCGCTCGCCGCCGTACTGGGCGACCCGGCGACGGACCTTGCGGAGGATGGCTTCGGGCGAGGTGTCGCGGGCGAACACGCCGTCGTCGATCCGGGCCTGAGGGGCGACGACCAAGAGCGAAAGGTCGTCCATCTCCAAGGGGTTCCGGACGCTCCGGCGGAGGATCTCGGCGACGCAGGCCACGCTCCTCGCCGCTTGATCGAAGAATGGGGCGTTCTTGACCCCACTCGAAAGCCGGTTGAAGAGCTTGGCCTCGACGACGACCAACTGGCGGGCGTCCTCGGCCAGGGTCAGTCCCGAAGTCGTGCCGGGGTCGCCGATCCGGAAGTGACCGACCACGGCGTCGGCGTGGGTCCGGGACTCGGCGAGGCCGTCCCCCCGGTAGCGAGCCAGGAAGGCGGAGGGGAGCCACGATTCGGCGAACCACCGGGCGTCGGCCTGGGGCGAGAGCGGGTAGCGGTCGCCGCCGTGGGTGGCGAACCAGTCCAGGAGGACTCGGAGCAGCCACCCCTCGCCGAACAGGACGGTGGGCGGGAACGCCGGACTGCCGGACTCGCACGCTTCGAGCATCGCCTTGATTCGAGCCGTGATCATCGCCGAAGCCCCGCCTGATCGTTCCGAAACGTCGCAATGTTCAGATTGTATCGAGAATAAACCCGGAGGGCGATCCTGATCGGATGTCTGGTGCCAGGAAGCTTAGACCTTCGTCGAAAATCCTTCATCAATAATTCCAAAGTGGTCTATTGACACGTCAATTCGGGCAGGAGATATTTCATCGGCCCAAGCGTCATCCGACCTTTGCCCCAGAGGTCACGCCGAAGTTAGAGGAAGTCCAACGCCGAAGCAGTCACCGCGAAGGAGCAACACGAGATGGTTCGATGGTCCGTCCGTCCGTCCGTCCTCGCCGCAGCCGCGCATTTCGCCCGGCTGAGATCACGGTAAGCTTCCTAGAAGCGCGAAAACTGTTGACTACCTTCGCCACGATAGGCCCATTGGCCTATCAGCACTCGCCTGATCAGATTACGATGTTGTCTCAGTACCAGGCCCAACCGGTCCATGAGGCTTACATTCTCGACCCGGCCAATAATGCTGAAGAGGCCGATCCGAGTTACGGCGGCTCGACCGCCTCTCCCGCAGAGAACTTGCAGCAAGCGATCAACCTGATCGCCAATAGCCAGTTTGGCCAGGGCGACCTGGGTAAGTCGCTCGTCCAGACACTCAAAAACGATCAAACAAATGGGAAGATCGCGTGGAACCCCACTTTGCCGAAGGGTACTGTGGCCCAGTACGATCCAAACACGGGCAACATCTCCCTCAATCCAGGTTATGTCAACGATCAGGGCTCGCTCGCCACGGCTTTGGTTCATGAAGGGTCGCACCAAACCTACGATGCTCGGAATCCCGGCTCAAACGATCCTAACAACCCCAACTTCGATCCGAAGTACGATCTTAACGACGAGGTCGACTCCTTCCAGCATGAGCTGGACTTTTACAGGCAGCTGCCCGCTGGTTCCCTTCCGGAACCTGGTTCATACAGGACCGACCTCGACAACCTGGTACAACAGACGCCTTACCAGTTGCGGCAGACGATTTCACAACGCTACGGCTACTATTAATAGTCGTGGTGTCAATCCAATCTAGTCTGTCAATCGAAGACCACACGCTTTTCGTTGGTCTTCGATGTCGATTTTGACAACATTTGACACTACGTCGCTTGATTTTAGGAGTCCGATTCGATGCTTGCATCGAAGCTATGGTTAATATCCGCCTTGTTCTGGTTCACTACCCTCGCCATCCAAGGCCGAGTTGTAGCCGATCATCGGCTTCCTCCAGCACCGACCCTCTTTCTGCCACACATGGTCATGGTCATGAAAAAGTACCACGATCAGCATGGCGAATATCCTCGCGAGTGGCGTCTACTTAACTTCGTGTACGGTTACAAGCGACCCAAGCAGCAGGACAAGGAACTTTACCAGGACCCGATCGAGGACTTTGTGTACAAGATCGTGGCGGCTGATCGAGACCATTTCCTGATCCAAGCGCTGGCCTGGGATGATCAGGTCGCGTATGAGATTCGAGACGGTATGAAGGAGGCGGTCGTACTTCCCGGCGCGGCCAAGCCGCCCCGGCTCCACCCCGAGATGCCCGAACCGGCGCACTTCCTACCCGTGGCCGCCGCCGCCATACGGGCCTACCACGACAAGTATCAGAAGTACCCGACAGCGTGGAACAAGGTCGAGATCGCTTACTCGGCTGTTGCGTTCCGACCCTACAACCTAGACGTTCACCCCCGAGAGAACGAGACCGATCGCTGGCGGCCTCGGGGTTGCCAGTACGTTTACCGGATCGTGCCACAGCCGGACGATCACTTTCTGATCCAGTCCGAGGACAAGTTCCAAAAGGTTGAGTATGAGATTCGCGATGGGATTACCAAAGCTAAGTTCGTCCAGGGAGTGGGACCGGTCGCGGATCGGAGAATTCGGAACTGACCGGAGCCAATGAAAGAACTCGTCCGGGGGACGAGCCATCTCTTGTCCCTTCCAATGCTTCTTCTCCTCATTCCAGTGATGAGGGTAGGATGTTCGGCCAATGAATGCGACAATAGCATGGGTGTTCGTGGCGATACTTTGCTTGGGCGGCACCTCTGGCCGTGGAGCGGACTCAATGGTCCAGCAGGATCTCGGCAGACCCGAGCACGAGCTTTTCTTGCTCGACGCGGCAGATGCGATGAAGGCATATCACGACAAGCAGAGGGTGTACCCGTCACGGTGGGTCCAACTGCCAATGACGTTCGCCGTCGGGCTGTATCACCTGGGAGACTCGGACGTTCGCCCGACGGTCGAGGCTAAGGAGCGATGGAAGCCTCGGCGATGCACCTTGACCTACGTCATCAATTCGAGCGGCGTTGACAATTACCGGATCGAGGCGGTCGATAAGGCCGGGAAGCCGCACTACGCGATCAGCAAGGAAGGGAGGGTCGAGGCGGTCGGGGAGCCGGGGAAGCCGACGCTCTTGGCTCGGCCTCGGCTCGACAAACCGGGGGACGACCCTATCGCGCTGGCTCTCTACTTGGTCTGGGAAGGATCGCACGGCGTTTACCGCGACGAGCATCCGGGCACCAAGGGAAACTCGGTCGCCGAGGAGTTGTTCGCCAACACCAATCAGCTTGATTTCTATGAGGAGATGCGGGCCAAGGGGAACTTCGACCGCGAGTTGGAGCGGAGACGGACCGCGCGGTTGGCCGGTCGGTTGCGGGAGGACCTCAAGAGCCGATACCCGGACCTCCCCGACCGATGACGGGCGAGGATTCGGCGAAGATCGACGCGCTGTTGGCATTCGATGGGCGAGGATTGCTCCCACCGGGCGATCACTTGATGACGCTGGGCGGTCTTCGGCGGTCGGTCCTCGTCGAAGGTCCGCCGGGGCGAGAGTCGTGGAACCGGGTCTGGCGAGGATGGCTCCTGGATCGTTTCGCGACGCTCGTCGGGCAGCTTTGGGGCGTCGGCGTCGAGCGGATCTATTTGGCCGGTTCGTTCGTCACGGACAAGGACCACCCCGGCGACCTCGACGGCTATTTCGAGTGCGACCGCGCCGCCTACAAGGCACGGTCGCTGCACCGGGCGCTCAACGACCTCGGCCCGTTTCAGGAATGGACCTGGAGGGAGGAGCATCGCCGCCCCTCGCGGGATGGCCATCCAAAGCTTCCCCTCTGGCATCATCACCGGGTCGAGTTGTTCCCCCACTACGGCCAGACCCGGACCGGGTTCTTCGACGAGCAGGGCAACGACGTCGACCTGCCGACGATGTTCCGCCGCGACACCCGCACGAACGAGACGCGGGGGATCGTCCGGGTCGTCGCCCCGAATCATCGATGACCTTGCAACCAAGGCCGAGGGGGGCCAGGCTTCGGCGAACCACCGGGCGTCGGGCCGGGGGGAGAACGGGTAGCGGTCGCCGCCCTGGGTGGCTGGAAAATTCCGAAGGCGTGATCGCAGTCAATAAGCGTCGGCGCTGATGATCTCGCCGCCCCGAGTGGTGCTGAGTGCTTGCCAGGTGGCGAGGTTGATCGTGTTCTTGACGAACTTGACGCTGCCGTCGCCGAAGACGGTGTTGAGACCACCTGGGTGGCGGCTCCGGGCGACGTTGTAGTGTCCCAGGCTGGTCGACGATTGGGGGGCGGGGCTGGTGTAGTTGATCGCCTGGGCGCACGGGGGGTTGAGCGGGTTGGTGATGTCGCAGTCATACTTGAGGCTCTGGCTCAGGTCGGGGAGCGGGCTATTCGGGGCGAGGTAGGTGGTGAAACTCGCGCCGTAACCCCACCAGGTGAACCCCCGGTAGTCTCGGCCGTGGCCTTGGATCGCCTCGGAGGCGAGCATGGTGTTGCTGGTGCCGTCGGTGATCGCGGCGAACCCGAACGTCCCTCCGGGCGTCGAGGCGGGGTCGAGCGACACGCCGTCGTAACCCGGCGAACCCATGTCGCTGAACGGGGCGCCGTTGAAGATCACGCCGTTGTAGTTGGGAGACTGCGGCATGGTCGTGTTGCCGACGTTGACGACGTAGTTGTGCCGGGTCGTCCCGCCGGTGTTGTCGGACTTGCTGTCGGTCGGGCAGGTGAACGCCGCGTAGGTGGCATTGGTCACCGTGGTATTCGTGATGTCGGCGTAGCGGAATGGGTGGTCGGGGTACGTCCCGTTGCCGACGAAGTTGAAGGCGTTGAAGTTGTTCCCCTGCTCGATCTGGGGGAGGATGAATACCTGCCAGGTCCCCCAGCAGCATCCCTTTCGCCCCGGCGGGAGCGAGTTGTTCGTGTCGTGGTAGTTGTGCATGGCCAGGCCGACCTGCTTGAGGTTGTTGACGCACTGGGCACGCCTGGCGGCCTCTCGGGCGGCTTGCACGGCGGGGAGCAAGAGCGCGATCAAGACGGCGATGATGGCGATGACCACCAAAAGCTCGATCAGGGTGAAACCTCGACGAAGCGGGATCATCGTTTGCGGTCCTTTGGCGACGAAGAATCGAGCGTGAAGTCGATCGGGTCGGTCGAGTTGGCTTTGACCTCGACGGTCAGGGTCGAGGAGGCGTTGTACCTGGCGGGGATTCGCTCGGTCGCGCCGGGCTGCCCTCGACCGGGGGCGGACCCTTCGGGCTCGGACGGCCCCCCGGTTTCGACGGGCGACGAGATGTTCACGCGGTAACGACCGGGGGTCGGCCCCGCCTCGCGAGCGACCCGGTAAGAGCCTTGCTCGATCGCCGCGCCTGTGGCCACCCCGGGACCGACCGGCTGGAACTCGATCCGACCGCCGTCGAGCGGCCGGCCGTCGAGCGCGACGGTCCCGGAGATCGGCTGCCTCGGTAGACCGTCGCCGCTCCCGCAACCGAAGCCGACCAACGACGGCAGGGCCAGGAAGGCGACCCAGCTTCGAACTCGCGACATCCCGATGTTTGACGCCTCGAACTAATCTTGGTGTTCAATCGGGGCGAAGGGCCTTCGCCCGATCGGCGACCTGGCAGTAGTATCAGTCTACCGGCACCGGGAGCGCGAGGTGTGAGTTGTCGAACAAGATGTGATTAAAGTTTGAGGAAATCAATGGCAGGTTCCCTCCGAGGCATCGCCTCACCGGGCTTTTGGACGGACTTGCATCTTCGGAGCCGGGAAGCGACGATGGTACCCGGCAAATCTTCCGGATCAATCGGTGGGGTGAGGTCAGATTAAATCCGGTCGGACCACCCGGCCAGTCGCCCGTGGCCTGGATTCGATGACCTATTGGATCGGCCTGATTCGCCATCAATTCCCTTGCTTGGAGACCTCAGGCCGATGACCTCTTCGTCTTCGCGTTCGCTCCGATGGGTTGCGACCGCCCTGGTGACGCTGGCGGGCTGCTTTGCCACGGTCACCACCTCGGCGGCGGAACCGGCCGACAAGCCGCTCTCGGTGTTGTTCCTCGGCGACAAGGGGGGGCACCACCAGACCCCCGCCCGAGCTGCGCAGTTGATCCCGGTGTTTGCGACTCGGGGGATCGACGTCACCTACACCGAGGCGATGGCCGATCTGAATCCGACCACGCTGGCCAAATATGACGTTCTCCTGATCTACGCCAACACCGAGAAGATCGAGCCCGATCAGGAAAAAGCCCTGGTCGATTACGTCGAAGGCGGCAGGGGTTTCGCCCCCTTGCACTGTGCCTCGTTCTGCTTCCTGAACTCGCCGAAGTACGTCGCCCTGGTCGGGGCGCAGTTCAAGAGCCACGGGACCGGCGAGTTCGACGTCAAGGACCTCGACCCCGCCGACCCGATCACCAAGGGCCTGGGCGCGTTCCGGACCTGGGATGAGACTTATACCCACACCAAGTTCAACGAGACCGACCGCCACCTGCTCCAGGTCCGCGACGAGAAGGGGAGGGACGAACCCTGGACCTGGACCCGGACCCAAGGCAAGGGCCGGGTGTTCTACACCGCCTACGGCCACGACCAGCGCACCTGGGGCCACCCCGGCTTCCAAGACCTAGTCGAGCGCGGAATCCGCTGGGCGGCAAACAAGGGGGAGGTCTTCGATAGTCGCCCCCGGGTCGCCTCGACCGCCAAGCCGCTGGCGCTCGAAAAAGCCCCCGCCGAGATCCCGTCGTACCTCCCCGGCAAAGCCTGGGGGACGCTGGGAGAAGCGATCACGCAGATGCAGCTTCCCGCAAGCCCCGCCGATTCCATCCAACACCTGGCCTTGCCCAAGGGGCTGGAGCCTCGCCTGTTCGCCTCCGAGCCCGCCATCGCCAAGCCGATCGCGATGGCCTGGGATCACAAGGGGCGGCTCTGGATCGCCGAAACGGTCGACTACCCCAACAATCTCCAGCCGGTGGGCGAAGGTCATGACCAGATCAAGATCTGCGAGGACACCGATGGCGACGGTCAAGCCGACAAGTTCACCGTCTTCGCCGACAAGCTGAGCATCCCCACCAGCCTTACCTTCGCCGGAGGAGGCTTGATCGTCCACCAAGCCCCCGACACGTTGCTTTTGAAGGACACCGACGGCGACGATAAGGCGGATGTCCGCACCGTCCTGTTCACCGGCTGGGGGACCAAGGACACCCATGCCGGGCCGTCGAACCTCCGCTACGGGTTCGACAACTGGGTCTACGGGATCGTCGGCTACTCGGGGTTCAAAGGGGAGATCGGCGGCGAGAAGCATGAGTTCCGCCAGGGGTTGTACCGCTTCCGCCCCGACGGGTCGAAGCTCGAATTCCTGAGGAGCACGACCAATAACTCGTGGGGCGTCGGCTTCAGCGAGGAAGGGTTGCTGTTCGGCTCAACCGCCAATGGCTGCCCGAGCGTTTACCTCCCGATCCCCTCGCGCTACTACGAGAAGGTCCGAGGTTTGCAAGGTCCTGGGGCCTTGCAAACCATCGCCGACTCGAACCGATATTTCCCGGCGACCGAGAAGGTCAGGCAAGTCGACTTCTTCGGCGGGTTCACAGCCGCCGCGGGCCACGCGCTCTACACCGCTCGGGCGTTCCCGAAGACCTACTGGAACAGCGTTGCCTTCGTCGCCGAGCCGACCGGACACCTGGTCGCCACCTTCGCCCTGGAGAAGACCGGGAGCGACTTCAAGTCGCACAACGAGTGGAACCTGCTCGCCTCCGACGACGAGTGGACTTCGCCGATCGCCGCCGAGGTTGGACCCGACGGGTCGGTCTGGGTGAGCGACTGGTACAACTACATCGTCCAGCACAACCCCACGCCCAAAGGCTTTCAGACCGGCAAGGGCAACGCCTACGAGACCCCGCTTCGCGACAAGACCCACGGCCGGATTTACCGGGTTTGCCCGGTCGATATGGGAAAGGTTTCCACTTCGACGAAGCTCGATCCCGATGACGCCTCGTCCCTCGTGGCGGCTTTGACCAATGACAACCTGTTCTGGAGGCTCCACGCGCAGCGGCTTTTGGTCGAGCGTGGCAAGAAGGATGTCATCCCGTCTTTGATCGCTCTGGCGAAGACCAAAAGCGTCGACGCCATCGGCCTCGCCCCCGCCGCGATCCACGCCTTGTGGACCTTGCACGGCCTGGGAGCCTTGGATGGTTCCGAACCCTCCGCGACCGACGCCGCCTTCGCCGCGCTTGGGCACTCCTCGCCGAGCGTCCGACGCAACGCGGTGCAAGTCCTCCCGGTCGGCGGCGACGCCAAAGCCGCCGAGGCGATCCGCACGACTGGCCTCCTCGAAGACGCCGACCCCCTGGTCCGCCTCGCCGCCCTCCTGGCCCTGGCCGACGCCCCCGCCTCGCCCCAGGCCGCCGAATCTTTGGTGGCCGCCCTGGCCGACGGGAAGCTCGAAGGCGACCGATGGCTCGCCGACGCGGCGACCGCCGCCGCCGCCGCCGCCAACAACGCGGGTCCGTTCCTCAAAGCCCTGGCCGCCCGCAAGTTTTCTCGACCGGCCACGGCGACCGTGACCACCCTTGCCGGTCGAGTCGCCGAGCACCTAGCCCGAGGCGTCACCCCGGGGTCTTCGGCAGAGATCCTGGTCGGCCTGGCCACCGCCGACCCCGCCATCGCCGACGCCGTGATCACCGGCCTAGCCCGAGGCTGGCCCAAGGATAAGCCCCCGGTTCTCGACGAGGCAACCGACCGAGCCTTGGTTACGCTCTTGACGGTGGCTTCCCCTTCCGCCCGGGCCCAACTGGTGAGCCTGGCGAGTCGCTGGGGTTCGAAAGCGATCGAAGCCAACGCCGCCGAGGTGGCCCAGACGTTCCTCGCCTCGGTGGTCGACGACAAGCTGGCCGAGCCCGCCCGGATCGACGCGGCGAAGCGGCTGGTCGAGTTCCGAGCCAATGACGCCAAAATCGCCGAGTCGCTCCTGAACCTGATCACCCCTCGGACCTCGCAAGGGCTGGCCTCGGGGTTGGTCGACGCGGTCGGCCAGGGCGGGTCGCCCGCCGTGGGGTCGGCGATCGTGGGCAAGGTCGCGGCCATGACGCCCGCCGTCCGGACCTCGGCGGTTCGAGTTTTGCTCAGTCGCCCCGAGTGGACATCGGCGTTCCTCGACGGCGTAGATCGCGGCGACGTGTCGATGAAGCAACTGTCGCTCCCGCAGACTCAGGCGCTCGCGGCCCACCCCGACGCCACCATCGCCACCCGCGCCAAGGCCCTGATCGCCCGAGGCGGCGGCTTGCCCGACCCCGACCGCCAGAAGGTGATCGACGAGGTCGCCAAGGTCGCGCTCCGGGGGGGGAACGCCTCCCGGGGCAAGGTCGCGTTCGCCCAGCAGTGCGCCAAGTGCCACATGTATGGCGGCGAAGGGGGCAAGGTCGGCCCCGACCTGACCGGGATGGGGACTCACCCCCGCGAGGAGCTTCTGATCCACATCCTCGACCCGAGCCGGAGCGTCGAGGGGAACTTCGTCCAATACAGCCTGGCGACCACCGACGGCCGGGTCCTGAACGGCCTGCTCGCGTCGGAGTCGAAGACGGCGATCGAGCTGACCGACGCCGAAGGCAAGTCGCACCGGGTCCTCCGCGAGGAGATCGAGGAGTTCGCCGCGTCGAAGCGCTCGCTCATGCCCGAGGGGTTCGAGAAGCAACTCGGCGCCGACGGCTTGGCCGACGTCCTGGCCTTCCTCACCAAGCGAGGCAAGTACACCCCGGTCGACCTCCGACCACTCGCCAACGTCCTCACGACCAAGGGGATGTTCGGCAGCCCCGACTCGGACGTCGACCGCCTGATCTTCCCCGACTGGTCGCCCAAGGTGGTCGAGAACGTCCCGTTCGCCCTGGTCGACCCCCAAGGCGACACGGTGGCCAACGCCATCATGCTCTACGGCCCCCAAGGCGAAACCCCGCCGAAGATGCCCAAGGCCGTGACCCTGCCCTGCAACGGCCCGGTCCGCGCGATCCACCTCCTGAGCGGGATCAGCGGCTGGGGGGCCTTGAGCCTCGACGCCCCGAAAACGACCTCGATGATCGTCCGAATCCACTATGCTGATGGGATCTCGGAAGACCACCCCCTCCAGAACGCCGTCCACTTCGCCGACTACATCCGCCCGGTCGACGTCCCCGAGTCCAAGCTCGCCTTCAAGCTCCGAGGGCAGCAAGTCCGCTACCTCGCCATCCGACCGAAGCGGAACGACTCGATCCGCGAAATCGAACTCGTCAAAGGCCCCGACGACACCGCGCCAATCGTGATGGCGGTGACGCTCGAAGGCGAGGAATAAGCCACGGATGAAACACGGACGGGACACGGATGAGAAAAGTTTCCCTCTGATCTGTGTCCCATCCGTGTTCATCCATGGCTCGTTTTCTCCGCCTGGTCGCCGAGAGTTTTGAACTGGTGCCGGGCAAGGTCGCCTCATCACATGAGAGGTCTCGATTGTTCAACACCGAGGCCACCCCATGACGACCGAACAACTGCGACGGACCCATCAAGAGGCACCATTTCGACCGTTCTCGATCCGGATGGCCGACGGGAGAAAATTCCCGATCCCGCACCCGGATTTCCTGTCCTTCTCCCCTGTGGGCCGGACGGCGGTCATTTTCCACGATGATGGTTCGGCGAGCATCGTGAATCTGCTGTTGATGACGGAACTGGAGCTATCGCCCGCAGCGACGACCGGGAGTTGAGCGGACTCGGTCCACCAACCACATCGAGCGCCAGAGGAGGCTCCCACCATGACGCCCATCATCTCATTGCTGTCGCCAAGGGGCCTCCTAGTCCAGTGGGTCGGTCTATTCGCGGTCTTCGCGGCGGCGGTCATGTTCGTTTGGCGGACCAGGACCCGACGGAACGAGCGTAACCGCCGGGCAGGGCTGGGAATCGCCTCGATCATCGGCGGACCGTTAGTCGGCCTAGGGTTGGCGTTCCTTGTTGAAACGTCGGGTGAAGTGCTTCCCATGGACTTGATCTATAACCGCTGGTTATTTGGCATCGTGGGTACGGTCGCCGGGATCATGGCGGCGATCTTCTTTGCTTCGTCGGCCGCCCTGGCGACGAACGAGACGAAGCCACCGAAGTTTCCGACCGATGATCTCCTCTGATCCGTTCACCTCCGAGGACGACCGAGATGAACGCCACCTGGCAAGGCGTGTTCCCCGCCGTTTGCACCCAGTTCAAGGGGGACGAGTCGCTCGACCTTGCCGCCACGTTGGCGCACGTCGAGGCGATGCTTGAGGCGGGGGTCGACGGCCTGGTGTTCCTCGGGACGGTGGGCGAGAACTGCTCGCTGGAGTCGGTCGAGAAGCGGGAGGTCTTGAAGGCCGCCGTGGATCACGTCGTCGGTCGTGTTCCAGTCCTGAGTGGGGTCGCCGAGTACACCACCTCGCTCGCCTGCCGGTTCGCCGCCGACGCCCTCAAGGCCGGGGTCGACGGCCTGATGGTCCTGCCGGGGATGGTCTACAAGTCGGACCCCCGCGAAACCCTGGCCCACTTCCGATCCGTGGCCCGGGCGACCGAGTTGCCGATCATGGCCTACAACAACCCGGTGTCGTATGGCGTTGACATCACCCCCGCTATGTTCGCCGAGCTTGCCGACGAGCCGACGATCATCTGCATCAAAGAGTCGTCGGAAAACCCCCGGCGGATCACCGACCTCAAAAACACCGTGGGCGACCGCTACCTCTTGTTTTGCGGCGTCGACGACCTCGTGATGGAAACCTTCATTTTGGGCGCCACCGGCTGGGTGTCCGGCCTGGTCAACGCCTTCCCTCGCGAGAGCCGCCTGCTGTGGGATCTCCTCACGCTCGGCAAGTTCGCCGAGGCCCGAGAAGTCTACCGCTGGTACACCCCCCTGCTCCACCTCGACACCCATCCTAAGCTCGTCCAATATATCAAGCTCGCCGCCGCCGAAGCCGGCTACGGTGCCGAGACCGTCCGAAGCCCCCGGATGCCCCTCGAAGGCCCCGAGCGCGACGCGATCCTCAAAGTCATCCACCACGCCATCGCCACCCGGCCCAAAGGCTCGATGGTCGAAGCCTGACATAGAGGAGACCGCCCAGAGTCGAGCATTCCATGAAACGATCGACTCGAGACGGTCCATTTCTGTGTTACAATACTCCGTAACTCCTACCACCCGGCCATGATGATAAAGTTGGCTGACCCTCTTTGATCTTTCGCCTTTAGCGACGTCTTCACCGGCGGAACCGGACGCCTCCGCCCATTATCAGGGCACCCTCTTCGGCGAGGACGCCTTATGATTACCGGCCTGACCCTCAAAAATTTTACAGTGTTTGCGAACGCCGACCTCGAGTTTGCGGACGGTCTCAATGTTATCGCGGGCGAGAACGGCACGGGCAAGTCGCACATCCTCAAAGTCGCCTACGCCGTTGACGCCGTGCTTGCACGAGGACCCAAGGAAACTACCTCCACCTTTCCGACAAAGAGCTATCTTGAGACAGCGATAGCCAATAAACTCCGGGGCGTCCTCAGACCGGAAGAACTCGGACGACTGGCGCGACGACAGCGGGGAGTCAACCGCTGCGATATCATCGCGAGCTTCTCCGACGGCGATCGGATCGCGTTCTCATTCAACACGAGAAGCACCGCCAACGTCACCGTCGAAACAACCCCGAAGCAATGGCGGGAGCAGCCTCCGGTTTACTTGCCGACGCGCGAACTACTCAGCATCTTCCCGAACTTTGTCGCCATTAATGAACAAATGGAGCTACCTTTCGAAGAGACATGGAGTGATACTTGTCGCCTTCTGGAGCGACCTTTGGCGAAGGGGAGGCGCCTGGATGAGATCAATGATCTGTTGCGTCCAATGGAGCGGGAGCTAGACGGGAGCGTTCTCCTTGAAGGTGGACGGTTCTATATCAAGTCGGAAGCTGGCAAGCTAGAAGTCCATCTCGTTGCTGAAGGTTTGCGTAAGCTTGCCATGATCGCACAGTTGATGGCGAACGGTTCGCTCATCGGCAGAAGCTCGCTCTTCTGGGACGAACCCGAAGCCAACCTCAATCCCAAGATCATCAAGCAAGTCGCCCGGACGATCTTGCAGCTTTGTCGATTTGGCGTTCAAGTTTTTGTGGCTACTCATAGTTTATTTTTGATGCGTGAGCTGGAGATTCTCCTCAAGCACGAGGAGTTTGCTGGGACGGCCACCCGGTTCATCGGTTTGCATCCTCGAAAAAAAAGTGGAGTCAGGGTCGAACAGGGTAAAACTCCTTACAACATGGGAGAAATTGTCTCTCTGCACGAGGAGTTGAGCCAATCGGACCGATTCATGGCATCGGAGCGATCCTGATGCCATTAATTATAGAGGGCAACCTTACCTTCGATTTTCCGCCGAGCTGGACCGCCTTAAAGTACGATCGATCGCAGTTCTACCTCAATGAATTTCAACATAGTGCGAAGGCGGTTGACATCTTGGCCATCGAGCCGACAGCCTGCTGCTGGTTGATCGAAATCAAGGATTATCGTAAAGGCCATAAGACGAGTGCCGTTCGTTTGGCCGGAGTCGTCGCCCAGAAGGTTCGCGACACGCTGGCTGGGCTGGCGACGGCCCGAGTCCGGGCGACCGGCAACGATCAGCGGGTCGCCCAAGCGAGCATGACCTGCTCCGACCTTCGTGTCGTCCTGCACATGGAAAATCCGGCGGTCACTTCGATCCTTTTTTCTCGGGCGATAAACCCAGCGAACGTGCAATCGGAACTCAGACGCAAGGTCGGAGCGATTGATTCTCGGTTCCAAGTCGTCGACGCTCAGAGCTGTCTCCACCTTCCCTGGACCGTCCAGTAATGATAGTCCGAGGTATTGGCTGCGTTCTGGGGCGACCTACCTCGCAATTGGTTATAGATGGCTGATTCCGACCACGTCGCATGATCGAACAAAGGGTTCTCTTTGATGAGTATGGCTGATGGTGTCACCCGAATGGAGGTGATCGACTCGCACACCGGGGGCGAGCCGACCCGCGTCGTGATTTCGGGCGGGCCGGACCTGGGGTCGGGGAGCTTGGCGGGGCGGAAGGCGATCTTCCGAGAGCGGTTCGACGACTTCCGCTCGGCGGTCTGCAACGAGCCGAGGGGTTCCGACGCGACCGTCGGGGCCTTGCTCGTCGAGCCGACCGACCCGACTTGCGTAGCGGGGGTGATCTTCTTCAACAACGTCGGCTACCTCAATATGTGCGGGCACGGCACGATCGGCCTGCTCGTCACCCTGGCGCACCTGGGTCGGATGAAGCTCGGGACGCATCGGATCGAGACGCCGGTGGGGATTGTCGAGGCGACCTTGCATGGCCCCAACGAGGTCTCGGTCCGCAACGTCCCGAGCTACCGGAGTGCCAAGGGGGTGACGGTCGAGGTGGAGGGGCACGGCCCGATCACCGGCGACGTCGCCTGGGGCGGCAACTGGTTCTTCCTGGTCGACGACCACGGCCAGGATTTGAGGCTGGCCAACGTCGACCAATTGCTCGCCTTCACCTGGAAGATTCGCCAGGCGTTGGAGCGGTCGGGGATCACCGGGGACGACGGCGGCGAAGTCGACCACATCGAGTTGTTCGGCCCGTCCTCAACGGATCAGGCCGACGGCCGGAACTTCGTGCTTTGCCCGGGCCGGGCCTACGACCGATCCCCCTGCGGGACCGGCACCAGCGCCAAGCTCGCCTGCCTCGCCGCCGACGGGGTGCTTGCTCCCGGAGCCGTTTATCGCCAGGAAAGCCTCATCGGTAGCCTTTTCGTCGGCTCCTACGAGACCGCCCCGAACAATAAAATCTTGCCGACGATTCGAGGGACTGCCTACATCACCGCCGAGGCGACGCTGATCCTCCAGCCCGACGACCCGTTCCGGGTGGGGATTCGCCCATGAGTCGTTTCCCGAAGGGGCGAGCTTTGATCGTCGGCGCCGGGATCGTTGGCGCGGCTTGCGCCCGGACCCTGGCGCGAGACGGCTGGGAAGTCCTCGTGCTGGACAGCAAACCCGTCGGCTCGGGGGCGACCGCCGCCGGGATGGGGCACGTCGTCGCGATGGACGACTCCGAGGCCCAATTCGCCCTCTGCCGCTACTCTCGCGACCTCTGGGACGAACTCGCGCCCGAGATGCCCGCGAGCGTCGAATACACCCGGGCCGGGACGCTCTGGGTCGCCTCCGACGACGAGGAGATGGCCGAGGTCGACCGCAAGGCCCGGTTCTTCGCCGATCGGGGGGTCGAGGCCGAAGTCGTGGATGCGGTTCGCCTCCGCCAGATCGAACCCAACCTCCGCCCCGGCCTGCTCGGCGGTTTTCGGGTCCCCGGCGACTCGGTGGTCTATCCCCCCTCGGCGGCGGCGTTCCTGATCGAGCGGGCCGAACAAGCCGGGGCGAAATTTCAGCTCGGCCCGCCCGTGAAAACGATCGGAGGCGGCTGGGTCGAGTTCGAGGACGGGACCCGGGTCGACGGGGACCTGACCGTCAACGCCTCGGGGGCCAAGGCCGCCCACCTGACCCCCGGCCTGGCGATCCGCCCCCGGAAAGGGCACCTGGTCATCACCGATCGCCACCCCGGTTTCGTCCGCCACCAGATTCTGGAGTTGGGTTATCTCAAGAGCGCCCACGGGTCGGACCACGACTCCGTCGCCTTCAACGTCCAGCCCCGGGCGACGGGCCAACTCCTGATCGGCTCGTCCCGGCAGTTCGACGTCACGGACCCCGCCGTCGAACCCAGGATGATCCGGCGGATGGTCGACCGGGCGCTCCGGTTCATGCCAGGTTTGGCCAATCTGTCGGCGATCCGAGCCTGGACCGGGTTCCGGGCCGCGACGCCCGACTCGCTCCCGATCATCGGCCCCCACCCCGAGATCCTGGGTCTCTATCTGGCCACCGGCCACGAAGGCTTGGGGATCACCACGTCGCTCGGGACCGCCGAGATTTTGGCCGACCTCGTCGCCGGTCGCCCCTCCGCGATCGCGAGCGAACCATATCTGATGGCGAGGTTCGCCCAGTATGCCCCAGCATTAGCCGCAAACGCCCGAGGGACATGATCATGGTCGAAATTCTTGAAGCCTATCCGCCAGAGGCCGAGAACGCCTCCAGCGTCTGCCTCCGGCTCGGCGTCCTTGCGATGTTCACTTGGATGGTCCCCTTGCTAGGCTTGGGCTTACCCGTCGCTGGCTTGATCGTTGGTCGTCGAGGGTGGCAAGCCGCCAATCGGGCTCGCGCCCGCCTTGGGGTCGTCCTTTACGCCATGAGTATGGGCATGGGATTGCTGGTACTCTACTGGTTGACTTGGATTCCCGATCTACGCGACTTTTGACTTGTCACAACTATGCTTGCCGATTCGATCTCCTTGACCATTGACGGCCAAACTTGTCAGGTCCAACCGGGAACCTCGGTGGCGGTCGCCATCTGGATGACCCGAGGGGGCGCGACCCGACGCTCGGTCACCGGCCAGCTTCGGGGGCCGCTTTGCGGGATGGGGATCTGCTTCGAGTGTCGGGCCACCGTCGACGGCCTCCCGCAGCGGATCACCTGTCAGACCCCTTGCCGGAACGGGATGGATGTCGCCACCGATGCCCCTTGAATCAAGTCCAGCAAGACATTACGACGTCGTCGTGGTTGGAGCCGGCCCCGCCGGGATGGCCGCGACGGTCCGAGCGTCCGAGTCGGGCCTCCGGGTCGCCTTGGTCGACGACAACCCCGAGCTTGGCGGGCAAATCTGGCGAAACGAAGCCAATCAGCCGACGGGCGCCGAGGCGAAGCTCTGGTTTCGCCGGATCGAGGCCGCCCGTTTCGACCGGATGACCCGGACCCGAGTCGTCGGCCTGGGCGGTCCCAAGGCTTTGATCGCCGAACGCGACGGCTGCTTGGTCGAGCTTGACTATACGAGCCTGATCCTCGCCGCCGGTGCCCGCGAGTTGTTCCTGCCGTTCCCCGGCTGGACCTTGCCGGGCGTCCTGGGGGTCGGCGGGTTGCAGGCGATGGTCAAGTCGGGGCTGTCGGTCCGGGGGAAGCGCGTGGTCGTCGCCGGCTCGGGGCCGCTCCTGCTGGCGGTCGCCTCGTCGCTCCGGAAGCACGGGGCCATCATCCCGAGCATCATCGAGCAAGCCCCCCCGAGCAAGTTGCTCCGGTTCGGGCTGGGCCTCTGGGCCGAACCGGGGAAGGTTCGCCAGGCGATCGGGTTGAAAGCGTCGCTCCTGGGCGTTCCCTACCGCGCCGGCTGGTGGCCGACCGAAGCGTCCGGTGACGCCGATTCGATCCGATCGGTGAACTTCACCGACGGTCGGCGAATCCGAGAAGAAGCCTGCGACTTCCTCGCGTGCGGCTTCGGCCTGGTCCCGAACCTCGAACTCCCGAGCTTGCTCGGCTGCGCCCTGACCGCCGACTCGGTGGTGGTCGACCCCTGGCAGCAAACCAGCGTCCCTGGGGTCTACTCCGTCGGCGAGTTGACCGGGATCGGCGGCCTGGAACCGGCGCTGCTCGAAGGGCAAATCGCCGGGCTCGCCGCTTCGGGTCGGCTCGACCAGGCCGAAACCCTGATGTCCGCCCGAGACCGTGCCAAGCGGTTCGCCCGAGCTTTGGAACGAGCCTTCGCCCCCCGCAACGAACTCCGAGCCTTGCCCCGAGCCGACACAATCATCTGCCGCTGCGAGGACGTCCCCGCCGGGGCGATCGCCGCCCGATCCTCCTGGGTCGACGCCAAGCTACAGACTCGATGCGGGATGGGACCCTGCCAGGGCCGAATCTGCGGGGGGGCGACCACTTTCCTCTACGGATGGTCCCGAGGCTCGGTCCGCCCGCCAATCTTCCCCGTCAGCGTCGCCAACCTCGCCGAAGCGCTTCCAGAAAGAGAGCGATTCTAGCCACGGATGAAACACGGATGGAACACGGATCAGAATGTTGTAATGAATCTAATCCGTGTTCCATCCGTGTTTCATCCGTGGCTAAAATTCAAACCGGGTGGTACTTCCGGATGATCTCCAGGGTCGGGGCGTGGAGTGGGCCGTTGGAGGCGAGGAGGCTTGATTTGGCCAGCGGCAACGGTTCGCCCCGGGCGGTGGTGACGAGGCCTCCGGCTTCTTCGACGAAGAGGCGGCCGGCGGCGAAGTCCCAGGGGGACAGCTCGTACTCGAAGTAGGCGCCGTAGCGGCCCAGGCCCACGGCGCAGAGGTCGAGCGACGCCGTGCCGAACCGGCGAATCCCGTGGATCTGCTTCCTTTTGAGGTCGCCGATCGCCGCCAGGGTCGCTTCCATCATCGCTCCCCGGTCGTAGTAGAACCCGACGCCGATGATCACCTCGTCGAGCCGGGTCGCTTCCTGCACATTGGCCGGTCGACCATCATGGAAGGCCCCGCCCCCCCGGACGGCGGTGTGCCACTCGTCTCGGACGGGGTTGAACACGACCCCGCATTGGGCAACCCCTTGGTGGTAGTACGCCACCGACACCGCGAAGTGGGGGATGGCGTGCGCGAAGTTGTTCGTCCCGTCGATCGGGTCGACGACCCAGAGATGCTCGGCCTTGGCGTCGCCCTCGTAGGCTTCCTCGCCGAGAATTGCGTGCTTGGGGTAGGTCTGTCGGATCACGGCGGCGATGGCGTGCTCGGCCTCGACGTCGGCGTCGGACACGAGGTTGGCGACGTCCTTGGACCGCATGACCACGCCGTCCCGGAAGTAACGCGCGGCGACCTCGCCCCCTGCTCGGGCGGCGGCTTCGGCGATCGATAACTCGGGCGGTGTCATCGCTTGAGGTCCCATCCACGGGTTGAGGAGGCGAATCCGACGGTCAACCCGATTATACTGACTCCGACCGCCGCGAGCCGACCCCTTTTCGTCCGGTCGCCCGTCGACCGACCGCCCCTCCGAAGGAACCGCCGACCATGCCGCCCCTGGCTGTCCTGTTCGACCTCGACGGCACCCTGCTCGACACCTTGACCGACATCGCCTCGGCCGCCAACGCAGCCCTGGCGGGCGAAAACATGCCCATCCACCCCGACGCCGATTACCGCCGGTTCATCGGCGACGGAGTGGCCATGCTCTTCCGCCGGGCCTTGCCTCCCGACCAGGACCACGCTGACGCCCAGATCGACAGATGCGTCGGCCGCTTCCACGAAACGTACGCAACGTCCTGGAACGTCGCCACTAAACCCTACCCTGGGATCGCCGATCTGTTGGACGCCCTAACCGGACACAACCTCCCGTTGGCGATCCTCTCGAACAAGCCCGACGAGTTCACCCGCCTCTGCGCCGGGGCCTACCTGGGTCGATGGAAATGGGAGGCCGTCGTCGGCCAGCGCGAGGGGGTCCCTCGGAAGCCCGACCCGACCTCGGCCCTGGCCATCGCCAATCAGATGGGAATCGCCCCCGCCGACTTCCTCTACGTCGGCGATTCCAGCGTCGACATGCGGACCGCCCGGGCCTCGGGGATGAAAGCCGTCGGGGTCTCCTGGGGCTTCCGGTCGGTCGAAGAACTCCGATCCACCGGCGCCGAGGCGATCATCGACCACCCGCTCGACCTGCTCAAGATACTTTGAGACGACCTTCGACACCCTTGGCATCCGCAGCTCACGGACGCTTCGGGGGGATGACGGCGCCCTCCTTCATGACGAAGGCGACCCTCGCCGTGGCGGTGATGTCGAGCGTTGGGTCGCCGGGCAGGGCGACGAGGTCGGCGAGCTTGCCCTGCTCGATCGTGCCGATCGACTTGGCCAGGCCGAGCAACTCGGCGTCGACGGAGGTGGCGGCCTTCAGGGCGGCGATCGGGGTCATGCCGTGCTGGACCATCAGGGCGAACTCCCGGGCGTTGTCGCCGTGGCGGGAAACACCCGAATCGGTGCCGAAGCCGACCTTGACCCCGAGCCTGACCGCCTCGGCGAAGGTCTTCGAGATCGCCTCGTTCGCCGCCACGGCCTTGGCGGCGATCTCGGGCGGGAGCTTGGCCAGGTTCGGCATCAACGATTCGGGGGCCATCAGGGTCGGGATCAGGTACGCCCCTCGCTGCTTCATCAACATTAGGGTGGACGCCTGGAGGAACGACCCATGCTCGATCGAGTCGACCCCGGCGAGCACCGCGTCGCGGGCGGCCTGGTCGCCGTGGCTGTGGCAGGCGACCTTCTTGCGGAGCCGGTGGGCCTCGTCGCACAGCGCGGTCATCTCGGCCAGAGTCATCTGAGGGGTGTCGACCTCGTCGGCCAGCGAGAGGACACCGCCGGAGGCGCAGAACTTGATGACGTCGGCGCCGCGCTTGACCTGGAGGCGGACCGCCTCCCGGGCCTGCTCGGGGCTGTTGGCGATTCCGTCGGCCGGCCCCTGCTGGGGGAAAAGGTCGTGGCGAAGCCCATTGCGGTCGGAGTGGCCGCCGGTGGCGCCCAAGGCGTGGACGCAGACCAGCATCCTCGGGCCGGGCACGACCCCCTTGGCGATCGCGTTCCGCAGGCCGACGTCGAGCATGTCGTCCGAGCCGACGTCGCGGACCGTCGTGAAGCCGGCCTCGACCGTCCGCCGCGCGTAGACAGTCGAAAGGATCGCCTGCTCGGTCACCTCCCGGCGCATCCCGTCGACGAACCCCTGGTTGTAGTCGTTCGCCCGCTCGTGGGTCAGGTGGGTGTGGGCGTCGATGAAGCCGGGGCAAAGCGTGGCGTCGCCCAGGTCGATCACCGTCGCCCCCTCGGGGACCGAAAGCCCCTCGCCGACCGCCTTGATCGTCTTGCCTTCGACGATCACCATCCCGTTCTTGACCAGGGCGTCCGACTTGCCGTCGAAAAGTCGGGCCGCCTTGAGCACGACCGGCGGCGTCGTCGGCTTCGAGGCGGGGGCGCCGCCGGGCTGGCCGCTCTGGAGGAGGAACAACGGGGGGATGAGGCTCGAAGGGGTCATCGAGGGGTCGCTCCGGGTGGTCGGGTTGATCAGGCACCGGCGGGATTCTATTCGAGGAAGTCCCGGCGGGGCAACCTCCGAGCGGTCGGCCGGCTTGATCGCGTCCTCGAACTTCCGATGTCCCGGGTCGGAGGTTCGGTTCGCGAACGCAAATGGGGTCGGGAGCTGTGCTTTCACTCGATCCCGGTATCAATCCAAAGTTCGATGGTCCACGAGCGAGCGGGCGACTATTATTGGGCTCGTCAGTCGCGATTCATGCGACGCTTCGAGCGTGGGTAAACCACGGATGCGGGCGGTGGAAGTCGATCGGGGTCGACCGGCGAATCGGAGCGACCGGCCACCGCCACGGCAACCGCGGCGCGATTAGGCAGGCCCGTCTTCGAGAGGATGTGATGGGCATGCGACTTGATCGTCGCCAGCGAGAGGGACAGCCTCTTGGCGATCTGTTTATTGGAAAGGCCGGAAGCGATCATCGCCGCGATCTCCGACTCGCGGGCCGTCAGGACGGCGAGGCGTGGGTCGGGCGAGGGGCCAGCGGGCGAGGGGACCTGGAGGACGATGAATTCGCGGCCCAACTCGCGTGAAAGCGTGAAGTCCACCGTCATCGCGACGCCGCCCGACAGGCTTGCGGGCACGCTGATCAACTCGGCCATCGGCACGGCGGAGCGTGGGGCGTCACCCAGCTCCTTGACAATCTCGAAGAGGTCCCTGATGGCCTCGCGATCCAGCGTCGGCATTGGTTCTCGCATGGTCGAGATCATAACCCAGGTCCATCGGAAAGACAGGGAAAAACAATGACTGCGAGCCAAGACCACCAGCAAGTCATCGAGGATTCGTCGCGAGCCATGCAACTCGGACCGGCCGGGGAGTCGGCGATCATGGCCCTCTTCGCCGACGACGCTGTGTGGATCGAACCCTATTCCGGCCAACGCAGGACGCATTCGGGGAAGGAGGCGATTCGTGCCACGCTCCAGCAGATGTGGCGGCAACCATCGCCGCCGGGCTTCGCCATCACCACCGACCGGATCCATGCCGAAGGCTCCAACGTGCGGGTCGAATGGACGTGCGGTTGCGAGGGAATCCCGATGCTGATGCGTGGGTACAGCCTTTACACCATCTCGTCCGACAACCGGATCGAACGCCTCGAGTTGTTCATCACCGAAGCACCGGCCGCACCAACCGGGCCGTCATCAGATGGTTCAACTCGTTGAGTTTCCGCCCCTGCGTTCGAACAAGAGTTGGTTTCCTCATCGCCCTGCCGCTCAAGTGCGGCGATCTTCCCGAAGAGGTGCTCCGATGACCCGATCACGCTCGATTTTCCTTCCAGTCGCCCTGATCGTCGCGGGAGGGCTTGCCCTCTCGACGGTCGCCCGATCGCAACAGGTTGCCGACAATCCCCAGGGCGAGATGAAGCGCCGATTCGGGGCGGCGATCGAGGAAGCCGGGGCGCCGACCGAACAGCACAAGGTCCTCGAGGTGTTCGTCGGCGAGTTCGATCAAAACAGCGAGATCCGGATCGGTCCAGGAGAGCCGATGAGGGCGCACGCGATCGCCAAGGGGCGCCGGATCATGGGCGGTCGCTTCGTACAAATCGACATCATCCCCGCACCCGATGAGGAACTGAAAGGTGAGCGAACGCTGATCTACGGATACGATCCGGCAGCCCGGGTCTACACCTTGTACAATCTCGAAACGGGGAGCCTCGTCGCCACGACCGCGACGGGCACTTACGATGCGGCCTTGAAGAAGTTCACATTCGATGGCGAGCAGTCGGTCGGCATGGGCAAGGCCCAGGTCCGATGGACGCTCAGATTGCTGGGCGACGGAGCGATCGAGCAGAAAATCACGGTGAAGAACCCGAGAGCGGCCGACTACGGCGAAGTTGTGACGGTCAGGTATACTCTCAAGAAGAAGTGAGCGCGATCCGGGTGGTCGGGTCGATCAGGCAGCGGCGGGATTCTATTCGAGGGAAGTCCCGGCGGGGCAACCTCCGAGCGGCTGGCTTGATCGTGTCTCTCGAAGGCTTCTGATGTCCCGAATCGGAATCCCAATTCTCGAACAGAAAAAAGGTCGGGTAGCGTACTTTCCCCGATCTACCAACGCCGAGGCGACCACCGACCACCCGCTCCATTTGCTCCGATGGGTTGATCCAACATGGGGGGGTCGATAGGATCATGTTCATGGAAACTCGCCACCGCAGTCCGGTTCGCTCCGACCCCGCCCTGATGGGAGGTACGCTGGTCTTCCGCGCCAGCCGGGTGCCCGCCCAGACCTTGCTCGACTACCTCGACGACGGGTTCACCCTCGTCGACTTCCTGGAGATGTTCCCCACGGTGGATCGAGGCGACGCCGAGGAGTTCCTCCGACTCGCGAGGGGCGAGGCCGATGCGGATCGTCCTTGACGAGAACCTCCGTCGGCCAATGGTGTGGTTTTTTGGCTCTGAACACCAAGTCGTGACGTTTCACCTCAGAAGTACTGTACCTGACCCCTTTCCGCCTCCTGAATCTCCCCGCTTCCAAATAGAAGATCAATTCTTCGGATCATTTAACTCAAAATCTGCAAATAGGTTCGTTCGATCGGGCAACGGAGGAATTTCTTTGATGACAATTCGGTTTTGGGCGATATCTTTGAAGTGCCCTAAATCGTTCGTATAGATCATGCCTGAATTATAGGCGATGGCTGTCGCGATAATCATGGTATCAACTTTGAGGCATTGTTTTGGGATTTGATATTGCTGACGAATTTGTTTCATTCGATCCACATTCGCTTGCAATTCAGCGGCAATCTGAGCGCACTGAGCATCGAACGACCCTACCGCGAACAGGTCCGTCAATATCTTTGGACTGCGGAGGGGGGGCGGTAGCCCGACGAGGAACTCCGTCAGAGCCGGAGCGGGAACCATGATCTTCGCTCTCTTATCTCCCAAGCGACGAATTAATTCCTTCGTTCGGGTCACAAGGTCCGCATTCTCCGAACTTGCTTTTTGCTGAATGCCGTAGATGAGTAATGGTGTATCGAACGTGACCATTTAATCATTCTCACTACGTTCTGTTTTGAAATACGCCTCAACATCAACGCCATCCCAGGCCCCCTGCACCCGCTTCGACAACTCCTCGAAAGCCTCTACAGGGTTAACCGACCGATAATCGTTCACTTGCGTGGCTTTGAACTTGATGATTTGCCATGTGTCGGTATTCCAAGTTGCTTCTCCGTCAATGCTGACTTGTTCATAAAGCCGAACAGCCAGAGCTTTTGCCGTTTCTGTGTCTACTTTGATGGAGTGTCGATTGCCGAAATCGTCGCGAATCTCGGCTCTGGGCTCAGCACCCCCAGCTAGCAAGAGTTGCCCGATCAGAGTTGTAAAGCCGTGAACGAACGGCTCGGTGTAAGCCGGGACGGGGTTGTCCGCCGAAATCTCGGCGATTTTGATCACATCGCTGGCTCCTGGAACGATCTGCACGGCCCAATCATTCTTTTCGGCTTGCTTCGAGACGGCGGCAAGCGCTTCAACCGCTCTAGGGGGCAGGTCATCATACCGGCTGGTCGCGATGGCATTAGAGATGATTCCCATCGCGACAACCGCCTTGTCAAGGATCTTCATGCCCAACCCGTAGCTGGAATCGGTGATCTCCACAAGACTTAATATCGTTGCGTTTTCGCGACTAGGGAGAATCACATGGTTGAACTCGGCCGTCTCAAGGATGGCCTTTTCCCAATTAGCCAAAAACTCGATCAGATCTTTAACGTCGACGGACCCAGGACGCACCCTCTGGCCATCCTTCCCCTGGCCATGCATTCGCAACTGAAATGAAGGTTCAATTCTCATGGTTGGCCCCAAGCCTTAACCAGTCGTCAAGCAAAACTTGCAACAAGACTGAACGAAAGTTTATTATACGGGCCGTCGGAGGCAAAGAAAGTGGGAGCAAATTTAGAGCCCAGCATGGAAAAGGCGGGCGGAAAAGGGGGTCGGGTGTCGTTTCACCCCCCATTGCCTGTCGGGCCGACTCGAAGAGAAGCTGCATGCTATGGAGCCACCCCAGAAAAACGTGGGTGTCGAGCAGAAGTGTCATGCCGGATCGATCCCGAACGCAATGGCCAGGTCGTCAGGGAGTTGATCAAAGTCGTCGGCGCTTTGCACTCGACCTTTCCATTGTCCGCCCTGTCGAGGCGAGTTGTCGGCGACGATCGCCGTCAAACGCACGGCGGGCTTGCCGTCCCGGAGGATGATGACCTCCTCTCCGCTCAGAGCACGGTCAACGAGTTCGGGAAGGGGGAAATCGGCTTCGTGGATGCTGGTGATCTCCATGCGGCCTCCGAGATGGAATTTGTCCGCCTTGAATCAAGCGGAACCGGCGAAAGGGGAGATCCGAGGTTTCGCTTTGAAGCACGGTTTGGGACGTTCGTCATTCTACCTTGCGTCGTCGTGGAGCCGAAAGAACATGGCGGATTCTTGAGGATCGCGGTTTGACTCGCCTCGAAAAAGCGATTGTATCGAGGAAGGTTTTTGAGGGCGACGATTCCGATCTTGGGATCGTCGGTCGGGTCGGCCCGGTCGATTGGGTTCGTTTGGGAACGGGTGGGCGATGGTCGCAACTTGTCGTCCGGGAGGAATATCGAGGGTCGGTTGGGTTCGTTCCGCGCGAGGGGGTCGGACCGAGCTTGGGTTCGTTCCGCGCCGGGGGGTTGGCTTCGTTTCGCCTCGGCGATCGAGGCGCCGGGGAGTTGGGGTTGGCTTCGTTCGGCGCGGAGGGGTGTCGGTCGTTGGGTTCGTTTCGCCTGGCGAGGTCGGGGTTGTTTGGAGGAGGGTTTTTGGGTTATTAGTGGTTTTGAAGGAAGGGGTTGCGGCGAAATTGGGTTCGTTTGGTCGGGACGCTTCCCAGCCTTTCGGTCCGTTCGTCCGGGAGGTTGGGGGTTTGTCGTTGACCGTTCCTCTAAGATTGGGAGCAACCGCCCGGCCGCCCCCGGCTTGCTCCGACTTGCCGCGATCACCCTGCCCCCCTCGTCCTCGAAAGGCTGACGGATGATCGACTCCGCCCTGGATGATGCGCCGACGATCGTTGCCGCCAAGCCTTCGACGCTCACCCCGACTCAGGCCAACGTCGCCCTGGCTTTGCTTTGCGTCGCGCAGTTGATGCTGGTGCTCGACTTTTCGATCGTCAACGTCGCCTTGCCCGCGATGAAGGCGGACCTCGGGTTCAGCACCGGCGGGTTGCAGTGGGTCATCAGCGGTTATGCTTTGACCTTCGGCGGGTTCTTGATGCTGGGCGGGCGAGCGGCGGACCTGTTCGGGAGGCGCCGGGTGTTCATGGCGGGGATGGCCTTGTTCACGGTGGCCTCGCTGGCGGGTGGGTTCGCTCGGGCGAGCTGGGTCCTGGTCGCGGCCCGGGCGCTCCAGGGGGTCGGTGGTGCGATCGTCTCGCCCGCTTCGCTTTCGCTCCTGACCACCACGTTCGCCGAAGGCCCCGAGCGGAACCGGGCGATGGGTTGGTTCGGGACGATGAGCACCGTCGGCTTCGCCGTCGGGATGATGGTGGGAGGGCTGCTCACCGGCTCGGTCGGCTGGCCCTGGGTGATGTTCATCAACGTCCCGATCGGGCTGGGAGTGATCGCCCTGAGCCGATGGGCGCTCCCCGTTTCCCCGAAGAATGACGACGATGGAGAAGCCGCCGGATTCGACTTCGCCGGTTCCGCCCTGATCACCCTGGCGTCCGGGTCGCTCGTTTACGCCATGTCGGACGCGGGAAAGGCGGGCTGGACATCGGTTCAGACGCTCGGGCTGCTCGCGATGGCGGTGGCGTTCGCGGTCGGGTTCGTGGTGGTCGAGGGGCGGGTCAAGTTCCCCTTGGTCCCGCTCCGGGTGTTTCGAAGGCGCGACTTGATGGGAGCCAACGCCGTCGGGTTCTTCCTCGCGGCGTCGATCCCGGCGATGATTTACCTGTTGACCTTGCACATGCAAGGGCATCTCCACTATTCGCCGGGAATGACGGGACTGGCGTTCATGCCTCACGCCGCCGTGGCAATCGTGGCGGCGAGGGTGGTGCCCCGGGTGGTCAACCGGTTCGGCCCTCGACCCGTGATGGCCTGGGGTGCGGCGATCTTCGGCGGGTCGGTGCTGCTCCTGGCGGGAATCACGCCGGAGGGTTCCTACTGGCTCGAACTGATGCCCGGCTTGATCATCACGCCGGTCGGGGTCCTGTTCGGCTTCATCGCCTGCACGATCGCGGCCACGTCGGGCGTGAGCGACCACGAGCAAGGCTTGGCCTCGGGCTTGCTCTCGACCTCGCAGCAGATCGGCCAGGCGCTCGGCCTGGCGGTCGTCCTCAACATCGTCGCCTGGGCCGAGGCCCGAGGGGTCTCCGCCGGCCTGCTCGAAACCGCCGCCCGGGTCGCCGGCTACCGCGCCGGCTTCCTCGTCGAAGCCACCTTCGCCGCCTTTGCCTTGGTTGTGTCCCTGACCGTGATTCGCCGCTCGCCGAAGCCGGTCGTTGCCTCGAATCGACCGATGCTGGTTCACTGATGAGGATGAATCGGCTGGGGGGCGTCGCGGACGGAGAACGTCTCGTCCCACTCATGGGTGACGATGGTCCGGCCGTCGGGGGAGAACTGGGGATGGATTGACCCTGGGGACCGGGCCAGGGTTTGTCCCGTGGCGAGGTCAAGGATCACCACTTCTTGACCGGGCCGATCGGACCAGCCTGGGAGCAGGTTGCGGAGTCTCGCTAGGACTTGGGCAACCCATGAAGTCGAGCCTGAGTCCAACCCTGTCGATGCCATCGTCCGGCCGTCGGGCGAGAACTGGATGTCGTTGGAGATGAACCCCTTGGGGTGGACCTGGATGGTCCTCATCGGTCGAGAATCGGCCAGGTCCCAGAACTCGGCCCGGCCGTCTTGCTGGCTGACGATCAACGTCTTGCCGTCGGGCGAGAATGCCGCGCCCGACCAGGGGGCCAGCCGCGTGGTCGGTGATCGAAGCAGGTTCCCCGAGGGGCGATCCGCCTCGGCGTCCCAAAGTTGGATTCCGTTTCGGTTCAAGTCGGCGTAGGCCCAGAGGCGACCGTCGGGCGAGTAAGCCACCGGCGTTGTCCGGGCGAATCCCAGGTTTCCCGGCCCCAAGATCGGTCGCCGGGACTCGGCCCCCGAGGCGAGGTCCCAGGTCGCGACTTCCTTGACCTGGGTCCTGTCCAGCAAGATGGCCCGGATCGACCGGCCCTCGTCGACCAACCTCGGTTCGAGGATTTCCCGCGACTTGACCGGGAACCTCGCCTTGATCGTCCTCGAATCGGCATCAATCCAAACCAGCTCTGACTCGGCGAAGGCGTCCTCCGTAACCCCGACGAAGCTTTGCCGGTCGCTTGCTGGTGACCTCCTCCAGATCACCATCCTGGAGGGAGTCCCTTGGGGACGCCCGGTCGCTACGTCCCAGGTCAGAACTCCCGACGGACCCGAAGTCTGATACGACCGCCCATCCAAGGTAAACCCTTGCGGCCAGCAGTCCCCAGGGAGCGAGATCACCGCCCGAGCCGGCCAGGAGTTGCACCTCGACCAAGTGTAGGACGCCATCCCAAGCACGCTGACCACGCCGACAACCACCCCAACCACGACCCACTTCCGGCCCGACCACTTGCCGAGTCGCATCATGATTCCGGCTCCCCAAATGGTGTCTTGTAAATTGGAGACGTTTATCCTTAAATCTTAGCGCCCCGACGGCTGGGGGATGTCGCGGACAGGGTACGAGCGGTCCCATTCTCGGACGACCAGCGACCGGCCGTCGGGGGAGATCAACGGTTCGATGGAGCCGGGAAAGGTGGCCAACCGCCGACCTGTGGTGAGATCGACGACAACGACCTCGGTGGTGGCTCGCCATCTCAGCATGGGCGATAGGTCGCGGACCTTCGACCAGGCGTAGGAGAAGATCGAGGTGGGAGGGGGGCCGTAACCGCCCGACGCCAGGAACCGCCCATCGGGTGTGACCGCCATATCGACCGTGCGGAACCCGTTCGAGTGGACCGCAACGAGCTTGACCAGCCGGGCGTTGGCCACGTCCCAGACCTCGGCCTGGCCGTCGATCCGGGGGATGATCAGAGTCTTACCGTCGGGGGTGGGCACGATACCGGGCCAGCCTGAAATCCGAGTTGTGGGGGTCCGGAGCAGACCACCGATCGGGCGGTCCGCCACGCTATCCCAGAGTTGGACGCCATTGTTCGTCTGGTCGAGATAAACGAGAATCCGCCCGTCGAGCGTCGCGATCATCGGATACATCTTCGGACCCGCTCCGCTCGGACCGACGAACGGTCGCCTCGTCGCAATCCCCGAGGCGATATCCCAGGTCACCACCTCCTTGATCCGCCTGTCTTTATCCGAGAGGAAGGCCCGGATCGACCGGCCACCGTCCTCCAGCGTCGGGAAGCCGGGGCGGAGCGGATCGCTCGAGAAGCGTGCTCGGATCGAACCCGTCGCGACATCCCCCCAGACCACCTCCGGGCGACCATCGCCGAGCTTTACGCCAACATAAGACTGCCGGTCGTCGGCATACGACAGCATCGCGATCAAAGGCTCGGGCGAACGTTGCCGGGCTTCCCCCGTCGCCAGGTTCGAGTAAAGGAGTTCCTGTCCTTTGGTAGGAGTCGAGAAGCTCGAAGTCACGAGCCAACGGCTGTCGGGCGTGAAGCCGAACCCGAAGCTCTGCCCGGGGTGGCGGATCACCAGCCGGGGCGACCACGGGTCGGACCCCACCCACAAGATCAGCCCCGCTGTCAGTCCCACCGCGCCGAGGATCAGCCCGACCACGACCCACCTCAACCTCCCTCTGAATCGCACCGTTGGCTCCTTTCTATTGATCCGTCGGCCTTGGCGTGTCGCGGACCGTGAACGTCCGGTCCCATTCCTGCGTGACGATGGTCCGGCCGTCACGGGATAATCGCGGCGAATGCGAACCTTGAGATCGAGCGAGCTGCCGGCCCGAGGCGAGGTCGATGAGGATCACGTCTCGAGTGGTCCTCATGGACCAGCCGGGAATCAGGCCACAAACTCTTGCCCAGAATCGACCGAGTCGGGTGGATGGGCCGGGATAGAGCAACTCCGAGACGATGATCCGCCCATCGGGCGAGATGGTCATCCGGTTGGCTGCGAGTTCGCCGGAATAAACCTTGATCATCTTGATGAGATGACCTTTGGCGACGTCCCAAATCTCGATTTGGCCATCGGTCCGGGCGACGGCCAACGTCCGGCCATCGGGCGTGAACTTCGCGCCCAAAACTGTGGCCTTTTGGGTCGTCGGGGTCCGGAGCAAGCTCCCCATCGGTTGATCCGCCTCGACGTCCCAGAGCCGGACGCCGTTTTGGATTGAGTCAAAATAGGCCCAGGTTCGACCGTCGAGCGAGAGATCCCTGAACGAGAATGGACCGGTTTGTGGCACGGAGATAGGCCGTCGCTTCTCCAGGCCCGAGGTGAGATCCCAGGTCACGACTTCGGGGATTTTCTTGGGGAAATCACTGACGAGTGCCCGGATCGAACGGTCCCCATCCTCCAAGGTCGGGTGGAAGGCGTGAGCCGACCGGACCAGAAATCGTCGCTTGATGGCCCCCGATCCGGCGTCGGCCCAGACCACCTCCGAGTCGCCGTTGCCGACATAAATCACCCCCACGAAACTGCGTCGATCCGCCGAGTCGGATCGCCGGAAGATCACCGGATCGGTCGGGGGCGGTTGCCGCTTTCCCGTCGCGAGGTTCCAGGAGGCGACGAATCTCAACTTGTTCGAGGTCAGAAAGCCTCGGTCATCCGTGGTGAACTCCCCTTGATCGCACGGCTCGGGAGGCACGATCACCACCCGAGCCGGCCAGGGGTTGCGGCTCGCCCACGCGATGACCACGCCGAATCCAACGGCTAGAGTCAGAGCCACAGAGGCCCCGACCCACTTCCGCTTCATCATCTTCGCAAGTCGGATCATGTTCCAGCCTTTTGATCTCAACGAGCCGAGGGTTGAGGGACGTCGTGGAGCGAGAACTGGTCCTTGTCCCATTCGTGGGTGACGATGGTCCGGCCGTCGGGGGAGAACTTTGGTTGGGTCGAGCCGGACCAGCGTGCCAGGCGTTGGCCGGTTTCGAGGTCGACGACGACCACCTCGTCGTTGAAGGCCCGGCGGTTGCCGCCTTCGACCAGCTTTCGGACGGCGACTAGTGCAGCTTGGCCCAAGTCTGTTGGTAGAATGACGAGATGCAATCCGACCGATCCAAAGCTCCGGCACCGGGAGTCGCCATGCGTGGCCCCAAACCGACCACCATCATCCTCTCCGAGACG
>JAABUX010000475.1_pt1 | contig 68612 bp, 57 predicted proteins | sample 5561851 | NCBI WGS metagenome assembly JAABUX01 (sample SAMN10711883, study PRJNA513361) | rock metagenome | isolation source: Antarctica rocks | place: Antarctica: Victoria Land, Richard Nunatak red sandstone | collected 2016-01-03
CTCGGGTTGCCGCCCGCGGCTCGTCGCCAAGGGATAGTGCAAACACGGGCTTTGGCGCGAACCGAGCCCTAACTCGACCAGCGACTTCATTGCACCACTGTCTCGACTATACAAGTAGCCAGGGCAGGTTGTCAATCGTCACGGGTCGCCACAGACATATCCTGCATACATCATGCTTCCCCGTCTCGTCATCGATCATGCCGCGGTTGCCACGACATACCGCACCCGCCAGATCCCATACCCCAGCCGCTCCAACGTGCTCGTCACGCGGCCGTGCAGCTTGCCCTCCGGCCAGGTCTTGTTGAACGCGGCAGGAACCGCCGCCGTTTCCCCGATATACATGCCACCGGCTATGCGCGGCGCCGTTCGCTTCCGGCGACCATCACGGCGTAGGCCAGACGCCGACATCGTGAGTCTCCTGCGTGCATTATCTCAGGCCAACGGCGCTCACCACCACAATCGTCGGGCACTCCTAGCATCGGCAGCCCGCATCGTTCTCAACTGCGACGCGCCTTACCCTCATGGCGCCCGCACGTTCGAGGATGTGTGGACGCTCATCGCCATCTTCGTGCCGATCTCCGGCGCCCTGCTCGGTGCTGGCGTAGCCTTCTATGTCGGCATGCCGGCATGCCGACATGCCGACATGCCGGCATGCCGCCGAGCGGTCGGCGCACGACGACTCACACGCTCCGCACTAGACATGGCGACAGGCGGCTGCCTACACGGCGCAGCTATCGCCGTCGCACGCGTCCGCCCCCACTCCGGCGCCCACCATGGTCAGGGGTTGAGCCGCGGCCCACGCTTGCTCCAGGAGCGCGAGGAACACCGCGGCCGGCTGCGCGCCGGATACCCCGTACTGCTCGTCGACGACCACGAACGGGACGCCCGTGATGCCGAAGCCAGCCGCGCGCCCCTCGTCCGCCCGCACGTCAGCAGCGTAGGCGTCGCCCGCGAGGACGGCGCGCGCCTCGTCCGCGTCGATACCCGTGCTGGAGACGATCTCGACGAGGGTATCGGCATCGCCGATGGGCAACCCATCGCTGAAATACGCCCGTAGCAGCCGCTCTTTGACGGCATCTTGCAGGCCGTGCTCGGCGGCGAGGTGGATCAGGCGATGCGCGTCAAAGGTGTTGCCGGGCCGCGCCCGGTCGAGGTGATAGTCCAGCCCGTCCTCGGCCGCCAGAGCCGTGAGCCGCTCGTTGGCCGCGGCGGCCTGGGCCGGCGTCGCGCGCATCTTGCGCGCCAGGAGGTCGTTCAGCGTACCGGGAAACTGGCGCGCCGCGTGGGGGTCAAGCTCGAAGCTGCGCCAGGTCACCGCGACCGCGTCGCGGTGGGCAAATTGACCGAGCGCGGCCTCGAACCGGCGCTTGCCGATGTAGCACCACGGGCACACCACATCGGACCAGATCTCAACGTTCATCGATCGTCCTTCTTTCTCTAACATCGCTACTCACGACCCGACCCTGACAAGGAAGACGCGCCTGGCGCCTGACCCTCTGCTCGCACCTCGGCCGCGCGCACCAGCCTGGCAAGGATGGCATCCAACCGTGCGACCTCCTCCCGATCCAGCGCGTCCACGAGATGCTCCTGGATGCCGCGCACGTGCACGAGGGTCGCCCGCTCCAGCATGTCCCGCCCCCGCTCCGTCAGGCAGACATAGGTCACGCGCCGATCGTTCGGGCAGGGACGACGCTCCACGTACCCGGCCGCTTCCATGCGGTCGACCAGGCGGGTCACTCCGCCGCTGGTGAACGCCGTCGCGCCGACCAACTCGCCCATCGCCCGGAAGCCGCCCGGGCTGCGGCCGAGGTGTAGCAGTACCCCGTACCATAGCAGCGGTACGCCCACTTCCGCGTCCAGCTCATCGTCGAGCGTCTTCGTCAGCAGGGCGTAGGCCTCGACCAGCCGTCCGAAGGTGGTGATGCGGTCGTCGCCGATCAGTCGTTGCTCGTCCATGCCCGCACTGTACCGCATAAAGGTTGACACGTCAAATAATGACGTGTATGATACCTTCAGAGAGCCGCGACACGAACGATTAGACAACTACAACTAAGGAGCGCGACCCATGACTCAGACCCAGACGTCACAGGCAATGACCTCACCCGCGCTCGACCCCGCGACGCGGGTCGGCCTCCTCTCCTTCACCGTCGCCGACCTCGGGCGCTCGGTCGCGTTCTATACCGAGGCCATAGGCCTGTCGATCCTGGAGCGGACGGAGCGCGCCGCGACGTTGGGCGTCGCCGGGACACCGCTGCTGCTGCTCACCGAGCACCCGGGGGCACGGCCCTGGCCGCACGACCAGTATGGGTACACGGGCCTGTACCACTTCGCCATCCTGCTGCCCACGCGCCTGGACCTCGGCCGCTGGCTGCGGCATTGGCTTGAGCTGGGCCTGCCCCTGCCGGGCCAGGGCGACCACCTGGTCAGCGAGGCGCTGTACCTCTCGGACCCCGACGGGAACGGCATCGAGATGTACCGCGACCGTCCGCGCGACGAATGGCAGTGGGTCGGCGGGCAGGTGCGGATGGCGGCGGACCCGGTCGATGTCCGGGGCATGCTGGCCGAGGCAGAGGAATCAGCGCGGCCGTGGAGCGGCCTGCCGGAAGGCACGCGCCTGGGGCACATCCATCTGCAGGTCGGCGACATCCGCCAGGCCGCGGCGTTCTACCACGAGGTGCTGGGCTTCGACATCGTGGCCCAGATGCCGACGGCGCTCTTCGTCTCGGCGGGCGGATACCACCACCATATCGGGCTGAACACCTGGCACAGCCGGGGCGCCGGGCCAGCCCCGCTGGGTACGGCTGGCCTGCGCTTCTTCACGGTCGATCTGCCCAGCGAGGACGCGCGACGGGCCGTCGTGGCCCGCGTCACCGCCGCCGGTTTCGTCGCCACGGAAACGCCAAGCGCCGTCGTGGTGCAAGACCCATGGCACAACACGATCCTGCTGCAGGTCGGCGCCGCGTCCGATGACCACACGGCCGCGGCGCTCACCGCGGCTGCAACGGAGGCCACAACCGGAGCACGCGGCGCGTAAGACGTGGTTCATAGTGAGCAATTGAGAGGGTAGGTATGGGCAACGTAGCGCGGCAGGTGGCCGCCGCCGTCCTCCCGCGCTACGGCCTGGCCGGCGCGCGCCTGACGCTCATCGGGCAGGCCGTGAACGCGGTGTTCCGCGTCGACGCCCCCCTCGCTCTGCCCGCGCCGGCCGATCCCCCGTCCGTGCCCGATACAACGCCCCGGCGCCGCTTCGTGCTGAGGGTCTACCAACCGGCGGGCGGCGGCTATGTGGGCAACCGCGACACGCCGTCCGTCATGTCGGAGTTGGCGTGGGTGCGCTCCCTGCGCTATGACGCCGGGCTCGTAGTTCCCGATCCGATCCTGGCTGACGACGGGGCGCTGCTGGTCGAGGATTCCGGCACGTGGCGCTGTGTCCTCTCGGCCTGGGTACCTAACCGGCGTCTCTCGACCGGCCTGACCCCTGCGCGTCTGGAGCGGGTCGGCAGGTTCATGGGGCGCATGCACCGGCACGCGGCGGCATTTGTCCCCCCGGCAGGATTCACCCGCCCGCGCTGGGACTGGGAGCGCCTGTTCGGCGCCGCGTCGGTGCTCGACCCGGCCAGGGGCAACCCCGTCTTCGACGCGGCCGGGCGCGACGTGTTTGCCGCGCTGGCCCGCCATGCCGACGAGGTAATGCGCGCGCTGGGGCAAGGTCCGCAGGTCTTCGGGCTGATCCACTCCGACCTGCACCAGGGGAACTACCTCTTCCAGGGCCGGGATGTCCACGCCATCGACTTCGACGAGTGCGGATTCGGCCACTACCTCTTCGACATCGCGGTCACGCTGTTTGCGTTGCGACGGCGGGAGGATTACGGGTCCTTGCGCGCGGCTTTCTTGCAAGGGTATCGTCGCGAACACGCGCTGACGGAGCGCGACGAGGGTTATCTGGAGACGTTCCTGGCGCTGCGCGTGGTCGATTTCGTCAATTGGATCATAAGTTGGCCCTCCCCCGACGACAGGCCCTGGGGCCGCGCGTACCTGTCGCACGCGGTCACCATGGTCCGGGCCTTCCTACAAGGTGAGCCGTGGGGTGAGGAATGAGTCCGCCAGTCAATGCGGCGACTACCGTCGAGGCCGAGCCTGCGTTATGACCGTGCCAGCAGTCGTTGCGCGAGGAAAGCCGGCCTGTCTGTAGATTGTAGATTATGGCACATAGGGGAGGGTCTATGCAGCGACGCATCGTGCAGGTGGGGGTTGCGCCAAGCGGTATCGGGCTCGACTGGCTGCGCGCCATCACGGAGGCGCCGGATTGGACACTGGCCGGCATCGTGGATACGGCGCCCACCCACCTGCGGGACACGGCCGCGCGCGTGAGGCTTCCCGCGGAGTGCTGCTTCACCTCCATCGGCGAGGCGGCCTCCGCGCTGGACTTCAACGCCTGCGTCCTCGTGGCCCCGTCCCCGCTGCATGGCGCGCTGTGCGGTCAGGCGCTGGACGCGGGTAAGCACGTCATCGTGGAGAAGCCGTTCACGGTGGACTTCGAGGAGGCGCGGGCCCTCGCCACGCGGGCTGCCCGCGAGGGCCGCTACCTGATCGTCGACCAAAACTACCGCTATATGACCGAGATAGGCACGCTGCGGCGCGCCATCCACGACCGGGTGGTCGGCGCGCCCTCCTTTATCCAGGTCACGTTCGACTGCCACTGGCCGGGCCGTCCCTACCAGTGGGCCATGGCGGATACAATGCTCCTGGAGATGGCGGTGCACCACTTCGACGCCCTGCGTGACGTGCTCACGGCCGAGCCGCGCACGGCGTCGGGCCAGACCTGGCGGCCGCCCTGGACAGTCTATCAGGGCGATACGGTCGTGTCCTGCCGCTTCGACTTCGACGACGGCACGCGCGTGGCCTACCACGGCAGCCTGGAGTCGCCCGGGAGGATCACGCCCTGGCCCGGCGTGTGGCGCGTCGAGTGCGCGGAGGGGGCGCTGCACCTGGCGGACCTGGGCGCCGGCTACGGCGTCTATCTCAGCCGCGCTCCTGACACGGTGGAGCGGATCGCGCCGATCGCGAGCGATGGGTGGGGCCAGGGGTCGTCCCTCCTCGGGACGCTCGGCGCGCTGAGCGCGGCGCTGGACGAGGGCCGGCGTCCGTGGAGCGACGCCCGCGACAATCTGAGGACGCTGGCCATGTCCTTCGCGGTGGCGCGGTCCTCACGCGACGGGCGGGTGGTCGACCTCGCGCGTGACTTCGACTGCTGGACGAGTTCTTGACGGGCCTGTCTACCACAAACGGATAGTCGCGGTGGCGGCTCCGCCCGATCGTCACGCACCATCCTGGCGAGAGATGGAGGTCTCGCGTAGCCATCGCTCCAGATCAGCAGGGGAGAGCGGGCGGCTGATGTAGTCGCCCTGCGCCAGGTCGCAGCCGACGCTGTCGAGCAGGGCATAGGTGGCCTGATCGTCGACCCCTTCCGCCACGACGTTCAGGCCCAGGCCATGCGCGAGGCCGATCACCGCGCGCACGATCGTGGCGTCCTTCGCGTCGGCAGTCACGTTTTGGATGAAGGAGCGGTCGATCTTGAGGTCGTGCGCCGGCAGGTGCTTGAGGAGGCTCAAGCTGGAATAGCCGGCGCCGAAGTCGTCGATCGCCAGGCGCGGGCCAAGGGACGTCAGGCGCGCGAGCGCGGCCAGCGCCCGCGCCGGCTGCGCCATGATCGCGCCTTCGGTCACGTCCAGCGTCAAGGACGTGGGCGGCGCCGCGTGCCGCTCCAGGAGCGCCGCCACCCTGTCCGGCGCGTCCGGGTCTTGCAGCAGCGGCAGCGGCACATCGACGGCTATGTTCACGTCCAATCCGACGCGCCGCCAGGCGGCGCGCTGCGCGAGGGCGCGGTCCAGCGCCCACTCCGTCAGCGCGGCAATGGCGCCGGTCTGCTCGACCAGCGGGATGACGCGGTCGGGGGAGAGCAGTCCGTGCCGGGGATGCGGCCAGCGCACCAGCGCCTCGACCCGCCGCGGCCGCCCTGTCCGTATGTCGATGAGCGGCTGGTAGTGCAGGAGCAGTTCGCCGGCGGCGATGGCGGCGCGCAACTCGCCCTCCAGGGCGCGGCGCGGGTCCGCCTGCTCCGCCATGTCCGCCGTGAAGACAGCATAGCAGTTTTTGCCCGCCGTCTTGGCCCAGTACATGGCCGTGTCCGCGCACTTGGTCAGTTCGTCCGCGCCGTGCGCGCCAGCGGCGGACAGGGCGATGCCAATACTGACCGTCACGTCGACGCTGTGCCCCTCCAGGATCAGAGGCGCCGCCAGGTGGTCCTCGACCAGCAGCGCCTCCATCGTGGCCCGTGTCACGCGGCGTTGTCCTTTCTCTCGTCGGTCGCGTCGTTCCCGGCTGTCGCAGCGTTCCCGGCTGGCGCGTCGTTCCCGGCCGGCGCGTCGCTATCCGCGCGCGCGGGCGGCGCGGGCAGGGTGAACAGGAAGGCGGCGCCCTGCCCCGGCTCCGACTCCACCCAGATGCGGCCGCCGTGGCGCTCCACGATGCGCTGGCACACCGCGAGCCCGATGCCCGTTCCCTCGTACTCGTCGCGCGTGTGCAGGCGCCCGAACATCTGCAAGACGCGCGCGGCGTGCGCGGGCGCCACCCCGATGCCGTTGTCCGCCACGCGCACCAGCCAGCGGTCGTCCTCCCGCTCCGCACTGACCCGCACCTGGGGCGGCACACCGGGCCGCGCGAACTTGAGCGCGTTGCCGATCAGGTTCTGGAAGAGCTGGCCGAGTTGCACCGCGTCGCCGTGCATCGTCCGCCGTACCCCCACCACTCCTGGAAGTGATCCTGGACGGCGATCACATGCAACAGACCGGTCTCAATCGCGAAGCTACCGGCCCACAGGTGCGGACCAGAAACGGCTGGCGGCGTCGGCGCCTGGGGCACGTGCGGTGTCATAACGGGCTGCTCCTTCCTCCCCGGTCATTGCTCAGCGGCGCGGCGCGATCGCACGACCATGACGACGCGCGGTGATGCAATTCTGGTACTCACACCCTGGTAGGTTGACCTATCCAGGCGGGGTGTGCAATGGCCCGAAAGGGCTAGCGGTCTCATCCGAGGCGGTGAGAAATCTGGGCTACAGATCCCCGGCGCGCGACGATTGGCGGTGCGCGTCTGGGCGGGTCAGCGTCTCCGGCAAGAGCGCCGTCCCCAGGCCCGGACCCGTCAGCGGGTAAATATAGCCCCCCTCGACGCGCGGCGCCGCGGTAACGAGCTCGGTGTACCAGCCCGTATAGAAGGCGCGCACGCTCTCCTGCACGTAGGTATTGGGCGCGTTGATCGACAGATGCACCGCGGCGGCAAACTCGACCGGGCCGGAGCAGTCGTGCGGCGCCACGGGCAGCCCGTAGGTCTCGGCCAGGGAGGCAATCCGCTTGCCTTCGGATATTCCGCCGGCCCAGGCGGGGTCGTAGATCACGATCCCGGCGGCGCGCCGCTCCAACAAGTCGCGGAAGGACCAGCGCGTGCCCAGCGTCTCGCTGACTGCCGTTGGTACGCGCGTGGCATGGGCGAAGCGGACCAGCCCGTCCAGGTCGTCCGCCCTGACCGGGTCCTCGAACCAGGCCGGCTCATACTCCTCCAGGGCGCGCGCGATCCGGAGCGCGTTGGGCAGGTCCCAGAGGGTGTGCAGTTCGACCATGATCTCCATGCGGTCGCCGACGGCGCGGCGGATCTTGCGGAAGGGCTCCAGGCCCTCCTTGAGCTGTTCGGTCGAGATATAGTGTCCGCCCGACGCCTCCGCGTAGGGATCGAACGGCCAGATCTTCATCCCGGTGATGCCCTCATCCAGCAGGCTGAGCGCGAGCTCGTCCGCGCGGTGCATGAAGGCGTCCAGGTCCTCGTATGGACCCGCCGCCGTCGCGCGGCCCGTGCCCCAGTTGTCGACGGGCAAGCCCCCGCCACCAGGCGCCCGGCGCACGTAGCGATACCCGGCGCAGGTGTTGTAGGTGCGTACGCGGTCGCGCGTCGCGCCGCCGAGCAACTGATACAGGGGCTGCCCGCAGGCCTGCCCCAGGATGTCCCACAGCGCGATGTCGACCGCGGAGCGGCCGCGTCCCTCCACGCCGGTGCTGTTAGAGCCGACGAAGCCGTTGAGGCCCTGCCAGTGCCGATCGATGTGCAGCGGGTCCTTGCCCAGCAGGTAGGGGGCGGCGGTCTCGTGCAGCCACGCCGCCACGGCCCGCGCGCCGAAGAACGTTTCCCCCAGCCCGATCAGCCCCTCGTTCGTATGCACGCGCACGTAGACGATGTTGGGGAACTCGTCGATCAGGATGGTCTCTACCTCGGTAATCTTCATCCGCGCAACCCCTTTTCTAGGCGGGAATAGTGGTGGTGCAAGCTGGTCACGTCGGGTTGCCCTTGGATATGGTCAGGCCACCGTCGACGACGAGGGCCGAGCCGGTGACGAACGCGGCCTCGTCGGAGGCCAGGTAGAGCACGGCGAGGGCCACGTCCTCGGGCCGCCCCACGCGGCCGACCGGGTGCTGCGACGCGAACGCGCGCAGCGCCGCCTCCCTATCGTCGACCGTATCGAGGTAGCCGCGCAGGATGCCCGTGTCGATAGTGCCCGGCACCACGCTGTTGACGCGGATGCGCGGCGCCAACTCAACGGCCATGCCACGGGTCAGCGCCGCGATGCCGCCCTTCGTCGTGGCGTACGCCAGTTGGTTGGGATACCCCAGCAGGCCGGTCGGCGAGCTCGTGTTGACGATGCTGCCCACGGCGTCCGCCGGCAAGGCGCCATCCAGCATGGCCCGCGCGGCCGCCTGCGAGAGCAGGAAGACGCTGCGCAGGTTGACCGCCATGACGCGATCCCACTCCTCCAGCGATGTGGTGAGGACCGTACCCAGCGGCATAATCGCGGCGTTGTTGAACACAACATCGAGGCGTCCGAACTCGCCCACTGCCCGCTCGACCAGCTCCGCTATCTCCGCCGGGTCCGAGACATCCGTGCGCCGGAAAAGCGTCCTGCCGCCCGCGGCCCGACCCTCGTCCGCGGCCCGCTCGCCCTCCTGGCCGGACACGTCGGCCAGCACGACTGTCGCGCCCTCGGCCGCGAACAGCAGGGCCGTGGCCCGCCCGATCCCCGACGCGGCGCCGGTGACGATCGCCACCTTATCCCGTAGGCGTCCTGTATTCCGTAGATGTCCTGTCATTGCGCCCTCGTCCCTTCCCTCTATCTTAATGAGGATGCTCCGTTCCCTGGCGCGATGACGACTGTCGCGGTGAACAGCGCCGCGGGCGCCGTGAAGGGCGCGGTCGCCGTTGCGCCATCGTCGTCCGTGGCGCTGACGTAGTAGCGCAGACCCATCTCTGAGAGCCCCGAGGCGGGGATGGCCCCGCGATAGACGGCCCCTCGCTCGGGGAGGCACTCGGCGACCTCCCATCCGCGCTCAACGGCCGCGTCCAGGGGCCGGTAGTGGATGGTGACGGAGCGGATGGGCCGTGGCCCCAGCGCCCGCGCCTGCAGGGCAAGTGAGCGGCCGGCCGCGACAACATCCCCGGGCGGCCAGGCCCAGAGGCGTAGCGCGGATGGCCAGGCGCCCGCCGCGAGTAGGTCCGGCTTGCTGGACCCGGCCAAACCCTCGGCCCGCGCGATCAGCCCCTTGTAGGCGGCGACCGCCTTACCGTTGACGGCCGCCAGCACGCCGAGTTCGCCCTGGTTTGTCACGGTGTCAGCCAGGGTCTGCACGGCCGCCCCGAATCCGCTCGACGCGAGCAACTCCAGCGCCTCGCGGCCACACGTCCGGGCCGTCGCCTCGTCGCTCTCCTCCCACGCCTGTTCGCCCCTGCGTAGCGCCGCCTCGATCGGGCTGTCGGGCCACAGGAGCAGGGCGGCCCGGTCGTAGCGCAGGAGCCAGCGCAGCGTGCCGAGCAGGTAGGTGAGGCGTTCCAGGGTCGCCTGCCCGGCCGTCTCCGCGCTGCTCCGGACGGACGTACACAGCCGACTCAGCCGCGCCTCGATCTCCGCTAGCTCACCGGCGCGCCCCTCCGCCGGCAGGTAGCCGTTGCGGTAGGGAGGGTACGTCTCGGGTGGCGGCAGCGCATGCCCCTCCCGGCTGAACCACGCGAAGGGGCCACATTCGATTTGACCCATGGCGCCGGTCCAGCGCGGTCCCCATTCCTCCAGGCGTCGGTGCAACGCGGCCAACTCGCCGCCAAGGGAGGGACCATAGCAGGCGCGCGCCAGGCGGTCGAGGTAGGCCGCGGAGGTCAGATCAGGTTCCCAGGCGCGCCGGAACGTGTAGCCGGCCACCTCCTCGACGGCCCGCGTCCGCCAATGGATGCCCACGATGCCCTGGCATCTCTTGCCTTGCGCGTCGTCGAGCAGAGGGGCGAAGGCATGGACGTTGGGCTGCGGCCCCCACTGGTCGCGGCGTGTGCCGCCGCCGTCACTCTCGAACCACGGGATCGGCCAGCGCTCACGGCCCGGCTTGAGGTCGCCGTAAACGTGGCTGACGTTGGGCTCGAAGGTAGGATCGATGTTGTCGAGCGCGGAGAAGATGATGTCGTCGGGGACGGTCCGGTCGAGCCCGCGGTAGAAGTCGGTGAAGGCCATCCAGTGGTCGCCGCCCCACCCGCTGACAATCAGGCGCACGCGCGGGGCGAGTTCTTGCATCAGGCGATGGGCGAGCCTGACGTAGTGACAGACGCGCGCCGCCTCGGCAATGCGCCATGGCTTCTCGAGGTACGCGAAATGCGTCGCCAATTCGTCGTTCGTGCCCTGCCCTCCCGGCGCCAGTTGTTCGAGGCCCCCGCCGCGGCCCTCTTCCTGCCACAGCCAGAGGTAGTCGAGCGGATAGGTGCGGAGCACGTGGTCGAGCCGCGCGCGCAGGCCGTCGACGTTCTCCATAGCGTCGGGGGCGCCGGAGACCTCGAAACCAAGACACGTGCGGATACCGCGCGCGCGCGCGTAGCCGAGGGCCTCGGCGAGCATGGCCTGCTGCCGCCAGATGCCGTCGGCGTGCGTCGCGTAGCCGAACGCGCAGTCGGCGCCGAACAGGCCGTGCGCGAAGATCCGATCCGTCCCAAAGGCATAGTCGGACGTGGCCGTGGGCACGGGTCCCCAGATATCCCGGTAGTGGTTGGATCCGCTCGTCGCCGCCGGCTGGCCCATCAGCGCGCCGGTCCCGCCGCCGGGATAGGCCGCCCACGGCTCCCAATCGTAGCTGTGGTAGCCCACAAAGTTGGCGCCCTGCTTGGCCAACTGGTCGTAGAAGCGGCGATGGTCGCCGGGGTTCCAGGCCGTCGGGCCGTTCAGGAAGTTGTACCAGGGCAGCGTCCCGCGTACCGCGAAGGCCGGGGCGCGGCGCAGGTCCAGGTCGGGCGCCGCGAGGTCGGGCGTGAGCGCGGGCAGCGCATCCCCACCCAGATAGAAGCCGCAGCCCACCTGTTCGAGGAAGGCGTAGACGGCCCACTGTGTCGCGGCGGGGCTGCCGCCGACGATGGCCAGCGCGGTCTGCCCGTCCCGCGTGACCGTGCGCAGTACGATCTCTTGCTCGGCCAACGCGTCCGGGACATCGTCCCGCGCGGCGGCGCCCACCAAGACCAGCGGCCCCTCGGCCGGGGCGCTGATGGCGATGGGGCGATGGCTGCCGGTCAACAGGGTCAGATAACGCTGCAGCTCCCGAACGGCCAGCACTTCCAGAAAAGGCGCCCCCGGCGCGGCGACCAGCGTCGCGTCGGCCAGGCGGAAAGATGGCATGGGTACGAGTCCTCCTCTTGCTAGGCGCCCTTCAGGGCGCCCGCGGTCAGCCCGCTGAGGAACTGGTTGCGCAGCGCCAGGAAGGCCACGATGATGGGCAGCGTGACCAGGAACGCGCCCGCGTCGATCATGCCGTAGTTGACCTTGTAGAGGCCGACGAGGTTGGACAGTCCCACGGCGACGGTCATGTTAGTATCGGTCTGCAACACGATCACCGGCCAGAGGAAGTCGTTCCAGGCCTGCAGGAACACCAGGATGGCCAGCACGCTGAGGCCGGCCCGCGCCAGCGGCAAGGCCACGCGCCAGAACAGGCGCAGCTCGGAGGCCCCGTCGATGCGCGCCGCGTCGAGCAACTCGTTGGGGACCGAGAGCATCGTCTGGCGCATCAGGAAGACCCCCAGCGCCGTGAAGATGCCCGGCGCCGTCACCCCTTGCAGCGTGTCCAGCCAGCCGAGGGTGTGCATCAGCAGGAACAGCGGCACCAGGGTCACCTGCGCGGGCACCATCAGCGTGGCCAGGACGAGCACGAACAGCAGGCGCTTGAAGCGGAACTCGAACTTGGCGAAGCCATAGCCGGTCAGCGAGCACACGGCCAGGGAGATCAGCGTCGTGGCGACCGCCACGATGAGGCTGTTGGCGAACTGGTGCAGGAAGGGGATCGAGCTGCCGTTGAGCAGGTCGACGTAGTTCTGCGTCGTCGGCGCGGACGGGATCAAGGCGCCGGGATGGCTGAAAAAATCGTCGTTCGTCTTGAAGGACCCGGCGATCATCCAGAGGAAGGGCAGGGCCGTCAGGACCAGGCTGACCACGAGCACGCCGTAGAGCACGACGGCGTGCACCAGCGTGGACACGCGAAGGGGGCGCGCCCTGGTCCTGACGCTGACCGGCGTCGATCCGAGCGCGGCGCGTGGCGCATCCATAAAAATTGCCGCAGGGGACCGCCGCCTTCAGGCGACGGGCGAATGCGGCCCCTCCTTTCTTGCTATACTGTGTTCAGCACCCGTGCAAACGCAAAGGTTCGGGGAGTTCCACGAGCGACTCTCGTGGGTAAAACCGTTGGGGTTGGTGCCGCTGGTCGGACACGAGGACACTCTGCCGACGCCAACAGCAACAACCGTCAGCTTCGGCTGACACGGCGGGGGCACCGCCAACAGACGCCAACGTGACGGGGTGCCGTGTGCGTTGTCTGTGAAGCCGCTGTTGGAGCAAGGAGCTTCTCAAGAAGCCACCTGCTGTAGCTGGCGGAGTTGTCACCTAGGCCTCCTCAAAGGCGCCGAAGACGCGCAACTGGACCAGCGAGAGCACCAGCACGATCAGGGCGATGGCAAAGCCCATGGCCGAGGCGTAGCCGAACTGCACGTTCTGGAAGCTGGTGAGGTACAGGTAGACCGTCATAAAGAGCCCCGCGTCGCTGGGCCCGCCGCCGGCCCCGATCAGGATGTAGGGCTGGCCGAACAGGTTGTACGAGCCGATGATGGCCAGGATGACCGTGAAGAGCAGGATGGGGCGCAGCAGGGGCACAGTGATATAGCGCACCACCTGCCCGCCGGTGGCGCCGTCGATGCGCGCCGCCTCGAACAGGTCGTGCGAGATATTCTGCAGGCCGGCGGAGAAGTAGAGGGTGTTGATGCCCGCGAAGCTCCACACACCGACGAGGATGAGGCACGGCATGACCCAGTTGGGATCGGTGAACCAGCCCTGCGCCGGGAGATGGATCGCGCGCAGCGCGCTGTTGAGGATGCCGGTGTCGGGGTCGAGGATGCTCCTGAAGACGATGGCGATGACCACCGCCGAGGTGATGGCGGGGAAGAAGAGGCCCAGCCGGAATAGTTGCTTGAAGCGCACCAGCGGCGACTCGATGGCCAGCGCCAGTCCCAGGGCGACGGGCAGGATCACGAAGATGCTGCCCAGGGCATAGACCGTCGTGTTGAGCAGCGCGTGCAGGAAACGGCCGTCGCCCAGCAGCGCGCCATAATTACCCAATCCCGCGAAGGTGGGCGGCTGTAACAGGCCCGTCTCATTGAACAGGCTCAGGTAGAGAGCGTACGCCAGGGGGAAAGCCCCGAAGATACCGTAGCCGATAAAGAAGGGCGAGATGAACAGGTAGGGTGTGGCCTTCTTGCGTAGCGAACGCGTAGACACGACTGGCTCCTTGCCGCCTAACAACGACGGTCACGGCATGCGCACAGGACGGCTATCGTCTCCTACAACCGATGGGTGAGGGTCATGGGGCGCAGGCTCATGTCATGTTCGCGCCCCACCGGTCACATCGGGGTAGGGGCGTATTGTATACGCCCTGATGCGCGATCGGGCGTATACAATACGCCCCTACCCGTCGTCTCGTCGATCGACAGGGCGTATACAATACGCCCCTACCCGTCGTCTCGTCGATCGACAATGAGATGGCCCTGCCACTGGGCGGGCGCCACGCGGGCGCGGCGCCTGCCCTCGATCCGATCCTCTTGCGATGGCGCCGCTTATTTCATCTGCGCCCGCGTGCGGGCGGACTCGTACTTCAGGAACGCGGCCGGGGCCTGCCGGCCCGTGAGCACGTTGGCCCCGTCGCCGGTCGTGACCGCGGTGAAGTTGTTGAAGGTAGCGCGATACGGCGACTGGTACTGCGGCGGGACCGTCTGCCCCAGCTCGGCCAACAGCGCGCCGACGCGCTGGCCGCCGAAGTAGGGCACGGGCGCCTGCAAGGCGCTGTCTTTCCAGGCCGGGACGAACGGCGGGTAGAGGCCCACCAGGGAGTATTGCTCGACCTCGCCTTGCGCCGTGAGCATGCAGAAGCGCAGGAAGTCCCAGGCCAGATCCTGCTTGCCGGTCGTCACCGGGATGCAGAGGCCCGTTCCCCCGTAGCAACTGGTTTGCCGCTTCGCCTTGTCGTCGCTCCAGACGGGCAGTGGCATGGCGCGCCACTTGCCGGACAGGTGTGTCACGTTATCCTCCAGGAACCCGGCGTACCAGTCGGCGCCCACGATGCTGGCGTAGGTCCCTTGGGCCATCTCGATAAAGAAGGCCGGTGAGCCCGTGTCCAGGCCGGCCGGCGCCTTGGCGATCTTGTGTTTGTAGGCGAGGTCGACGCACCACTGCAAGGTGGCGATGGAGAGCGGCGAGTCGGCGATCAGGTTGCCCTTGGCGTCGAACAGGTCGCTGCCGCGCTGGCGCAGCAGGACATCCCAGACCGGGATGGGCGTCATGTAGATGTTGTGCGCCTTGAGCTTGAGGCCGGCCGCGATATAGTCGTCCCAGGTCTTCAGGTCGGTCGGCTTGATGCCGTACTGGGCGAAGTAGTCGGCGCGGTAGTAGAGCACCACGGGGCACAGCGCGTGTTCCACGCCGTAGATGTGGCCCTGCCAGGTGTACAGCGCCTCGCGCGACGGGACCAGACTGCCCAGAAAATGGCCGGCGTTGAGGCGCCCCTCCAGGGGCGCGAAGGGAACAGTCCCGTGCAGAAAGGAGCCGAATAGCCCCTGCTCCACGTCGGCGAGGTCGGGGGCGCCGATGCCGGTCTGCAGCACGGTGAGCAGCTTCTGGTGGTGCGCCACGTAGGGCCGGACGGAGGTGGTGAGGGAGAAGTTGGGGTTGACCTGCTTCTGATACTCGACCGCGCGCTGCTTGAACCAGCGGTTGTGCGTGCCCGCGAACGTCCACAGGGTCAGCGAGCTGTCGGCCGCGGCCGTCCGCGAGCGCGTCGCCGCCTCGGAGACCAGTGGCCCGCCGAGCATGGCCGCCGCGCCGGCGGCGAGGCCGACCGCGCCAGCGCGACGAAGCAGCGAACGGCGCGAGGGCGCCGACGGCGCGGACTCACGCGGGGTTGGGATGTCGTTTTCGGTGTTGGTGGTATGGTCCATCGTATGACTCCTCTGTACAAGGCGCGGAGCAACGGTGCTCGACGTAGGCTCTCGGGGGCAGGCGCGCTGGCGCTACCCAGGAACGATGGTCTGCGACAACGGGATAGCGGATGCCGGCTGTCGCGAGCGTGGCGCCTCCTTTCCAGGAACTCCGGTGAGCCCATGGCTACCATAGAGCCACTTGACTCATCAGCTGTCTGGGCCTATCATATACCTAACAGGTCTGATGAGTCAAGTGGCTGGTTACGGCCTACATGGGATTGGGATAAGGACAACGGCGCTATGCCCAGGAGTATCCTGATTTACGAGACCGTGCTCGACGAGCTGAAGCGGCGCGTCGCCGACGGGGAGTTGCGGCCCGGCGACCGACTGCCGAGCGTGCAGCAGCTCTCGCGAGAGTTCCACGTGGGCGTCTCGTCCGTGCGCGAGGCGCTGCGCGTGTTGGCCGCCACCGGCGTGGTGCGCATCGAGCAGGGCCGCGGCGTCTTTGTCAGCGCCCAGTTACCGGCCGTCGATGAGTTGCGCGAGCGCTTCACGACGACGGAGGCCGCGTCCCTGAAACACCTCGTCGAGGCGCGCCGCATCATCGAGCCCGAGGTCGCGGCGCTGGCCGCGCAGCGGGCCACGACGGCGCATATAGATCAGATCTGGGAGTGCGCGCGGCGCATGGACCGCAACTTTCGCGCGGGCCGCGACTGGATGGAGGCCGACCTTGGCTTCCATGCCGCCCTCTGCGAGGCGGCCGAGAACCCCGTCATCGCCGGGATGCTGCAGCGCACCAACGATCTACTGATCGACAGCCGCCGCGAGACGATGCGCGACCGCGCCGTCAGCGAACGGGCCTGCCACTTCCACCTGCTGATTGCCTCGGCGGTCGCGGACCACAAACCATTGCTGGCGCGCGCCCTGATGCAGGAGCACATGGACGATGCCGTGGCCGTGTTCGACCGGCTCGACGCGACGAGCGGCCCGACGCTGGCAGGAGAGGGAAAAGGAGAGCGACAGGCCAGCGCCTGACAATATCACGCGATGCATCACATAGGCATAGTACGACAACGTTAGGACCAGCCTGCGACTAAAGTCGCATGGCACACAATGAACACTAAAGTGTCTCACCGTGCGTTGCTGACACGACTTTAGTCGTCGTTCTTTGCCGTGCGACTGTAGTCGCAGGCCCACGTCACGTTGTAGCAATAGGCAGCGTCATCAAAAAGGAGGGCACGATGGCTGGCCGGTTTTCCGTCACGATGTGGGAGTTCTCATGGTTGGTACGCCGCGACGGCGCGGAGGCGGAATACGCGGACTGGGACAGGGTGCTGGACGAACTCGGCGAGCGCGGCTACGACTGCGTACGCATCGACGCCTTCCCCCACCTGGTGGCGGACGGTCCCGACGGCCGGCGCGTCGAGCGCTTCACGGTGCTGCCCCAACCGGCGCACTTTATGTGGGGCAACCACGAGCCGGTGGAGGTTGAGCCGCGCGCCGGCCTGGTCGAGTTCGCGCGTAAAGCGCGCGACCGCGGGGTGCGCCTCGGCCTATCGACGTGGTTCAACGATGACAGCACCCATCGCGCCGCGGCCGTGGTCACGGTAGACGACTACGCGCGCATCTGGGACGAGACGCTGGCGCTGCTGGAGGGGGAAGGATTGCTCGACAGCGTGCTGTGGGTCGACCTGTGCAACGAGTGGCCGCTGGGCGAGTGGGCCAGGGGAGCCTTCCCGCTGATCTTTGGCGCCGCCGCGAGCGACCCGGCGTCCCTCTTTACGCGCGCCTGGTCGGACGACGAGACGCGGGCCGTGGGATCGTACTTCGACGCCATTCGCCCGCTCAAGGCGCGCTACCCCGGCCCGCGCTTCACGTTCTCGTTCGCGCCGATCGGGACCGACAAGCTGTTCCGGCTCGACACACGCCCGTTCGACGTCGTGGAGACGCACATCTGGCTCTCCACCGACAGCCCGGACTTCACGGCGCGGACCGATTTCATGCCCGTCCTCGGCGGCGCCCCCGGCGCGCTGCAGCGGCACGTCGACCTCGTCGACGAGGCCTACTGGCCCGAGCGGGAGCGCTGGCTGGCCGACCTCTCGCGCGCTATGGACGCCTGGGCGGCATGGGCAGCGGAACGGAAGCTGCCGCTGATCACGACCGAGGGCTGGGCCTCGGTCCTCTACGAAGACCTGTCCGTTCCGAGCGGGCGGGCGCCCTGGGACTACGTCAAGGATGTCGGCGAGGCGGCCGCGCGGCTGGCCGTCGAGAAGGGCTGGGAAGGAATCTGTACCAGCAACTTCGCGCAGCCTCATTTCCCCGGTATGTGGGCCGACGCATCGTGGCACCGCGGGGTCAACGATGTAATCCGCGCCGGCTTCACGGCGGTATAACGATAGGAGTCGCGGAAGCTCCCCCTCTGGGTCTGGGGTCGAGTTGGAGTTATCTCGCGGCCCGCGCCCACACCGTGACGCCGTCGCGCGGCGCCTGTCGCACGACGCGGGCGCGCTCCAGCGAGGCCAGGTGCGCCGCTGCGCCACGCGGCGTGCGGCAGCCGCAGCGCCCACACCGGCCACCTCAGCGCGACCAGGCTGACGAGGTAGTAGAGGCCCTGGCGGGTGGCGATCACCCGAACCTCACATTGCAGGTCGGTCGTGTCGCCGATCATAAGCACGGTGTCCGCGACCTCCGCTGCGTGCCCGTTCACGGTCATCCTGGCGACGACGATATGCGTCGTGCTCGCTAGCGGCCCCTCATGGGGTGATATAGCCCACAACGGCTGCTGGCTCGACGGCCGGTATGAGCGCGTGGCGAAAGCCCGCGGCGTCACGCGCCTGCCAGAATGGCTGAGCCGCCGTGTACCATGGTATACGCTGTACCAACTGATCGAGGACGACGTTGGTATCGACCAACACGCGTAGCGGTTGAGTCGGCCGTCCGCGCGTGCTAGCGGCCATAGCGTTCCACGTGGCGCTCATCCCGCCAGAGCGCCACCTCCTCGTCCGTCGGGGGCGCCTTCCCCGTGACCAGGAGGCCGGCGAGTTTGGTGGATGCGGGGCGCTCGAGCGGTTCCTCAAGCAGTAAGACGCCACGTGGCTCAGGATCTCCCCGGCCAGTGCCCGCGCGCCCGCTGCTCGTCGGGTGGCCAGGCGCGGATAGTTCGTAAGATCTCCTCGCGATCGAGCAGGGTCAAGTCGGCTATGGCTAACGCCTCCGTTTCTCACGTTCTGTTACCACCGCTTCGCTTACCCAAAGCGTACTCGCTTCAGGTACGTACGATAGAACCCTTGTTGCCCACCTCGCATCCGTGGTACCGTGGAAGTCTGCACTGTGCCGCGATAAGACAAGGGTGGAGGTGGCTATGACAGAGACCGCAATGGTGAGCGGGGGGAAATCGCTGTGCCGTTTCTACGTACCAGGACTGGGCGCGCGCGTGGGCGGGGTCTACGCGGAGGGCGTCGTCGACCTCACAAGACGTGAACCGGAGACGTGCGCCTCCATCGCGTCGCTGCTAGCAGGGGTGGGAACGGTGGGAACGGCGGGAACGGCGGGAACAACCGGGCCACTGGAGGATGTGCTTGCCCGGTATGCTGGCGTGGCCCCCGACTACGACTACGAGGCGCTCGACGTGGCCCCCTCGCCTGGCGCGCCGCACCTGCTGCCGCCGCTCGACGCGCAGGAGGTGTGGGCCGCGGGCGTCACTTACACGCGCAGCCGCCAGGCGCGCATGGAGGAGTCGGAGGCCAGCGCCGACATCTATGCCCGCGTGTACGACGCCGACCGTCCCGAGTTGTTCTTCAAGGGCACGGCCGCGCGCATCGTTGGCCCCAGCGACCGCGTGGCCGTGCGCCCCGACGCGGCGTGGACCGTGCCTGAACCCGAACTGACGCTGCTGCTGGACGGCACGCTCACGGTCGTCGGCTACACCGTCGGGAACGACCTCACGGCGCGCGACATTGAGGCCCAGAACCCGCTCTACCTGCCCCAGGCCAAGGTATGGGATCGCTGCGGCGCGCTGGGGCCCGTCGTCGTCCCGGCCGCCGCCCTCGATCCCTATGACCTGTCCATCACCTGTGAGATTCGGCGCTCCGGACAGTCGATCTTCGCAGGCGACATCCGCACGGGCGCCCTGCACCGGCGACTGGACGACCTGGCGGCCTACCTGGGCCGTAGCGCCACGTTCCCATCGGGGGTATTTCTGATGACCGGGACGGGCATCGTGCCGCCGGACAATGTGTCACTGCGGAGCGGCGACGAGATCCTGATCGGCATCGAGGGCATCGGCGTCTTGCGCAACGTCGTCGCGTAGCTGCCGTAGCTGCCGTAGCTGCCGTAGCTGCCGCCTGCGACTAAAGTCGCATGGCAAACAGACGGCGACTAAAGTCGCTCGGACGGCCGATCCGGAGACACTTTAGTGTCCGTGGTGTGCCATGCGACTTGGGTCAGCAGGTCGCGTCTCACGATCTCGTGGCACACCCGTTGTCGGCCAGCCGCACGGCGGGGCCGCCGATGCGGTAGCATGGGGGTAGGTAGACGCGAAACGACAGTGAGGAGTGAGGGGGACGGATGGTCGCGACGGACGCGCGGACGTATCAGAACTACATCGGCGGGGAGTGGGCCGGCGGACAGGGCGGCGGCACGATCGAGAACCGCAACCCGGCCAATCCCGCCGACCTGATCGGCCTGTGGCCGCGCTCGACGCCGGCCGACATGGCGGCGGCGGTCGGCGCGGCGGTCGACGCCGCGCCAGGCTGGGCCGGGACCTCGGCTCTGCAGCGCGGGGCGATCCTGCTGCGCGCCGCCGCCCTGCTGGAGGCGCGCGCCGAGGAGGTCGCCGCGGCGATGACGCGCGAGGAGGGCAAGACGTTGCGCGAGGCGCGCGGCGAGACCACGCGCGGCGTGGCCATCCTGCGCTACTACGCCGGCGAGGGCGCGCAGCCCGTCGGCGAGGTCTACCCCTCGGCCAACACGCGCACCACGCTCTACACGCTGCACGTCCCGCTGGGAGTGGTGGGCGTCATCACGCCCTGGAACTTCCCCGTGGCTATCCCGCTCTGGAAGATCGCCCCGGCCCTGGTGTACGGCAACACGGTGGTCTTCAAGCCGGCCGAGCTGACCCCGCTCACGGCCACGCTGCTGACGCAAATCCTGGAGGAGGCCGGGTTGCCCAAAGGGGTGCTCAACCTGGTGGTCGGCCTCGGCCACGAAGTAGGGCCGGCGCTGACCGGCGACGAGCGGGTGACGGGGGTCTCGTTCACCGGCTCTAACCGCGTGGGGCGCGAGCTCGGGCATGCCGTGACCGACCGCGGCGGCAAGGCGCAGCTCGAGCTGGGCGGCAAGAACCCGGTGGTGGTGCTGGCCGACGCGGACCTCGACCAGGCGGCGGCGCTAACGGTGCAGGGAGCCATGATGTCCGCCGGACAGAAATGCACCGCCACCAGCAGAGCCATCGTGGAGCGGGCGGTCCTGGAGCCGTTCGCGCGCAAAGTGGCGGAGCGCGCGCGGGCGCTGGTGGTGGGCGATGGCATGGACGAGCGCACGCAGGTCAGCCCACTGGTGTCGGCGGCGCAGCGCAATAAGGTCAAAGAGTACCTCGACCTGGCGCGGCAAGAGGGCGTCGAGACGCTGGCCGGCGGGGAGGCGCTGGAGGGCGCGCGGTACCACGGCGGCTACTTCGTGCAGCCGACGGTCTACGCCAACGTGCAGCCCGCGAGCCGCCTGGCCCAGGAGGAGATCTTTGGGCCGGTGGTGGGCATCATCCCGGCGCGCGATTACGACGAGGCGGTGGCGCTGGCCAACGGAGTGCGCTTCGGGCTCTCGGCCTCGGTCTTCACGCGGGACATCGCCAAAGGGCTGCGCTTCACGCGCGACATCCAGGCGGGCATCGTCCACGTCAACGGCGAGACGGCCGGGGCGGAGCCTCAGGTCCCGTTCGGAGGCATGAAGGGCTCCTCGTCGTACTCGCGCGAACAGGGCAAGGCGGCGGAGCACTTCTTCACCCAGATCAAGACGATCTACCTCGACGAGCCCGCCACCCCCGCCCCGGCCCCGTTCCCCATCGCCACCGATCCCGCCACCATGGAGCGCGACTCCTCCGAGTAGGCCAACTGCCGCCGCAACTCGGTTCGTGGCCGTCGCTCTCTCCGGCGGCTTCGAACGTGCCCTCAAAGGCGAAGGGGCACTATGGCGGCTTGGAAGTCCTCTCTCACAGCGGCGTTCGGTCTACGGGCCAGATGCCGAATCTTGTGGGGCCTCCCTCACGGCCGATAGACGGTCGTCGGCTCTCCGCCGTTCGCGGCCGACCGATGCATGGCGTCGATCAACGCGACCGAGCGCGCCGCCTGTCTTGGGTACTATGTCACGGGCGCCAGGCGGAGCAGCGCCGTGCCATGACCGGCCACGTCTCTCTGAACGCTGCCCTCGGCGCTGCCCAGATCGGCGCGTCGCCAGAGGTCACGGACATGCCGCGGGCCGGTGAGCCCGAGGTCCGACCACTCCGCCGTTACCCGCGCTGCCTGTGCCCCACGATTGAGCAGGCCAACGGCGACGCTCCCATCCAGCAATGGCTTGGCCCACACCTCCCGATCGCCATCCCGCGTCACGCGCACCCCCTGCCGGCCCAGCGGGTCCTGGTCGACGGCGATGACCTCGCGGTTGGTCAACGTGTCCAGGGTTGCCCTGCTCATGCTCCGCGGGTCGCAACTGGCGATGAGCGGCGCGGCCAGGAGGCACCACATGCTCATCTGGGTGTGGTATTCCGTGTCGGTGCAGCCCTGGCCGCCCGATTGCCCGGCGCCGTGCAACCCGACCACGAGCATGTCGGGGTCATTCCAACGGCCCGGACCGGCGTACGCGGCGACCCTCGCCGTGGTGTCGAGGTTGGTCAGGATGCCGTTCCCCATGTTGGAATCTGTCGGCGTCTCCCACCTGTCGATCAGGTCGTAGCTCGTCCGCCACAGGTGACCACCGGCGGCGGCGGCCCACAGCCATGGCCGGCGCTGGCCCCACTCGCAGACGCTGAAGACGATGGGGCGGCCGGTCGCGGCCAAAGCCTGCCCCATGGCCGTGTATAACCGTACGGCGCTCTGCTGATCATCCGGCGCATGGCAGTAATCATACTTCAGGAAGTCGACATCCCACGACGCGAACGTGCGCGCGTCGGTCTCTTCGTAGCCCCTGCTGCCGGGCGCGCCGCCGCACGTCCGGTCGCCCGCGTCCGCATAGATGCCGAACTTGAGGCCCCGCGTGTGGATCTCGTCCGCCAGCTTCTTCATGCCGCCGGGGAATCTGGCCTGATCGGGGCGCAGCACGCCGGCCGTGTCGCGCCCGCCCTGCCAGAGATCGTCGACGATGAGGTACACGTAGCCGGCGGCGCGCAGCCCATGGGCGACACAGGCGTCGGCCATGGCAATGATCGTCTCCTCGTCGACATCCCCCCCACACAGGTTCCAGCTGTTCCAGCCCATGGGCGGGGTCGCCGCGATCAGACGGCCTCCACGCGCGGTTCGCATCTCCTTCTCCATCATAGATGTAGACCAGCAAAGAGGCCGCTATCGACGATCTGGCGCTGGCCGACGTAAAACACCGCGATGATAGGCAGGGTCGTCAAGACCGTCGCGGCCATCAGCGGCCCGAGCAAGGTGTAGTGCTGCAGCGTGAAGAAGGCGAGCCCGACCGGCAGCGTGAACATCGAGGGGTCGTTGAGCACCATGAGCGGCCACAAGAAGTCGTCCCAGGCCCCGATGAAGGAGAGGATGAACACGGCGGCCACACCCGGCCACATCGAGGGGAGGGCGATGCGCAGGAAGAGGTTCCACTCGGAGGCGCCGTCGATACGCCCGGCGTCGAGCGTCTCGTTCGGCAGCCCCATCATGAGCTGGCGCATCAGGAATGTGCCATAGGCGCTGAACATGCTCGGCACGATCAGTGGCCAGTACGTGCCGATCCAGTGCAGGCGGAACATGAGCAGGTAGCTGGGGATCAGGGTGATGGCGCCGGGCAGCATCATGGTAACCAGCAATCCCACGAAGATGACGCCACGGCCGCGGAACGCGATCTTGGCCAGCACGTAGCCACACAAGGCCGCCGTGAAGGCCGGGATGCTGGAACGCGCCAGGGCCAGCCAGGCGCTATTCCAGAAGTACCGTGCGAAGTCGAAAGCGGACCACGCCTGCTGGAAGTTCGCGCTGGTCCAGTGGAGGGGAAAGGTGGTGGGCGGGACGCTGGTCAGCTCTTGCGGCGCCTTGAACGCGCCCGTCAGCATCCAGTAGAACGGGAAGCCGAGCACGAGCGCGCAGACGACGCAGGCGGCGTACGTCAGGGCGACCGCCAGCCGCCTGCGGACGCGAGCCTGACGCGCGGTCGCGGAAACAGGCACGGGACGAACGGCGGTGGGCCGCTGGGTGACGGCCATCAGGCGCGCTCCCGTCCGCGCACCAGCCAGAGCTCGGCCAGCACCAGGATGAACACGATGCCGAAGAGCAGGAAGCTGATCGCCGCCGCGTAGCCGAAGTCGCCGTCTTTGAACGCCGTCTCGTACATATATTCCACCATCGACCTCGTGGCGTCGATGGGACCGCCCTGCGTGAGCAGATACGTCTGGGTGAAAACCTGCATGCCGCCGATGATGCCGATGACGGTCTGGAAAACGATCACCGGCCGCAGCTGCGGCAGGGTGATGTGCCAGACCAGCGCGCGCGCGCCGGCTCCGTCGATCCTGGCCGCTTCGTACAACGCCTTGTCGACGCCCTGCAAACCGGCCAGGTAAATCAACATGCCGCCGCCAATACCCCACCAGATGGACATCCCGATGATGCTGGGCAGCGCCAGACTGGTGTTGCCGAGCCAGTCCTGCCCCGGTACGCCGACGTGGATCAACAACTGGTTGAGCACGCCCTGATTCGTATCGAAGATCCATTTCCAGATCGCGACGATGGCGACGGCCGTCGTGATCCCCGGGAGATAGAAAATGGTGCGGAAGAGCCCCGCGAGCCGCTGGACCCGGCCGACCAGCAGGGCCAGCGCCAGGCTGGCCACGTTGCCAATCACCACGGTGACGAACGCGAAGGTGAGCGTGTTGACCACGGTCGCGACGAATGTCGGGTCCTGCGTGAGCGCGTACTGGTAGTTTTGCCAGCCGACGAAGGGGTGGACCGGCGCTACGAGGTCGCCGGTCTGTAAGCTCTGGATGAACGCGATGGCCAGCGGTATGCCCGTGAAAATCACCTGCCAGACGATCAGCGGGAGCATGACGATCCAGGCGAAAAGCACGGGCGGCTTCACGCGCCGGCGTCGCCGCGCGTCGATAGCGATAGCCATGAGCACACCCCCTTCGCGGATCGCGAGGCTACAGCTTGGTCTCGCGCTCGGTGAACAAGTACTGGCGGAACCGGAGCGCGCGATTCGTGGTTTGGACCGCCTGCGCCAGCGCTGTGGTGGGTGAGGCGCCCTTGAGCTCGATCTCCTGGATGGCCTTATCCAGCGCATCCTGCGTGGCTTGGGGGAAGTCGCCCAGGAACACCGCGCGGTCCTTGACCTTGTTGATGACGTCCAGCCCGGTGGTCGTCGCCCGCGACTGGGCCGACTTGTACGCGGGGAGCGCCCCCTCGAAGTTGGCGTAGATCAGGGCCGTCTTGACCCGATCCCCCGTCATGAACAGCCAGTGCAGGAAGTGGAAAGCAGCCTCGCGTTTGGCAGGTGAGGCCGAGGTCATCACGCCGAAGCGCGCCGCCACATCGCCACGTCCGTACGGCCCCGTCGCCGCGCCCGTATAGTTCGGCAGGGGGAACGCGCCCGCCGTGATCTTGGGCGCCGACGAGGCGAGGTAGGACGGCAGCCAGGGATAGCCCCACGTCATCGCGTTGACGCCGTTGCCGAACTGGGTGACGCCGTCCTGGCCCGAGTAGGAGGCGACCTTATAGGTCGTGAAGAAGGACTGGTGCGTCTGGATGGCCTTGACCATCTGGGCGTTGTCGAAGAGGGCCTGGCGCCCGTCGGCGGAGAACATGTAGACGCCTTGCTGATAGTAGGGGTCCGGCACGAAATCGTGCAGGAAGCCGGTGGCGGTGGAGATGGCGCCGAGGTTGAAGCCGTAGCGCTTGACCGTGCCGTTGTTGAGCACCGTGAGATGCCGCGCGACGCGGCCGAGGTCGTCCCACGTCGTGGGGATGTCTTTGGTCGTCAAGCCGGCAGAGCGCCAGATCTCGGTATTGTAGTAGATCAGGCCGAGCGTGGGCCCGATGGGGAAGAGGTACATCTTGCCGTCGGCGGCGAGCTGGCCGCGCAGATCGTACTCCTGTGTCATCTGGCTCAGGGGGAAGAGACTATCGGGATAGGGGACCATCAGGCCGGCGTCGTAATACTGGCCGTAGATATCATGGTGCATGAGATCGATGTCGGGGCCGGAGCCGGCTTCGACGGCCGCCTGCAGCTTGGCCCAGTGGGCCGCCCAGGGTAGGATGACGAGCTTGATCGTCACGTTGGGGTAGGCGTTCTGGTAGCTTTGAATCCAGCGCTTATAGATGGGGAGGTCGGCCGGCCCATAGGGGTTCCACATGGTTAAGCTGATCGGCTGGCCGCTGTTCGGCGCGGGGAGCGCGCGCTCATCGCGCTCGGCCGCGTAGGCGAGGAGGTCGCTCCCCACGGTCGTCGCGAGGCCGGCCGCTGCGGCGGCGCCGCCGGCGAGTTTGAGGAAGCCGCGGCGCGAGGGGCCATGCGAGGGTCCTGGCGCGCTATCGCTATCGTATCGTGACATTGTCTTCCCTTTCTCATCTTAACTAGTGCGCGGGTCATGGTAGCGGGGATGGCGCGCCCTGGCCGCGGGCGCGCCTATGCGACAGGGCCGGTCGTCCCGCGAACGACAAGCTGTGTCGGTACGATCACGGGAGTTAGCGCATGCACACCTCCGATCAGGTTGTCGATCAAGCAGCGTACCGCTCCCCGACCCATTGCCGCCCGATCCTGCCGTATCGTCGTGAGCGGCGGGTCGACATAGAGGCAGAGATCGATGTCGTCGAAGCCGACGAGCGACACATCGTGTGGGACACGGAGGCCACGCTCGTGGAGGGCGCGCAGGACACCCACGGCCATGAGATCGCTCGCGGCGACGATAGCCGTGACGTCGCGGCGCTCATGCAAAAGCGTCAAGGTGGCCGCGTACGCGTCCTCCATGCCGAAGCCCGATGGGCGAACGAGGCCGGGGTCGACGGCGAGGCCGGCGCGCGCGAGAGCCTGTTGATAGCCCAGTAGCCGCTCCGTCCCGGCCAGAGAGGTGGCGTAGCCGCTGATGGTGGCGATGCGGCGATGGCCGAGGTGGAGCAAGTGATCGGTTGCCTGGCGAGCGCCCCCGACGTTGTCCGACGTGACGTAGGTGGCATGGGGACCCTCGGCCACCACATCGACGAACACAGTCGGGATGGCGGCACTGACCAGGGCGTCGATGCGCGGATCGGTCGTGCGCAGAGCCACCATCAATACCCCCGCCACGTGCCGCATCGTGAGGCCGCGCACGTAAGCGGGTAGGCCGGTATGAGTCCGCGACTGCAGGAGGAGATCGTAGCCGCGCGCCTCGGCCGCCTGTTGGATGCTCTCAAGCACGTCGAAGTAAAACGGCTCCCTGCCCAGCAGGAGCGGATTCTTGCCGTCGGAGAAGATGCTCAGGGCGATGGTGTGTGAGCGCTGACTCACCAGGCTCTGCGCGACGACGTTGGGCTCGTATCCGACGGCTTGAGCGGCGGCGGCGACGCGCTCACGGGTCGCGCCGCTGATGCGCGATGAGCCACTCAAGACCCGTGAGACGGTTGCGCGCGAGACGCCCGCGATCCGCGCCACATCTTTGCTCGTCGCCACAGCCATCCCACCGCACCTCCCACGTTGCGCACACGTTTGCATGTTGTTTAGTCGATATTACCACCCGTTGACCGCCTTGTCAAGGAGCGTACAGAGAGTTCACACGTGCTTTCTCACAACGGTCGGGGGCGGCTTGACAAGGCTTGGGTCTCGTGCGTACAGTAAAGTTATGCACACGCGTGCATGATGGAACGCCGCAACGTTCGCCCGCGCATGAGGCGTGCTACTTTTCTGCTACGGATGATATCGAGCGATGACCATGCAGCCTATCGTCCTGACCCACGGCCCCCTGCAACGTATCATAGGCCACGATCGTGAGGGGCATTGGCACACCATGGCATACCGCGCCGAAACGATCGATTTCGCCTGCGGCGGCGCCGAGTTCACCATCCATGAGGCGACAGGCAAAGCGCTCCAGGCGCGCGACTTCCAGGTCACGGCCATCTCCGCGACTCCCGAGGCCGTCGAGGTCACGCTCCGGCGAGACCATCACCTTGTGACATTGGAGTACCGACGGGGACTGGTGGACGGAGCCCTGCGCAAGCGGCTCCACGTGACCAATCATGGCACGGCTCCCCTCCCCATCGCCGCCGTCGATGTCGAGGACCTGGACCTGGTCGAGGATCTCACCCCGACGCACCCCGATCGTGACGCCCAACCGGTGCTGGGGGCGCGCTTTTTCGCGGGTCTGGAATGGCCATTGGCCCGCAACTGGGTGGACGCGGGACGGCTGCGGACACGCCAACTCGTGGCCACGCCCCTGGCGCCGGGTGAGCGGTGGACCAGCCGCTGGGCCACGTGCGGCGCCGCGCATGGAACCCCGGCGGAGGCCTTTGTCGCCTCCCTGCACGCCCTCGCGCGCGATCGCGGACGGGGCCGCAGCCTGTACTTCGACTGGCTGACCCATCGCTCCGAGGGTCCCAACCGCCTCGAAACAGGTCTGCTGTTGGGACTGCTGGGGGACCTCCGTCGGGAGTACGGCGTCCGCTTCGACCTCTTCGCCCTGGATGATGGAGCCGTGGAGACGCGCGGCGAGCGCTATTTCCGCACCTATCAGGAGGAGTACCGGGCGCGCTATCCGCGGGGGCTGCGCGAGGTGAGCGACAAGGCGGAGGCGCTGGGGCTACGCCTGGGGTTGTGGCTCGGTCCCAACGACTTCGGGCGGCCCGGGGACGAGACGCGCCGCCACCACGAGGTCGCCACGATGGTCCGCGACTGGCGCCTGACCCTGCTCAAGCTCGATACAGTGGCGGGCCCGTTGCTCGGGCCTGATCCCATCGACAACGAGCGCCGCATGCAGGCGCTCGCGCGGATGACGGACGAACTCCGCGTGATCGAGCCCGACCTGATCATCCTGAACCACCGTCTCAGCGCGTCGCCCTATATCCTGAGCATCCTGGACACGGTTCTCTGGGAAGGCGCGGAAGCCTATGTCGACGTCTTTACCTGGAACACGCGCCCGCGTCTGTGGTCGCGGCACGCCGCCTTGGGGCGCGGCCTGCCGTCGTACCACGGGAGCTACAGCCGCCATTTCGAGGACCATGGCGTCTGTGCCAATGGCTTTCCCGAGGGACTCCTCAGCGAGTTAATCGCGCACACCTTCGGGCGCGCCCTGCTGGTCAGCCCCGAGGTGTACGGCATGTTGTTCACGCTGGGCGACGACGATCTCGCCATGCTCGGGAAGGTGTGCATGCTGGCCGACGAACTGCGCCCGCTGCTGGAACGGCCGCCGCTTGTCGCGGAGGGCTACATTGCGCGCGGTGACGGGCGGCGTACCGTCGTGGCGCTTGCCAACGACAGTTGGATGCCGCGGGCTATCACGCTGACGCTCGACGGTGGGCTGGGCCTCGACCCGGACGTCACGCCGCCGCGCGGGTACCTGGCGCGACGCCGCTTCCCACACGACCAGGTCCTCACGACGGGGGACGACGACGCCCTGGGTTGGGGGGCGCGGGTGACGATCGACCTGGCGCCCTTCGAGGCGACGGTGGTCGACGTGCGGCCCTACGCGGATCATCGCTATCCGCGCGATATCTGGTACGAAGACACACAGGGACGGCGCCGATGCTATGATCTGGCCGCTGTCCCCTTCCACCAGGATCTCGGCCCCGTGCCGCCGGTTTCTTTATCCGACGAGCACGCAGCCGCCGTGCAGCGGCGCGTCGAAACGCTCAAATTCACGTTAAGCGACGATCCCCTTGAGGCGCAAGCGCTACGCGTCGCCCCGCCCTCGCGGGTGCGGAGCGTGCGGGAGTGCCGCGCGTACTGGGCGCGGCGTATCCGCCGCGATGGACAGGGCGTGGCAGCCAACGCGTGGGACGGCGATGACGCCACAGCCTGGGGTGACCGCGGGGTGGCGCCGTATACGTCCGATGCCTGGATCGCCAACGATAACAGGTGGCGCATCGATTTGGGCGCGATCTACGACGTCACGGAGGTGGCGCTCGAGGGCACAGTCGGTCGCGCGCTACCCTGCTCCCTATCAGACGATCTCATCACATGGCGTGGGGAACTCATGCGTCCGACCTCCAGCTGCTCCGCCGATGGATGGCGCCGGTTGCGCCTGACGCCGCGGGAGGCGCGGCCAACCCGCTACCTCCGCATCGACGGCCGCGCGATGCGGGTGCGCCATCTCTCTGTACGCACGCGTGACGCCGCCGTGCCTACGGGGGACTGGCGCGGCACGAATTGCTACGGGCCGACGGCTCTCCCGCGCGCCTGTTGGGAGACGCGCATCGCCATCCCGCGGGTCTGGCCGGGGCTGCGCCTGGCGGTCGTCGCCCGGAGCGACGACCCGTTGCGCGACACAACCGACGGCCTGTTCGCGCTCGCGCACGACGGCCAGCGCGAGGTTGTCTTCACCCGACGCAGCCCCAGCTACCCGTTCCATGCCTGGGAGAGCGACGGCCGTTTAACCGTGTACGGTCTCACGTGGGCGCTCGACCTCACGCCCGACCTCGAGGGGCGCGAGGTGACGGTCGCCGTCAGCGCGCACGGACTGACGCCGCCCCTGCGGGTACACGCCTATCTGATCACGGACCCACTGCCGTGGCGGGAAATACCATGATGCCGACGCTCACGCTGGACGACCGGGGAGTGTTGCGGGTACACGGAACGATTGTGGGCCACACCGAGAATGCGGCGGGGACTGTCGCTGGATCGGCGCTACGCCTGGATGCCGTCGGCGAAGGGCCAATGACCCTCGTCTTCCCGCCCGCCCGCACCGTGGCGCTGCGGCATGAAGGCGACGATCCTTTCGTGCTGCCCGACTGGCCGGCCAGCGCCGACGCCCCCGCCGACACGCTCACCTGGATCCTCCCCCTTGCCCCGACCGACACGGCGCCGGCGCTGCTCATTCGAGGCCCTGATCGAGCGGCCATCACCGTCGCCATTGAGGAGGACGGACGCGTCGCCGTCGGCGCGGCGGCATGCTCTGTCACGGCCTTCCCGAACCGCCCGCGCCGCGATATCTATGGGGCGGCCTTTGTCCTGGAGTTTCCCGGCGGCGAGACGCTGGCGACGGCGCTGGCGGCCTTCTATTGGGATACAATTGTCCCCTGCGTCGTCGAGCGCAGCCGGGCGCGCGGCTACCCCGACCCCGACGGCTTCGTGCTCAGCACCCTGGGGGCGACCTACGGGGGCACCTACCCGGACGTCGACCACGAGTTCCAGATCAAGGGACGTTTGGTGTTTGGTAACGCCTTCGATTGGGCCGTGGTCCGGCGCATGATCGAACTCCAACTCCGGGTCATGCGCGAGGATCCTATGGGCTTGTGGCGCAACCCCTGCGCGATCCAGCCGGACGGCGAACGCGAGTACGAGGTGCGCCGGCGCAGCCTGGATGGCAGCGCGGAGGCCGAGATGTTCCGCCTGACGGGGAATATCGAAGTGCTTGAAGCGGCCTGGCTCTACGTCGCCGCCACGCATGACCAGGTCTGGCTCGCGGACCACATCGAGGCGCTGGAAGGCGCCGCGTCGTTCATCACTCGCTTTATCGACGACGATGGGCTGTGGTCCGATGTGTACTTCGAGGATCAAGTCATCAAGGATGGGCGCGTCGCGCAGGCGGCCGCCTTCGCCGCCCATGCGTTGGACTTGCTCGCGCGGCTTGAGGAGCACCTTGCGCGCGGCGACCGGGCCGCAACCTACGCCGGCCTGAGCGCGCGGCTCGCCGCCGCGCTGGCGCGGCCGGTCCCGCGGGGCTTCTGGGACGAGCAGGCCGGGCGTTTCGTGGATTGGATCGACCGGTCCGGCGCGGCGCATGATCACCTGCACCTCTTGGCCAACCTCTTGCCCGTGCTCTTCGGTTACGCGTCGGAGCGGCAGCGCGCGGGAGTCCAGGCGCTTCTCGAGGCGACGTTCACCGATTTCGAGCGTTTCCCCAGCTTCGTGGCTGCCGCCATCGCCGCCTATACCGCGCGCGAGATCGGCGTCGGCGGGCCGTATGACCTCTGCGCGGCCGGTCGCTACTGGTGCTGGGATGCGGCGTATTGGCGCGCGCACGGCGCGGGTTCCGTCCTGAGTCGGCAGCTGCGGCAGGTGGCAGAGCAAGCCGCGCGCGACGGCTACCTGATGGGCGAGCGCTACGACCTCGACCATGTCTACTACGTCGATGGCCGCGCCTGGCACGGCGCCGCCCATTACTACGAGTACCCCTGTGTCTTCGCGTGGGTCCTCATCCACGACTACCTCGGCATCCGCTTCACCCTCGACGCCGATCTGATGATCGCGCCATGCCTGGACACCTATGGTAGCGTGCGGCTGGAGTTCGCGCACGTTGCGCTCGCGTACACGTACGAGCGCGACCGGTTCACGCTGACCAACCTGGCCCCGCGCGTGCGTGTGTTCCGCGTCGGCCTGGGCGCGCTCTACCCTGATACCGACGCCTGGCTTCTGGAAACAGGCGCCGAGCGCGCGCCGTGGAGTCCAGGCCAGCTCACCCATCTCGATCCGGGGACAACCTGCGCGTTCGTCCCAGCCGGCGACGAGCACCCACGTGGTAAGGATACTGAACCCACGGGAAGGTATCAAGCCAGCGTCCTCACCCCCAGCGCCTCTCCCCGTGTGCCGCCGGGCCTGCAACTGCCCGGCTAGTCCGCGTCGTACTCGCGCGAACAGGGCAAGGCGGCGGAGCGCTTCTTCACCCAGATCAAGACGACCTACCTCGACGAGCCCGCCACCCCGGCCCCGGCCCCGGCCCCGTTCCCCGTCGCCACCGACCCCGCCACCATGGAGCGCGACTCCTCCGAGTAAGAGCGTCCTCCCTTGGGGCGGCACGGGCACGGTGCTGGGCATCCCCAAGCATCGTGGCCAGGCAGGGTGGCTTCCGCAAGCGGTGGAAACTCAGGCGCCTCCTTGTTGTGGCGCCTGAATGACTCGCACGACAGGATAACATGGCCTGCCCCGGTCGGCGTTATGCGCCGCGCAGTTGGTCCAGTTGACGCCGTAGTTCGACCAGGTCCGCGTCCTTGCGCGCCAGGTCCGCGTCCTTGCGCGCCAGGTCCGCGTCCTTGCGCGCCAGTTCCCGCTGGACCTCGCCCTCGCGCAAGATCCGGCTCCCGTCCCGCCTATAGACGGTGGCCCACATCCCTTCGAGGCCAATCGCCACGTCGATCTGCTCGCTATACCAGCGCCCGTCCGCCCCCGGCGCCCAGGGGCGGTACACCCCGCCCTCCAGCCGCCAGCCGCGCCCATCGCCCCCCGTGAACGCCCCGGTCGTATCGAGCGCCAGGTACTCGCGCACGCCAGCCCGCGCGTACAGATAGCCCTTGCCCTCATCCAGGTTGAGGTCCACGGCCCGCGTGGCGTCGCTGAGCACCTCGACGATCAGCACGGGCGGCCCATCCGTCTCGATGCGGAACGACCCCTGCTCCGGCGGCATCGCCCGGGGATAGACGAACACGTCCGGATAGGTTTTGATGGGAGTACCATTCTTGCGCCGGCAGCCCAGCAGCAGCAGTTGCGGGATCGCCTCCCAGGGTACGGGTTGCCCCGCGGGGGCCGACATGCGCGCCGCCTCATTGATGCCCCAGCGCAGGTTGATAATCGTCGATTGGTGCAGGTTGGTCCCCAACACGCTCTCCTCGGTGTCGTCGGGCGGCCACACCTCCGCGGGGGGGACCGCTTGCGGGTAGGTTTGCGTCTCGCTCGCCATCGTCATGCCTCCTGCCACTACTATACCGCACGTCGGCCTGCTGCCCTATGAGGGCGGCCGGCCGACGTGCGCTCGTGGTCACGCGCTTAACCTACGGCTCGGCCGCGCTCACCGCTCACATCAAGGAACAGTTCAAGGCAGCGGAGTGGAGGCGGCAGAGTGGGGGCAGCGATGGGGCGTTGGCCTGGAGTGTCTGGTCCATACACGACACCCAGGGCTTCCCCTGGCGCGGCGTCCTGTCTATCGCGCGGCGTCCCGATCAAGAGCAACAATTCATGCTGCATCTTACGACCGATTACGTCGGCGACGCGTAACAACGAGGACGCCTCACTGCGTGATCCGGATCTTCACCGCCAGATCGGCCATGGACAGCGTTGCTGTATCATCCTACCATGGAATGGGAACGGAAAGGACGCACGTATAGATGAACGCCGGTGAGCGGGACGAGCAGGATCAGCGAGGCGGGCGCGACTACGCCATGGAGACGCGGCTGATACACGGCACATTGCGGGCGGGCGAGGCCGCGCCAGTAGTCCCCGCCATCTACCAGACCAGTACCTTCCAGATGGCCACGCCCGAGGAGGGCGCGGCCATGGCCGCCGAGGTCGCGCCGGCCATGCTCTACGGCCGCCTCGGCACGCCCAACACCAAGGGAGTCGAGTCCATGGTGGCCGACCTGGAGGGGGCCGAGGCGGCGCTGGCGCTCGGCTCGGGTATGGCCGCCATCACCATCGCCCTGATGGCCAACCTGCGCGCTGGCGACCACGTGGTAGCGCAGGTGACGCACTACACCGCCACGCTGTCGCAGCTGACCGGCACGCTGCAGCGCTACGGCATCGAGGTGACACAGGTGAACCAGACGGACACCACGGCCTTCGCGCGCGCCGTGCGGCCCACCACGCGCGTGGTCTACACCGAGTCGCCCACCAATCCCACCCTCGAGCTGACCGACCTGCGCGCCACGGCCGAGATTGCCCACGGCGTCGGCGCCCTGGCCATCACCGACAACACCTTCGCCTCGTCCTATAACCAGCGCCCGCTGGACCTTGGCTACGACATCTGCCTGCACAGCGCCACCAAGTACCTCAACGGCCACAGCGACGTGACCGCGGGCGTGATCCTCGGCAGCCGCGCGCACGTCGACCGGATGTGGGACTACCTGCGCCAGTATGGTCCCGTGCTGCACCCGTTCGACGCCTGGCTGCTGCAGCGCGGCCTGCGCACCTATCCGCTGCGCATGGAGCGGCACAACGCCAACGCCATGGCCGTGGCCACCTTCCTGGAGGGCCACCCGGCGGTGGCCCGCGTCCATTACCCCGGCCTACCGTCGCATCCCCAGCACGAGTTGGCCCGCCGTCAGATGAGTGGCGGCTTCGGCGGGATGGTCACCTTCGAGGTCAAGGGCGGGTTCGAGGCCGCGTACCGCGTCGTGGCCAGCACCGAGGTCTGCGTCATGGCGGTTAGCCTGGGCGCCGTGGAGACGCTGATCACCCACCCCGCGTCGATGGTACACGCCTTCCAGAGCGACGACGAGCGCGGGGCGGCCGGCATCGCGCCAGGACTGATCCGTCTCTCGGTGGGCATCGAGCGCGCCGAAGACATCATCGACGACCTGGATCGGGCTCTTAGCCGTTAGCCGTTAGCCATTAGCCATTAGCCGTTAGCCGTTAGCCGAATGTGTTACTGGAAGCGGTGAAGGATCGTCCCGCTCCCACGAGCATCTATTTTTTGCTGACCACGTCCGAGCGTTACCGCTATCACTCCAACAACGCATACACCATCCACCACGTTTTCTTGGACGGCCTGTTTGTCATAAACGCCTCTGAAATGACAAAGATGTCCGCTAGAATGACCCTAACTGTCAACTGGCGCTCGACTGATGACAGTACACTTCTTGTGGAGTGTGGAAACTGCGTCCAGCCCACGCGAAACCCCTCTCTGCCTGACCCTGATCGCTGACGGCGCCAGGTTGATCGCAATGGCAGGCTAAGGATAACGCGGAGGAGCAGCACATGACCAAGCGCATCGCGGTCATCGACGACGACCAGACCTTCTTGGATTTGCTCGGCGACTTGCTGGAGGATGAAGGGTATGAGCCGCACCTCTTCGCGATCGCGGGCACGGCTCAGTGGAACCTGGGTGAGGTCAACCCCGATGTGATTGTGCTTGACCTGCATCAGGAAACGCCCGACGTGGGTTATCGCGTGCTCGAGAGGATCAGGCGCGACAACAGCCTGTCCGCCAAGCCGGTGATCCTGTGCGCGCGCGAACCCGAGGCGCGGGTGGCGCGTCTGCGCGATGGGCAGGACTGCGCTATCCTGCCCAAACCATTTGCGCCCGACGACCTGATGCAGTTGCTCGACCGTCTCGTTGGCCCTTTCACTCCTGCTCCCGCCATCAGCCGTTGAGCCTGTTACGTCTAGCGCGGTACGGCCGACGACCGATGCGCCGTTAACCGGAGCGGTGGGCTACCGTCCGTCCGTCAGACCGCGATCGGTCGGGTGATGGCCGTCATGACTATCTCGACGCGCTACGCCGCGTCGAGATAGTCATGTAAGAGATCGGGCAGAGCGTCATCGTCGGCGAGGTGGCGCACGTGGGTATGCGGGTCGGCGGAAACCTCGGACTGCTCGTGCGGCATCAGCGCGCCGATGATGACTACGCGCACCTGTTCGAACGCTGCCGCCGCGCGAAGCGCCCGCAATAGGGACGGCGCCCGCCCGCCCGTCACTTCGGCATCCGTCAGCACAAGGGTGGGACGTATCTTACCGACGAGGAAGAGCGCGCGGTCCAGCGACGGCGCGGGTAGAGACCAATAACCCGCCCGCTTGACGGCATGATGCCGCGCATAGAGTCGTGCGTCGTCGGAACACACCAATAAAATAAGATGTCGCGCCATAGTAATATCCCTCTAGCAGTACGTGATGGGGAAGCCCTGTCCTTCCAAAGAAGGACCATACGCGTCGTAAAGCAGGAATGGCGCCAGGGAAGGGCTCAGGCGACGGCGCCGCGACGTGGACGCGCCCCCGGCCAATGGATTTTGACCATCGGCCGGGGGCGCGCGCGGGCAGAGATGGGTCCGTTCGGGGCTTAGATACCCAGGCGGAAGAACGGTGGTTACTCCGTGACGCCGGTGAAGCTGAAGCGCCCGATCTTGAGCGCGGGAACGCGCGAGACTAGCCACTCGCCCGCCAGGCGCGTCTCGGAGCCGATAGCTTGCACGTCGCGCAACGCTTCCAGGTAGCTCTGGGTGTAGCGCAGGTTCTTCACGGGGCGCGTCACCTCGCCGTTCTCGATCAGGAAGGTACCGTCGCGCGTCATGCCGGTGACGATGACGTGCAGCGGATGGACCACGCGCGTGTAGTGGAAGTGCGTCACCAACAGCCCGCGCTCGGTCGAGCGGATCAACTCGTCGAGCGTCGCCGTGCCCGGCGCCATGAACATGTTGATAGGCATGGGGCCGGCGAAGAAGCGCATGATGGCCGACAAGGCGTGCCCGTTGTTGGGCTGGCCCAGGCGCGCGGCGTAGAACGAGTCGGTGGCGATGTCTCTGGCCACGCCGCGCTCGATCAGGGAGAGGCGCCGGCGCGGCTGGCCCTCATAGTCGAACGGTTGGGGCAGGCCGCGCGGGTCCTCGCCGTCGTCCCACAGCGTCACGTTGTCGCCCAGCACGCGCTGGCCCTCCTTGCCAGCGATGAAGGAGCGGCCCTCGGCGACCGCCTTGGCCCCAAAGCCGAGCCGCGCCAGAAACGCGGTGATGTCAGCCACGGCCTCGGGCCGCAGGATGACGGTGTAGTCGCCGGGACCTATCGCCACGGGGTTCTGCGCTCGGCGGCCCGTCTCCACGGAGCGCCGCGCCAGGACCTCGGCGTCGAGCGTCGCGATGTCAAGGGCGCGGTCCTCGGCGTAGCCGCTGCCGCTGTCGCTGTTGGCGACCACGGTGATGGCGGCGCGAGAGAGCGGCGTGTAGGCGAAGACGCCCAGCGAGTTGGCCACGGCCAACTCCTCGCCGCTCGTCGTGACCGATCCGGACGCTCTCAGGCCGGCCTCGCGGGCCAGGCGGCAGGCCACCCCGGCCAGTTCGGCGCGCCGCTCGGGTGAGCAGTCCGCCGTCGCGGGGCTAAAGGCCGCCTCGCTCGGTTCCCCCACCGGACCCGGCAGCCCTGGAAAGTCGGGGTTCTCCGGCGCCAGCCGCGCCACCGCCAGGGCTTGCTCGGCCACGGCGGCGAGGCCGGCCTCGTCCAGGCGCGAGGTCGAGGCCGTGCCCACGCGCGCGCCTACCACGGCGCGCACGGTCAGGGTGGGCGACTCCTCGGCCACGTTCTGGTGGATGTAGTTGTCGGCGAAGCGCGTCAGCGCGCTACGAGTATAGGAGAGGACGGCCTCGGTGGCCTCGGCGCCAGAGCGGCGCAAGACGGCCTCCAGCAGGCGCCGCGCGCCCTCGCGGCCCAGCATCCCCTCGTGGTTGCCCGCGGTCTCGCTCATCGTACCACCCCTATCTGGACATCGCGGAAGCGGGCCGGCGCGGCGCCGTGCCCCGTGTGAGCGACCTGCATAGGGCGGCCCTTGCCGCAGTTCGGCAGGCCCCACACGGTATAGTGGTCGCGGTTGCAGATGGCGTCCATCGAGCCCCAGAAGCGCGGCGTGATCCCGGTGTAGGTAGCGTTCTTAAGCAGGTCGCCGCGCTTGCCGCCCTTGATCTCGTAGGCCACCTCGGTCCCGAACTGGAAGTTGAGGCGCTGGTCGTCGATGCTCCAGGAGCGGTTGGTCTCCATGTAGATGCCGTCGTCGGTGTCGGCGATGAGGTCGTCCAGGGTCCAGGCGCCGGGCTCGACGGAGACGTTTGTCATGCGCACCAGCGGGATGCGGTTCCAACCCGAGGCCCGCGCCGCGCCCATGTTGGGAACGCCCAGCCGCCGCGCGTACTCGCGCGAGGTCAGGTAGCCGACCAATAGGCCATCCTTGACGATGGGCGCGCGTTGCGCCGGCACGCCCTCGTCGTCGTAGCCGAAGGTACCCAGGGCGCCGGGGATGGTAGCGTCGGCGTAGACGTTGACCAATTCGGAGCCGTATTGGAGCTGGCCTAGCTCGTCGATGGCCAGGAACGAGCCGCCGGCAAAGTCAAGCTCGCTGCCATAGACGCGGTCCAGTTCGATGGGGTGGCCGCAGCTCTCGTGGATCTGCAGGGCCAGTTGCGAGGAGTCGAGGATCAGCGTGGTGGTGATGTCTTGTGGGCACTGCCGGGCGGTGAGCAGGGCCACGGCCTCCTCGCCCACGCGCGCGGCGTGGGCGGCCAGGTCGAGCGCGGTCACCATCTCGTAGCCCTGACTCACCTGATGGCGGAACGAGTTGGGGTAGGAGCGGTTTTGCACCTCGCCGTGGCCGACCGCGCCCGCCTCGATGCCGCAGCCGGTCTCCACGAGCTCCTGCTCGATCAGGGCGCCCTCGCTGTTGCCGAACCACTTGCGCTCGCGCTGCCACACGATCTCGCTGTTGGCCGTGGTCACGCCGCGCACGGCGCGCATGGCGCGGTCGGCCTCCATCAGCAGCGTCACCTTCTCCTCCAGAGGGACGGCAAAGGGGTCGCGCTCCACGGGCGTGCGATAGACGCCGCGGTGCGCGACGGCGGGGCCGAGATCGGCGCGCCGGCCGTGTACGGTGGCGCTGGCCCGCGCGATCTGTACGGCCCGCGCCGCGGCGCGGTCGACCCCCCCCGGGGTCAGGTCGGCCGTGCTGGCGAAGCCCCAGGCGCCGTCGACAAGCACGCGCACCCCGATGCCCTGATTCTCGCTATGCGTGGCCGCCTCGACCTGTCCGTCCCGCACGCTGAGCGATTCCTCGGCGTGGTCGACGACGCGCGCGTCGGCATAGCCTGCCCCGCGCGTCGCCGCCGTGTTGAGCGCTTGCGCTATAAACTCGTCCACCGGCCCTCCATCAGTTATCAGTTATCAGTTGCCAGTTGCCAGTTGCCAGTTGCCAGTTGCCAGTTGCCAGTTGCCAGTTGCCAGGAGGCACGGGTACCAAGTGCTCGCGCGCTCACTGCTGCTGGTGTCACGTTCCATTGTACCGATGTGGACGATGCCAGGCGTGCAGAGTCAGTTAAGCTATAGACAAAGGTCATTCTTTTGGCGTCGGGTTAGCCCGCCGCCTCATGATGGAATCGGACGTACATGTGCGCTGAGACAAAGCTGGCCGACGCCCACTCGCTGCACGGGCAGTTGCAGCGTGGTCGTGGCGCGGGCTACCTATGGGCGTTGCGGGAAGACCCGGCCGTCGTGCATCCGCTGCTGCTCGACTGCATTGTCAACGACCCTCGACAGGACCATCAAATCGAGGCGCGCGCCGACTACTATGCCGCACTCGTTCTACAGACACGGCCACCGCTCGATCAGGTCGATGCGTATCTTCGCGCGTCCGGACATGTGGAATCGTGGTACGACGGGCCGGGCCGCACGCTTGCCGTGCTGGGCGCCCTTGTCGCGCGCGGCTATCGGCCCGCAGCGCCTATCCTTCGCGATTATGCATGGCACGGTGAGGAGCTAGACGTGGCGCTTGCCGAGTTGGGGCGGGCGTCCGAGCCCGTGATGAGTCTCGTGGAACTGAGCAATCTGATCGACGAGAGATGCCCCGACGATCAATCGATCGAGGACCAGACCTGGGGCGACGGCGACTATGAGCCGTGGATTTCTCTGCGTACGATGAACCCCCGCGTCGACGCCGTCCTGACGAGAGCCCAACGCCAGAGCGAGACGCTGGTGCGCGAGCGACGAATGAAAGAGGCGGAGATGGACCAGTGGTACGCCGAGATGTCCGTGTCCGAACTGATCGCGGTCGCCGGCGGCAACGGCACATATTATCGCGCCATCGGCAAGGCAGTCTCCAAAAAGGTGACGGCCACTGACTTCGACCTGCTTGTCAAGGTCGTCTCAGATAGGACCAACGATCGGTGGAGCCGCAGCGCCGCGCTTGCTGGACTGGAGCGCCTTGCCGATGCGCGAGCGCTTCCTGTCCTGCTCTCTATTTTCGAGACTGACGATACGTCGATGGCAGCGTACACGGTGTACAGGAGCGCTCGGAAGGCATTGTTTGCGCTTCCCCCGGAGATGATACTCGACCTCATGCGTCTGTGGTTTGACGACGGTCACAGCGTGATGAAGCATTGCGCTCAGTTATTCCTGAAGACGTATGGGACGGTCGACGATGTGGACCGGGCGCGCCGTGCGCTCGCGGCCGTTGTGCAGGAGGCGCGAAGCGGCGAGGAAGACCACTACCTCGCCATCGCCATGCTTGACATCCTGACGAGGTTCCCAGAAGGTGTGCCCTACTCCGAGGTCGAGGACGCTTTTGTGCAGGGGCAGCATTCGTGGACCCGTCGCTGGGCTATTGATGCGCTGGTCGCGATCGACCGCGACCGGTTCGCGCTCGGTCTTGCCGTCGAGTGTCTATGGGACTGCGAGCCGCGCGTACGCGCGACCACCTGTCGGGTTGTCAACCCGGATGTGCCGGGAGTGCGGGAACGCCTCGGGGAGCTGGCCAACGATCCACTCGATGACGACGTACAGGTCTACGCCCGGCAGGCTCTTGGAACATAACTGCGCCTCCGGCTACAAAAGGTAACGCTGGTGGCCGCAGGCCGGTCAGAGCGTCGTGTCGGGCGCGCCTGCGAAGAGGTCGCCGACCGTGACGGCGATGCCCGGCAGGCAGTCGAAGGTCACGGTATCCGCCGCGGTGTAGGTGCGCGGGGCGTCGTAGCGACCCCGCGCGTTGCGGCGGTAGTGAACCAGTTCACGAGCAGCGGGATCGACGATAGCGTACTCGGGGACGCCCGCGGTGGCGTAGGCCAGCAGCTTCACGCGCCGGTCGTAGGGAGCATTGCTGGGCGAGAGGACCTCGATCAGCAGATCGGGCGCGCCCATGATACGTCGGTTGCGGATAATGGCTGAGTTGGGGGCCAGGACGACAACAAAGTCAGGTTGGACGGGGTCACAGCCTTGCATAATAACACCGACAGGTGCAGAGAATGAGAAGGCAAGCCCTTGATCCTCGGCAGGGATGCCAAGATGCCGATCCAGATGTCTGATGATCCACTGGTGGAAACTGCTGGGGGCGGTTGTCATATACAGCGCTCCGTCGATAATCTCATAGCGGATACCTTGACCGTGATCCAGGAGCGTTTCCCAGTCATCGTGGGTCCATTGTCCTTGCGGCGGCCCCACGATGACCGGTCCGTCGGTCAGAATCGGCAGCGTTGTCGCCGCTTGAATAGCGCCTTCTAGCGCCGATGTCCTCACCAAGTCGGACGTTGCCATCACATCCTCCGTTCGTCGTTAGCCGCGTGCGCCTCGTGTCAACAGGCTTAAGCTCTCGTCCTGTGCATCCTCACAGTTTACCCTTTCCTGACCTGCCAGTCCGCGAACCATTGGCGCGCCGCCTCGACCTCCGCCGGGCCGAGCGTGTGGCCGCCGGGCTGCCAGGAAAGCGTGACGTCGGCGCCGTACCCTTGCAGCAGGTGGACCAGCCGCTCGGTCTCGGCTGGGCGGACGAGGGGGTCCTGTCGCCCCGCCCCGGCGAAGACCGCGACTCCGCTCAGGTCGGGCGCCCGCTCCGGCTGCAGCGGGACCATGGGGTGCAGCAGCGCCGCCGCCGCCAGCGTCCCTGGGTGCAGCAGCAGCAACGCGGCGGCGATGTTGGCGCCGTTGGAGAAGCCGGCCGCGACAACCCGCGCCGGGTCGAAGCCGTAGACGTTGGCGGCCTGGGCCACGAATTGCGCCAACTCGTCGGCGCGCCGCACCAGGTCCGCCTGGTCGAAGACGCCTTCGGCCAGGCGGCGGAAGAAGCGCGGCATGCCATGCTCCAGCACCTTGCCGCGCGGGCTCAGCAGCGCGGCGCCGGGCGCGAGGCGCCGGCCCAGCGGCAGCAGGTCGTTCTCGTCGCTGCCCGTGCCGTGCAACAGCAGCAGGGTCAGATCGGCGGCCTGCCCCGAACCTGAGCCGGGGACGAAGCGGTGGATGAAGCCGAACTCCGCGTCGGCGCCAGACGTGCTCGGGTTTGGGTTGGAATTGCCGGGAATGGCCACGACTAGCCCTCCCTGGTTAGCGCGGGGTTGTTGGCGGCCGGTACGTTCAGCGGGGGCAGGGCGCGCTCCAACTGGGCGCGGCGCCCCTCGTACCAGGGCGGCAATTTCAGCCCACTGCCCAGACGCTCGGGGGACTCGTCGACGGCAAAGCCGGGCTGATCGGTAGCAATCTCATAGAGGATGCCGCCGGGTTCGTGGAAGTAGACCGAGTGGAAGTATTCGCGGTCGCGCACCTCGGTCACGTTCAGCCCTTGCCGCAGCAGCTCCGCGCGCCAGGCCAACTGTTGCGCGTCGTCGGGCGTGCGGTAGGCGATGTGGTGCACCGTCCCGGCGCCCTGCACGCCGCGCGAGCCGCGCGGCGCCTCCAGCACGTCGACCAGCGTGCCCGGCGCATGGCCACCATCCCTGGCGGCGTAGCGGCCGCGCCGGTTCTCGCTGCCCAGGTAGTCGAAGCCCAGCGCCTCGGTCAGCAGGGCCACCGTGGGGCCGGGCTCGGCGACCAACAGCGTCGCGCCGTGGAAGCCGCGGATGGCGTGCGCGGCCGGCACGGGACCAGCGGCCCAGCCGCCGCGCGGATCGGTCCCCGCGTGCGCGATCAGCTCGATCGGCATGCCGTCGGGGTCGGCCAGGGTAATGACCTGCTCCCCAAAGCGCGTCTCCGCGCCAGGCGCGACGCCGCGCTCGGCCAGGCGGGCCGTCCAGTAGTCCACCGAGGCGGCGGGGATTGAAAAGGCGGTCGCGCTGACCTGACCCGCGCCGACGCGTCCCCTGGCCGCGCCGGGGAAGGGGAAGAAGGTCAGGATCGTGCCGGGCCTGCCGAGGTCGTCGCCATAGTACAGGTGGTAGACGTCGGGTGCGTCGAAGTTGACGGTGCGCTTGACCAGCCGCAGGCCCAGCGCGTCGATGTAGAAATCGACGTTGCGCTGCGGGTCGCCGGCGATGGCCGTGATGTGGTGGATGCCCGGCAATGCGAGCGGCGTGGTTGCTGTCTCCATGGTCGTGTTCCTTTATTTAGGACTAAACTTGTGGGGCAAAAGAAAGGGGTGTCAGGGCAGCGCGTGGTCCAGCCGCCGCAGCGTCGTTAGCAAGCTTTCCTGCTCGGCGGGAGAGAGGGCGGCGAAGAGGTCGACGATCATTTCTTCCTGTGACGGGACGACATCCGCGACGAGTTGGTGGCCCCGCGCGGTCAGATAGAGGCGGTTGGTGCGGCCTTCCTGCCGTCGCTCCACCAACCCTGCATGCTCCAGGCGGTCCAGCAACTGCGTCACGTTGCCCTTGGTGACGAGCAGGCGCGCAGCCAGTTCCCCCTGCGAGAGCCCTTCGGCCACGCCGACCCGCGTCAGCACATCGAACTGCGCCACGGTCAGCCCCCACGGCCGCAGGTGCTCGGCCGAGGCGCGGTCCACCTTCTGGTAGACCCGCGCCAGCCGCAGCCAGGCCAGTAGCGCGGGCGTGTGCAGAGGCTGCCGGACCATCACTGGCGCTGGGACCAAGGACTCACTCATCGTCACAATTACGTCTCACCTCATTAGTTTATATCTAAACTTTCGACGAGTCAAGGGGGAACGTCACGACGGGACGGCGTGTCACCATTAGCCCTACCAGCGACCGGCGATGCCTGTCCGCGACGGGCATCGCCGGTTGTCGGCGCGCGGATCAGGCCGGCCGGCGAACAGTGAACATATAGCAGCCGTGCAGCACGTTGCGGCTGTGGATGTACGCGACAGCGGGGCGCGCAAGGAAGGCGGCGCACGCCTCCTCGGCTTGGTCGCCGTTCTCGACAATCGTCGCGTCGACGATACCGCCGTCGGCGCCGTAGGCGCGTAGCAACTGGCGGCGCGGGCGGAAGTCGTCTGGGTAACGGTCGGGCGCGGCGTAGCCGGCACAGGCCGTGGCATGGATGAAGACCGGCCCGACCTCCGCGTAGGGGCCGCCGACCCTGGACGGCTGGTAGGCGATGAGCGCGACCTGTTCGCCGACCCTCGCCTCGCGCAGGCAACAGCGCAGAGGTGTCCCGCCCGCGCTGTCCACAATCGTCGCGACAAGCGGATTGCCGAAGTCATCCGCGCCTTGATTGCGAATGCGCGCGAGGTCATCAGGCGGCAGGGCGTCCACACGCAGGAGGGATGTTGTCATGCACATGATGTCTTTCTCCAGTCGTCGGCCATGAGTGGGAAGCGCCTTCCCTACCTCGTATAACACCACGATGCCCCGTATGGTTGCGGCGTAAGACCGCCGATGGAACCTGTACAATGGGAGCACGGGTGTCTCCTGCTCGAATAACGACGACAATGGCCTGCTCCAACACGTGGTGGTAGCCCTATGGCGCCTCGCGGCGGCTCATGTGGTACTCTTGCCAGACGCGGTAGCCCAGTTCCCCATAGAGTCCGATCATCCAGGCCCAACCGATAAAGCAGTGGCGCGCGCCGCGCTCACGCGCGATCTCCGACGCGCGGGCCACCAGGGCATGACCAACGCCGCGCCGACGGGCTGGCGCTGCCACCCCCACGACGCCGATGGCGCCCGCATCATCGCCGAGGAGCGTCTTCCAGCGCACGTCGACGCGCTGGGGATGCGAGAGCGGGCTATACATGATCGTGGCGCCGATGATGTGCCTGTCGCTGTCGCGAGCCTGCAAAATATCGGCATAGTCGCCGAGTTCGACAACGGACCGATAGGCAGCCTCCCAGGAGGGGAACTCTCGCGCCACGAATGCTAACATCTCCGCCACGTGCTCATGTACCCCGATCTCAAGGTCGATCCCCTGCCCTTTCATATGCTGGTTGATCGTCGGGGGGGACACATAGCCGCGCAGGTCTTGCACCAGGTCGTAACTTGTCTCGGCGTACGTCCATCCGCATGCATGGAAGAACGCGAGAGCAGGCGACAGCGCGCTGGGGACGCCGGGCCAGAGGTAGGTATGGCCGCCCCCAAGCTGTACGCGGTCGATGCCGAGATCCCGTAGATGCGCCAGCGCCGCGTCGTGCAAGGCCCGGCCGATCCCTTGCCGGCGCCGGGCCGGCGAGACGAGCACCATACCGATGTGGCCGCCGCGACGAGGGGAGGCGCCGTGATCGGCCTGCGTGGCGATAAACCCGATGGGGATGCCACGTTCCTCGGCGACGATATGGTCCCCGTCCCGATAGGCGTCGGCGCCAATGGTGACACGCCGAAACATATCACGTGTCAGGGGCCATGTCGACGCGAACGTCGCTCGCCACAAATCGAATACGGCAGGCTCATCGGTGGCTGGCTGGTAAGGACGAATCGACATCATACTCTATCCTTGTAGTCCGTCCGATACATATGCGCCGACCTCCATGGACGTCGCGTGGTATGGCGGCAACCGATCCACCCAGGGTTTGGCCTGCTCCAACTGGGACGCGACGCGGATCAGCACATCTTCGCGCCCGTAGTCGGCCACGAACTGGACGCCGATGGGCAGGCCCTCATCACTCCAGTGGAGCGGCAGGGAGATAGCCGGCTGGCCGGTCACGCTGAACGGCATGGTGAACAGGCCGAAGACAGCGCCCAATTGATCGGGCGCGACCGTACCGATGCGCGGGGGTGGTTGCTGCAGCGTCGGCGTCACGAGCAGGTCGAAGCCGGTTGCCCACCACTCGGGTGCGCGCATCACGCCCGCCGCGAGCCGTTGCAGCGCCGCGTGGACCTGAACCGCGCTGAACGTCCGTCCCTCCTCGGCGCTTGCCCAGGTCCCCGGCTCCACGTCGGCGGCCGTGATCGCACGCCCGGTCCGCTCGCTCCACGTATCGAGTCGCGCCGCCGTCCCACTGGCGCTGATAATGCGTAGGGTCAGGCCGAGGCCAGTCGGACCCATCAGAGCGGGTGGAAAGGACTCTTCGACCTCATGCCCGAGGGACGCGAGCAGGCGCCCAGCGTCCTTGACGGCGGTGAGGCAATCGGATGCGATGGGGATCTCCAGGAATGGGTCGTGCATGAGGAGACCGATGTGCAGGCGGCCAGGATCGACGCCGACCTCGTCGCGGTACGGGCGTTGCGGTGGCGGCGCGACGAAGAGGTCGCCCGGCATCGGCCCAGCCACGGCGTCCAGGATCGCCGCGGCATCGCGAACCGTGCGCGTGAGGACGTGCTCGACGACGTTGCCGAGCAAGCCAGGAACGCGAGAGGGGCCGAAGGATGTCCGACCGCGCGAGGGCTTGAGCCCAACAAGCCCGCAAGCGCTGGCGGGGATGCGGATCGAGCCAAAGCCGTCATTGGCGTGAGCGACGGGAACCAAACCCGCGGCGACGGCGGCCGCGGAGCCGCCGCTCGAACCACCTGGCGAGCGGGTGAGTGCCCATGGATTGCGCGTCGGCCCGAACGCCACGGGCTCGGTGATGGGCGGGCCGGCCAGTTCGGGGAGATTAGTTTTGCCCACGAAGACAAAGCCAGCCGCTCGGAACCTGGCCGCGAGGAAGGTGTCGTGCTGTTCGCGCCAGTGAAGGTCGCGCAGGAAGCGCATCCCTTCATAGTAGGGGTCGTCGGCCGTGTGGCACAGGAAGTCTTTGAGCAGCAGGGGAACGCCGCGGAATGGCCCGGCGGGCAGGGCAGGGGAGGTTGCCTGTGCCCGCGCCTTGTCGAATAGTGGAGTGATGACGGCATTGAGCATCGGGTTCAGACGCTCGATGCGCTCAATTGCCTCGTCGACGAGATCGATCGGCTGCACCGTGCCCTGCCGGACAAGCTCGGCCTGCGCCGTTGCATCGAGGAAAGCTAACTCGCCGATCATCACACCAACCCTTGCAACAAAAGCAGCGGCGCTCATATCCGCCGCTGCCTCAACCTCTGTGACGCCTCACATACAGGCGGTGATCCTTCTGGCAACTGGCAACTGGCAACTACGCGTACAGCGCGCTGGCGAGCTTGCGGCGGTACTCCAGGGTGAGCGCGTCGTCGGGACCCAGCAGGTCGAAGATGGCCAGCATGGCGGTGCGCGCCGCGCCGTCCCCGAAGGCCTTGTCGCGCTCCACCACGGTCAGGAGATGTCGCAGGGCCGTGGCGTAGTCACCTCGCGCGGCCAGGGCCTGACCAGCGGCGAGGTTGGCGGCGGGGTCGCGCGGGGCGGCCTCCAGCGCGCGCTGAATCTCGTCGAGGGCGGGCGTTGCCGTGGCCTCGCCCGCCAGGCGCAGGCGGGCCAGCGCCGGCGCGGCCTCCCGCGCCTCGGGCAGGCGCGGCGGGATCAGGGACAACACCTCCATGGCCTCCTCGGCGCCTCCCGTCTCGGCCAGCAGCGTCCCTAGCCCCAGCAGGGCGCGCGGGTGGTCGGACCGCAGAGCCAGCGCCTCGCGGTAGGCGGCCTCAGCCCGCGTCGCGTCACCCATGGCGGCCAGACGCCGCCCCTCCGCTGCCCGCTGGTCCGCGGCAGAGGGCAGCAGCGCGTCCAGGAAGCGGCGGATGGCCGGCTCCGGCTGCGCGCCGACGAACTCGGAGACCATGCGCCCGTCGCGGAAGCCTTTGACGGCCGGGATGCCGCGCACGCCGTAGCGCGTGGCCAGCGTCGGATTCTGGTCCACGTCGATCTTGACCAGCGTCCACGCGCCGCTCGCGGCGGTGGCCAGCCGCTCCAGCAGCGGACTGAGCTGGCGGCAGGGGCCGCACCAGGGCGCCCAGAAGTCGACCACGACGGGCCGCTCGCGCGACGCGTCGATCACCTCGGCCTCGAAGGTAGCGGTCGAGGCGTCCTTAACAGCGGTAGTGGTCATGGCAGATCCTCCATCCCTATTGCTCTATCTATGGGTTCTCGATGATGTCCGGGTCGGCGTCGGGGTCTCCCGTCTCGGGGACGTAGTCGGCGGGCGGGATCTCAAGCTCGAACAGAATGGGGCCGAGCAGCGGTACTATCTCTTGCGCCACGCGCGTCGAGCGCAGCCGCTGACGCGCCTCGCGGTAGCGCGCCGTCTCCTGAGCGATCCAGGCGGGCGGGCGCCCCTCCGCGGCCAGCTCAGCCTCCTCGGCCTCGGCGCTGCCGCCCACCACCTCGTCGAGGCGCCGTGTCAGCTCGGCCAGCCGGGCGAGCAGGAAGCCGCGCGCGGGGCCGGCCACATCGTTGATGTCGCCAGCGGCGATGCGGGCCTTGGCCGCGGGATCGCGCTCTCCAACCGTGGGGACGCCGGCGGCGGGAGCGGTCAGCGCCTCGAGGTCGAAATATTGGTAGGGCCACAGCCCGGCCACATAGTCGCGCAGATCGGCCAGCAGCGGGGTCAGTGGTGCGCCGTTGTCGGTCAAGAAAGCGCCGTTGGGCAGGCCGGACAGGCCGCCGCGCGCGGGCGCGGCCGTGATGTCGGGCGGCACGGCCTCCTCGTCGGTGTCGGCGCCGTACTGATACGACTCCAGCAGCGCGAGGTCGAGGGGACGGGTCCCGCGCGGCGCGGAGCCGGGGCGCAGCAGGGCCAGCGCCTCCGCGGCAGCCTGCCCTATCACCGCCGGCTCCGCCTCGATGTCGCCAGCCTCGACGGCGCGGGCCAGGTACCAGGCCAGCGCGTCGGCGGAGCGCACGCCGCGCATGCTCTCGGCGGGCAGTTGCACGGCAAAAAGGGCCTCCGGCTGCGGCAACTCGGGCGCCTGCCCCAGGCCCAGCATCGCCAGCGCGCCGCCACGGTCCGGCTCGGGGATGCGCAGGACGGTGACGGCGAGGCGGTCGGGCGCCAGGGCGACGCTGCCGGAGCGTGTGGGGGTAATGGGCAGCCCCATCTGCGTCGAGATCACCGTCCCTTCCGGCGTGGTGACCGTGCGCGAGGTCAACGGCGCCATCACAAACATGTCCGGCGTCAGCGTCTCGCCATCGGGCCCTCCGAATTGCGCGGCGACGCCCTGCGCCTGGCGTCGTCCGTAGTCGGACGCCCAGGCGCGGTAGGCGCTGCTGACCGCTCCGCGCGTCGCCGCGAGCCCTGCCGTCTGAGCGGGGACGACGGCAGCGGACGCCCGTGGCTGCGCGACAGCGGGCGTCGTCTGCCCCGCGGGCGCCACCGCCTTGCGCTCGGCCCGGTTACGCCGCGACTCTTTCTTGCGGTTGTGCCCACCGCCCCCATGTCCTCCGCGTCCCTTGGCCATATTCTCCTCATCCCAAGCCGTTAGCCGTTAGCCGTTAGCCGTTAGCACGATAAGGGACGTGCGGCCCTGACCATCAATGGCTGAACCGACCTACTGCGCGGCGCACCGTTCTATTGCATCTATCATACGTAGGATAGCGCACCCGACGACACCTCTCACGCTCCCAACCCGCAGCCTGTACATCGTCGTTAGCGCGCGGAAGGTCTGGGGTCATCTGGGGACGCGGGCGTCTCGCCCGTCCCGGGTCCGATGCGGGGACGGGCGAGACGCCCGCGCCCCCAGGACTTTTGCACGCCAACGAATTCTCCACGCCCTACTGGGAGCGCGGGCGGCCCGCCCGCCTCGTAAGGTCCTGCTAAGCATGTGCTCAGAAATCTGGCACGGTTTTGTTAGGCGTGATTCGCCCGAGAAACCGTGCCGAACTTATGGTCAGGTGCTTAGTACTACAACGTGACATTGACCTGCGACTGACGTCGCATGGCACACAACGGACACTGAAGTGTCTCCACACGCGCTGGCCCAACGACTTTAGTCGTCGTCCTTTGCCATGCGACGTCAGTCGCAGGCTGGTCCTAACGTTGTAGTATTAGGAGTGCCTCCAGCGGCGACGGTTACGGTTGGCGCGCCGATCCGCGCGGTCGCGATGGAAGCGGGCGGGCCGCCCGCGCTCCCGGTCAGTCCACGATATCGACGACAATGCACAGACCCTGCGCCACCCCATCTGGCGGTTGCGTCCTGTACAATGTCGGACGTGTCCCGCTACCAAGGAGGAGGGAGATGGCATGGGGAATCTTATCGAGATCGTGCTGTACGACCGGCGCTGGCCAGCGGAGTTTCGCCGTGTCGGCGTGCCCCTACGCGCGGCCCTGGGAGATCTGGCGGTGCGCATCGACCACATCGGCTCGACGGCCGTCCCGGGGCTGGCGGCGAAGGACATCGTGGACGTGCAAGTTACGGCGGCGGCGCTGGACGCGGCGGCGTTCGCGGCGGCGCTCGCGCCCCTTGGCTACACGCCGCGAGAGGGCATAACCAGCGACCATGCGCCGCCGGGGCGGGATGGCGCCCCGGAGGAGTGGCGAAAGCTGTACTTCCGCGCACCGGCCGGGCAGCGCCGCACCCACCTGCACGTGCGACAGGTGGGCCGCGCCAACCAGCGGTACGCCCTGTTGTTCCGCGACTACCTGCGCGCGGCCCCCCACGCGGCGGGCGCCTACAGGCAGGTCAAGGAGGCGCTGGCGCAGCTCCATCCGGACGACGTCAACGCCTACGACGACGTAAAGGACCCGGTTTGCGACATTATTATGGCGGCGGCGGAGAGTTGGGCCGTCGAGACGGCCTATGCGCCGGGTCTCTCGGATGCGTAGACGGGACGCGGGTCAGGCGCGGGATTAAAGATACACCGAAGGCGCGGGCCGCGAGCGGGCCGCGAACAGAGCGACGCAAGCGAACGGAAAGCGAGGAGAGACGAATGGCGGGATACCAACCGGCGGGCGAGCGGCCCGGTACCTGGAGCGGCGCGCTGACGGCGGGGATGGTTGCCACGGTGCGCCGCATCGGCTCGCCGCGTCCCTCGCCCGACGGGGCGTGGGTGGCGTACGCGTCGACCTACGACGGGCGCACCGACCTGTACCTCGTCCCGTCGGCGGGCGGTCTGCCGCGTCAGCTCACGACGGACCGCGCGGTCTCCGGCGGCAACTTTGCCTGGACGCCGGACGGCCGCACCATCATCTATAGCTCGGGTGGGCGGCTGTGGCGCATCGCCGCGACGGGCGGACCTACGCGGCCAGTGACGGACGGCGCGGGCCGCCACCTGAGCCCCGCCGTCTCGTCCGACGGTCAGCTCGTGGCCATGACCGTCGACCGCGACGAGGCGGTGGACATTGGCCTCGTCGCGCTGTCCGACACCTCGGACACCGTCTGGCCGGGCCGCGTCAGCGGCGGCCCGGACTTCGCCTCTGATCCGCAGTGGTCGCCCGACACCGGCATGCTGGCCTGGATGGCCTACAACAACCGACTGATGCCCTGGGATGAGAGCGGCATCGTGGCCACCGTCGACGGCGAGGCGCGCCTCATCGCCGGGCGGCCGGACCGCAGCCACAGCCAGCCGCGCTTCTCGCCGGACGGCCTCCGCCTGGCTTTCCTGAGCGACCGCGACGGCTGGCTCAACGTCTGGCTGGCCGACCTGAGCGGGTTGGGCGACGGCGACCATGACCGCGACCGCGCGACGTTCGTCCCCGTGCGGGCGCTTGCGCCGGAGCCGCGTGAGCACGGCGGGCCGCCCTGGCCGTACGACGTGCGCGACCTGGCCTGGTCGCCTGACGGGCGGCGCATCGCGCACGCCCGCAACGTCGACGGGCGAGTCAGCCTGGCCCTGCTCGACGTGGACACGGAGCGGCGCGCCCCGCTGACCGACCCCGCCCTCCCCGGCATCCATGGACAGCTCTCCTGGTGTGGGTCCGACGCCGTCATCTGCGCCTATAGCGCGCCGGCCACGCCGCCTCAGATCGTGCGCATTGCCGTGCCGGGCGGCGAGCGCACGGTGCTGGCCGAGGGCGCGCCGCTGGGCATCGCGGCCGCGCGGCCCGTCGCGCCCGAACACCTGACCTACGCGGCGACCGACGGCTTCACCGCCCACGCCCTGCTCTACACCCCGCGCCGTCCCGCCGGCGCCGATGGCTACCCGCTGCTGGTCGACTTCCACGGCGGCCCCACCGCGCAGCGTCAGGAGGGCTGGGACGGCGTGGCGCACTACTTCGTCGCGCGCGGCTGGGCCGTGGTCGGGGTCAACTACCGCGGCAGCACCGGCTACGGCAAGGCCTACAAGGATGCCCAGCGGGGCCTGTGGGGGGAGGGCGAGCTGCGCGACGGGCTCGGCGCCGTGGAGTACCTGGCGGCCCGCCACCCCATCGACCGCGGGCGCGTGGTAGCCTGGGGCGGGAGCAGCGGCGGCTACGCCGTGCTCTACGCGCTGACCAGGGCGCCGGACCGCTTCGCGGCCGGCGTCTGCCTCTACGGCATCTCGGACCTGCCCTCGCTGGCCGAGGACACGCACCGCTTCGAGCGCTACTACAACGACGCGCTGCTGGGTCCCCTGCCCGAGGCCTGGGCGCTGCAGCGCGAGCGCTCGCCGCTCTATCATGCGGAGGACGTGCGCGCGCCCCTGCTGATCATGCACGGAGGCAAGGACACCGACGTGCCCATCGACCAAAGCGAGCGCTTCGTGGAGCGGCTGAAGCGGGCCGGCAAAGAGTATGAGTACCACGTCTACCCCGAGGAGGGGCACGGCTGGCAGCGCGCGGCCACCGTCCTCGACTACATCGAGCGCATGGACCGCTTCCTGCTGCGCCACGTCCTGCTGCGCGCGCGGTAGTAGTCATGCCCAACAATGTGCTATCGTAGAGGGACCACCCGCGGGCCGTGGCGCGCCCTCGTTGCCACGATGCGGATCTGGTAGCGAAAGGAACGCGGCGTGGCCCTGATCGATACCTTCGCGCGCCATGGACGCCCTGTTCCCTCCGATCCTGCTCCTCCTGAAGAGGGGGACAAGACCGCGCTGTCGGACGCCCCCCGCCCCGACATGCAGCGCCGCCTGCTGGTCACGCTGGAGCGCCTGCTGGCCATCCGGGCGACAGGGGTGACCGAGGCCCTCACCGAGGCCGCCTGCCTGGTCGCGGAGGCCGTAGACGCCGAGAAGGCCGAGGTCTTCTTGCACGATCCCGCGAGCGACAGCATGGTCGCGGTCGGCGTCAACAACACGGCCCTGGCTCGCCACGAGCAGGCCATCGGTCTGGACCGCTTGCTCATCGCCGAGGGGGGACGCGTCGTCGACGTCTTCCAGAGCGGTATCTCCTACCTCACCGGGCACGCGGACCGGGACCCCATGGAGCTGAGCGCCATGACTCGTGACCTGGCGATACGCTCGACGATGCTGGCCGCCTTACGTACGGAGGGAGAGCTGAGCGGGGTGGTCGCCGTCTGGTCCACCGTGCCCGACGCCTTCTCGCCCGATGACCTCGCCTTTCTCGACGCCGTGGCGCAGTGGGTCGGTCTGGTCGTGCAGCGGGCCGCGGCAACCGAGCACATTGCCTGGGACGCGGCGCAGCGGGCGCGACAACAGGCGGCGGAGGAACTGATCGGCGTCCTGGCGCACGACCTGCGCGTGCCCCTGACGCCGCTACGGGGCTACCTCGGCCTCATCAAGAGCCACGCCGAGCATATGGGCGCGGGCCAGGAGGCGATCGTGCGCTACGCCGCCGAAGCCGACACGGCCGTCCGTCGCCTCGACGGCATGATCGGGAACCTGCTGGATACGGGACGGCTCGAAGGAGGTCTCTTCCATCTGGACCGGCGGCGCATCGATCTACCGGCCCTGGTGCGCGAGACCGTCGCCCTCATGCAATCGCCGGGGACGAACATCCGGGTGGAGGCGCCCGACGGGATCGGCGTGGTGTGCGGGACGGTGGACGCGGAGCGCGTCCGCCAGGCGCTGGAAAACCTGCTCGGCAACGCGGTGAAGCACTCTCCGTCGGGCGCGCCGGTCGTGGTGAGCGTCGCGATGGAGACGCGCCCGGCGGGCGCATGGGCCGTGCTGAGCGTGCGCGACGAGGGGCCGGGCATCGCGCCCGAGCTGCTGCCGCGCCTGTTCGATCGTTTCGCGCGCGGGGCCGCCTCGACGGGTCTGGGCCTTGGGCTGTATCTGGCGCGGGGCATCGCCGAGGCTCATGGCGGCGCGCTGACGGTCGACGCGCCGCCCGGCGAGGGGACGACGTTCCGCCTGACGTTACCGCTGTTCACCCTATAACAGTGCTGTTTGTTGTTCAGGGCCCGGGCATACGCGCTCCGCGCCAGCGCCGCGATGCCCAGCGTGTTAAGAGCAGCGGCTATGCCGCGTGTCTCCCTCGCCGTGCCGCCACCTCCTCGACCTGGCTCTAGCTATGTTTCGAGAAAGTGATCACATCGTTGAAGGAGTGGGCCATTAGGTCCAGCTTTTCCCTGATGAGAACCGCTGTGAAACTCCGATCCGTACACTATTCGATGTCCTACGCTGTTACAAATGTCGACAGCCGCTTATGCATCAGTTAGTAGCATGCCGTCGTTGGGGTGCACCTTAAAATTGTGGAATCCGACCTGCGACTGCGGTCGCATGGCAAATCACGGACACTGCGGTGTCAGACCGGGGCCAGGAGCAACGTGGCGGCGGACTACACCCGACCGCGGTCGGCGTCGGTTTGCCAGGCGACCGCCGTCGCAGGCCCGGTCAGGCCGTTTTCCACTATTTTGAGGTGCACCCCCGTCGTTGACGGAGTGGTTGACATGGAACGAGTGACCATGTTAGAATTGGTCATACTTTGTCTAGACAGAAAGAGGCTATAATCACATGGAGAGTTTAACAGCGGAGGGGCTTGGGAAAACGTTGCGAGCAATGCGACGGCGCCGCAAAGAACCTCTCCGAGTGGTCGCCGCGGCTATCGACATAGACTCAACCTTATTAAGCAAACTTGAACGCGGTGAGAGGCTACCTACAGATACACAGGTGTCCAACCTTGCACGCTATTTCGACGTGTCGGTTGAGGAACTGGAGGCACAAGTCATCGCCGAGAGAATTGTGGCGGAGTACGGTAGTGAGGCAGCTACCCTTCGGGCGCTCTCAATTGTTAGAGAGCGCATATCCAATTATGGGGAGGAGACGAGCGAGTAATGTCAATACAAAGCGTTACCACGCACAACCATGTCAAGAGGACTGGCGCTCACTTTACTCCCAAAGGACTTGCATCCTTTGTCGCACAACGAATCATAGCAACACTCGCGTTAGAGTCCTATAGGTCGCTGAGAGTCCTGGATCCGGCATGCGGCGATGGTGAACTTCTATCAGCTTTTGCCGATGCAATTCCCAAAGACCAGTTACCAAAAATAAGCCTCCACGGCGTGGAATCCGATCTCTCGTCTGTGATTGAAGCAAGAAAGAGGCTTGCCAAGCTCCTACCGCAGGCGTCCCACGTGCAAGAGGGCGATTTCCTTCATCTAGTACAAGCAACTAGCAGCCAACTTAGCCTGTTTCATGAACAACCATCTTTCGATCTAGCCGATGATCCGGTCGATGTGATTATTGCCAATCCACCGTACGTGAGAACCCAGGTCCTGGGAACAAATAGAGCCCAAGAATTGGCCGCCGCCTTCGACTTACAGGGGCGCGTCGACCTTTACCACGCCTTTCTAGTGGCCATGACCCAATGTCTTGCTCCCGGCGGCATTCTTGGTGTTATCACATCTAATAAGTTCTTGACGACTAAAGGCGGCGCCTCCGTTCGCGGTTTCTTGAATCGAGAATATGATGTGATCGAGATATTCGATCTTGGTGATACCAAGCTGTTTGAAGCCGCGGTTCTACCCGCCATTTTTGTAGGTAGAAGGCGAGACCATACTGTAACATCGTCAGTTCGGGGACGACAGACAAGATTTATGCGCATCTATGAAGAGTCGCGGCACGTACGGTGTGTTGAGAAGCCCGTCTACCACGCACCTTCCGTCTATGCCGCACTAACTAATGCTCAGGATGGTCGCTATCAAATCGGTGAGCGTTACTTCGAAGTTGCAACAGGCAGCTTCTCTATTCCTAACTCATCAGCTCCCTGGCAAATGACCACGACCACCGAGAGCCATTGGCTGCAAATAGTAAACTCGCGGTCGCATCTATGCATTGCTGATGTTGCCAAGGTAAGAGTAGGCATTAAGACCTGCGCCGATAATGTGTTTATTCGAACGGATTGGGATACGTTGGATCAGAACACACGGCCGGAAAAGGAACTACTGCATAGGCTGCTTTCCCATGACGATGCCAAACGATGGACAAGGAACGTGGAGGCGCGGCCCAAATACATTGTCTACCCGCACGAGTCAAAAAACGGTAAGCGCGTGGTCATAAACTTGACCACATATCCTGGAGCAGCGGCACATTTTGAAGGACATTACGAGCAATTAAACAACCGCAGGTACGTTCTACAAGCAGGGCGACAGTGGTTTGAGATATGGGTTCCACAGGACCCTTCGCTATGGACTCGCCCCAAGGTCGTCTTTCCAGATATCAGCGCGGAGCCGAAATTCTTTTTTGACGACCAAGGGTTTTTGGTCGATGGGAATTGCTACTGGATTACTCTCGATGACAAACATGACCTCGATCTGCTCTTTCTCATTCAAGCTGTGGCTAACTCGAAACTAATGACGCAGTACCACGACGCGTCGTTCCATAACAAACTATATGCTGGCCGTCGCCGCTATCTAACTCAATACGTGGAACGTTATCCGCTTCCTGATCCTGACTCGGCGCTGGCTCAGCGTCTCATTTCTTTGGCCAAGGACTTGGTGTACCATTCAGAAGCAGAGGGGTCACAAGTTGACTATGAGAGCGAGATAGAAGCTGTTCTCTCCGAGTCGTTCGGCATCCACTGAGGGTTAAATACCGCCTGTCCATCGTATCCGTCAAAAAAGCTCATGGGAATGGAACGCTGACACTTGTAGCTTTCGCCTGTAATATAGGTAAAGTGCCGGCCCAGATTTACTCCTGGTGTTAGCACGATACCCTTGACAATCCCGGTTGTCGCATCAGTAAGTGCAATAAGATAGCGTATGTCCTCTGTCGATAAGCCGCTACATTGAGGAACTCCGGTCTTAAATTGAGGACTATATTTGCCAAGGTCAATCGTCGCCGCGTCCTGAACCTTAACTTCTAGCGCCTGGTTACGAATATCTGGCTACCCTCCCGCTAGCAGTTCCTCCGGTCGCGGCGTGTAGCCCAAGTGCCGCGCTACACGCAACTCCAAAGCTTGCCCGCGTAGTTTGGTTGCCCCAGCATCCAGCTTCGCTCCCAGAATCTCATGTACAAGGCGATCGTGCATGACCTCTATCGACAGCAACCTTCCGGGGACAGGTTCATCATGGATAGACCCCTGAGGGGTTATGTACGTCTTTGTCGAGATCGCGGATACCTCTTGAGTGTCTGGATAGAATAGTAAGGGTGGCACTGTTGAGTATATTGTGTTCCTGGCCGTCTTCGTGACGATAAGCTGGTATTTCAACGTTTTGACACCAAAAGGGCCAAAGTTTGAAACGATATAATCGGGAGTTAGCACAAAAATAGCTCTAATTGTAAGCTCCTGCGTGTCAACACGCACTATAACGAACCGTACATCTCGCGACGACAGGACATCACCGTTAGCGTATTCAACTTGCACTGAATCAGCGGCCGGGTTGCGATTCCACACCTGCAAGTTGTAGGATGTCCCGGAAGTAACGATGTATGTATCGATACATTCCAGCAAGATTTTCGGAACGCCTTTTCGCTTGGAGGGAACGATTGAATACAATTCGGGGGCGCAAGGCGGCGGTAACTCGCCCTGTTCGAGCGTCTCCGCCACTAGTTTTCGCAGGTTAGAACCATCTGTCCGCGACTTCCTGGTGAGAAGGAAGCTCTTCCCAATCAAAGTTTCCAGGCGTCTCACCAAGGCCTCGGGCGGCGTAAGGAAATCCTTACTGGCGGGTGGGACACTATAAACTGGATTCATCTCTGGCAAACGAGCCATGTGTCCTAAACCCCTCATTATTATTATCCATTTCATGTATGGCCTGCTCTGGCGTCATGGCGCGGCCAGCCTCCCAAACGGCAGTATATATGTCGGAAGGCAGCATGGCACATACATACTTGCTCTGGCTGTGCGCCGTCGCCCGCCGGTTATCCACAATTCCTTTGACCCGCGCGCGCGACATACGGTATAACGTCTAGGTCTTGTGTTTCTTCCGATGTGAGACACTATATCTAGGGGTAAGAGGGCGATTGAGGCCAAGGGTCGCCACCCAGACTAGAGGTGTGCCGCGCATGGAACAGGGAGAGAGACGAGTATGAAATGCCCCCATTGTGGGTTCGCGGGCGGTGACGGGCGCGCCGACTCCAAAGTCATCGATTCGCGCGACAGCGACAACGGCGAGACGATGCGGCGGCGGCGCGAGTGCCACAACTGCCACCAGCGATTCACCACCTACGAGCGGGTGGAGCGCCTGGGCCTGATGGTGGTCAAGAAGGACGGGCGTCGCGAAGAGTACAGCCGCCAGAAGCTGGAGGACGGCGTGGCCACGGCCTGCCACCGCCGGCCGATTCCGGCGGGGGCGGTCAAGGCGCTGGTCGACGAGGTGGAGAACGAGGTGTTCGGCCGCGGCACGGCCGAGGTGGGCAGCCAGGACATCGGCCGGCTGGTGATGGAGCGGCTGCGCGGCCTCGACGAGATCGCCTACATCCGCTTCGCCTCCGTCTACCTCGACTTCAAGTCGCTGACCGACCTACGAGCGGCATTAGAGGGGATAAGTAATAGCCATTAGTAATTAGTCATTAGCCGTTAGCTTTTCGCGCGACGTTTACAGTTGCCTGCTGGCGAAAAGGGTGACATGGAGCGAATGGCCAATAGCGCCTGGCTAACGGCTAATGACTAATAGCTAATGGCTAACAGCTAGAAAGGACTTACATATGACGACCGCGAGCAATACGGGCGATCCCGCGTCTCAGTCTCAAGAGTCCGCCAAGGTCCCGGCCGACATCCGGGGAGAAACCCAGGAGGACGTCCGGGGGACTGTGTTGGAGGGCATCCGCGGCAAGGTGTTCCTGGACCGCTACGCCCGCAAGGGCGAGGACGGCACGCCGCTGGAGCAGTACCCCGAGCAGATGTGGCGCCGTGTCGCGGCCGGCATCGCCGCGGTCGAGCCGACCCCCGAGAAGCAGGCCGAGTGGACCGAGCGGTTCTATGGGCTGCTGCGCGACTTCAAGTTCGTTCCCGGTGGCCGCATCCTCTCTGGCGCCGGGACCGGCCACCAGGTCACCTACTATAACTGCTATGTTGTTGGTTTGGGCGAGGACCCGCTTGATCCCGACGCGCCGCGCTATCCCCGGCTCGACCCGACCGAGGCGCGCCCGGCCTTTTTCAACGCGCTGGGCCAGATGACCGACATCATGTCGCGCTCGGGCGGCGTGGGCATCAACCTCTCCGCGCTCCCGCCCCGTGGCACGCCCATCGCCGCGCCCGGCCGCGCCGCTAACGCGGGGGCCACGGTGCGGCCGACCGTGGCGCTCTCGCTGGCCCACCCTGATGTGGCGCGCCTGCTGGACGAGAAGGACGGCCCCAACCTGTCCCACGTCGACGTGGCCGTGATCGTGCCGCGCGAGTTTGACCAGGCCCTGCGCAACGATGAGGACTGGACGCCGCGCTGGCAGGAGCGCGCGGGCGAGACCGTCCGGGCGCGCGACCTGTGGGCGCGCGTCACCTCCGACGAGGGGCGCAAGGTCGGCATCCTGCGGCCGGACGCGGAACTGCTGCACATCGACGACAGCCGTGACGCCATCGTGTCTGGCGCGGCCGAGGTGGCGACGCGACTCTACCAGGGGCAGGCCACGGTCGTCGACTTCTCGCTGCTGCGTCCCAGAGGCGCCTACATTAAGACCGTCAACGGCACCAGCTCCGGCCCCGTGGCCTGGATGTACCTCGTCGACGCCGTGGCCCGCCTCGACGACGGCGCCTCCCCCGCCGAGAAGGGCGTCATCTGGTTCGGCGAGATCGCCAGCACCATCACCGGCAAGACCATCCAGCAGGGCGGAAGTCGAAGAGGAGCGCTTATGTTAATGTTGGATGATGACCATCCCGACGTGGAGGAGTTCATCGCGGCCAAGCGCATCGGACCCGACGGGCGCCCGGTGATGATCGAGCACGCCAACATGAGCCTGTGCGTCTCCGACCGCTTCATGGAGGCGGTCAAGGCCGACCTGCCCTGGGACCTGGTGTGGCAGGGCCGCGTGGTGCGCACTATCCGCGCCCGCGACATGTGGGACCGCATCTGCACTGCCGCCTGGACCACCGCCGAGCCCGGCGTGGTCTTCATGGAGCGCTACCAGGACCGCTCCAACACCTACTACTTCGAGAACATCCGCTGCGTCAACCCCTGCTTCCCCGCGGACGCGCGGCTGTACACCGGTTCCGGCATCTACACGTTCGGCGAGCTCGCCGCGCTCGGCAGCGCCGTGCCGGTCGTCGCGCCGGACGGATCGGTCAAGCAGGCGACGCACGTCTTCCAGACCGGGCACAAGGAGGTGTTCCGCCTGACTATGAACGAGGGCTACGCGGTGCGCCTGACCGCCGACCACCGCGTGCTGACGCCGGCCGGGCTGGTGGAGGCGCGCGATCTCGCGTCCGGGGACGAGGTACTCCTGCTCGACACGCCGGGCGCGTTTGGTCCTATCGGGACGGCGCGCGACGGAGAGAGGCTGGCGCGTCGCTACGCCGGGGACCGGGACACGGACCTGCGCGATCTGTGGCGCTCCACGCGCGAGATGCGCGCGGCATTCCTGGCGTGCCTCTTCGAGGAGTCCGAGACATCCCGCGACGGCTCCCTCTGCCACCGCGCGAGCGGGGATTCCGGGGCCGTGCGCCTCATCCAGCAGATGCTCCTGACGCTCGGCGTGAGGAGCGCCATCGGCCAGGCGGGTGATGCAGCCGTCCTGACGATCCGGCCGGACGACCGGGATGCGCTGGCTCGCGCCGCAGGCGGTCTGCTCGTCGCGTCGGGGGCGAGCGTGTCCGCATCGCGCGAGGCCGAGCCGTTGGGCGACGGGCTCGGGCGCGCACGCCCCTTCGCGGCCACGGTGGCGCGCCTCACCTCCGAGGGCTATGAAGATGTCTATTGCCTCACGGAGCCGGACGAGGCGCTGATCGTGGTCGACGGCATTGCCGCGACGCAGTGCGGGGAGCAGGGCTTGCCGCCGGGCGGCGTCTGCAACCTTGGCGCGCTCAACCTGGAGCGCTACGTGGACGGCGAGGGCCGGCTGCTGGAAGACGACCTGGCGCGCGACGCGGCCTATGCCACGCGCTTCCTCGACGACGTGATCGACGCTACCCCGTACTTCTCCGAGCTGCACGTCCAGATGCAGCGCGAGGGCACGCGCCGCACCGGCCTCGGCACCATGGGGCTGGCCGACGCCCTGATTCGCATGGAGGTCGGCTACGGCAGCCCCGCCTCGCTGGAGACCATCGACCGCATCTACCGCATCGTGCGCGACGCCTCCTATCGCGAGAGCGTCGAGTTGGCCCGGGAGAAGGGTCCTTTCGGCCGCTTCGACCGGGACAAGTACCTGCAGGGCTGGTTCATCGGGCGTCTGCCAGGGGACATCCAGGAGGGCATCCGCGAGCATGGCATCCGCAACGGCGTATTGCTAACACAAGCGCCGACCGGGACCACCAGCCTACTAGCCGGGGTCTCCAGCGGCATCGAGCCCGTGTTCGACTTCGCCATGAAGCGCGTCGACCGCACCGGCGAGCACATCATGTACCACCCGCTCTACCAACAGTGGCGCGATGCCCACCCCGGCGAGGAGCGGCCCGACTTCTTCGTCGGCGCCAAGGACCTCACGCCCGAGGAGCACATCGTGGTGCAGGCCAAGGTGCAGGAGTACACGGATTCGTCGATCAGTAAGACCGCGAACGTGCCCAACGACTTCACCGTCGACAACATCAAGGACCTCTACATGCAGGCCTACGACCTCGGCTGCAAGGGCGTGACCTGCTACCGCGACGGCAGCCGCGACGCCGTGCTGACCTCCGTCACCGAGCGGCCCAAGGAGACGGCGCCCGCGCCCGCGCCCACGACCGCTTCGGCACAGGCGGCCGACGACGGCGCGTCTGGCCCGGCCACCCTGCCCGCTCTGGAGCCCCTCGAAGCCCTGCTGCCGGTCGTCGAGACCGACATCGCCGCGCCGCTGGCGGCCCCGGCCATTGCGCCCGGTACGTCCGCACCAGTTCCAGCGCGGACACCCGTCGCTCCCGCTGCCTCTGCTACTCCCGTGACCATGGCAGCGCAAGCGTCGTCCACGGCAATGGAAAGAGGGGTGGCCACGCTGGGCGGGATCGCCGTGCCGGGCATGCCCACCTGGGTGCTGGACGGCCGATTGAAGCGGCGACCCAATGAGATGCCGGGCTTCACCCAGAACGTGACCGCGCCCGAGGGCAAGGTCAACATTACCATCAACTCGGACGCGGACGGCCCGCTGGAGCTGTTCATCAACGTCGGCCGCGCCGGCACCGACATCGCCGCGCTGGCCGAGGCGCTGGGCCGGCTGATCTCCCTGCAGCTACGCCTGCCCTCCACCATGAGCCAGGAAGAGCGGCTGCGCCAGGTGGCTAACCAGCTGCGCGGGATCGGCGGCAGCCGCAGCATCGGCTTCGGCAAGCACCGCGTACTCTCCCTGCCCGACGCCGTGGCGCAGGCCATCTACCGTCACCTGGAAGAGCACCCCGCGCCGCCCCCGGCCCACCAGCCGGTGGTTCCCGTAGCCCAGCTCGCCCTGCTCGACGCCGACGACACCCCCTACTCTGGGTCCGACGCTGGAGCCGGCTATGCGGGTAGCGGGTCCGAGTCCGGGGGGAGCAGTCCCACCCTGGTCGCCATCCCCGCCACCATGGGCAGCGCCGACCCGATCATCGGCGCGACCGCCACGCCCATCGCCTCTCCCGCGGCAGCGGTAGCGCCGTCGCCGGCAGCGGGAGGCGAACTCGCGGCCCAGTCGGCTATTGGCAGCGGCGTCGCCGCCGGCAACATCGCGGGCCTGACCAACGGCAAAGGCAACGGCGGCGGCAATGGGAACGGGCACGGTCTTAAGGCGGTCGAGCCCGCGCAGACGCTCGTCGCCACCGCTACCCTCACCGGCAACCTGTGCCCGCAGTGCGGCAGCAGCGGCGCCTACGTCTTCGAAGAAGGCTGCAAGAAGTGCCACTACTGCGGCTACAGCGAGTGCTAAGGAGCGTCTGACGCCTTGCATTTAGCAGCGGCGTGGAAAGAATAATACTCTATCCACGTCGCCGCTCTCTGCAGTTCCTTGACTTTTTGCTATCCTGTGACTACACTATTGGATGGTGTGGATTACTATGAACTGGGGTCTGCACCGTGCGGATTGTAAACCGGGTTCTCGTCACCGTCTTCCTGGCGCAAGCAAAAGACCTGATCGCCGCAGGGCACATTACGTTCTATAATCGGACGAAAAATATCACGACCCTTGCCGCGCTTGGATTGCGACGACAACAGCAGCTTGAGATTCTGCAGTCGCTCCAACCCGAGAACTACTGCTATAACGTCGATCCCCTAGAAGGCGCCGAAGAAGACGGTTGGGTCTTTGGGATGCAGGAACAGATCGTTGAGCTATACATCAAGCTCAACATCACGACGATCCCGGACAACGGCCAGCGCGTTGTTTGCATTTCGTTCCACGAGGCGGAACAAACATTGTCGTATCCCTATGGATGACAACGGAGTAGCAGGGAAGGTAGCAACAGATGGATGACCTGTACTTCTGTCCGCTGTGTGGGATGATGACGGGCCGACGAATAGAGACGCGCAAAGAGACGCTAAACGTGCGTGGTGTCCCCATCGAGGTGGATGCCGATGTCGCCGTTTGTGTGGTGTGCGGTCGAGACGTGGCGGACATGGACCTGGACGACATGACGCTCGAGCGCGCATACGCCATCTACCGGCAGCGGTTCAACATCCTGTCACCCATCCAGATACGCGAGATCAGGGAAAGGTCTGGCCTCAGCCAGCGAGGCTTTGGCAGGCTACTAGGTTGGGGCGATGTGACGGTCCACCGCTACGAGACGGGCGCGCTGCCCGATATGGCGCACAATGCGTTATTGGAGGCGCTTCAAGACGAGGAAACGCTCTACCGCTTTATCGAACGGCGGCTGGACGCACTGAGCTCATTGGACCAACGCAAAGTGCGCGCGATAATCAACCAGCGGCGGCCAGAGATGGCGGCGGCGTCGGTACGCCGTGGGCTTGAATTATTCGTCGATACACATTCGGCGGCCGAACGAGGCCACCGGCCATTCGATCTCGAACGTGTCGGGCACATGATCGTCTACTTCGTGTCGCATGGTCGTGTGACAAAGACAAAGCTGTTGAAGATGCTCTGGTACGCCGACTTTCTCTGCTTCAAGAGGTCATCGGTCTCGCTGAGCGGGTTGGCGTACGTCCGTTTGCCATTCGGTCCGGTACCCGATCAGTATGATCTCCTGTTGTTCGAGGTAGAACAGGAAGGGTTCATGAAGAGTCACGTGTGGCAATCGGCGTCGTATGCGGGCACCGATTACGAGCAACTCGTGCCCTTTGACGCATCGCTGTTCGGTCCACATGAGATAGCCGTGCTCGAGGCGGTGCAAAAAGGCCTGGCGAACCTAAACGCGACCGAGACGGCGAACTTATCGCACCAGGAGGCAGCCTGGCGAGAGACACCCGAACTGCGGGTCATCCCATACTCCACAGCGCAAACCCTCTCGTTCGAGTGATGTGACTATTGCTAAACATATGGTGAGAGATAATTGACACCAGCACCACTGTGGTGAGGACTGTGACAAGTGCTCAGAGAGGACCGCGTACAAGTAAAGTTCTCGCCGGCCACTACGTGCTAGGCTTTGTGAGTGTGCGGATATGGTGAACATGGTGTCGCTTGTAAGGAGGGCCAAATGAATGAGTTAGCATGTCCATACTGTGGGAGCAACTTGTCTGATCGCGCTTTCTTTTGTGGAACTTGTGATCGGCAAGCTCGATGTAGAGAGTGCCGTGAGCTTTTACAACCCGAAGCACGCATCTGCGTCGTTTGTGGCGTTGCTACAAAGGGTTCGAATACCTCCTTGTCCGTAATTAATGGCGCTAGTCAGCCTAGTCCTGCGGTCAATAAACTAGACTACGAACAAACTAGAATTAGTCAGTCTTTTCATGCTAGCCTTACTGACGAAGCGATAAGTAATATAGGTAATTCTCTCGCAGCTTTTGTCACCGGACGCATAACCGAACCTATTTCGAAAGCACGCCGTATTTCTCCGGACATTATGCCAGTAATCGAAGGCCAAGGAGTTTTTGTACCGGGTAGCAGTGACTTGGCTGAAGAAACACCTGAACAGTTACAGTTGATGACTGCGTCGCTTGCATCTGAAGCACACGCTGATTCAGATCAAGAAAAGCTGCTGCAAATCTTTCGTCACGATGGAGATCGCTTGCGATTGGACGAGACACGTATAAAGGCCTCACACAAAGCGGACGCTGTACAAAGACTTACCCTATTATTACTTTATGCTCATGAGGTCGAAGGGCGGGTCTCTATCAGTCGAGCGGAACTGAGAGCTGAACTCGAAGACGCTGGCCTGTACGACGGTAACAGCCGTAAATGGGTAGCTAATTGCCCTGATTTGCATGTGGACGATAGTTCGGTCAGGCTTCGTATACCGGGACGCGAGAGGGCTCGCGAGGTTCTGGGCCAAGTATTCGACGCGAACGTGCCAAATAAATGGCCCCTCGGTTCTGCGCCTCGTAAACGCAGTAGTAAGCAAGGTAGTGCGAGTGAGGGTGAAGCTGAGGATAACGCAAAGCCGAAGAGTCGCAAAGGCAGCACTCTCCCCAAAAAGGTAGAAAGGTGGATGAAGGCATGGGAAAACCTAAACCAGCCGGTCGCACCTCATTCGGTTCTCGAAACTCTTTCACCTCTAGACAAAGGTCTTTTCGCTCTATGGGCCATACGACTTGCCGCAAACGAGGATGGTAAGGAAGTATCGCGGCCTCTACTCGCACGATTTCTATGGGAGGCCTTCGAGGTCAAAATCGATGAACGGACACTCGAGCGCGCACTTGCGGATAGCGGTGCAAAAAGCAAAGTGTCACGAGTACGTGGAGTTACCTTTCAGATTTTGCCATCAGGAATGGACCATATCAAGCAGATGATGGACTCGATAGTGGCGCGTGAGGCAATGACCTCAGCCAACACACGGACTGATGAATAGAACTATGAAACTTAGTCCTGAAGACCTGATTCGAGAGCTTTCATCAGTCATTGATCCAACTTTCGCACGTACTGCAGTCGAATCTTATATCGACATGCAGCAGCGATTCCTCGCAGGGGACTGGGGACCGGCTGAGCTAAATGGCGGGAGATTATGCGAGGCTGTATCCCGTTCTTTACTCCAGCTTGATACAGGGAAGATTAGTCATACAGACTCACCTGGAGACGTTCGTAAGCATCTACTTGATAATAATCTTCCTCATAACATAATTAAATCTAAAGATCGATATCATATCGCGAAAGCAATTGAGGTCGTCTATAAATTCCGTTCGGACCGTGGTCCAGTCCATATCTCGCCTGATTACTCCGCAAATTATATGGATTCTATGTTTGTGCTCCATGCCGGTAAATGGATCTTTGCCGAGTTACTGCGGTTAGCCTTAAAGCGCGATATTAAGACAGTCGCGGATACGATCGCCCAGCTTGTCCAGATGCAACATTCAATCATTCATGAGCTAGCTAATAGACCTTTGGTACTCGCCAAGGGCATCACAGCGCCCGAGGAGGTTCTGCTCCTCCTATATAATGCGGTCAATAACCGCCTCAGTCGCGCAAAACTGCGCGACTACGCTACTAATCAAAAGCCTGAAACTGTATCCGTTGCTATATCCCGTCTAATCAAGGACAAGGATATTCGTCCTGTCAATGACAATGAAGTTGCCCTTACTCCGAACGGCCAGGACAGAATAATCAACGGAATCGTGCCAAAGTACACTCCGAAATGACACCTGACCGGCTGCAGCGCGAAGGCCCGATTATTCGTGCCGAAGGGCTGGCGTTGGGTCCGGCGGGTTCAAGAAGGCGTCCGCGACGATGATGCTGTCTTCAGGGCTAAGCGAGATGACTACATCCGTCCCTGTCTCCTCCGTCGCCGCACGTCCCAGGATCTCCGCCACGAAGTCGGCCAGCGGCAACCCATGCCGGGCAGCGGCCTGTTCGAGCAGGTCTGTCTGCTCATGCATCACCAGGGTCTCGATTCGTTCACGCCTGACCTTGTCGTCGCGGCCTGCCGTCGCGGTTTGCATTCTTCCTCTCCAATCGGGAACGTCCTTAAAATGCGTAGTACCGCACTTGTCGCGGTAGGCGACATGCAACGTGTGCGGGCAACCGGCATCACTAATCCAACACTACAGGGCCCAGTTACCCGTACACACTGTTGCCCAACGACTGCCCCTTGCTTCGCTTGCTGATAGTTGGCGTCGAGCGATGGTCCCAGCAGGACGAGGGCGGCGATGCGACGGGCGGCGATGCGACGGGCGGCGATGCGACGGGCGGTGTTGGTGATCTCGCGGACTTCGTCTTTGGTCAGGGCACGGCCCAGCAGGTCGGACTTGCGGTAGCTGAGCCATTTCTTGATAACCTGGTAGCCGCCGATGGTGTACTCCCAGATGTTGGACCAGAAGACGATGTCGTTCAGGTAGATGTCGTAGATGTGGTTGCCGAAGGTCGTGCCGGCCTAGTCCGCAGCCGCGCGATGTCGTATCTGGCGTGGTAGCATAGGGCAATGGATAGTGTGGGAAGGGAGGTAAGGACAATGGACCTTGGTGAAGAGGTCGCCCGAGAGAACGGGCACGACCGTTTGGTGGCCGAGATACCCGATTGGGTCGTCGCGGCGCTCGACCACGTGACGCCCGAGGAACGCGCGGGCGTCTTCGCGGCGGTGGAGGCGTTCGCGCGGCACGAGGTGGAGGGCACAATTCTCTCTGGGCCGAACCTGGACCACTTCTATATGCTGCGCGCCGCGCCGGAGTTGCGGGTCATCGTTCGCCGAGAGCCGGGCGCCCCCGTGGAAGTGGAGGACATTGCGCGGCCGGGCGCTATGAGGACCATAGCCGGTGTCGCGTAGCGCGCCGCCAACAACGCTTTCCCCCTGGCAGTTCGATCCGGTTGCGTGCCAGCAGGACCTCGCCAGCTACGAGCGGTTGCTTGCAAGCAATGTGGAATTAACGGAGCGTGATCATATCTTGCCGTTTTTCAGG